>Ga0307379_10013326_pt1 | contig 10658 bp, 8 predicted proteins | sample UN2MG_FD_202237 | JGI IMG/M metagenome (GOLD analysis project Ga0307379, IMG submission 202237) | Soil microbial communities from Risofladan, Vaasa, Finland - UN-2 | ecosystem: Environmental > Terrestrial > Soil > Coastal area > Acid sulfate soil | place: Finland: Risofladan, Vaasa | collected... | reverse complement strand
CGGCAAGTCCACTCTGATGAACCTCATCGGCTGTCTGGACACGCCCACATCGGGAGTCTACCGGCTCAACGGTAAGCTCGTCAGCGCCATGACCGAGGACGAATTGGCCTTCACCCGGAACAGCGAGATCGGGTTCGTCTTCCAGGTCTTCAATCTCCTCCCCCGGGCCTCGGCGTTCCGCAACGTCGAGCTCCCTCTCATCTACGGCGGGATGAAAAAGGCCGAGCGCGAGGAGCGGACCCGGGGGGCCTTGGAACGGGTCGAGATGAAGGCCCGCATGAACCACAAACCGGCCGAGCTTTCGGGCGGCGAGCGCCAGCGCGTGGCCGTCGCCCGGGCCCTGGTCAACGAACCGTCCCTCCTCCTCGCCGACGAGCCGACGGGAAACCTCGACTCGCGGACGGGCCGGGAGATCCTCAACCTCATCCACAAGCTCCACGAACAAGGGAACACGATCATCATGGTCACCCACGACCGGGAAGTGGCGAACCAGGCCCAGCGCATCATCCATATCCGTGACGGCGAGATCGAGAAAGATGAACGGAAAGGAGCCTAGCCCATGAACCTCTTCAAGCGCATCGAAGGTATCTTCTTCAACGCCCGTCCCGTCTTCGACGGCTTGGCCGCGAAACCGGTCTGGGTCGACACGCTCATCGTCGTCCTCGTCGCGCTCATCGCCTTCAACCTCGTCGTCGCCCCCTATATGCAGCAAGACCAGCTCCGGCTCATGAAGGACAACTCCGCGCTCAAGGAGCGCATAGGAGCGGAGCGTTATGATCAGATGATCCAGAACATGGAGAACCCCTCGGCCCGAAGCCGGATCATCCAGATGTTCGTAACGACACCCCTCTTCACCCTGATCGCGCTCCTCCTCCAAGCGTTGATCCTGCTCATCCTGGGTCGTTTCCTCTCTTCGCAGGGGGCCTACGTCCAGGTCCTGTCCGTGCTCCTTCACGCCAGCCTGGTCGACAAGCTGTTCGGCAACGCCGTCCGCATGGTCCTCGCCCTGACCCGGAAATCCCTCATGCAGACTTCGACCAGCCTGGCCCTTCTCTTTCCGAAGATGGAAGTCACGTCGACGTCTTACATCATGCTTGCCCAAGTCGATATCTTCCAGATCTGGCTGTTCGGCATCCTGGCCTTCGGGCTCGCCGCGGTGTTCAAGATCAAGCTCAAGAAAGCCCTTTTCCTGTCCTACGGCGTCTGGTTCCTCAAGGCCCTCTTCAACGTCGGCATCGCCTTGATCGGCATGAGCTTCCTCCGGTAAATTGACTTCGGGCCTTCCCGTCTATACATTAAGGACATGGACGACTGGATCGCTTCCGAGGAATTCGCCCGCGCTCCCGTCGCCCGCGTCCTAGCCGAGATCTGGCGGCAGGGGCAGAGCGGGTCGCTCTATATCAAGGCCGACGGCGTCCCGAAATGTCTGTCGTTCGAACGCGGCGCCCTCATCCTGGATTCGGCTTCCTTCGAGGAAAAAGGCTTCCTGCGCTTCCTCCTGACAACGGGAGAGGCGGATCTCATCACCCTGACCCAGGTCGAAGAGCACGCCCAGAAAAATGACGTGCCCGCTCTCCGGGCCCTCATTGAAACCTCTCTTTTCGAGCCCGAGCGCCTCTGGACGCTCCTCGAGTCCCACGCCCGGGAAGAAGCCTTGTCGCTCTTTTTGGCCCATGGCCACGAGTGCGAGTTCCTCATCCGGACAGGTCCGCCGGCCCGGGTCCTCGTCGGGGCGATCGACATCCCCAACCTCCTGCTCGACGGCGTCCGGAGGATGAAGGACGACACCGTCCTGGACGGATCCCTTCCGGCAGACGGGGACACGGTCCGGCGGCTCCCGACTTTTTCGCCGGACGCCTTCCGGCTCTCCTTCACCGAGAAATACGTCCTCGGCCTCCTCGACACGGCCAAGACCCTGGCCGAACTCCGCGAAGCGAGCGACGTCGGCGAAGCCGAGACCCGGAGGGCCCTCTTCGCCCTTCTCTGCCTGGGCCTGGCCGGGACGGCGGGCTCGAAGCCGAAGACGGGGAAATTGCCCCCCGACATGTCCCTGGCCGGCATGGACCGGCTCTTGGGCACGTTCAACGCCAAGTGCTCGTTCGTTTTCAGATATATTTCGAAAGAGATCGGACCGGTGGCCTTTTCCATTGTCGAAAAAGCCCTGGATGAGGTCCGGGACCGCCTCGACCCGGCCTTCCAGGGCGCGGAGCTCAAGCCGGACGGGCGGCTCGAGATCAAGTCCCTGCTCAAAGTGAACGCCAACATCGTCGGGGACGGATGCCGCCGGAGCTTCCTCAGGAGCATGGACGAGGTCCTCGTCGCTGAAGTCCTGGCCGTCAAGCGGACACTCGGCCCAGCCCACGAATCCGCGCTCGTCCGGGGCCTGGACAAGGTCGGAGAGGCCCCTTGAAGCGGCGCCAGCTCTTCGCCCTCCTGCTTTTTGCCTCGGCCCTCGCGATCTGGATACTGATCAAAATTGGAACCTGACAGAAGCGGCATCGTCATCGTCCTCGGCCCGACCGCCGTCGGCAAAAGCCGTGTGGCCGTCGACCTGGCCTTACGTTTCGGGGGCGAGGTCATCAGCGGCGATTCCATCCAGGTTTACCGCGGCTTCGACATCGGCACCGACAAGCCGACCGCCGCGTCTCGGCGCGGCGTCCGACACCACCTGATCGACATCGTCGGGCCGGAGGTCCAGTTCACGGCCGCCGATTTCGTCCGGGAGGCGCTCGCGGCCGCCGGCGAGATCGCCTCCCGGGGACATCTCCCGTTGATCGCCGGAGGCACGGGCCTCTACATCAAGGCCCTCGTGGACGGTCTTTTCCCCGGTCCCGGCCGTGATCCGGCCGTCCGGGCTTCGCTCGAAGCCGAGGCGCGCGAGGAAGGGTTCGATCCCCTTTTCCGGCGCCTCCAGACGGTCGACCCGGAATACGCCCGGAAGGTCCGGAGCCACGACCGCGTCCGCATCATCCGCGCCCTCGAGGTCCACGCCGCGACGGGACGGCCCATCTCCGAGCATTTCCGCAGGACCGAATCACCGGTCAAGGGCCGGAACATCCTGCGCCTCGGTCTCAGGCTCGAACGGGACGCGCTCTACCGGCGCATCGACGACCGCGTCGAACGGATGTTCGAGCGGGGGTTCGTCGAGGAGGTCCAGGGCCTCGTCGAACGGGGCGTCGCCGAGGACGCGCCGCCCTTCCATGCCCTCGGTTACAACCATGTCTTGAGGCTCCTCCGGGGCGAGATCGGCCGCGAGGAGACCATGTCCTGGACCAAGATCGATACGCGCCACTACGCCAAGCGGCAGATGACTTGGTTCCGGAAGATGGACGACGTGGCCTGGTTTTCGCCCGACGACGTCCCGACCCTTGAGGAATACGTCCAAAACTATTTACAATAGGACTCCCGAAACCCATGGAACGCGCACTCCTCATCAACGTGGCCACGACCAAGAAGGAAAAGGACGAGTCCGAAGAATCCCTGACCGAAATGGCCGGACTGGCCGGCGCGGCCGGCGCCGAGGTCGTGGGGAAGGTCTTTCAGGTCCGGCCCCGCCTCGATCCCCGCTGGTTCGTCGGCGAGGGCAAGGTCGAGGAGATCGCCCGGCTGGCCGCGGAATCGGAGGCCGACCTGGCCATATTCGACCACAACCTCAACGCCACCCAGCAGCGGAACCTCGAGGACAAGATCCGGATCAAGGTCGTGGACAGGGCCCAACTCATTCTCGATATCTTCGCCCAGCGGGCCCGGACGAACGAAGGGAAGCTCCAGGTGGAGCTGGCCCAGTTGAAATATCGACTGCCGCGCCTCCGGGGCAAGGGCCCCGAACTGACCCAGCAGGGCGCCGGCATCGGGACCCGCGGCCCGGGCGAGAAGAAGCTCGAGGTGGACCGCCGCCGCATCACCGACCGGATCACGAGGATCAAAAAGGATATCGACAGCCTCCAAAAAAGGCGTTCGAGCCAGCGTCAGAGCCGGAGGGAAGGCCCCATCCCCACGGTCTCTCTCGTCGGCTACACGAGCGCCGGGAAATCAACGCTGTTCAACCTCCTCACCGAGGAGCGACGATACACGTCGCCGAGCCTCTTCGCCACCCTGGACCCCCTGCTCCGGCGCGTTTCCTTTTCCGACGGAACCTATTTTTTCCTCACGGACACCGTCGGCTTCATCAAGAAGCTGCCCGTCGAACTGGTCACGTCATTCCGGGCGACGCTCGAGGAGGTCGGCGAAGCGGACTGCATCTGCCACGTCGTCGACATCGCCTCGCCCGCCTCGGAACACCAACTCGGCGCGGTCGAGGGTATCCTGGCCGACCTCGGCATCGCCGGCGTCCCGGTCGTCAAGGTCTTCAACAAGATCGACCTCCTGCCCGAGGACGAGCGAGCCCTTCTCTTGAAGCGGAACGGCGACCCGCGGGCCCAAACGATCGCCCTCTCGGCGAAAACGGGGGAGGGCGTCCCGGAATTCCTCCGCCGGCTCCGGGAGGTCCTCTTCGGCGGCTACAAGCCCTATTACATCCGGGTCCCCAAGGAAGCCCGCGAGATCACGGATTCCCTGACTCGCCGCTCACTCGTCCTGAAGAAACGGGAGAGCGAGAGCTTCCTCGAATTCAAGGTCATGGCCGACCCGGCCGGGATCATCAATTTCCTTCCCTACATCGAGCAAGGAGAAGAGTTATGGTGAGAAAACTCGCCGCGATCGGCCTGGCCCTCCTCGGGGCCTGGTCCTGTGCCAAGCCGCCGACCGGGCCGCCCGCTTTCTTTGTCGGAGACATCCCGTCAGACGTCTCGACGCGCCTGCGCCTGGACGACCGGATCGCCGTCAAGGAGGTCTGGGACGCGCTCAAGGCCGGCCGGGCCGAACAGGCGAGAAAGCTCGTCTCGAAGCTGGACCCGGCGAGCCCCGCCTACGCCGTGGGGCTGGCTTACGCCGATCTCCTCCTCGGTGATCTCGCGGCCGCCGAGGATGGGTTCACGGCCTCCCTCCGGAGCTTCCCGGACATGACCCCGGCCCGGATCGGTCTGGCCCAGATCTACGAGTCGAGGCGGGAAAGCGAGAAGGTCCTCGGCGAGTACAGGGAGATCCTCAAGACGGACCCCGAGAACCGCTGGGCCAGGCCGCGATTCGAAGCCCTGCGGGACGACCTCGTCAAGGCGGCCATGGCCGACGCCCGCGTTGCCCTGGCCGCGGGCGACCGGGAAGCCGCCAAGCGGGAATTCCTGAAGGTCCTATTCTACGCCCCCGAAACGGTGGAGGCCCACCTCGACCTGACCCGGATCTACCGGCAGGAGAAAAACGCCGCCAGCGCGCTCCTCCACTTCAAGGCCGCCATGCAAGGCCGGACGGCGGACAAGGCCGTCCTCAGGGAATATGCCGAATTCTTGGCCGATTCCGGAGAGCTTGGCCAGAGCCTGGACGTCCTCGAAAAGCTGGCCGCGCTCGAACCCCAGGACGCGGCCGTCGGAAAGCGCATCGAGGAGCTCAAGGCCAAGCTCGGAATATATGAGCTGCCCAGTCAGTACGCCGAGATCGCCGCCCAGGAGGCCGTGACCCGGCAGGACCTGGCCGCCTTGATCGGCGTCAAGTTCGGCGATCTCCTCGACTCCCCCGGCAAGCGGACGGAGATCCTCGTCGACATCTCGATGTCCTGGGCCCAGCGTTATATCATCCAGGTCGCCTCCCTGGACATCATGAGCGTCTTCGACAATCACACATTCCAGCCCCTGCGGATCATCAACCGGGCCGAACTGGCCGACACGGCGGTCCGGCTCATCGGCGTCCTTCAGTCCGGAGGGGCCAAGTTCGTTCCCCTCGTCGAGCCGAGGCGGATCCAGGTCGCCGACGTCTCCGCGGACAGCTATTACCATCAGGCCATCATCCGGGCGCTCTCCTTCCAGGTCATGATCCTGACGCCCGAGCGGATGTTCAAGCCCGAAAGGACCGTTCCCGGGAACGAAGCCATCCGGGTCATGGACCTCATCCTCGGCCTGGCCAAGTAGGGACAGGAGGGAAGGCGTGTCGTGAGCGAAACAGCCAAGGGCACCGAAGGCAGGACGGGAGAGGATCGCCGGCCCACGGTATTCACCCTGCCCAACCTGCTCTCCCTCTCCAGGATACTGCTGACGCCTGTTTTCGTCGGAATGATGGTCCAGAAAAGGCCCTGGGCGGCGTTCATCGTTTTTCTGGCCGCCGGGGCGACGGACGCGCTCGACGGTTTCACCGCCCGCCTGCTCCACCTCAAGTCGACCCTCGGCCTCTGGCTCGATCCCGTCGGCGATAAGGTCCTTCTCACCTCGGCCTTCGTCGTCCTCACCCTCCCGGCTCTCGGCCAGCCCAACACCCTGCCCTTGTGGTTGACGGGCATCTGCATCGGCCGCGACGTCAGCATCGCCCTGGCCGCGCTCGTTCTCATCGCCCTCCGGGGAAAACAGACCTTCACGCCGGTGCTCGCCGGCAAGGCCAGCACGATCTGCCAAGTCCTGGTCCTTTATTTCGTCCTTTACTCCAACGCCGTGGGCCGTTCGCCCCAGGCCCTGGCCTGGCTTTACGTCCTGACGGCCCTGCTCACGTGTATTTCCTGGATCCAGTATGGGTTCCGGGGGATCGCCCTTCTCCGCGGCCGCCGCGAGAATGTCAGCTAAGAACGGGCCCCCTATCCTTCTTGGCTTTTTTCCATCGCCATGATAAGATTCCTCCAACATGTCCGCCAAGAGGAGTCTCCCCATGAACCCCAACGAACCCTTCGACAGGCTGGCCCGGAGGATCGATCAGTTCCGGGACGAGATGATCGACCTCCAGGTGCGCCTTTGCGCCATCCCCGCGATCGCGCCATCGAGCGGCGGAGAGGGAGAGGCCAAGAAGGCCGACTTCCTGGTCGACTTCTTGAAGGCCAGCGGATTCGTCGACGTCACGCTGATCAAGGCCCCGGACCTGGACGCGCCGGACGGCTACCGGCCCAACATCCTCGCCTATTGCCGGGGAAAGAGCTCGGCCCGGACGATCTGGGTGATGACCCACACCGACGTCGTCCCCCCCGGCGAGCTGTCCTTGTGGCACGGGCATCCGTATAAAGCCTGGACGGAGAAAGGCCGGGTCTACGGCCGCGGCGTCGAGGACAACCAGCAGGACATGGTGGCTTCCCTCTACGCCGTGAAGGCCCTTCAGGCCGAAGGCATCCTGCCGAACTACGACATCGGCATCGCCCTCGTCGCCGACGAGGAAACGGGCAGCCGCAAGGGCATCGACTACGTCGTCCAGAACTACAAGGCCTTCCGCAAGCAGGACCTGATCATCGTCCCGGATGCAGGCAACGCGGCGGGGACGATGATCGAAGTGGCCGAGAAGAGCATCCTCTGGCTTAAGATCAAGACCCTCGGCAAGCAGGCCCACGGCTCGACGCCGGAGAAGGGCATCAACAGTTTCAAGGCCGCGAGCTTCTTGATCGCCGCACTGAACGAGCTCTACAAGATCTACCCGGGCCGGGACAAGCTCTTCGACCCGCCCATTTCCACCTTCGAACCGACCAAGAAAGAGGCCAACGTCCCGAACGTCAACACCATCCCCGGCGAGGACGTCTTCTACATGGATTCCCGGATCCTGCCGAAGGTCAAGGTCCAGGACGTCGAGAAGTCGATCCGGGCAATGGCCGCCGGCATCGAAAGAAAGTTCAAGGTCAAGATCCATATGGAGATCCAGCAGAGGGCGGCGGCCGCCCCGCCGACGCCGGTCCAAGCCCCCGTCGTCCAGGCTCTCACGAGAGCCGTCAAGGCCGTCTACAAGAAAGAAGCCAAGCCTATGGGGATCGGCGGCGGAACGGTCGCGGCCGTATTCCGCCGGGCGGGATTTCCCGCAGCCTGCTGGTCCAAGCTCGACGAGACCGCCCATCAGCCGGACGAATACTGCATCATCGACAACATGGTCGGAGACGCCAAGGTCTACGGCCACATCTTCCTTCAGGATTGACGGGAAGGCGGGCGGGGTCCCCGGGCCCTAGACGGGGCGTCGCGCCGCGACGGGCACGGGCGCTTCCGGGAAGATCCGCTGGACGCGCTGGGCGATGCGGACCGTGTTCAGGTGGATGTCCACGGTGTCCTTGATCTCGGCGGCATATCCCCCGGCCAGGACGACGGCGACCGGGATCCCGAGGCGCCGGGAGTTCTCGATGACGACCTTGTCCCTTTCCTTCAGGCCCGCCTTGGTCAGCGACAGACCCCCCAACTGGTCTTTTTCGTAGGGGTCGGCTCCGGCCAGATATAGGACGAGGTCCGGCCGGAACTCACTGTAAACGCGCGGGATATGGGCTCTGAGCTGGGCCAGGTATTTGGCGTCCCCGTCGCCGGACATGAGGCCGATGTCGACGGTGCTCGGGGGCTTGTCCGTGGGGTAGATGTCCATCTGGTGGATGGATAGGGTGAAGACATCCTTCCGGCCGGCGAGCGCCGTGGCGGTCCCGTTGCCCTGGTGGAGGTCGCAGTCGACGACCATGACTTTGCGCGCGAGCTTCTCTTCAATCATCTTCCGGACAGCAACGGCGACGTCGTTGAGAAGGCAGAAGCCCTCCCCGTGGTCGGGGAAAGCGTGGTGGAAACCGCCGCCGATGTGGACGGCCAGACCGCATTCGATGGCTTTGCGGGCGGCGAGAACGGTCCCGCCGACCGATAACAGGGCGAAGCGGACGAGCTCGGGGGAATAGCGGATCTCGAGGGCCCGGAGCTCGGCGGCGCTCAGGGTGCCCGTCTTGATCCGTTTGAGATAGCGGGCCGTGTGGACGAGCAGGACGTCCTCGTCGGGCGCCGGCCGGGGCCTGAGAAAATTTTCCTTCTTGGCCCCCATGGCCAGGAGGTTCTCGTAGACGAGACGGTATTTCTGGAGGGGAAAAACGTGCCTGCCGGTCTCGACCATCCAGTACTCGCTGCTGTAGACGACCTGGAAAGGGAAACGTTTCCCGACGAGCACTCGGAAAAGGTTGAGCAGGTCGCCCATGCCGACCTCACCATATCAAAAATCGCGGCGTTAGAAAAGGGCGCGGGCCGGTCAGCGCTTGCCGGAGGGCTTCTTCGCCTTGCGTTTGGGCGCGTTGAGAAGGGCCGCCCGGGCCGCCGCCAGCCGGGCGATGGGCACCCGGAAGGGCGAGCAGCTGACGTAATTCAGGCCGATGAGGTGGCAGAACTCGATCGACGACGGATCGCCGCCGTGCTCGCCGCAGATGCCCAGCTTGATCCCCGGCCGCGTCTGGCGGCCCCTCTCGACGGCCAGGCGCATGAGCTGTCCCACGCCGTCCCGGTCGATGACCTCGAAGGGGTCCTTGGCATAGATCTCCATCGCGACGTAGGGGACGAGGAAGCGGGCGGCGTCGTCGCGGCTGACGCCGAGGGCCGTCTGGGTCAGATCGTTCGTCCCGAAGCTGAAGAACTCGGCCACGGCCGCGATCTCGCCGGCGGTGAGGGCGCCCCGCGGGATCTCGATCATCGTGCCGACGAGATACTTGAACTTGATCCCCTGTTCCTTCATGACCGCCTCGGCCGTCGCCCGGACGATCTTCTCCTGGTTGGCCAGCTCCTTGACGTGGCCGACGAGCGGGATCATGACCTCAGGCTCGACATCGATGCCCTTCTTCTTCGTCGCCGCCGCGGCCTCGAAAATGGCCCGGGCCTGCATCTCCGTGATCTCGGGGTAGATGATGCCCAGGCGGCAGCCGCGGAAGCCGAGCATCGGGTTGAACTCGTGGAGCGATTCGACGCGCTCCTTCACTTTCTCGTAGGAGATGCCCATCTCGCCGGCCAGCACCCGTTGCTCCTTTTCCTCGTGCGGCAGGAATTCGTGGAGGGGCGGGTCGATCGTCCGGATGGTCACCGGACGGCCGGCCATGACCTCGAAGATGCCGGCGAAGTCCTTCCGCTGAAGCGGCAGGAGCTTGGCCAGGGCGGCCCTGCGGGCGTCGAGCGTGTCGGCCAGGATCATCTCCCGCATCGGGCCGATCTTGCCCTCACCGAAGAACATGTGCTCGGTCCGGCATAGGCCGATGCCCTCGGCGCCGAAGGCCACGGCGTTTCGCGACTGGTCGGGTTGGTCGGCGTTGGTCCGGATCTTGAGCGTCCGGTATTTGTCGGCCCAAGCCATAACCTTGGCGAAGGTCCGGTAGACGGGGGCCTTGGACGGCGGGAGGGTTTTCTCGATCAGGACCTGGAGGACCTCCGACGGCCGGGTGTTGAGCTTTCCTTCGATGACCTGGCCGGTCGTGCCGTCGATCGAGATCCAGTCGCCTTCTTCGAGCGACCGGCCCTTGACCGTCATGGTGTGATCGGCGTAGTCGATGGCCAGCTCGCCGCAGCCGGCGACGCAGACCTTGCCCATCTGCCGGGCGACGAGGGCGGCGTGCGAGGTCATGCCGCCGCGGGCCGTCAGGATTCCTTCGGCCGCATTCATCCCCCGGATGTCCTCGGGCGAAGTCTCGATCCGGGTCAGGATGACCTTCTCGCCGCCCTTGGCCCAGTCCTCGGCGTCGACCGAGTTGAAGACGACCCGGCCGGTGGCCGCGCCGGGCCCGGCGTTGAGGCCCTTGGCCAGGAGCCGCCCGCCCTTGATGGCCGCGTCCTTCTCCGCAGGATCGAAGATCGGCCGGAGGAGATGGTTGAGCTGGTCGGGCTCGATGCGGGCCA
>Ga0307379_10013324_pt1 | contig 10660 bp, 8 predicted proteins | sample UN2MG_FD_202237 | JGI IMG/M metagenome (GOLD analysis project Ga0307379, IMG submission 202237) | Soil microbial communities from Risofladan, Vaasa, Finland - UN-2 | ecosystem: Environmental > Terrestrial > Soil > Coastal area > Acid sulfate soil | place: Finland: Risofladan, Vaasa | collected... | reverse complement strand
TAAGTATCGAGATATTGAACTAACAGATGTCACTGTAATGGGTCAGTGGCCGTTTACTATAATGGACTCAAATGTAACTATAAGTAATTCCGATTATCTTTTTCTGCAGACAAGAGGGCAATCGACCGTTTCTTTGATTGATTCGCATATGTGTGAATTTATTCCAAGGGATTTCTTCGGAACAATGATCTTTGAAAACGGGTTATGGACTTGTGCAGGAGAAATACTTGGAAATATACCACACCACTCAATGGAGAATAATTTCACTATTAAAGGAAGCTTAAAGATAGAAGGGGTTAGAGAAAATTTGCAGTGGAAAGACGCCCGGGTAACAAGAGAATATGAGGTGATAGTTAAGGATGAAAATGATAAGCCGGCCAAAGGAGTCCTGATTAAAATTGACGGAAAAACGTACGTATCAAATAATGCTGGCAAAGCGAAATTCAGCTTAATCTTTAATGAGTCTAATTACATTGAACCGAAAAAAATGGAAGTATTGGAAGGAGAGAATCTTATCGCACAAAAAGAAATAGATTTTTTTACTGAAACTCCAATCATAATAATTAAAAATTGAATGACTCTTAAAAATAAAGATAATAGAAATTGTCTTAGGCTAGAGAGAATTATAACTACCCCAATTCATGTTTTATCTTGCTTATTGATAATTCATTCAGTAAAAATTAATAAATTGAAATGGTTTTGGTATGCGTTTGCTTATAAAGTCATAATAGATATTATTGCTGGTTTTATTTATATTAGTTATGGAATTGAGAATCTTACAACTTCAATTATCTGGATAACTGAAGTGATTCTTTTACCATTTGGTATAATAGATGTTATAGGTTTATTGAAAATAAAAAAGCTTTGGTCAGGAGCTAAATAGTAATATAATAAGAAATATCTGCAGTACTGCAGATATTCTACCATTTTGGTGGGATAAACGCAGTAATGCGTCTATTAGTAGGCGAAATGGTGGCAAGCGATGTGTTGTAGACAAATCAAATAATGGCAGTGAATAAAAGAGTTAAATAGTGGGAGGTGTTTTATGCCTAAGATAAGTGACATAGAAGACAAAGACAAGGAGGGGTTAGATATTTCCGGCTTGTCATGGCTCAGAAAAGCTCTTGGTTCGGACCTTATTAAAGGAGCAATATATCTTATGGCAGGTGAACCTGGAATTGGTAAAACCACTTTAACCATACAGATATTAGGAGAACTAAGTAAAAAAGGCATCAAGGTCTTATATATACCCACGGAACAAAGCCTGAGCGATGTAAAACGAGTGGTAAATAGAATATACGGTTTAGCATCTAAAGGAATTCAATCTTCAATTAACGAGAATTTGTATATTGATATTATAGAAGATTTATCAAGGCTACCTTGGTTTTTAAATAATAGAATTCTGCGCCTCGATAGTGAATACTACGGTTGCGAAATTATTGCTATAGATTCTCTTCAAGGAGGGGGTTTGTCAACAGGTGTTGGGGAAAAGTACAAATGTCTTCTTAATTTTGTAGAAAGTGCAAAGGCCACAAGAATCACTTCTTTATTTGTTAACCATGTAACAAAGAGCGGAGAAATCGCTGGACCAAAAGCACTTGAACATGCTGTTGATTGTATAATCTATATACGAAGGGCATTGCGTCTAAGACCTCTTTTTGTTCCAAAGAATAGATTTGGTCCAGCTACGCTTGACCCACTTGTTTTAATAATGGGTGAGTACGGACTTAAGGAATCACCTCATGTAACAGCGGAAGCCAGCACAGTGTTAGGTTATAGTGGTATTGGCGAGGAATTTGCTGAAGCACAAGCATCTGTTACTATACCGAGATATGGTTCTAGACCAGGATTAAGTGCCCCGTTCCTTCCGGGAAAGAAAATTCAGCAGCTTTTGAAAGTTTTGGGCACTCTTAAAGATATTGATGTAGTTGACTTATCTTATGATGTGAGCTGCTATATCCCTGGTAGACATGGCTATTCTTTCGTACTTGATCTGCCTATTATAGTTGCTCTTCTAAGTTCTTACTTACATCAACCAGTTGATAACCAGACTTTGTTTATAGGAGAAGTTGACCTAACAAAGCAAATCCGAGCACCTGAAAGAACATATTTAGCTTCCTTAGCAGAAGTTCTTGTGGAGTCACGACCAAGAAGAATAAAACAAGTTTATTTATGTGAGAAGACCGCTGATGAGTTTAAAGAAATGCGACCGAAGGAAAGCGGCCCACAGGTTAGCGAGATAACAGAAGTTCGTGGTATAAGGGATTTGGATTCTCTTATCCACGACCTTTGGCCTTCTTTAACTACTGATGCGAAGTAATTTCTAAGAGGAGAAATTAATATGCCACCTTCATCTGTACCGCGACGCTTAGAAGATATTATTTTCTACTATTATGCTAAGTTGGTTATTGCCCCATCAGCAGGATTTAAGGGAAATTATAGGTTTATTATTGATACTTACAAAAGATTAAAATCTGGTGAAATTCGGATGTCCGACTACGAACGTGAACTCATGCATCTCGCTAATATGCCAAATCAATGTGTTTTCTGCGGGACTAAATGCATTAAATCTCAATTAACATATATAGTGGCCAAGTCCTATGGTGTCCTTCCAGGTATGCACAACATAGTATATGCATGCGAAGTGTGTACTAGTTCAAAGGGTGAAAAAGACCTTGTAAAATGGTGGTGTAATGATTTACAAAGACCCCGTGATGAACTCCCTCGTGTCCCATTGGGGCTCTATCTAAAAATAGCCTATGAACTTCATAAGATAAATTTTAGTCTGCAAAAACCGTGCAAGAGTTTAGGAGATCTTTTCACAGTATTGTATAAAGGGAGTTAAAATGACGCCACCTCATCGCCTAACACAGCATAAAAGATTCGTGCTTTATGACACTCACCCAAATTTTTGCTTCGCAAAAACTTCTTTTATGCTGGGAACGTTAGTTGAAATAGTGCGCCCAAGAGTGAATTGTCCTCAATAGTTAAGAAATGGAGATGGTAGAATGACAGGAACTGTTATTGATCTGGAAAACTGGTTTCAAGAACGCCCAAAGTGGTTGCAGGACGCCGCTCGCCGAATTGTACAGAAGGGAAATCTTACAGAACAGGACTACACGGAATTACTTACTATCTGCATCGCAGAAGCTATAGATGAGCCTGTTACTTTTACAGGTCTCAGCGCTGGCTCTCTTGACATACAGGAAACTACAAAGCCTCTTCGTCTTGATTCTATCTCAGATGTAAAAGGCATCAATGCCCTTTGCCCGAGCAAGCCGTTGGAGTTTGGACAAACGCCTCTTTGTATCGTGTATGGACGAACTGGCTCTGGCAAATCCGGTTATGTACGACTGCTCAAGCATGCGTGCGGAGCTCGTCACCCAGGCGAACTTCTGGCTAACATTTATAAGGCTGATGCGCAACCTCAATCCGCTAGTTTTGCATTCACCGAGGACGGCCATACAAAGACCCTCCAATGGTCTGGGAATTCTCTAACGGAATTGCGGGGAGTAGACATTTATGACACGGCTGGTGGTCTTGTATATGTTAATGAGGAAAATGAAGTCGCCTTTGAACCATGGATTTTGCGTCTGTTCACACAGTTGACGGGGGAGTGCGAAACAATAAAGCAGCGCATTCACGCAAAGATGACATCTCTGCAATCAACAAAACCTGTCTTCCCAGCAGAATTCGCAAATACAACAGCAGCCATATGGTATGTTAATATTACATCCACTACATCCACTGTTGATGTTGACAACAACACGAGATGGGAACCGGAAGATGAGACCGAATTGGTAGAAACAAGCAAAAGACTTTCGGAGACCGACCCTACAACCAAAGCCATTACACTTCGTCGACAGCGAACCTTGCTTGATCAACTCGTCACATACTTGAATGAGCTCCATGACAGACTTTCCGATGAACGTTGTCTCTCCTACTTAAAGGCAAAGGCGGATGCAAGTACCAAACGCAAGGCCGCAGATCAGGATGCCAAGAAGGTTTTTCAGAAGGCACCGCTTACTGGAATTGGTTCTGAATCTTGGCGGCTACTTTGGGAAGCCGCGCGCAAATACTCCGAGGAACAAGCCTACATGTCAAAGTCGTTTCCTAATGTTGCTGAAGATGCGCGTTGCGTACTTTGCCAAAGAGAACTTGATCAAGAGAGTCGTGACCGTTTTCAATCCTTCGAGAGTTTTGTTAAGAGCGAACTTCAAAACCAAGCCAGCCAAGCAGAACAACATCTCCAGACTAAAGTAGCATCGTTTCCAGTTGTTCCGACCAGTGATGTAGTCACCATAAGAATGGATGCCGCCGGAATCACTGATGGTAGTCTAAGGATGATGATCACGAGCTTTGTAGAGACGCTTGCAAAGCGCATGCAGACGTGTCTCGCAGCAATAACTTTCGAAGAAGTAACTGACCTACCATCAAACGACCTTTTCACTCCCATGAAAGACCTGAGTGTTGAACTTGAAAGACAAGCTACTACCTGTGATGAAGATGCCAAAGGGCAAAACCGTCCTCAATTGGAAAGCAAAAGTAAAGAGCTCTCTGCCCGGAAATGGCTAAATCAGCAGCGCCTGGCGATTGATAACGAGATTGCCCGTTTGGTTGCCATCCAGAAACTACGTGCAGCGGAAGATCTCACCAATACTGCAGCACTTTCTCGGCGAAAATCTATGCTTACAGATAACCTGATTACGAACGCATATGTTCAACGCTTCAAGGATGAACTTAAGGCCCTCCAAGCCGACAGACTTTTTGTTGAAGTGAAAAAGACTAGGGCAGAGGTCGGCCGCGTATATCACAGGATAGCATTGCGGAACGCCACAAGAGACGTAAGAACATCTGACATACTCAGCGAAGGAGAATTCCGCATTGTGTCACTGGCCGCCTTTCTTGCCGACACCGAAGGCAGCGGCTCAAAGACCACGTTCGTTTTCGATGACCCTATCTCGTCACTCGATCAGGTTTATGAGGAAGCCACTGCCCAACGTCTAGTGCAATTGAGCAAGTCTCGTCAGGTAATCGTCTTCACACATCGGCTCTCTTTGGTTAGCCTCCTAGAGAGGTACTCCGAGAAGGAGAGTATTTCGAAGACAATAGTCTGTCTGAGCCGGATTAAGATAGGTGATATCGCAGAGTTGCCGATTACTCTGACAAAGACCAAGCCAACTGCTAACCGTTTCTTGAATGAGCGGATCAAAGCCGCAAAGGCAGCTTTTAATATTAGTGATGCAGAATACGATAAGGAAGCGAAAGCACTTTGCAGGGACATCCGGATTCTGATCGAGCAAGTCATCGAGACCGATCTCTTAGCTGGCATAGTCCGGCGGTATAATCCTGAAGTGCAAACCAAAAACAAGATTGAACACCTTGCAAAGATCACGGTGGAAGATTGCATGTTCATCGACAAATTGATGACCTCTTATTCGCAGTATGAGCACTCACAACCAGATGAGGCACCAGTTGAACTTCCGAGGCCTGAAGAGATAGAGAAGGACTTAAGAGAAATTGTAGACTTCATCGAAGCCATACAGAAACGGAAAGATAGTTAAGATAGAAAAGGGTGCCCAAAGGCTATTTGAAAAAATTTTTATTGTTAAAGGAGTATATGATACATTATGAAATTGGCTAATAAGACTTTAAATGAATATTTAAAGTTCTCATGGAAGTATATGTTAGTTATTTTTATCGTTGGTTTAGTGATGTTTATACTAGTTCAATTAAGATTGATGTCACAATTTGCTTATAATCCGATTGGTATAGTTGCTGGTTTACTTACATTTATTGCAGGGTAGAACGCTACAAAAAATAAGTTTAATTTTAAACAAGTTTTTGTTGTTGGTTTTTTTGCTTTATTGGAATAATCTGGTTGGTTCCATTTTCTGTTCTCCCTTATGTTGAGAAAATGCAAATACCCCAACGATATTTTCTAATCAATTTTTCTATAATCTCATTAATAAACATTATTATAAATTTCTTACTCTACGAAGTATTTGTCTTTGCTGGTGGTTGGATTTCTTCAAAAATAAGCAAGAAACACTTTTCATTATAAATTAAGCATAAGGTAATAATTTCTCCATCCACTCCACACCTTCGCGTTTATGCTTCCATGAAATATCCATAAATAAATGTCCTATCATGGCAGCTTTATATTCGCCATAGCGTTTATCCAAGAAGGCCGTAATCTTCTTTGGATCTTTTGTCTTAAGCCCCAATAATCTTGAATAAATTTTAGCTTCCCAAGATGGAATAGTAGTTAAAACGCTTCGATGAAATACCCCACACATTATATAATCAATAGATGCAGGTCCGACTCCATAAATTTTAAGAAGTTCCTTTCTAAGCCCAGCGGTGCTAAGTTTACACATAGCAAATTCATCTAGTTTCAAATAATCTTCAGTAGCACGAATGAAATTTTTGGCTCTGTAACCTACTCTGAGATCTCTCAATTCAGATTCTGATGTCTTGAGCATTTGCTCTGGTTTCCAAATTGAGTATAATTTAATCCCGTTAAATTCTATTAAGTATCCATATTTTTCTAACATCGCATTAGTCATCTGTACCGTTCGCTTTACAGTAGCATTTTGAAGCAAGATAGCGATTATCAGATACTCGTAAAGGCCTTCGGTGCAAAAGCCATGCATACCTTTGAATTTTTTCAGAACTTTGCCTACCAATTTGTCTTTTTCAAACTTCTTATAGAACTCTGAATAATACTTGCTGAACTGGAATCGATAGTCTAGTTCTTTAAGTAAAGCAACTGTATACTTTTTATCTAGTTTGGATTTGTAATAAAATTCAGCTTTGATTTTTGGTTTGGGTACAGTGCCTTGATTTGTAAATTTGATACCTAATAATTTGTCTTTAAATCTGAAAGAAAACCATAACTTCCCCGGCTCCCAGTGGTTAAGTGGTGTAGGATAATGAGAAGGATTATGTACACTGTAATCAAAATTATATGGAGCTGTGGGTCGAATTATTGTTGTATGGACTAGTTTTAGTTTCATTCTATTATCTCCTTATTCTTCTTCGCATTTCCTAACATAATATTTTCCTCCTTCTCTGAGGCGCCTTGGATTATATTCTCATATTCACCTAAATCCACATGCCATTCATGTTGTGACCGCTTACGCCATTCATCAAACGCGCTTTCTTTATGCTCTTTAAAAGTTTTCTCATCACAATTGTTCACTTTCATAAAGTGTTCAACAACTGTCTCATAATCCAACTTTCCTTCCGATGTCAGAATCCCAGCCAGACCTATATGCTTCACATGGTGACACATACCACAGAGTACAATGAAACCAAGAAATTTCTGAATATGTTTTTTATCATCGTATTCCCACACTTCATGGCAATTAAATCTTCCTTTAGCTCCACAAATGCCACATCTGTACTCATACTTGGCATAAGCTTTTTTTCGTATTTTGTCCCAATCTGATTTGGGTAACACTTTTCGTAAATTATTATACCAAGATGTAGAAGGAACTAATTCGATTCTTAATTTAAGTTCCTTAGATTTTTCTTTCATACTCATGAGATAACAACCCAACTTTTAATTATTATCCCCCGAAGTCCACGATTTCACTTAACGGTTTCGGTGTTTGTGAAGTGCGAGCGTAAGCGAGCATTTGGGTGAGCGGAACGAACCACAAACACTGTGTTATCTGCCGTTTCGATAGTTTCACTTTCAATCCCATATTATTTTTGCTATATCAAATAGCAGTTTTTGTCTCTCATTTACTGCATTTTTATCGAACTTATCTGAATGTGGCTTAAAATTCAAGTTGTACCTATTCATGAAGTCTCTAAAATCAGGATTACTGTGATAAAAATCGTCTCTAAGGGATTGAGTCCACACCAGATTAGCTTTTCCTGAATATGTTTCTAGCTTGTTTGAATATGGCTCCTTTCCAGATGACAAATTGTCCCTTCCCTTTAATAATGTCAATGCTCCAAATCTATTTCTTTCAGAATGGAAAAGTTCTTCATCTTCAAATAGATTTCTATTTTCTTCATTATCGGCAATGATATGTTCTACATGATAGCCATAAACTGGGCCTGTGTTCCTAACTAAATTGTAATAGTTCTCACACTGTATATTACAGTTCTTCGCGATGAAATGTTCTATCCTCGCAAAGAAGTACCTAATAAATCTAATACCTAGATTACGATTAGCGTCTTTAAAATAACTCCAGTCAAAAGATATTTTAACCTCTACACCTTTAGCGTTTGAAATATCATTAATTAATTGCTCATTAAATGCTCTTTTAATATCTTCAATTGATTTTTCTCTTATCTTTTTATTAAGATTTAGTATACTCTCTGTGAACACATTACTGTCGTAAGAGCCTGTTAACTGCAATATTGTGTAATATCTATCGAATAATTTGGCAACTACCCTAACTTTTTCTGTTTCCTGAGGCTCATTGAGACCACATGAGGACAAAATCAATAAATATTGTCTGTCTTGGTCGTTTAAGTAGTTGTATAACAAATGTTCACTGAGCATATACTCTTCTTTTCCCGATTCTTGTACTAATTTGAGATATAATTTTGCATAGTAATCTAAATCCTTTTTAACAAAGGATTTAACCTTTTCAATATTTTGTTTTAACTGTATTTTCTTATTCCATTTTTCTAAGTAAAGAGTCTTGTGATAGTCACCGTCGAATTCTCGATATTCGGCATGGGTATCAACAAATTTTGACCTGAAGTAGAAACGAAAGAAATTATCTACTTCTTTTTCATCTATTTTCTGTAAGTTATGAATGTAGGGGTCCCAAATTTTATTGTATTCATCTACTTCAATTTTATCTAATTGCCCTAATAACTTACCTTTTAAAACTTCATAAGGCTTTAATCTCTCTCCTCGATCATTTATCACTTCAAAAACCATTGGAACATCTTTTGATTCATCTATCTGAATTTCTACCAGCAGTACTTTCGTCAAAAAATACAAGAGAAACGATTCAAATTTGTGCTGAGTATTTAAATATGATCCTAACGCCTTGTCGATGACTTCATAGTTGTTATATAAATTTGTGATACTAAGTTCATCTTTTAATTCTTTTGTTCTCATACCATTTTCAAGTAAATCTTGTAGAACCGCCTTCCTATTGCCCCACCCCATCCAATATTTTTTGCCTTCTATCCCGATTCCTTGAATATATTTTTTTATTAACTCTACACGCTCGTCTAATCCAAATTTTCTAGCAAGGTGAAATAATTTAATTAAAATAAGAGTTATTGAAGCTAATCTTTGCTGCCCATCAACAATAAACGTTTTCCCTTTATAGGTATTAGTTACATAAGCACTCAGATAATACCAGTCATACTTACTTATATTTTCTGGGGTTGGATCTATATTCCCTTTATATTCTAATTCAAATCTATAGAATAAATCTTCTAACAATTTCTCTATGTGCTCTTTTACCCATTTATAGTCCCTCTGATAGAAATCAATGTAGTATGGTTGACTTACGGAAAATATTTCCTCAATTTTTCGCTTGATAGGTTGGATGCTCATAATACTTCCTCCTTAGTTTTCGAAATGGCAGATAACTTTAAATAAACGAAGTACTTCGTTTATGTACCCAAATTGTCATGTATTGCGAAGTACTTTGTTCATATTTAAATATTATAACTTTTCTGTCACATATAAACTATAAAGATAAGGATTTTTTATTTTTTAACCTTAAAATCCAGCACTCTTCCTTCTGGCACGGTTACACCAACAGTCACTTCATCTCCTTCTTTTATTTCACCATTTAATAGCTTCATTGCCAGTACATTCTGAACTTCATTCTGTATTACTCTCTTTAATGGTCTGGCTCCATAAACAGGATCAAACCCTTCTTTTGCCAGAATCTTTTTAGCCTTATCTGTTATATTAAGACTTAACTTCCTGCTTTTTATTCGGAACCCCAGAATTTCAATTATTTTCTCATCTTCACTTCCTAAAGAGAGATAATCGGATATGAGTGCTGATTCTTAATCACTTCTCTTTACAATTTTTATCTCTTCTTCTGTTAATCCGTACAACTTATACACCCTTTCGTCAATTTCCTTATCATTCTCATCTTTACGATGTTTTAGCTCTTCTATTTGGTTGAGTAATTCTTGACGTTTTTGTAAGATGTTCTGGAGCTGAGCAGGAGATTTAGGAATTCGGATAAGGTCAACAACCTCAGAATTTGTTTTTCCTCGAAGAGTATCACCTAAAGACTCCAGATAAAGTTCTATATAATTTGCTATATATTCACTTTTGCATTCAATATACGACTTACTATCTAAAAATACTTTGAGTTCCTCTCTTTTAATTCTTGGTTTGCCAATTCTATCCCTTAATTCAACTCTAATTCCAGGAATATCAGCTAAATCGCCAAAAGGGAAATCAAGATCTTCAATTAGTTTTCGAATATCAGACACTTTCGCCTCAAGAGATGGAAGGTTTTTATTGATCTCAAAAATCTGTTCCACAAGATCTGCAAACCTTTGCTGAATCTTTTGAGAAGCAAGTTTTATAGGAAGTTGTTTTATATTAAAAGTTTTGACTTGAGCAAAAACTCTTCCTTTTTCATGGACTATCTTATTATAGAGATAGGCAAGGAATCTTGAATTTAATAAGGCGAGAATATACTTTAAA
>Ga0307379_10013323_pt1 | contig 10660 bp, 6 predicted proteins | sample UN2MG_FD_202237 | JGI IMG/M metagenome (GOLD analysis project Ga0307379, IMG submission 202237) | Soil microbial communities from Risofladan, Vaasa, Finland - UN-2 | ecosystem: Environmental > Terrestrial > Soil > Coastal area > Acid sulfate soil | place: Finland: Risofladan, Vaasa | collected... | reverse complement strand
CAGCTTGTATGCAGTAAATTCCACAGCCGCCTTTGTAAGCGTAATTATTAATAACGGTGCAGTTGGCTATTGTTGGCGAAGACTGGCTGCAGTATATTCCACCGCCGTTATTATTAGGGTCTTCGTACGGGGAACCATAATCAGCTCTTCCGTCAGTAATGGTAAAACCGTCAAGCGTAGCGGCGTTGGAGCTAATCTCGACAACGTGGTAGCAGTTATCAGTCTCAGTACCAATGGTTCCTATATCACCGCTCAAGACCGTTTCACAGGTCTTCCAGTCACGCTGGTCGCGGGCTGTCTCTGTGCCGTTAAACCCGCCATATACGCTAATGTATTCGTTCAAGCTGAAACTATTGTCCCGCGAAGTGTCAGCCGGCTTGTATGTTCCCTGGGCAACCCATATCTCATCACCCGTGTCGAGACTCGCGTTGCTTAGGGCAACCTGCAGATTGGCATATGCATTCACCCACGAGGTACCGTTACTGCTACCGCCCTGTACATTGCAGTTAACATACCATACGGTAAAATTACCATCCAGGATTATAGCCCAGGCCTGCTTGGAGTACGCTGATTCATTCTGTAATTGATCCACAGCGGTCACTACATAGTAGTAGACAGTCTCTTCTTCTACATTATTGTCCGTATAGTTACTTGACTGCACCAAATCAGGGCCATTTATCTTATTATACGACCCTCGCGGTACTGCAGAGCGGTAAACGTTGTAGCCCGCAAGGTCGGATTCAATGTTATCGTCCCAGTTCAGTTCAATGCTGCTGGCGGCGGCTGTAGCTGTAAAATTTGTCGGCGCTGCAGGGGGAGAAGGGGTCTCTACAGAAAAACTCCATTCTTCGCTCGGGCGATAGGTAGTTGTACAACCACTGCCCCAGTTTCTTGCTGTTATTTTCCAATTATAAGTTTCATCATACTCCAGAAGACTTGAAGGAACTGACCAGTATAGATTAGTGGTAGCGCCTTGATAGTCTAAAGGTTGGCCATCTTCTGCCAGATAAACATAATATGCGTCAGCGTTGGATGACGGATCCCATTCAAGCACAATCCCTTCTTTCGATGTAAATACGCTATCATCCTCAGGTTCCAAGAGTGAAAACACTCCCGGAGTAGGACAGTCAGAAGGTGGTGGATTATAACAAGCGTCACTTCCGCCGGCGATGATAAGGGATAAACTTAATACGCAAACAACAATGAAATGTTTTGTTTTCATTTGACCTTCCTTTTTTAGTTGGAGTTATGGGCAGTTATCCATTCCCGGGCCTGCGCCGCCGGCGGGCAGTCAAGATAGCCTGCAAGAAGCTGCTGGTAAGCAGCTTTTGTTTTGGTTTCGGCCTCTGATTCGGAGATAGAACCCGATTGCCCCAGACTTTCATAGTTCTGTCCTATCGTAAACAGCGCATGCCAGACAAATTCGTAATCAGGATGGTCACTGATGACCTTTTCAAAGCACGCTATCGATTTTTCGTACTGCCCCAGTTCCCGATAACTGTCACCGGCCCAGCAACACGACCCCGGCAATACAGCAGAATCCGGAAGCTTATTTATGCCTATCTCCCATAACATTACCGCCTTCTGAAAATAGTCTTTCGCCTGACTGTCGTGCCCTTCACTTCTCACTTGAAGCGCCCTGGCATAAAATTGCTCAGAAGCCTGAAATATCGGGGCGTAAAAATCCTTGTAGTTATCAAAACTAGCGATTAACTTCTCCATTGCTGCCTGAGCCGCTGCAGCCTGTCCTGATTCGGTAAGGGCCAGTATCTCCGTCATCAGGGCATCGAGCCTGACCCTGCCTGCCTGAGCACTGTCAGGGTACTGCTGTGTTATTTGCTGCTGAATAGCCTTGGCCTGCTCGTATTTCTGCGACCATTTATATCTTTTGGCAATATGGTACAGCGCCGCCGGAAGATAAGGATGGCCTGAGAACTCCTGAACCATTTTATCTGTCTTCTCCGCAGCAGCCGGGCAGTCACCTGACTCGATAAGGGAAACGATGCTTATCCTCAAAACCCCCAACTGGGCCCTGCTAACAATCGAACTGCCGGCAAATTGCTCTATTACCTGTTTATAAAGACCCTCTGCCTTTTCGTATTTGCTTGCCCACCCGCAGCTTGCGGCCATATCACAAAGCTTTTCCGGCAAAGCCGAATATCCGGCATAATTGGCAGTCAGCCTGTCTATGTCAGCCTGAATTTGTTCATTTGTTACTTCCCTGGCGCTCATGCATATAAGCTCAGCTTCTGCCTTTAAGGCATAATCAGTTGCCGGATAATCCGCTGCGACGGTCCTGTAAATCTGCTTAGCGTTTGGCCAATATCCATTGTTTGCGTAGGCCTTTGCCTGCTCAAGCAGCTCTGCAGGACCGGCAAAACACTCTGCCGGCAACAAGAAAAACACAAGGCCAAACAGAATAATAGAAGCCAGAATAAATGTTTTAGACATGCGTAACCTCCTTTTTTGCAAAGAAATAAAACTAACACTCTTGTTTGGATTCGTAGAGAAGGAATCGTCCCCTGCCTCAGATGTATGTCGCCCCGTCTCTACACTAACATCATCAGCAAAAAGCCAAGTTTGAAAAGCAAGATACTATGGATAACAGTATTTGTTGTCAATAAAAAAATAAAAATATCTTAAATCCAACTTATTTTTTATATGGCCGAGCCATTTTTACTGCCGCCAGACACAGTGACGGCAAAAAACTGCGGAGATTGATACAACTGATAATACGGCTACAGTAGTTCAACTTTTACCGCTGCGTCTTCAGTTTGGTGCATTCCATAATAGAGGCGAAGAGAACCGGGAAATGTTTGACTAATTTTTTATTTTTCTGCTATTTTTTTATTTTCTCCGGTTTCACCATAAAAAAAGGGTCTTGCCGAACAAAGGAAAACACAAATCCCGGAATTTGCTGGCAAATTGAAAGCAAATTCCTTTTTTGGGCTGAAAACGAATTTTTATACATTATAAAAAAGGGGGTTAAGCGGATTTTGAGCGGTTCCAAAGAAAAGATAGACAATGGATTGAACATGCGTTTGTCGCATCTTACATTGCCAGGTAAAAATCCTCATTTTCAGGCCAAAAACGAATTTCTGGACGCTCTTACCCGTGCATAAGAGTTGCTGCTGTATGAGTTTTGCGAGTCCAAAAAGGGCTGGCCTGTGGATGGAGGCTTACTATGAGGGCATCTGGTTAAAAGCAATGCGGTAATAACGGAAATTAAAGCCGGTCTTTCTTTGAAGGGTATTCTGGGTAGGGTTGAGGCCAGATCGGCGATTCTATGAGCGTAAAGCGGCTGTGAGAGCTGTCCTGTGAGGTTCTGTTGGCTGGCTTAAGGGGCTTTGGCCTTTTTTCTTTACTATCCGGCTTTAATCGGCCATAATCCCGCCTATGAAAGAATCTTTAGCCCATTTGCCGGAGCGTAAAAGACACGAGCTTGCCCGTATCGTAAGTATCATCCGTGAGATGGCGCCGAAAACAGAGATGATAATCCTCTTCGGCTCCTACGCCCGAGGCAACGCGGTAGAAGATGTTACTAAAGAAGGCCACACCACCTACGAATATTCCTCGGATTTCGATATTCTGGTCATAGTCAAATCCCAATCCTTAGCCGACCAGATAGACCTCTGGTACGATATCGAGGACAAGGCAGGCAAACTGCCCGTAGAAACGCCGGTTACTCTGATAGCACACAATATCGGTTACGTAAACGCTCAACTCGAAAAGGGCCAGTACTTCTTCAGTGATATCAAGGCCGAAGGCATAATCCTCTACGACTCGAAAAACTGCCAATTATCAGAACCAAAGCCTTTGACAGCCAAACAAAGACTCGGACAGGCAAAAGCAGATTTCAACTTCTGGTTCGACAGTGCAAATGAATTTTTCTTGGCATCTCAGGAAAATCTTCAGAAGCAACGCCACAACTTGTCAGCTTTTCTGCTCCATCAGGCTGTGGAAAGATTCTATGGCACAGTGTTACTGGTTTACACGAATTATAAGCCCAAGACGCATAAGCTCGACAAACTCGGCAAGATGGTGGGCGGGCATGACCCGGCTTTCTTTAAGATATTCCCGATGGGTACTGACCAGGAGAAGCGCCGCTTTGATTTACTAAGACAAGCCTATGTAGGGGCACGCTACGACACAGGCTACAAGATAACACGCGAAGAATTGAAGTATTTAGCCAGATGCGTTGAGATACTCCGCAACCAGACACAAACAAGCTGTGATACCAAGATGGAGTCGTTTGTTTAAAGTCAGTCCCGCCAACCTTATATCTGCTGTTTTCTCAACATCACCGCCTATTTTATTGGGCAGGCGTTTCAGTAAGAACTTAGTCCACAAGTATCAGACCGTAATAATTCGGGCACTGACGCTTACTTCTTATAACTTCTATGGGAAAACCAAACTTTCTCACTGTTGAAAAAACATCAATTCCGCATGCCTCCATTGCCGGCCTGGCTCGTTCGGGATGTCGACATTCTCCTTTTTTGACTGCACACTGCCTGCAAAAATAGCACGGACCAGAACCAAGACCAAAAGCTTTCCAGGCACCTTTTAGAAAAACAGCTCTCTCAATCCTGGCAACTATTGCCTTTATATCCGCATCAGGCTGGCAGTGGATTAGTATCGCCCGCTTATACGAATCCAGAATTTGACGCATCTGTTGCGGCGTTGGTGTAAACGGCGGGCAAACCAGACACTGGCCATAGCCCCCACATCCAAACTGGCACTTCAACCTTACCCATGCAGCAGTTTCTACATTAGCAGGGCCTATAAGCCTGGCGTCGATTACGCCGGCTATCTTTCTTGAAGCTTGGCATAATTCTTTATCTGACAGCCCCAACTTTTTTTCGGAAGTTTTGTTTATACGATGCATTTTCCACCTGCAATACCATCCCGAACGAATGAAATCATCCGCAGAAATCTTGATTTATCTACAACAAATAGCATTGTCTCAAATCTCCCCTTTTTTCATTGGCCAGATGCCGTGGGCTTATATTGTTATGACCTTTTATTTTCGTAATTCGGCAAGTTTTAAAAGGTTGCTGCTTTAAAACTCCCTACGAGTTGCTTTGCATTGTAACTTCGAGCATTTTAATTATTTCATCGAGATGCTCAGCGTCTTTTATGTCAATCCTTGCCCCCTCACCATTGTAATAGTTCTGGACCGATTGCGAGAGAGGTCTAATACTATGATGCTGCAAATGCTCCCGAATTTGTTCTTCCGGCAACATGGCAACAATTTGAATCTTTCTTTTTCGGAAATAAATATAAGCAAAAGCCTTCTTGTCTTTGATTGAAATGTAATACTTGGCCACATTAAATATTAATGACGGTTTGACCTGAAGCATCCTATCTTTGATAGTTCGATATATTTCTTTGACGGTATCGTCAACACCTTCCAGGTGAAACTCTTCAGAAACTCCAGTCGGCTCGGGATCAGTTGATGTGCCTGTCAGCGGGTCAGAATATTCGATGGCATCAAACTCTGGACTAACTGAAAAAATAGCATCGCCATTACTGGTAAATTGTTTAATGGTAATGATCTTTACCATCTTGCCCCATGTGTCACTGTAAGTGTCCATGATGTCCGGAAGCTCCGGCTTGGCATCGTCAATAACCACCAGGATATTTTGGCTGCTGTCTACAACATCGTTAAGGAATTTAAAGATTTCCTTTTCGCCAAGATATTTCTTGAATTGCATTTTCAGTTCCTGATCATTGTTGATTGTAGAAAACATTTTTTCAACAAGCTCTCTCTGACGTTTGCTGTTCTTGAAGAAAGCGAAGAATTTTGTAATTTGCGGAAAGATATGGGTATAGAAGTCGTGGCTGGCCAATTCTACCTCAACCAGATAAAACTCCCTATTTTCCGGGTCGGACATGTCAAACAGGAAGCCATCCGGGATCGTATTGCCAAGAGCTGTAGAGCCAATTTTCTTTTTAGCATCGATGAAAATCGTCTTTTGCCCAAAAAACTGTTTGTGCGAATTTACTATTTCCTGCTCGAATTCACTTTCAAGTTTGTACTTAGACTCTGTAAATTTTTCGCCATTCTGAAACAAAATCATAATATAGCTCCTATTTTATTGGCCAGCCGCCGTGGGTGTCGATTTTTTCGTTTCTTTCATTTGACTATATAGGTTGCTTCAAATCCTTGAAGCGTCTTATTTTCAGCTATCGCATCATGTGGAATCAATAAATAACGCCATGGCTTACCTCTATGGGCCGAATCATGCTCCGTTGCATATTTGCACCATTCTACAGCAGCTCTTGCTTTAGCCTGCACTTCTTCATTATTAATTTCATTTGCTCGTTTAGGTTCACATAGAAATTTAACTGTTTTAGTCTCGACAACAAAATCAGGCTCATAGGGCGGGGCGTCGTTACTATAAAGAATCTTAAAACTACCTTTGGCTGGTTTAGACCATTTTATAACATCATCTTCATTTTCCAGGATAACCGCAAAACGGCGTTCAGAATCAGAATCAAATTTCTGTTTCGGATAGAGACACTTGTTGAAGCCTTCAAAAAGCATCCCTCTTATCATTAACCTCTCATCGACAGGTGCTCGGAAATTACGTGCATCTTCATTGGCTCGAGCAGAATATGTATTGGCTTTCAAGGATTCGAAACCTTTGCTTACGCAGCTTTCGTAGCCAGCAACTTTTTCCTCGTAATGGTCTTGCATCTGAGCGTGAATTAGATTAACAAGCGTTTGCTGATGGTATTGGAGAACATTCAGAACCTCGTCCTTATCCTTGAGGTAAGACTGTAAATGCCTAATAACCTGACCGGAGAGCTTGTAAAGCAAATCGGCGTGGTCATCATAGCTGATATCATCAAAATCTATAAGCCCTCGTACAAGATAGTCTTCAGGCCTTTCTTCTTTGACAATACCGTCTCCACTGGCGAGTTTGAATCGGGCATTATCTCTCAAATGCTGAATTAGAATTTCATTTTCCACCGGCTGCAATTGAATATTACTTGTGTCGATGTCAAAATCAGCATATCCACAAGTTACTTCGCCTCGAGGAACAATAACAATTCGTGGCACATCAATAGAAAGTTCATTATGTAAATCTACCGTTTTGGCTACAACCTCTTTGACATTGACTGTTTCAGCAAATTCTTCAAATTCAGCTTGAACAGGCCTCATAATTTCTGTAACTCGTTCAACAATTCTTTCTTGGATTTCAGGAAACTTAAGGTCTGATGATCGTGGCAAGCGTTCGAATTCTTTGATTACATCCAGCGTTACAAGAGCAGTCTCTTGCTCTTTGGGATTTTCAAACAATGAAGGTGTTTCCCTGCCTCCATCGCTGCTTCCCTTAATGCGATTAATAATTTCCGGCTCTACCACAACAACTGTTGACTGCTGATCCGGTATGTCTCTCCCAATAACTATACCGGTTTTGATAATTGAATCGGGATTATTGGCCTCGTCGATGATCTCCTGGAATCTATCATGCGATACGATTGTAAGCCTATCTACAGCAGGCATCCCCACGCGTTTACCGTAAGGTAACCGTAAGCCACGTCCAATGGACTGTTCGACTAAGGTTTTCGAGTTGGCGGCCCTAAGAGGAACGATCGTGTAAAGATTTGTTACATCCCAACCTTCCTTTAGCATATTGACATGGACAACAATCTCGATGGGATTGGCTGGATCCTCAACTGACAGGAGCTGTTCAATTGTTTCATCCTTTTCCTCTCCCCTGATATTGGAATGCACAGTAATTACTTTACCCTTGTACCGGCCCTCAAAAAATGTGCCATCTTCTATCGTTTTGACCAAAGCATTAGCGTGTTCAGTATCCTGTGCAACAACCAGCATAAAAGGTTTTACTATTTGCTTTTCATTTTCTCTTGCATAAACCTCCAACTCAACCTTGGTGTTCTCATGTATACGAACACCATCTTCGAGTTTTAGCTTTTCCAGCCCTTCACTATCATAGTTATTTGCATCAAAATTCTCACGTGTGGCGACCGCTGGTTCTTTCACAAAACCATCCTCCATTGCTTTATGAAGTGGATAGCTGTAAATAATATTATTAAATGGAACGGGCCTTTGCCCTCTTTCGACCTGTGGAGTTGCGGTAAGCTCCAAGCCGAGTATAGGATTTAATTCATTAATTGCGTTTATACCCGCTGAGGCACGATATCGATGTGACTCATCCATCAGCAATACCAAATCATCAAGTTTGGATAAATATTCAAAATAGCTTTCACCTATATATTCCTGCAGACGCTTAATCCGTGGAGCGTTTCCACCCCGGACCTCAGAATTGATTTTTGATATGTTGAAGATATTAATATGAATTTGGCTTGTATCAAGCAGATAACCCTTGCGAACACCTCGACCATCTTCATAAGTGTCGCCGGTAATAATCTCCGGCGGGTTGATCGCAAATTCACTTATTCCCTGAAAAACATACTTTGGTGTATTAGGGGTAAAATCAGCAATCAACTTGCTATAAATCGTAAGATTCGGAGCTAACACAAAGAAATGCCGTATGCTTTCTGCCTTGAACAGATAGCTGATAAAAGCGCCCATTAGTCTTGTTTTGCCGACACCGGTAGCTAAAGCAAAACACAAAGATGGGAAATCTCGCTCAAAATCGGTAACTGTGGAGAACTCCGATTTTATTATCTCCAATGCCTTAGCTGTGTCATCATCTTTTTGCAGCGAGATAATATCACAAATACGAGCTAAGATTTCCAACGAGTCCCTTTGTGGAGGCCGAAGGCTCAGCCGGTTACTTATTGTGTTAACGTGCGTATTCATAACATCTCCTATGTTTAAAATAATGATGCTTCGGCTTGGCGTTGTTGTTTGGTTCTTTGCTTTGGTTTTTCTTCTTTCTCTGGTTCTGGTTGTGGTGGGGCTTTGGGCAGGTTCTTTATCTCAAGGCTGTAATCATCATGGTCCCACTCGCATTTATGCAGAACGGCTTTAGGTATCTTCTTTATTGTAAGATTCGCAAATTTGTCCGGCTTGACCCTGAAAGCTCCGCAGCAAATCAAAAGTGACCTGTTATCGCCAACTTCCTCACTGATTTTAGCTAAGGTCCCGGCTGTTAATGTCTGAGTAGTTACATAAATAAAGTCAGTCTCTGTGGAATGGCCGTGCACCCAGTAATATTCATCGCTTGGAGCATAGGTAAAACCTTCCAGCTTACACATCGCTTCAGCCAGCATTGCCGCATTGTATTCTTTGCTGATAACCCAGTTGCTAAACTTGTCTTTCTCCAGAAGTGATTGAGCTAATGTATAATATCTAAAACCTCCGCCGCCTTGCCAGTTAACAGTTTTACTAATGCCTCCTTGGTCTTCTCCATCAATAACTTTCTTTAGTCTTGGGATACAGTGCGTATGACAATGATCGCCAAGCTCAACACCAATCCAACGCCTTCCCATTTTGTGAGCAACAGCTGCGGTTGTCCCGGAGCCAAGGAAAGAATCTAACACTAAATCGCCGAGGTTGGTTGACATTTCAATAATTCTGCTAACCAAGGATTCTGGTTTCTTTCCATTAGGAAAAGAAACACTTCCTTCTTTTGTTAGATTTTTTGTAGCACTTGCAAAGTTCCAATATGTTCCTTGGAGTTCTTTTTTACAGAGTTCACCATCTCGTTCTTCAGAAACATCACGCAACCAAGCAAAAAGTCTAAATTTATCACCCTTATAAAATTGCTCGTATATTTTCCCTTTGTTTTTTCCAGTTTTTGGCACATATTCTATAGAATGCAAGTCCACTTCACTTCCAAGCTCTATTGCTTTTTCCATCACACGAGGCCGAATAGAACTTTGAGGCATGGCTGTTTGAAAAATTTGTTTTGCATATTTGTGATATGCCTCTGTTTCTGTCAAACTTTCATCCCGCATTATTTGATTAATTGATTTGATTACAGGATTATTTCTGCTATATATCTTAATCTCATTTCCATCTCCATCAACAGTCGATCCAATGTATTCCTTGTCACCTTCGTAAACTAAAACACTTGTATATTTCCAACTCCTTTCCTCATCGCGATAAGTTTGAACAAGTTCTGCTATTGGAATATAATCGTATGCACTCTGAAACAGAGGGAGGTCAATATAGTTTTTTGCATAGGCATGAATATATTCTATGTTCTTTTTGAGTTTCTTGTCCTCGCCCCCTCCAGACGCACCAGCAATATTTTTCATGTTTACCGATATAGTATTGATGAAGTTGCGTCTTCCGAAAATCTCATCAAGAAGAATTCTTAAATATGGCTGTTCGTTGTCATCAATTTGAACAAACAACACTCCTTCATTGTGCAACAAGCGATGTAGGAGTTCGAGTCTGTCTCGTATTAGTCCAAGCCAGATAGAATGCTCTAAGCCATCATCATAATGCTCAAATGCATTGCCTGTATTGTACGGTGGATCAATATAAATACATTTAATTTTACCGGTATATTCAGCCTCAAGGGCCTTAAGAGCCAGCAGGTTATCGCCGTATATAAGCATATTATCGAATATATCTTTATCGCTGACCCGATGCTCAGCATGATAGGATTTCGAAGGATCTTCCAAAAGAATCCGCGGCTCCAACTTAGCCCGATTCTCCTTACCAATCCACGTCAACTCCAATTTAGTCTTCTTCGCCATAGTCAAATCCGTT
>Ga0307379_10013321_pt1 | contig 10661 bp, 12 predicted proteins | sample UN2MG_FD_202237 | JGI IMG/M metagenome (GOLD analysis project Ga0307379, IMG submission 202237) | Soil microbial communities from Risofladan, Vaasa, Finland - UN-2 | ecosystem: Environmental > Terrestrial > Soil > Coastal area > Acid sulfate soil | place: Finland: Risofladan, Vaasa | collected... | reverse complement strand
GATTTGCTATGTCATATAAAATAGGATACGCAGAAGGTCATAAGGATCTGCTGGTAGCCGTCAAAGGCTTCCTGTGCGACGCTAAGAAGGCGTGGAACATCGCGGCTGGGGCTAACACGGGCGATGGCTATGTGTCGGCTGAGCGGGCAGGTGCGGCCCCTATTGACGAGACGTGGACGCTGACTGCGACGAACGCTACCAACTTCACGGTAACAGGCTCGGTTTCCGGTCTTCAGGCGGCTGCTACGGTCGATACGCCTTATGATAACGGAATAGTTGCCTTTACAATAGTTGCCGGCGATATAGCTTTTATCGCCACCGATTCGTTCACTTTCGTTGTGGTCGATGGTCTGGGTGCGACAGAGGCTTACACGGCCATGCGATACGATACTGATTACGACGGATCAGGCGGCTATGAATTGATTTTAATGGGGCCAGGCACGGCAGGAACGGATGAGATATATACGGCCATACAGACGGTTCAGGCAACCGATGGATCTGACTGGTACAACTGGCGGATAGCCGGAATGACCAGTTACACGGCTACCGATTTGGAGTTCATGCCGGGACTGACTCAGGGCAGGATGGCTCGATTGCTCTTGTGGCAGGGCAAAATTCAATACTGGTGCGTTGCTAACGGTAGGCGGTTTATCGTAGTGGCTAAAGTCTCAAGCACTTATGAGGCTTCTTATCTCGGCTTCGCTTTGCCTTACGGCCTGCCGACTCAGTTTCCTTATCCGTTAGTTGTCGGCGGTGCGGCAAGTCCTACGGCAACGGCTACGCATAACAGGTATAGTTCTCTTGAGACAAGCCACAGAGGATTTCCCAGTCCTTATGCCGACGCAGCCGGAGTGTGTACAAATCTGACTTTTGACCCCGTAGCCGATTACTCAACTTTGAAAATATTACAGGGTACAAGTTGGATAAGAATATCCAGAATGCTAACTACGAATATTGTCTGGCCATATACTTCATCTTATAACCAGATTACTGACGCTGCTCCTTATCACGAATTTACTAATGAGTTCCGCGAAAACATAGATGGAACCTACCCGATATTCCCGACCGTGATAATGTGCAATTCGCCAAATAAACATATTTACGGCGAGATACAGAGCGTCTTTGCCGTTAATGGATTCGGTGGTATAGCTGCCGAGGATACATTTACAATCGGCGCCGGTACTTATGTTGCATTCCCTATCATACCGAATGCCGATGCCAATGATTTTTGGGCTTTGAAATTGGAGTAATAAAATGTCATATCAAGCAGGTATAAGTACAGGGCCGAACGATTTAATTAGCACGCTGGAAACCTTTCTCGTAGCAGAAGGGTGGACGGTTAATTTGTCTGCTGCCATCGGAGCAGGACATCGGCTTCATGTTCAAAAGACGGCGGCCGATGCAACGGTGATGTACTTCAACTTCCGTTCGGCAATCGGGGAAACCGGGACAACTTTAATCACAGAAGACAATTTTGCTGGAGCAGATGGTACCGTAACTGGCCTTCTTATAAATGGTTCTACCGGATATGATGTCGGTGAGATTTGGCATCATCAGCCGGGCAAATCGATAAATGCTGCATTAGAATCTACTGCAATGTGTATGACTCGAATGTCAACTACTGCCATTCCAGCTTACTATTTCTTCACGCCCGATTCCGATTCTGATACTGTGCATATCGCCGTTGAGGTAACGGCGGGCAAATTTCAGTTCATGTCGTTTGGGATGTTGGTAAAGCAGGGGACATATACGGGCGGGCAGTATTTTTCATCATCGTTCTGTAGCTACAAGCCAGATTATGATTGGGACGATGCTCTTTACGCACCAAATTATTTTTCCGCTTGTCATGGCGGAAATGAAAAAGGAGCGGTATATATTGACGTCGATGCTACCGCCAGTTGGAGAATGTCAACTGGCGAACTTTATCCAGAAATAAGATGGCCTTGTGCGGTTGGTCAGGCGGGTGGGGTAGGAACTTATTCCCAACGCGGTTTGGCTTCGTTCTTCTGGTCGCACTCACCGAACTCATATAATGCAATGGCGGCAATGGTTCCGATATACACATTACTAAAACGTGCAGATAGTAATTATTCGCTCATTGGTTGGCCGGATGGAGTTAGATTTCTAAACACTACCAATTACGACCCCGCAGATGAAATAACTTACGGGGCTGAGACGTGGACAGTATTCCATGCCGATAGTCAGTCAGGCGACCCAACGAATATGTACGCTGGCTTTGCTTTCAAGAAGGTATCCTCAAGTTCATCGAGCAGCTCAAACTCCAGCTCACATTCGTCCAGTAGCCACAGCTCGTCGTCGCATAGTTCGAGCAGCTCTTCAGTTTCAAGCTCTCACAGTTCGAGCAGCCATAGTTCGTCGTCGCACAGTAGCAGTAGTAGTTCAAATAGTTAGTGGAGATTGTTAAGCAATGCCAGCTTTCACAGGAATATTAGAACCGAGCATTTTTGTCGAGGACACGCTACGTTGTTCGGCTACGATTGCGGCGGCTCTCACTCCCAGTCCGGTTGCACCAATGCTTCCATTGGAGTCGGTCATTCCGCTTGGGCCAGGGTCGTGGTACAGCAACCTGCCGGTCGAACAGAATGAACGGTCACGGACTGGCACGAAGGTCGATTCTTTCCTTGACGATTACTATTACCGTATCCACGTAACGCCAGCATCGTTCCCGTTCGGGCCGGTACTTTCTGAATTGGTAGATGAGTTTTATGTCTGGAACTCATTCTTCGTGCAGAAAACTTGTGCAAGTATAGTAAAGACATTCTCTCCGGCTGAATATACACTGGCTGGCCTTGCTGACCCGTTCGACCTTGAACCATTGGAATATACAACCTACGAAATAACCGTACCGAAGGAAGGTTCGGCGGAGTTTGAAGCGACTATAACATTTGACTTCGGAGCAGCGGGTTCAAGGATAGTAGTTCTCAGTGGTACGAGGATGATAGTATTCGCATTCTGCCCGCAATTGAAAATACCCGAATCGCTGGAATGGCTGACTGATATTATAACTCCCAATGACGGTATCGGTTCGGAGCAGCGGATATCGGTACGGACTATTCCGAGGCAGAAGTTCACGTATTCCATCCCGCTGAAAACCGAGAAGGAGCAGAGCAGATTCGAGGCTGTGATGTTCGGCTCACAGAAAAGGTCTTTCGGCCTGCCGATATGGACGGAGCGGGTAGAACACACAGCAACAATAACAGCAGCCGATGGCACAATTACAGTCGATACGACAAACGCAGACTTTAGAGACGAGAGCTATGCACTAATCTGGAAGTCCATTACAGAATACGAGGCGGTGAAGATAGATACGGTCGCTGCTGGTTTACTCACACTCGAATCGCCGGTAGTCGCAACATACACCGGCACGAAGTTCATCATGCCTCTGCGGATAGCACAGGTCAATTCACCTGCAAAGAAGAGCAATTCTACTGCATCGTTGATGATAGCGACGGTCAGTTTTTCGGTGAAAGATAACATTCTGCAAACCGGGTACACTCCGGCCACAACTTATAAGACTTTCCCCGTTCTGGAAGTCGGATCGAAGCAGTTCGGTAGAACGGTAAAGGTGAGCGATTCGGACAGTGATTCATTCGTTCAAGATTACGAAAGTGGTGACTTCGATTATTACAGTGATTCAGAATTTAATATGATTACTCAGGGATGGGGCTTCGTTAACGAGGACAAGGCTGCCTGTTGGGACTTCCGGTTATTTCTTCACTCGCTGTATGGTATGCAGGGCACGATATGGGTGCCAACGTACAAGGATGACCTTGCTCAAGCTGATACAATTGGTGCGGCAGATACAAGTTTCCAAATTGAAAATATCAAGCTGGCTGAGAATATGACATTCAATACATTACGGACTCACTTGGCGTTTATTAAGCCGGACGGAACGACCTATTACCGGGAGATTACGGGTATTGTGGAGCTTGACGAGAATACCGAAATCATCTCAATCGATGCTTTTCTGGGCGAAGAGATTGCTGTCGGTGGATGTATGATAAGTTTCTTAGATTTGTGTAGGCGGGCGTCGGACGTTGCCAATATAGACTGGTTCTTTTTCGACCATAATAATATTAACGAAACATATATGGCGGTAGTAGAATGACATACTTAGCAGCAGAGCAGGGAGCAACTACTGGACAGCCGGTCGAACTATACGATATTGCAATGGGTATAACCCACTGGCGATTAGCCAGTGGCGGCGAGGATATCGTCTATGCACTTAACACGTATGAATCGGCGCCGTGCAAGCGATCGGAAATAGAGAAGACCGGTGAGATACCAAAGGACAGCGTTGAGGTAGAACTGCCGAGAGGTCATGCTATTGGTTTACTTTTCCATGCGGGCGTGCCCGATGAGGAAATAACGTTAACTATTTACAGGGGGCATGGCAGTTTTTATATCACGTATTTCAAGGGGTACTTGACCTATGTGGAATTTAATGCAAATAATATAGCTACTTGCACGTTTGAGCCGAGAAGTTCTGATTTGCCCTATGTCGGCGGACGTCGCAGGGTCATGAGGCTTTGCGGTCATTTACTGTATAGTTTTCGTTGTGGTGTCAACAAAGAGGCATACAGACTTGACGGAACAATAGATAGTATCGACGGCATAACGGTCACTGCTTCGGAGTTCGGTGCGGCGGCGGCAATTCCAGCTAACTATGGCGACCTGACCGGCTTGCCGGGGTGTTTATATAACGAAAGCGATGGGGACTCAAGCAGTGCATACGATGATAACTACAGTTCATTTTGGAGTACAGATGAAACTTACATAAATAATTGGACAAGTGTTCAATGGCCTGTGGCTCAAACTATTAAGAAAATAAGAATAAGACCGGGAAACACTGCTGGCGATTTGCCATACCTGTTGGCTCTTATGGGAATACCGCGTGATCCAGGCGATAGCTGCATGAAATATGTTCGGATTGCCGGTAGCAATAACGGAATGGCATGGACAACCATCGACGCTAATCAGTGGATTGGTAATTGCAATTATTATGCCGGGCTTGGCGGAAGCGACACGGAAGTTGACCGTATATCTGATCCGTCGGAATGGATAGGTATAGGACTCGATAACGATACTGCATATCTTTATTATCGAATATGGGTGTATGAGCAATGGGGGACATCTTTAGCCGATTTGCCACTTATCGTTCACGAAATAGAAATGATTGAAGCCGATAATGCGATGGCTGCTTATTTCTTTGGTGCAGGTGGTGAAATTATAGTGGGAACAGCACGCCGAACAATTACTGCACAAGTTGGCAACACCATCACAATCAACCGTCCGTTCGGGGCCGATGTTGTTGCCGGAAGTTCGTTTCGTGCTTATCCGGGATGTGCCCATACTCCGGGTTGCTGCATTGAGAAATACGATAATATATTGAATTACGGCGGACAGACACACCTGCCGATTGCGAATCCCTACGAGAGTAATTTAGTTTATTAAAAGGTTTATTATGAACTTTATTTTTTGGGTCATAGTTAAAATGGCACTGGCAGCCGCCATATCCTATGCTGTTATAGTTTTGACTAAACAAAAACCGGAGGACATAACCTACGACCCGGACCATTTCAAGAATCCCGAAGTAAGAGAAGGTACGAAATTTCCTATCATTGCCGGAACCTGTTGGATTGAAAATCCTGTTGTCGGATGGTTTGGAGATATATCCACCGAGTCTGTGAGAGTTCGATTGTCTCATACAGGTGGTCAAAATGTTTATGTAAATAGATATAGTTATGGGGCATTACTCATTTTAGCACAAGGTGTCTGCGATGGTGTTTTACAAATTAGGGTCGATAAGGATGTGATTTGGCCGTCAGAGGGGCAATATAAAGTATTAAGCGCAGATGGAGTCACCACTGATTATATTTTGTTGCCTGAATTATATGGAGGTCTGCACGAACATAACGCAGCAATAACAGGGGAAGGCGGTCTTTGGGGTACTATTCGTTTTCGTTATGGCGAGATTACTCAATTACAAGATGCTTATATTGTTCTGCAATGTGGAACCGGCATCTCTGCTGACCGAGGATTAACATCAATAGTATTTTTAATGCAAATAGGTCATTCGACTCAAATGCGTCAATGGAAATATCTGCTCAAACGAACAGATGTTTTGACAACGGGCGAGGCGCAATGGTATCCTTTGAAAGCAGCGATACGAACTTACGAGATAAATCCGATTCATTGGTTACGGGAAATTTATACCGATACTGAATGGGGACTTGGCACATCCACATCATTGGTTAATAACGCCAACTTAGAAGCAGCGGCCGATACTCTTTACGATGAAGGCTTTGGTATTTGTATAAAATGGGAAGGAGACCAATCACTTGAAGCTCATGTGAAAGATGTTTTACGATACATAAACGCCGTAATTTATGAAGACCATTTGACAGGAATGCTCGAAATTAAATTAATTAGAGATGATTATGTAATAGGTGATCTTGAAGTATTCGATGAGACAGATATTATTAACATCGAAAGTTTTTCACGAGGCACAATTCACAAAATACCCGATGTGACGTACTTGAAATATTGGGATATGTACAACAACATACCTGTCACAACAGCAAATCACGATATGGCACTGATAGCTATGCAAGCCGAAATGCTTGTGCCGAACGAATCTGAATATACAGGTATCGTTAACGACGATCTGGCCGGTCGTATAGCAGCCCGCGACCAGCATCAACTTGGCGTGTTCGCGGCACAGATAAAAATAAAATGCAAACGAACGATGGCACATTTGAATCCGGGCGATGTATTTAATTTGTCGTATGAATCGCGTGGGATAGTTTCTATGGCGGTTCGCGTATTAGCGTGTCACTATGGAACCTTAGTTGATGGTGCAGTTTCATTCGACTGTATAGAAGATATGTTCGGAATGAAGGATTCTTTGTACGGCACTCCACCATCGACGGGCTGGGACGATTTTATTGATGATCCAACCTATACCGAAGAGATTACTAAGGCTAATATGGCATTGACAGGGGTAGACCCGACAGTCGCCGTGACCAGCTCCTCGTCGTCGAGCCTATCATCTAGTTCGCATAGTTCATCCAGCCACAGCAGCAGCTCAAGTTCGATTTCGAGCAGCAGCAGTTCGGTGTCAAGCTCGCATTCGAGTTCTTCGCATTCGAGTTCCAGCAGCTCAGTTTCGTCGAGCCATAGTTCAAGTAGTAGTTCAGGTTAAAATGGAGATATAAATATGTTGTGGACAAACAGAGGCAAGTTCTTGATGCTATCTTGGGCGTTTCCAAGAGTGGCATTTCCTACTAATTATTACGTGGCACTTGTGACCGATGCCGTGGCACCTACGGTCGATATAAATACACTCGGAGAGCTGACAGAAATAACTGCCGGCAACGGGTACACTACGGGCGGATACCAATTGACACCGAACGATACAGACTTTGATACGACTACTGAGGACGATACCAGCGATTTGGCCTTTGTCCAGATCAAGGACATCGTATGGACTGCGGTTGCCGGGCCGATACCCAGTGCGGGAGACGGAGCAAGATACGCTATCTTAACTGACGATATCGGTGTGGTTGCTAATCGGCAAGTGATAGCCGCATGGGATCTTGTAACGAGTCGAATGTGTACGGCTACCTTTTCAATTACACTTGAAGATTGCGAATTACGAGCAATAGAACCATAAATCTAATTTACGGGAGAACATCATGACTAAGAACGGCAACGGAACAATTCGGAAGGCGGTATTTGGAATACTTGTCGCAGGATTTGTCATTACTGTAAGTGCGATAGTCTGGGACGCATCACATAAGAGTAGTGATATCGAGGCGAACCGAAAAGACATAGATATAGTTATTCCGCGAGTTGAAAATAATAGGGAAGCCTGCCAGGAGTTCCGCTACAAAATAGACACACTGAACGAGAAGATGACGGTGCTAAACTTAGAGCAGAAAGCCATGAGAACCGAGCAGGAGGTGAATTTTGAAGAAATATTAAGTAGGTTGCCGAAATGAAACCGATGAAAGAAAATCTTATTGAATGCGACGAGATAATCAAGCGGCTCAAAAAACTGGGCAAGTCCACGAAGGACAGGCCGGATATATGGCTGTTGACAGATGAGTTAAAGACTAAAGTCAAATGGCTAAAGGAGTTATATAAACAGATAATTCCGTAGACGAACTCCTTTCATCACATCGGCCAGTGGGACTGGCCTGCTGGTCGATGGCTTTATTATTATTAAAATATAAATAAATACTTGACTATTTTTATAAAGTGAGGTATTATATAGATATGGACATTTTAGAGTTACGCTCAAAAATAGTCAGTGTCAACAAATTGCTCATCGAAATCAACACCATTCTATTAGATGAATATCAAAAGCAGGCCGGATATATAGATGCCGGGAACGGTTACAAGATACCACCACTACAGATAACAGATAAGCCGATTGTGCGTGAAGACCCGCCGTGTTGCGGGGGCTGAAATATGTCAAAAATGATAAATTCCCTATATGAGAAAATGTGAAGAAATGAGAAAGGTGCGAACTCATCAATTTAACGGCAGGAAGTATAATATAATCGTCAGCCCTCCATTGGACGGCCAGTGTACTACGTACAAGCCCGAACGCGAGCTATGGATAATGGAGTCCCTCAGAACCAAGAACGGCCTTGTAACAGCTCTGCACGAAGCCCTCCATGCCGAGAGGTGGACGGCAGATGAGGCCACGGTTGACAGGGTGAGTAAGGAAATTGGCGACTTTTTGTGGCGGTTGGGATACAGGTGGAAGCCGAATGGATAAACCGTCGACACATAATAATAACGTGTCGAAATACTACATATATATAGTCACGTTGAGTAATTTTACTACATATATATGGACAAATACACATGCAAATACGGACAAATGGTGATGTTATTATCCTGTATGTAAACTATTGGTTTACTTATGAGTAGAAGTTTCAAAAAAGCATTCGCAACAGTATCCAAAAAGATGGCGGATAACGTCCATCGCGTAGTTAGGCATAGAGTCAAGGCTCGTCTTGCTAAAATTGACATCGAGGAGCCGGATGAGATTACACTGCTGGATATTGAAGCGAATATCAGAGAACTTGGATTCGAGGAATGGGGGACTAAGTTTGGACTTGAATTTGACATAGATGCTGAAGATAAAGTAGATGACTAAGTACCCATGCAAATGCGAGAAGGAAGGAAAATGCAACCAGAATGGAAACAATTAAGTGGCGAGGAAATTTATTGGTGCAAAGGTTGCGGGTGCATAAAACTGAAACAAAAAAGCAAACGCACTCAGTATTTAGTGCCAAAACGAGAAAAGGAACGGCGAAAGAATAAATGACTAAGTACCCATGCAAATGCGGCCGCTACGGAGGATTCGTTTCCGTTGACGGTCAGCCTTATTGCAGGGAATGCTATTTGATTTTGCGAGACAAAAGATATGGCAAAAAGAAAGTCAAAAATAAGAAACTATAAAAGGCTTATATTGATGTCGGATACACACTGTGGTCATGTCGCCGGGCTAACCCCGCCCGACTGGCATTATAATCACGCCACTACTAATCCTCGTGTCATGGCCGTGTACGAACAGCAGACGGCGATGTGGGAATGGTACACTCGGCGGATAGATGAACTTAAGCCCATAGACTATCTGTTCGTTCTGGGCGACCTCGTGGATGGCTCTGGAAAGCGATCTGGCGGGACAGAGCAGCGAACAACAGACGGAAATGAACAGGCGGCTATGGCGGCGGAGTGCATCAATTATGTCGAGTCTCCCCGCGTGCTTATCACTTATGGCACTCCGTATCACGTCGGCACAGACCAAGATCAGGAGGATGCGGTCATTCCTCTGCTCAACGGCAAGGCCGAAATACACAGCCACGCCTTCGTTGATATAAACGGCATCACGTTTGACCTAAAGCATTTTGTTGCAAGCTCATCAATTCCACACGGTAAGTGGACGCCGCTAGTTAAAGACAAGGTGTGGAATACCGTCTGGCACGCCGAACACGCATTACAGCCTAAGTCTGATGTTATCTGTCGCGGCCATGTTCACTATCATATCGACGCTGGCGAGTCGGATTCCTGGCGGGCGATGACTTGTCCGGCAATGATGGGGTTTGGCTCAAAATACGGTAAGCGAATTTGCAAGGGCGTTGTTCATGTCGGTTTCATCGTTTTTGATTTCCCCGAAGAAGGAGGCTACTCATGGCGACCAGAACTACTGCGGTTGGAGTTGCACAAAGCGCCCGTGTTGAAGTGGTGACAATAGGAGAGGTGGCAGAAGGTGTGGAAGCGATAGATCGACGTCGGTTACTGGAAGAAGCGTTTCCTTGCCAAGATCATCGGCTTATGAGAAAGGATAATAAGACTGGATTCAGAGGAGTATGCGATACAAAATCCGGTCGATGGCGGGCACGCATAAAGATAGGCGGCAGAACCAAGAGTCTCGGATACTATCCTACTGTCGAAGAAGCCGCTCGTGCCTACGATAGGGCAGCTCGGATTTTGTATAGTGACCAGGCTGTGACGAATTTTTGACGATATAAAATCACAAACGAGAGGGTGACATCAAACCGCCCCAAAAGAAAATAAAAAAAATATCGCTATTTCCGTCTCAAAAACGGGCCTTTTTGAAG
>Ga0307379_10013314_pt1 | contig 10666 bp, 7 predicted proteins | sample UN2MG_FD_202237 | JGI IMG/M metagenome (GOLD analysis project Ga0307379, IMG submission 202237) | Soil microbial communities from Risofladan, Vaasa, Finland - UN-2 | ecosystem: Environmental > Terrestrial > Soil > Coastal area > Acid sulfate soil | place: Finland: Risofladan, Vaasa | collected... | reverse complement strand
GTTATCGAACGGGGCGAATCGGAAAGTACCACGTCGCGCCCGAGGATGTTTACAAATTCGATGCTGCGCTGCCGGGCAACAGCCGCAGCCCGGTCCAGATGGCGCAGAACTGCCGGGACTTCGTCGGCGCCAGTGACGGCAAGCCGTTCTTTTTGTACTTCTGCATGAGCGACCCGCACCGCGGGGGCGGCGTTGCGGACGAGCTGCCCGGCAAGCCCGACCGGTTCGGCAACAAAGCTAAGGGAGGCTATCCCGGCATCAAAGAGGTCAGGTATGACCCGAAGGATGTAATCGTGCCGCCCTTCCTGCCCGATACGCCGGAATGCCGCGCCGAACTGGCGCAGTACTACCAAGCCGTCTCCCGTGTCGACCAGGGCTTGGGCAAGCTGCTCGACATCCTCAAACAAGCCGGCAAGTATGATAACACCGTAATCATCTACATCTCCGACAACGGCGTCGCTTTTCCGGGGGCGAAAACGACGCTGTACGAGCCGGGGATGAACATGCCGTGCATCGTCCGCAGTCCCCAACAGGAAAAGAAAGGCATCGCATGTGATGCGCTGGTCAACTTTGCAGACCTGGCGCCGACGATTGTCGATTTTGCCGGCGCTCTGTCCGGCAACAATTCCTTCCAGGGCAAGTCTTTCAAAATGGCGCTTGAGCAGGAGCATCCGGAAGGCTGGGATGTAACGTATGCCTCGCACACCTTCCACGAGATTACGATGTATTACCCGATGCGCGTGGTCCGGCAGCGCAGGTACAAGCTGATCTGGAACATCGCACACGGGCTGGATTATCCGTTCGCCAGCGATTTGTGGGCCGCCTCGACCTGGCAGGCGACGCTCCGGTCCGGCAGCAAATATTACGGCAAACGCACCGTCGAGGCTTACCTGCACCGGCCGAAATTCGAGCTCTACGACCTGGAAAACGACCCGCACGAGGTCAAAAACCTCGCCGACGATCCAAAACACGAAAAGATGCTTGCAGAACTCAAAGCAGAACTGAAGGCCTTCCAGAAACGAACAAAAGACCCATGGCTGCTGAAATGGGAATATGAATGAAAGATTCGCCGAAGCTTGACAATCGGCCGTCGATTATTATTATGGGCAATGAACTCGTCGCACGCGGCGTTAATCCGAACAGGGAAAAGTAAGGGGACATATAAATGGCGCTGTTACTGGGATACGATGTTGGAAGCTCGTCGATCAAGGCGACGCTGATGGACGCTGAGACGGGCAAAGTGCTGGCGGCGGCGACTTCGCCGGACAAGGAGCTGGAGATTGTCGCAAAGCAGTTGGGCTGGGCCGAGCAGGATCCGGCCGTCTGGTGGGAGCATGTCAAAACCGCCACGCAGAAGATTCAGGCCCAGGCGGAATTTGACGCCGGCGATGTGCACGCGATTGGGATATCTTACCAGATGCACGGACTTGTCGTGGTAGACAAAAAGAAGGAAGTGCTGAGGCCTTCGATCATCTGGTGCGACAGCCGGGCGGTGCAGATCGGCGAGCAGGCGGCGACGGATATCGGCCGGGAAAAGTGCCTCAAGAGACTGTTCAATCTGCCGGGCAATTTTACAGCGTCAAAGTTGAAGTGGGTGATGGAAAACGAACCGAAAGTTTATTCGAAGATACACAAAATTATGCTGCCCGGCGACTATATCGCTATGAAGATGACGGGGGACATAAAAACAACACCTTCCGGTTTGTCCGAAGGGATAATGTGGGATTTCGAGAGCGATGGTCCTGCCCAATTCGTGCTCGACAACTATGGTATTTCCGGCGAGCTGATCGCCGAGACGGTCCCGACGTTTTCCATCCAGGGCGAGCTGACGAAAGAGGCGGCCTATGAGCTTGGACTTGATGCCGGGACGATGGTCAGCTACCGCGCCGGCGACCAGCCGAATAACGCGCTGTCACTTAGTGTCCTGAAGCCGGGCGAGATAGCCGTCACGGCAGGGACTTCCGGCGTGGTCTACGGAGTCAGTGACCGGAAAAACTACGACCGGCGCTCGCGGGTCAACGTCTTCGTGCACGTCAACCATTCGGCGGACGATCCGCGATACGGCGTGCTGCTGTGCCTTAACGGAACGGGAATCCTGAACAGTTGGCTAAAGCACAATTTCGCAGCCGGCGAGGGACTTGACTACGAGCAGATGAACGAGATGGCGGCACAGGTGCCGGTCGGCTCCGACGGTCTGGTCATCCTCCCGTACGGCAACGGGGCAGAGCGAACGCTGGAGAACAGGAATATCGGGGCATCCGTTCAAGGCTGGAATTTCAATGTCCATAAGAAGGCGCACTTCCTGCGTGCCGCCCAGGAGGGAATCGTCTTCGCGCTGAATTACGGACTCGGCATAATGCGTGACATGGGAATTCAACTGTCCACCGTCAAAGCAGGGAACGCTAATATGTTCCTGAGCCCGTTGTTCGCCGAGGCTTTCGCAACCGTGACGCAGACTACTGTCGAGCTATACAACACCGACGGCTCACAGGGCGCAGCACGCGGCGCCGGCATCGGCGCAGGCGTCTACAAGAGCACGAACGAGGCCTTCGCAGGCCTCGAACCGGTCAAAACTATCGAACCTAACGACAAATTAGCTTCCGCCTATCAGCAAGCGTATGCAGGGTGGGAAGAGGTTTTGAAACAACAATTGAAAGCTTGATTCGCATCTCGTGAAGCTTAGTGCGAGTTATCAGAAAGGAGTAGCAAAATGGCAGAGTATTTTCCCGGAGTAAAAAAGATAAAATATGAGGGCCCCGGCTCGAAGAATCCCCTTGCATTCAGGCATTATAATCCGGATGAGGTCGTCCTCGGCAAAACGATGGCGGAACACCTGCGTTTCGCGGTCTGCTATTGGCACACCTTCAAAAACCTCGGTGGGGACCAGTTCGGTGGCGGCACCATCATTCGCGACTACAACGACTCATCAGATCCGATGGAAATTGCGGATATGACCCTGGAGGCAGCCTTCGAGTTCTTTACCAAGTTAGGTGTTGGTTTCTGGTGCTTCCATGACAGGGACATTGCGCCCGAGGCGGACGACCTGGCTGAGACCAACAAACGTCTCGATAAAATCGTTGAGAAAGCCAGCAAGCTACAGGCTGACACGGGAGTCAAGCTGCTTTGGGGCACTACAAATGCCTTTTCACATCGTCGGTTCATGGCCGGTGCGGGCACCAATCCTTCGCCGGAGGTCTTCGCTTATGCCGCGAGTCAGATTAAGAAAGCTATCGAAATAACAAAAGAACTTGGTGGAGAGGGTTACGTCTTCTGGGGCGGACGTGAAGGTTACGATACCTTGCTCAACACCGATATGAAACGTGAATTGGATCACATGGCTCTGCTTCTGCAATTGGCGGTCGATTACAAGAAGAAGATTGGTTTTAATGGCCAGTTCTATATCGAGCCAAAGCCGAAGGAGCCGACGAAACATCAATATGATTCCGATGCAGGAAGTTGTTTCGCGTTCTTACAGAAATACGATCTGCTCGGTGACTTTAAGTTGAACATCGAGGCCAACCACGCAACGCTGGCCGGGCACGATTTCTGTCATGAGCTGGCATTTTGTGTGGCCAACGGCATACTTGGCTCGGTCGATGCGAATCGGGGCGACATGCTCTTAGGCTGGGACACGGATCAGTTTCCGAACGACGTCTATGAAACAACACTCGCTATGTACATAATTCTCAAAGGCGGCGGCTTTACAACCGGCGGGCTCAATTTCGACGCACACGTGAGACGTCAATCGATAGATCCGGTCGATCTTTTCCACGGCCATATAGGTGCGATGGATGTTTTCGCCAGGGGGCTGAAGAACGCCGCAAAGATGATCGAAGACAAAACTCTCCAGAACGCTGTTGACCAGCGCTATAGTGGTTGGAATCAGGGGTTTGGCTCCAAGATCGAAAGCAGGCAGATTGGATTTGAGGAGCTTGAGGCTTACATCCTTGAGAACGGAGAGCCGGAGCTTCAAAGCGGCCGCCAAGAGCTACTTGAAAACCTGTTGAATGATTATATCTGAGCCATATTCATTAGGTCTTGCCAGACCGCCAGGGCCGAAGATATGATGCGGGCTGCAGTTGTTGCCGCTCAGGGTCATTTCGACAAGATGTACAAGTAATAAGCTGCCGGGACAAGTGGACAACGACAGGTGTGACGGCCTGGGGCGATACAGCCACCACACCTCCGTTGTCCACGGCCTCGACCCTGGCATTGCTACCTTATATAGCTCTTTGTTTTCAGATTATCAGCATAGCATCGCCGTAGGAGTAGAAACGGTATCGTTTTTCGATGGCGTGCTGGTAGGCGGCGAGGATGTTTTCGAGCCCTGCGAAGGCCGCTACCAGCGCGAGCAGCGTGGATTTGGGCAAATGGAAATTCGTTATCATCGCATCGATCATTTTGAATCGGTAGCCCGGCATGATGAACAATTCTGTCGTGCCGGCGACGGCTTCGATCCCTCGGCTTCGCTCGGGACAAGCCTGTGAGCCGGCGGCGACGGTCTCAAGGACCCGTGTTGATGTCGTGCCGACCGGGATAATTCGGCCGCCTTTGTTTTTTGCTGCATTTATTATCGCGGCATTCTCCCGGTCGATACTGAATCGTTCCTGGTGGATTTTGTGGTCTTCGAGATTGTCCGCGGTGACCGGCTTGAATGTTCCCGCCCCAACGTGGAGCGTGATAAATGCGAATTTTATGCCGGCCTGCTTTAGCTGCTCGATGAGCGTTTCGGTAAAATGCAGCCCGGCGGTTGGGGCCGCGACGGCGCCGCTTTGCCTGGCGTACACCGTCTGATACCGCTGCTCGTCCTGGGCCGCTGCTGCCGGATCGTCGTCGCGTTTGATGTAGGGCGGCAGAGGCGGAAAGCCGATTTCGTCAAGCACCGTCAATGCCTCTGCATCGGCCTTGATTTGGAGCCGGCATTTGCCCTGATCTATCTTTTCGAGCAGCACAGCCTTGCAGAAATCGGCTTTTTGCCTGTCTTTCAGATAAAACTCCTCGCCCGGCTTGAGTTTGCGGATTCCCTTCAGATATGCCGTCCAGACGCCTTCGGCGTCAGCAGCGAGAAACAATCCATCGAGTTTGCCTCCCGTGCTCCGCCGGGCGAAAAAGCGTGCCGGCAGAACTTTCGTATCGTTCAGTACAAGGCAATCGCCGGGCGACAGAAAATCGCCGAGGCTGCTGAACCTGCTGTCCGAAACATCGTCTGCGGAACGATCCAGAACAAGCAGCCGCGAATCGCTCCGAACGGAAAGAGGAGTCTGGGCGATCAATTCAGACGGCAAGTAATAATTCAACTTCTCTGTTTTCATAACGAAAAGTTATCAGACGACGTCCAAATAAACAAAAAAATTTTAGCCTAATAATCAAACGATTTACGGGTTTGTTAAACGGCACCGAATTTCCGGCACAAGTGCTCTGGCATCAGAGACGATACAGACAACATAAATCCAACCCGTTCGGCTGAGCTCAGAGCTTGCCCTGAGCCTGTCGAAGGGGCTGGCTTACAAAAACAATCTTTTCAAAGGTTACGAGGATGGCTGCGAGAAAGTATTTTGAGAGAGAGGCGACTTCGATCGCTGCTTTAGGAAGGCACGAGCTTGAGAGACGAATCAGGAATTTCAGGGGCAGATTTAAGTTGGATTTTACACAAGATTACCTAAACAAGCTCAGCGTTGACAGATTAAGGCATATCCTTTTGGCCGCTTTAATGAACTCCAAACAGCACAATTAGAGAGCTTTCGGCGCTTTTTGTACCCAGTGCAGATTCCCCTGGCCCTCACAGTTCCGGCGCCGCATTATCTCTACTGCAGTTTATGCGGCCAACCGAATTTCTCATATTTGCCGAACTCTTTCTCTGAATTATCGCTGGTGTCTTCTTTCAGGGCCGAGCGTACCTCCTCCACGTGGGCATCCACAAAGACCGCGTTGACGGTGCCGGTATTGAGGTCTCCGCTCATCGGGCTGTGAAACGTGCCGAACCAGTCCCGGCCATCGGGACACAAGGCATTGTCGTTGAGCACCCAGACGCAGCCGGGCCTGAGCCACATGTTTTCGGCAGAGAAGAAAAACACCTCCGCTTTACTTCTTGTTATCTCGGAGCGTTTGTAAACGCCTCCGCGCCCTCCTCGCTCTTCCGCATAGCCGTGTGGGTCCCCGGACTTCGAGCCTAAGTAGCCGTTCATACTATAACTGTAATAAGGAACAACGGGGTTGGAGGCAACATGACTGGGATGCCTTTGTCCCTCGGATTTTGCAAGAATTGCGAAGGACGGGCACAAATGGACCTTCCCTTTTTTCAGGTAGGGCCAAAACGGGCCATCCGCCGGATATCTCGGATCGTGCCACCGGCAGGAACGCTGATAACCAGTCACGGGAGCTTCCGTCTCGACCAGAGAGGTCCACGCATATGGATAGCGGTCGTCATAGTCGTCCAGGTATAAGGCCTGTGCAATACCGTATTGACGCAGGTTTGCCCGACAAGTTATCTCTCTTGCCTGCTCTTTCACCCGCTGCAGCGCCGGCATCAATATCGCCATCAAAATCGCAATAATGGCGATGACCACCAGAAGCTCAATCAATGTAAACGCTCTCCGCCTGTTCATGATATTGCTCCTTCTTTTTTATATAATGCGTTTGCCTCTTTCAATCCGAACGGTTCAGATTCTGCTTCTCAGTATCCTAATCTGCCCCAGACGCCTTTCTGCATCCTCTCCAGATCCTCGAACTCCTCAGGGGTTGAAGGGACCATCTGGTGCAGCGGGTTGGCCATTTTTCCGGTCTCCAGGGTCTTTTTGCCTTCCCACTTCCAATAGTCGGCGTGCCCGTCCGCAAAAGATACAATCGAGCCGTCACCGTGACGGACAAACGGAGGATCCCACCATGTGGCCTGCTGGTAGTGACAGGCATAACTGTCCGGAGTCACTCGGCCTTCATCGAGAAAAACCAGCCTGTACGCCGGGCCAGGGGCTACAATCTCCGTTCTCCTCTTAACCCATAAGACGGTTCGTCCTACCCTTATACCAGCGTTACCAGAGTAGGTTCCTGCCCTGCAAAGACCGTTCATCGCATCGGTAATGGTATAGGTGCGCATCTCTCCGCGAATACCGGTCGGACAACGATAAAGCATTTCATCCCTGCAATATGGATAGAGCGCCCCGGCCTTTATCGCTTTTATCTGGGTCTGCTGCGGCAACTGCTCTCCCTGCATGTAACCACTCGCGCAATCGTCGCCCGTCCACCACAGCTCGCGAGGATGTCTCGAATGGCTTGCATCCGGCATAACACACTGGCCGTCATGGCCCTCATCCGCTTCGCCATTGACGAGCTTGTCGTCGTTGTCATCGGCATACATAATCCAGGTAAGCGTCAATTGCTTCATATTACCTAAGCAGACGGCACGCTTGCCCTGCTCCTTGACTCGATTCAGAGCGGGCATCAATATCGCCATCAATATTGCAATAATAGCAATAACCACCAGAAGCTCAATCAAGGTGAAGGCTTTTGGTTTTTTCATAATGATACTCCTTCCTTATCTACGAGTTATATTCCACATTTCCTGCATATAATATTGATAGAACAACATTATAACAGTTTCTTTAAAATGTGGCAAGGCAAATTATTAGTAATCCTTGTAACGCTGCAACCATTCGGGCCATGCACTCGGGTCGACACCTCCGCCTTTTGTCCAGCGGCCGTTAATCTCATAACCCCGGCTCCACTTGAGCGTCCAGAGTTCCTTGAGTCCGACTTTTCTTACGGTCCAATCGGCAAACAGACAGTTCACAAATCCATCGTGCCTGTCGACACAGACACGGTTCATCTCATTCGAATTGGGATTATCCCCTGGACCTTCGTCAGTTTGCGGGGGCAGGTCGTCGTGCCTTGGCCAGGAATCGACCCACCAACTGCCCGTAAAGACCGGCACATTGCTTGCACCTTTGACCTGGTGAGTACCCCAGTGCCAGTCGGCCGGCGTGCGGCCCCAGCCGTCGTTCCTGTTGGCGGGTGTCCTGGACGCAGCTATATTTAAGATCCAGCCGTTCAAGCCATAGCTGCCTACATCTACCGGATCGCCGATTGACCAGGCATAATTGGACCAGCCACCTCGCGGAATGCCTCCCTGCGGGAGCGGCTTTGCGGCCTGAGGACACAGCCACATCTTTATATCCTTCGAATAAGGCCTCATGGTTTCCCGCCAGAACTCGCCGGAACCCATGCCGTCCCGCGTGCCATTCAACTCTCCGGTGAAAAAGTGACCGTCGTTTTCATCAGTATACATGGCAAACATAAGACTCCACTGCCTTAAATTTGCCAAACAAGCAGTCGTCCTTGCTTGTTTCTTGACCTGCTGCAAAGCAGGCATTAATATCCCCATCAACAAGGCAATAATGGCTATTACAACCAACAGCTCTATTAACGTAAAGCCTCTTTTATATCTATTCACAACAACACCCTTTCACTATTTTATCGCTAAGTTTTTTTCTAACCGTGTTTTATGGGTCCGGTAAAATCATACTTTCTTTTTTTAATTTTGCAACGATTATTTTATAATCTTTAAAACACATAATCCCGTTATACGATGCGCTAAAACGAGCTTCAGTTCCGTTAATTATCCACCACTGCGTTATTTTCTTAATAGTCTTTGAGGTTTTTCATCCACTGAGGCCAATCTCCCGGCTGGGCGCCGCCGGCCCTGATCCAGGGCCTTTTTCTGTCATACCGGCGATGCCTCGTTCTCTCGTCGAGTATTGTTTCATTATAACAGATTATCAAACCCGAATCAATGTATTTTTGATATTAACAAAGCATTTTTCCACGTTTCGTCAACTTATTATAGGATTTATAGCAACTCCCAAATACGTCAACTGAAAATCCCTACTGGCTTGATATAGACTTCTTTTGCTCTGCTGTATGCGGAAGATTGCGCAAAAATTTGGAGTCGTGCCTCCTCCGGAACGACTCCATAAATAATCGAGTGTAACTTACTAAACCGTTAAATCGATTTTAAGGTTAAAAAAATCGGGCGGACACATCCTCCTCCGAAACACGTTTAGGCTGTCCGCCCAATATTGCTTCTTCAGAAAGACAAAATAGATATTTGTGCAAAAAATATGCCAATAACAAGGCTTTATGATGGATATTATCAATAAACTTTGCCTAACTTCCTGCACAAAAGATATTTACGCTTATATTTACCCCTTCTGCTATAACAATAATAAAGTTTTGTATTTTAATGCCGTGTTGATATTTAGAAACACTCATTGTGCCCAAATAACCCATTTCTACATCGTGATTGATGGGCTATGACCCAATACGGAAGGGATTTTCTTTGTGTTTACAAAAAACAACGCCCTGTGTGATAATATGAACAATGAGCGATTATATTGCAAGTCATCAGAACATAAGATGCATGTGCTATTTCTTGCTGCGCTTTGTTGAAGAAACACGATCCGTCCAGCGGCAGATCCAGTGATTGAAGAGTTCTTTTTTTCCGGTCTTTTGCTGATCAATCCGAAAAACTGTGCTTTTTCTCCAGGTTACAATCTCTTCGGTCATCTTATTGGCCTTCTGCGGCGGCAATTCTATCCTGTTTAGTTCTTTCGGATCGGCGGCAAGATCATAGAAACAGGTTGTTTTATTCGTCGGATTATATATAAACTTTCTATTACCCTTGATAAAACCCGCAGGCCCCTCCTGCATCCAGCCGGTGAAATACACTCTGTGATCCTTCGATACAGGCTTGAGCAGATCCACGCCATCGAAGCCGATAGATTCCGTTTCGAAGCCCAACAGGCCCAGCAGGGTTGGTGCTAAATCAACAGAACCGACAGGTTCCGTAATCCTTACGCCGGTCTGGACCAAAAATGGGGCCCGCAAACAAAACGGGATGCGCAGGACCTCATCGAAAGCTATCCGCTCATGTCCAAGCAGGCCGTGCTCGCCGAACGCTTCGCCATGGTCACCGATAACACAAAATATTGTATTGTCCGTGATACCAAGATTGCCAAGTTCCACATCCAGCGCAGCTATGAATTTGTCGGTATAAGATATTGACTGTTTGTAGCGTTCCAGCGGCTCCCTGGCCGGCGTACCGAACCATTCCGGAATTTCATAGGGATCGTGAGTAACCGAGCACAGAACCGTCAGGAAGAAGGGCTGCTGCTCGGCCTTTATCCATTCGTTAATCGGCTTTAACATTGCGAACTCGTCACAGGCAAGGTAGCCCAGAAAACTATTGGGATCATCCGAGTCATCTCTGGCCCAAAAATCTTCGAAGCCAAGGTTATATACAAGCCCGGGCCGCGATTCAAAGCTGCCCATCGCAGATTGAAAGAAAGCGGTTCTGTATCCAAGTTTGCCTGCTAAAATCGTAGCCATGCTGGCGTAGGGATTCACAGCCGGTACCGCCTCGGCTATATCCTGGGAAGCGGATGCGAATCGGCCTGTCAAAAGCGCGAACAATGCCTTTGTCGTATGTGTCAGAGTTGAGCGGGTGTTGGGGAACTCAATACCTTGTTCTGCCAATGCCGCAAGATGCGGCGTTAGATTGTCCTGCCTGTTCGCAAGCGAAGTGTACTGGTATTGGACGCCTTCGAGGATAACTAAAACTATATTATGTTTTACGCTCTGCTGTTTTAAATCAACCTTCAAAGAATCGAAAGTA
>Ga0307379_10013313_pt1 | contig 10668 bp, 10 predicted proteins | sample UN2MG_FD_202237 | JGI IMG/M metagenome (GOLD analysis project Ga0307379, IMG submission 202237) | Soil microbial communities from Risofladan, Vaasa, Finland - UN-2 | ecosystem: Environmental > Terrestrial > Soil > Coastal area > Acid sulfate soil | place: Finland: Risofladan, Vaasa | collected... | reverse complement strand
TTTAGTGTTAGCATCTTTCTTGTTAAACTCTATGTAGATATTCTGACCAATTATAAAGTATCTATTGAACTTTTTTCCAAATCTTGTTTCTGAAACAAACTCATGAACATTAGCATCATCTTTTACAAAACTTGTTTGTTTGTCAATCTTCCCAACGAACATTAAAGCTCTGTTCTTATGTAATGAAACTAACTTAGGAATTACTACTTTCTTGATAGTACATCCCCAATCAATGCCTGGTGGACATTCTGTATCTGATTTATCAACTTCTGTTAAAGCTAATGTGCCAAGGTCTGTTAACAACTGAGGATCTATATCTTTACCATAATCTGTAAGTTGTTCTATTCCCTCTGCACGATAACCTTGAATCCAAAATTTGATTTGACGAATACCAAGTCTTTCATCATCCGAGTTACCAAGTCCGGCTCTACCGATATTCCTGATATTATAAGCCCACTGATCTAATGTTGCCATAAAATTGAGTAAAAAAAAAAGGCGTGACTAAATGTAGCCACGCCTTAAAATTACGAAATTAATTTTTAAAGTGCATTGATAACTGCAGCAAATGCCGCTCCTTCACCTGGAGTACCATACCAATAGATTTCTCTAAGGCGTGGAACAGCAGCATCAATATCGCTGAAAGGAACTTTCGGAGCGTATTGGATACGTACTGTATCATAAGATGCAAGGTTAATTTGAGAAGCATCAATACCTCTATCAATTAAATCTTGTGGCTCACCTTCTGAAATTGTTCCAGTTGCAGCAGCTACCACTAAAGTACCTGCAGAAGAACCTGCGTAACCAGTACCAACTAATCCCTTAGAATCATTGTTAGTAGCAGTAACAGTTAATACACCAGCAGCAGAAATTGCTGTATAAGGTGCAGGATCCATTCCACTTGTAGCATCTATTTGAATTTTAGAAGCGAATACTGCAGCGATTGCAGTAACAGAAGTTCCACCAGCAGCAACTACGTGCTTGTAAGCTTTGTTCCATTTTTGTACGCTTCTATCATTAGAAGATACTGTTAAAGTGATTTGATCACCTACTGCATATGTTCCAGCGAACGTTGCAGTAAACTTAAAGTTCACACCGGTTGCTGGGGCTACGAAAATCGCACCTGTTACAGCATCAGTTGGAACTACAAATTCGGGAGTTATACTTAACAACCCAGCAGTAACGCTTGGAGTAAACCCCTCAGCAATTAATGCGAAATAATCTCTACCTATTGTTGACATTATATATTTTTTAAATTAAACATTTATTTTACTTACCTATCTTCTCCAACGCTTAGCATTAGCTGAACGTCTTGAAGAGTTAGGAACCTTTACTACCTTCTCTGGCTTTGGAACTTCTTCAGTAACTTGCTTTTTCTCATAAGTTTCTAAATCTAATCCTGACAAATCTGTTTGGCTTAGAACTTCTTCTGCTTTGCTCCGACTTGCGGAACTCATCTTAGGAATTTCTAAATCCTTAATCATTGCCTTTAAACCATTTCCAGTATAAACTGATAAATCTATTTTTTCCATCTTCTCTAATTTTGATTATTAATTTCATTCATTTGAGCTTGGTAGTCTTCGAAGCTCTCAATATTCGCAAACATCTTTCTTACAGCAAGGTTACATATCTCGTCATGCGTGTGTATAGGTAAGTCACAATCAGTCGGAACTGTTATGCTTACCGTAGCAGGCTGTCTAAGATATGTTAGTCTTAATACAGAAGGAGTTGTGTCAGAATAAACCGTTACGGTTCTGGCACCACCTGAATCACTTTGTAAGTACACTGGGTATTTGTCCGAGGACTTATTAAAAGGATCTCTCTCACTCTCAGAGAAATCATCTTGTTGTCTCGGGGGAACAGGAACACCTGTTAATGGCCCACATGTACCATCAATATCTGCTTCAAGTCTTAGTGCGAATAAGAAATTTCCTATTGCATCCAAGTCAATTATGTTTGTTGTAAAAACCTCATATGGAGAGATAACTAAGGTCAATAAATCTTCTCTAACTTTTTCGTCAGTTTCAAATGCACGATGTTTATTCTTAACGTATTCTTGAATTGCCATATTAAGGAACTCATCTTTTTCGTCAGAAGTAAACCATTCTGAATTTGCTTTATCTATTAGCAAATCAATTCTTGTATGCATTTCCGCTATCGTCATTTAGAATCTATTGAATTTTATTTCTTAGTCCAGGAAGGAAATCAGCATTCTTCTCAAACCAAAGAGTAACTTCATCTTCAGTTGTTCCGATTGTCATGTTGTCATACTTAAATACATTTTTGTCCTTAGTAATGAATCCTTTATCCATTCCACCAAATACGAGTGCTCTCAAATCTTTTCGAGGGTCATTCCACATTTGTAAAACAAACTTAGGATCACTATTACAAACATCATAGCATCTACCTTTAACAACAAGTGGAGTAACTTTATGCGCTGCAACAACACCAATGATTCGGGCGAAAGAACGTAAGTCCTCTTCACCCAAACCTTTGATTATGTTTTTAGCATCCATTGCTAATTCTTCCTTGTTTACTTGTTCAAGAGAATCCTGACCTAAATTGCTAAGCTTTACAGATGGTACTAAACCACCACCACCTAACACATAAGGATGTGTCTTTAAATGATTATATAACATTCTATCATCTTCTATAGATAAATCGAATGTTACATTTTTTGTAATCATAAAAATCCACTCAGAACCATCTCTCTTCCGAAGTATTTTCTTGTCTCCATTATAAGTGTAATCGCGTACTCTTAATGAGCCAGTCTTCTTAGAATTAATTAACTCTAATTTTACTATTCCACTATCAGACTTTACTGTTTGGTCAATAGTATTTACAGTTTTTACAGTAGGAATAACTGGTGAATCCATTTGTTTTCCAACTTCTGGAATAATACCATTACCACCATCATTAGGATTAGCTTCAGGGTTAGATTGTAAAATCTTACCTATCAAAGCATCTTCCTTATTTGCATGATGATATGATACACCTCTATCACCTAATATGTTCTGTAATTCTACCAAACCGGTTTCAGTTTCTGATATCGTTTTTAACTCGTCATGAGTATAAACAGTGTCCTTTACTTGACTTTCCATTTTCTTTTACTGTTTTATTAATAATTTATTTACTACGCGTAGATTAATTGTCCACAAGACAAGTTGTTTCTAACTATGATTGTTGTTTCAGAAAGAACCTCACATGAGAAAGAATCATTTGCATTTGCAGCCATCATCTTCTTGTTATCGTAAGGATTAACCATACCTTCGATGTACTTGATAATCATACCTCTGTTGATATTTCCAGCACCTTTTACTTTTCTTTCGATATTCGTAACACCGTTAGTGTTAGAACCGAAATCAGTAAATACCATTCTGAATGACTCTTTCAAGTAACCAGTTGCCGGGTCTACATCAGAATGTAAGTTTGGATCATCAAACAATGGATTGTGAACTAAAGTAATTTTAGTACCAACCGCCTGATATGAATTGAAGTTACCACCGATTTGGATATCTTTTCCAGCTTGCGCATCATAGATATAATTTCCAGTAACAACGATAAGTTCTTTCATCGCTTTATGGAATGCTTCCATACCAGCAGCACCAGTATAAACCATCCAATGCTTATCCTTGTAACCACAATTCAATTTCAATTGAGTCATGAAAGAAACAATTTGCGCTTCTGTAAGAACACCACCATAAGTATCGATATTAGCAGAAGAAATCTGCTTTAAGATACCATCACCTTTATAGATAGGTAAACCTGTCTTAGGGTCATTGATAGTTGCAACACCGTTTGAATCAACAGTAGTTTCACCATACCAATCATCCAATTCTCTTTGATAAAGGAACTCTTCCATTACCATGTTCACATCAGTGTGATACCATAGTTTCTGACCTTTATTTTCAATCCAAAGGATATCAGTTAAAGCAGAACCAGAGAATTTCTTAGACTTTCTGTGAATACCAGTGTAGTTCACATACCAGTCTGGATAAACATGATTCTCATAACCTCTAATAGAAGATTCAGAGAATGCAGAACCGATTGTACCAACAGTCGTACCAGCGACTAAATCAGTAGCAACAAGACCTGTTTCAGCAGCACCTAAACCACCAGTTAATTGCATTGTGAAAGTATATCCCCCAGCAGTTGTTGTAGGCTCTTGTAAAACAACACCTGATTTACCAGACTTGAATCTTACAACATCATTAGGGTTAATATAATTTTCTTCCATCTCTACAGTAAATGTAGCTCCGGCTGCACCAACACCTGTGTTAGTTCCAGTTAAAGTTGATGGACGATTCAAACGACCCATTACAGACCATTGGAATTTATTTTCACCAATCATTTCCTCTTTCGCATATCTACCCGTACCATCTACGAAATAGTTTAACGAATACTGAGGGAATTGCTTGATCATTATTTTAGAAATCTCAGGGTATTTCATCAAGTTCGCTACGAACGAGTTTGATTCTACGCTGTCTTTTCCATAAGTACCACTATGAATTTTCATTATTTAATCTTTTACGTTAATCATGAGCTACTACTATTCGCTCATAAATGAGTTTGGATTAAATTCTGTACCTCCATCACTTGAAGAAATTCTAAATGCATCATCGCGGGTAGCGTTATTAATGTCATCGAGAACTTCTCTCTTTCCAGTTTGAATGCCTTTACTTTTTAACGCTTTGATCATTTGCGCTTTGTTCTTCTGAAACCAGGCAGCTTCAGCTATTGATTCGGGACTCGATGTAACTTCTTCAAAAAACTTCCCGGACTGGATGTAATTGAAGTGGTTCTTACGTATCTTATCAAGGTTTGCTTCTTTTCCCATCTTGAACCCAAACATTGTTTCGGTTTTATTTAGATGTTCTTGTAGCTGTCTTTTTGCTCTTTCAGTTCCTTCTTGTTGCTTTGCAACTTTCTGGATTTCAGATTGCTTTAAAGATTCTTGTTCTCTTGAGATACTACCTCTTAATGCTACACGAATCTCGTGTCCTTTTTGTTTTAATAATTCATTAGAATCTAAACTATCTGTCATCTGTTGGGCTTCTTCTTTAGTTGCACCTTCAGCTACAAAGTTTCTAAATACTAACTCTTTGTCTTCCAAATTTAGAGCTTTTTTCCAAGAATCCACATTTTTGTTTGTGTATTTAGCTTCTTGATAGATCTCGCGCTCTTGTAAAACGCCTTGTACGCGTTCTATTAATTCGTCAACATCCTTTGCATCTATGCCAATTTCCTTGAACTTACTTAACACCTGGTATGGTACTTGTTCAGTTACTTCAGAATTGTCATCTTCTTCTGATTCTTCTTCTTCTGATTCTAACTCCTCATAACTTTCATCGGAATCCATATTCCAAATACTATCAGAGCTATCATCATCATCATCATCATCATCATCGTCATCGTCGTCGTCGTCGATTGTAGTATTTCTCTCGCGATTGCTATCACCTAAGATATTACTGTCATCATCTAAAAATGAACTTGAATCGAAATCATTATTCTCTTCTTGTTCTTGAGATTCATTCTCTCCAACAATAGCTACTGCATCATTGCTCTCTTGTTCTTCATTTTCTGTAATAGAGTCCATAATTTGTATTATTAATTTATATTAAGCTTCTTGTGGAGCTCTTGATTGTGATTGTTGTTGTTTAGCTTGTTGCTGTTGTGCAATTTGCGCATTGCTATCCGCTAACATCTGCTTATCTAAGTCATGTTCATTTGACGTAGTAATCTTATCACCATCGTGCTCTAATTTTCTTTCTGTATCTTGTAATTTAGCTTCCTTATTAATTGTAGCTACCTGAACATCTGCTTGTGCAGCTATCTTAGCCACCTCAAGTTCAAGATTCATTTTCTGTTCAGCAAGTTGATTACTTTGTTCTTGAAGTTGCATTTTCTGTTCTTCATTCGCTTGCATTACTTCTTTAGCAGTTCTAATACCATTCTTTAAAGTATTCTTAACTTCTGATGCGCTATCAGCATCTAAAGCATCTGCCAATATACCTAAGTCAATAGTACCATCGTTTGATGCAAGTGCTTGTTGTAATAAGCTAATCATTTCATTTTTCTTCTGTGTATCTCTACCAGAGTTCTCTAAGTATATAGAATATTCATCTAAGTTAAGTGCCTTATCCATCTTAACGATTTCCATACCATTATCTCCGAATAGATTTGCTATCCATTTATTCTGTGGGTAACAGAACTTCATCTTGGCCGCAAGTCTGTTTAATACTTTAGCTACAACTTTATAATGAGCTTCAAATAATGGAAGAGTGATCAATGAAGATTGTGCAACGTTTCTTTCGTTCACACCAACAAGTTCTCCTGAAGTTTGATAACCAGCTCTCGCTGCAGAGATACCTGTAACCTTATCAGCTAATGACTCAAGCATAAATTGTAACTCTCTTAATTGAGATACAGTATTACTCATAGTGAAATCTACTTGTCCAAACTGATTGAACGAGTTCATCTGATTTCCCTCTTGTTTTGAGTTGATAAATATCATACCACTGTTCTTAGCATGGTGCATGATTTCAGCAGTACTCATATTCTTAGGCTTCTGCGAAGTATCATAGATAACCGCTTTACCACCTGCACGCGCTTGAGCTAACGTAATACTATACATAGTGATGTTATACATCATCTGTATATTCTTCAAAGCATCTACCAATGAAGTTGCACTACCAGTAAATGTATTTGGTCTAACTCCTACATAGTCTAAAGTAGTTTGAGCATAGTTCTCTTCGTATCGAATTTGGTTTGGAGAACGTCTACCGCCATGAACCAAATCATGCCCTATTAATGCTCCTTCCCATAAATCATCAATAACACGTTCCTCAATGATATCATTCTTCTTCTTCTTATAATCGTCCTTTAAGTACTTGATATAAGGAGTCTCTGGGTCATAAGGATTATCAGATAGTTTAACACGTATCTTTCTTAAAGAACGCCATTGTAATTTAATTACTCTAATTCTTAATCCTTTACCTTCGTCGAAATTGTACCAATCGTTATTAGCATCTAAGTCATTGAAGTAAGAAGTGTCTTGACCTTCCATTGCTTCTAACTCGATAACTTTTTCAGTACTCAAATCAGGAAACATATCAAGTATCTCATGCATTGAATACCAATTATCAGTACCAGCAAATTTACCTTTCTCTATATCTTCTTTGTCATTATCGATATCATATATCATGATACGAGGATCTATCCTCTCTGCATGAGGCATATGATTACGAATACCAATATGATAAAATTCTTTATAAGTAGCACAAAGGTCATACATACCCCTTTTGAACAAGTGCTTTAACTGTTGTCTTTGGATTAAATCTTTAAGACCAACAACCACATAGTTCTCCATGTGGTCTCTGAATGGAGTTTCTGCAAATTTCTTAATATCGTCTGGAACTGATTCAGCTAATTCTTCATCCTCAAGTTCTGTACCAAGAGCTTTCTCCATCTCTCTACGAATAGGACGCATTAGAAGTTCAGCAGCTATTGCGACCTTAGCTTCGTTTTTACGTCTGATACCATCACGATTAATAACGTTTGCAGAGAATTGTAAACCTTGTGCTAATAATTCACCAACTACAAGATTTATCTTAGGAAGTATAATACCATAGTTAACTAATCTTGCTGGAGATGTTAATCCATACATCTTAGTTACATACTCATATTCCTTCTCGTTGAAATTACCATCTATAAGAGCATAGTTATCGTAATCCTTTCGTCGTACATTATTAAAGCTGTCATAACCATTGTAGTAACCTACTATGTCTTTGATTGAACCTTTTACCCATTCTTCATTCTTTTCTGAATCTGGGATTAATTGTTTACGTAGCTTCATATAAATATGGTATAATACATCAAAAATATGAAATTTTAATCATATAAACTACGTAGATCGTTATCTGTATTATCAAGACCAGGATTTATAGACACTAAAGTACCACCCTTAAACTCAAATCTTGGAAGGTCATTCTTTAGGTCTTTGTCCTCATCTTCATTCCTTATTTTGTAATTGTTATCCATGTCGAATATCAATGCCATGCCGAATGCCATAACCCTATCCGTATTCTTTTTACCGAATACAGCCATCTCTTTTAGAAGTCCTAATATGTAAATATCTGTATGGTGATTCTTGATATACTCATCGACTAAATCTGTTAAGATTCTTTTTTGAGCTTCTTTCATATGAATACCATATTTATTTGTTGCAGTGTTATAAACTGAATCTGCAGAACGTGGACGCATTTTTAGATACTTAGTCATTTTATGCGTCTGAAAGTATTTAAAGAATCCATCATCGTTATACTCACAAAGTACTTGAGTATTGTAGTATACACAAACCTTTAGACAGTTCTCATAGAAATCCTCTTTACTGTATGGTCTATCGTAATATTCCATTACCGGCATTTCACCAGGAGTATTTATTCCAATGAATCTACGATAAACGTACATACAACCTTTTGAATTTTTCTTTGATGTAGGTCCATCCTCTTCTAAATCATCTGATATATGATAGGGATCGACTGCGGCCACATGAGCATTTTGTAATCCTTCCAATGGACGTTCCACTAATGTAAATGGCCCCATACCATCGCGAACAAACTCAACAGTCTTTCCGAATATTCTATTACCATCTTTATCAGCAGACCATACAAGTCTACCTTTCTGTGCAATCTGTTCTTTCTTATTAGTATTAAGTTCTGCTATACGATTATTAATCTTATCTAAATCAAATGGAGTACTACCATGAACAACTAAAGCGTCCTCTGGTGTAAGTGGCATCTCTTGCTTGAAAGCGTAGTATGCTTCTCTATCTCCTTTCTTATCATTAAGTCTTTTAATAATATCCTTAGCTGCTCCTTTGGTATCTGATACACCTGTGTTTTCATTAAAGAATGGATAGTAAACTTTACTTGCCGGCACAAAGAATCTTTTAAGATTGTATTGTTCTGCATTATACCACATGTCAGAGAAATCTTCTGAATCATGCGACATCTTATTTGAAGTACCACCAATGATTGGAACACCAAACTGATGCGCTCCTTCTCGAAAACATTCTTCATTAGCAAAATAAACTTTCTTCAAGTTGATCACTTCACCAGCTTCATCTACTACCCACCACGTTAATGTAGTACCACGAAATGTATCAGGCTTTTCGATTAGACGATAGTACATTAATGAACCGGTACCACGTTCAATCCAAATACCATTTTCCTTTTCCTTGTATCCACCTTGGAATAACGAACTGTTCTGTAACAGATAATTATTTCTAAACTGTGGTGGAATATTATTGTATGTAAGCAGTAGCTTTTTATAGAAATCCGATACATAGTGTTCCTTCTGCGCACCCATACCTGTCTCCGAACCTTCATAGAAGGTCCATTCATGTAATAGGATGTTCGCGTTCATGTAAGAGAATCCCTTACGTCTTGCCTTTAGAACAATAACACCATATCCTTCTTTCTTAGCATTATTAACCTCTGTAAAGTATTCATGGTCTTGGTCACGATACAACGGTGGAGCAACCATCTTACGATTAGATACCTTATCAAACAATCTAATCTTACAGAAGTTTAAATAGAAATAGTAATTGCCTGGTATGTATGAACCACCTTTAGGAGTGAATCCTTCTTTACAGCGTTTCTCTTGCACTGTCCAATATCTATGATACGCTGATGTTCCTTTGAGAAAGTTTGAAGGACTTTCACTTACATCATATAGTACTGGTGAATATAACTTTGCTGATATCATAATTTAAAGTTAGTAAAAAAAAAGGGCAGCTATAAAGCCACCCCTCTTCTTGAATTTAACTATACATAATATTTTAAGTCTTTTGTTGTTTTCTTAATATCGCAAGTCTCTCTTCTATGAAAGACAAGTTACCAGAATCCTGACCCATTATTTTATTCTCTTCTTCTTCTGCATTGATACGTTCTTTTAGCTTTTCAAGACTCTCGGAAGACTTGGCCATAAGCGCCTCATTCTTATTGAATCTATCGAAGTTAGCTTCTGTAACGCGCATTGCATCGTAGATTTCTAATTTCTCTTTATGTTTATTAACAATACTGTTGTACTCTTCCTTCAAGGGATCGTACTGTATGAACTTATATACTTCAATAGCTTTTAGCACCAATGGATGCTTACATCGTGAATTAAATTTCTTACCGAATAGTTTTCTGCTAACATCTTCTCTTCGTATCTCGTATGGTAAATGTCTGTATGGAGTTTTATCATCATAGACGCTAACGATATACAATATCATTTTACTTCCGAGGTTTTTATCTTTGTATACTTCGTATAGCTCAGGAACTAACTTGACGTATCTCTTGTCAAGTATAGCAGTTCCATCGGAGTTAATATCTATGATTGGTCCAAACATGTATTAATTAATGCAAATAATTATTCCGCAAAGTGATTCTTGGTAGAATCCCATAGCATCTTCTTTAGCTTCTCTTACGTAGTTATCGATTAGTTGTTTATGGATTTCTGTAGCTTCTGCTGAGTCTGTGAAATACTGACCGGAATCAGTTTTCGAAAATATTACACCATCAATTAAGATGGTGGCTGAATCAATTCTTGTTATAGTCATAAATCAGTTTGAACTTTAAAGATAATAAAACAAACAACAACAAAGCCACAAAAGCAGAATTAATC
>Ga0307379_10013312_pt1 | contig 10668 bp, 8 predicted proteins | sample UN2MG_FD_202237 | JGI IMG/M metagenome (GOLD analysis project Ga0307379, IMG submission 202237) | Soil microbial communities from Risofladan, Vaasa, Finland - UN-2 | ecosystem: Environmental > Terrestrial > Soil > Coastal area > Acid sulfate soil | place: Finland: Risofladan, Vaasa | collected... | reverse complement strand
GCTTTTGGGATGCTTATCGGTCTGTTCGGTCTTGGTCGCCTTATCCTAGGCTAAACCTATCCTGAATTATTCATAAAATCTGCCGACAACTCTATCCAAACAAACACTTATAATTATATTGTCGGCATCTTTTCAAAAATGCCTGGGTTGGGTGTACGTGTGATTTGCACCCTCAATGATCTCTAACCGGCAGTTCTCCAATAAACGCGCACATTTGATGCTCTGCTCTATAGGCACAGTCTTGTCCATATCCCCATGGACGATCAATGTCGGGATCTTGATTTTTCTTATTGCTTCATTGCTCTTGATCGATTCAACATTCTTTCCAGTCGTGAGTAAGTCATCCCATCCTTACTCGTAGATAATCCATGGCACAGTGTGATGACAGGGGGCTTTGTGTTTTCCGTAGGATTAGAAAGCACTCCACACAGCTTAAAGCCATTGTCGTTTGAAAAAAGGAATTTTTCCTTCATGGATACACACAATCCATCTCTAGATTGTTCAAATAAACCCCTACATTATAGAATATCAATGCCAGGTCTTAAAACAGGCGAATATTCAGTACGACTTTTAGAGGCATGAGGTGTATGACTTAAGCTTCTCTCCGGAGCGGTTGTTCTGTATCTTCTTCAATGCTTTGGATTCGATCTGCCGGATTCTCTCACGGGTCACATTAAATTTTTGGCCGACTTCTTCTAGGGTGAAGTCATCTCCAGCAACAAGTCCGAATCTCATCTGCAGGATACTGGTTTCTCTTTCTGATAAGTCGTTGAGTGCTACACTGATTTGCTCTTTTAGGCTGGAGTGGATGACGGTATCAGGAGGTGAAGGAATGGCCTTGTCCTGGATGAAGACGCCGAGTGGATTTTCTCCTTTCTGGCCTGAAGGGAGGTCAATAGAAACAGGGTCCTGCGAAACATTGATGATCTCTTTGATTTTTTTTGGAGACAGCTGCATTTTCCGGGACAGTTCTTCCAGAGTCGGTTCTCTTCCCTTTTCATGGACCATAGCCCTGGTTATTTTTGTGAGTTTCTGGATGGTCTCTGACATATGAACAGGAATTCTGATCGTGCGGGACTGGTCGGCAATAGCTCGAGTGACCGCCTGTCTGATCCACCAGGTGGCATAAGTCGAGAATTTGTGTCCTCTGCGGTAATCGTATTTTTCTACAGCTCTCATCAAACCCAAGTTGCCCTCCTGAATCAGATCAAGAAAAGGTAATCCTCTGTTCTGGTATTTTTTAGCAATGGAGACGACGAGCCTCAGGTTTGCGGACACCATTTTTTGCTTTGCTCTGTCTCTGATTCGAATTCCATTTTCGATTTCTTTTAATGCATCTTTTAGAAGACTTGGCGACAGACCGGTCTCCTTTCGGAATCGATCCACCTCTCTTTTTATTTCCGCGATCTGTTTTTTTACTCCATCCTTGTCAGCTGAGCTTTTTGTGTTTTTGAATTGGGAATTGAGTGATTCGATATGCCGCTCTAGCTTATCTGTCGCTTTCAGTCTGTCATGTATCTCGTCGATGATCCGATCCATTCGCAGCGGACGAATGTTGAGATTTTCGATAAGTTGTCTCATCTGGATGATATGTCTGCATCTGGCAATGGAGTGTTTTTTTGATTTTGGAGTGCTCATCAACTGTTCGCCGATCTCGTTTATTTTGTTGATCTTCGACAGAATTAACCTTCTCCTTTTTTCCAGCTCTTTTGTCCCATCTCCATCTTCGTCATACTCGAACATACCCCGGATGATCTCTGGGTTCTCTTTGAGTTTTGATTCGAGCTCCGATATCTCTTTATAGATAAGCAGGGTTTTATAAAGCACATTCTGAATAGCTCTTTGGCCTCTTTCGAACTCTTTGGCGATCGCGATCTCTTCTTCCTTTGTGAGAAGAAGAATATTGCCCATATCCCTCAGGTAGAGTTTGACAACATCCGTAGTGGGTTCTATGTCGAGTGAAAACTCCGAAACAGTCTTTTGTTCCTTCTTGTGAGCTGGGTTTTGAATGGGATGAGGATCGAGATTATACTGACTTAGATTGTGAAGTTCTTTGCCCGCGTCCTCTTCTGGGAAGGAACCAGGCTCGATTTTATACTCCAATTCCTCGGTAAACAGAGACTCCTGCTCCAACTCGGGAAAAAGGAGCTGAGGATAATCGTCATGTTTGTGATCATTTTCTGAGGACAATTCTTATCTCCTTTATATAAGAATATTAACATATTGTAAACTTATTTTCTCACCATTTCGTTTCAATTTTTCAAAAAAATGTTAGCCTTTCTGTTGTCATATGTGCTGACCTTGGTATAATTCAGTGGGGTTAATTCTCAGTATTCATATAATCCCTTATTCCCAGGAGAGACTTATCATGAGAACAATCACCTATAGGCCAATTGGGATTATTCGGACGCCTTTCAAGAAGCCCGAAGGAACACCTGTATATGTTACTGTTTCTTCCTTTCCGGTGCGACAGACAGGATCTTTTTTATAAGCTCTTCATCCTGAGGCAGCTGACCGACCTTAGGAAGCCTGGGTAGAAGGATCACCCAATTGTAGTCCATGGCAAAGACCTTTTTGAATAGCGGCAGACTTTTCTCCACATTCCCTGTTGCTGCTAGAGTCACCGCCGGCCAAAATATCATCTCTGCATTATCAGGGTACATTTCCATAGCTTTTGTGTACGCCTGCATGGCCTCCTCGACTTTATTTTCCGTTAAGTACTCATCTCCCAAGTTCATGTGATTGTAGGCCTTGTTCAACTTTAGGAGTCTCCTCATTTCTTTGACAGGAGTGGGGTGGTCTTCGATCCGAAGATCGTAGAGCCTGTCTTTCCACCAGACGCCTGAACTCTCGCCCCTGACTACAATGAGGGCCGCAGACTGCTTTCCTCTGATGTCGCCGCCCTCTGCTTCGGCAGCTTCCAATGCCGCTAAGAGCCTGTCCGCCAACTCCCCCCTCGTGTTTTTATAAGCTTTGGCCATGGCATCCCAGACAGTGTTTTTGAGCATCAGATTGGCCTGACAGGTGAATGTGTCACCCAGATAATGGCCCGCTTCAGGGATACAGTTCTTTCCCGTGTGGGCAGCTACCCTTCCCTTGGCATCCACCATGGCTACCTGCCGGACATCTTCGTTCTTGTCGGCTTTGATGAGGGCAGCCAGTGTTTCCTCAGCACTCTTCCCAGCCCGCATGAGTTCCAACCCCAAAGGACCATAGGACGCCTCGACGAATGATTGTGTGGCGATCGCTCCAACACCAGACTCAGCCCAAGGTACGATGGGTCCAACCGAGAACCAATGGGATTGGACTGCTACACCCAACTGTCCAGTCTCTTCATCATAGGCCACTATGGAATAGGTGTGAGTGGGGCGTAAACTCTGTTGGCTCAAACACAAGGATACAATTATAAATCCAAGCGCGATCCCGATGAATATTCGTCTCATTTTATTCCTCCTTTAAATAATCCAAGTAGTGAATATCACAGCTTAATGGTTCAGTCAATAATTGACTCAAGATCATCCCTATGATAAAAAGTACTGGGAAAATAATGATGAAGATTTAGCACAGGTCGTCCATGCTTTATAGCTTATAATCCTGCATTTTTTTGGGAGGAAAAAATTGAAGAAATTTATAATTCTTTTGGTGGCAATTGTACTGCTGTTTGAAATAACATATGGATTGAGAGGAGTTTTTATGACTGAGAATGATAAACGCATCGATTATATCGAACTTCCGACGGTCGATATCATAGAGGCCAAGAATTTTTATGGAGATGTATTTGGCTGGAAGTTTGTCGACTATGGACCAGAATATACCAGCTTTAATGATGGAAGACTGGATGGTGGTTTCAGAAAAGAGCCAAAAGTTGAGAAAGGTGGTCCTCTGATCATTATTTATTCAATCAACCTGGAACTCATAAAAGATAAAGTGAAGTCAGCAGGAGGAACAATCTTAATGGATATATTCGAGTTTCCCGGAGGACGACGTTTCCATTTTACAGATCCTAGTGGTAACGAATTAGCAATTTGGTCGGATAAATAAGTCACTCAGTAGGGACCACATTCCAGACATTCCGTTCGGGGAACTGGCCCTACAAAAAATGGATTAGCCTCAAATATGTTGATTTTATTATTCGGAAGGTTTGGCAAGCGCTAAAATGCAGGTGAGGGTGACCACAACGCCGAAAATCAACAGTGGCAGACGGGATCCATCCCGGATAAAGCCTATAGCTCCATAAATCGCCAATGCGTTTCCGATAAAGTTTAGCACGAGACCCCAAACACGTAAGGGCCACGGTCCGATCTTTCTATCTAAATTCATCATTCCTGAATTATTTATAAAAAATGTCGATCAAGACTGAGGATGACATAAAATCAGAGTAATCATATTATTATTTTAATGGAGCAAAGTAAATCTTGATTAGATATGTCGGCAGCTTTTATGAATAATTCATACTATTTGAGCCATAAGCCGAGGCGATTAAATACATAAATAATCGCAATACAGTTGAGGAGAGTGAGCTGGAGAAGAATTCCCAGGTTCCAGAGATAGGACTTGCTCCGGTTTTCCCCGAGGACGCGACGGTCATTAAAGAGAAGATAAAACGACCATCCCACGATGTTGTTCGTCAAAGATAGAAAGGCCCCGATGGCGATCACGAGCCAAATGGGCCGCGGATACCATACAGCAAGGAATCCGATCTGAGGGAGCAAAGCACAAATGCGCCATCGCCAGGACTTGGGGTCCGGCCTCCATCCAAAAGCCTCATGGATGGCCATGGCACAAGCAAGGCTCATGCCAACTGTGGTTGTGATGGGAACGGCGAGAAAACCGACATAGAACAACACCTGGGACCAAGTAGGACCTAGGAGGGGCATCAGAGCCTGAGAGAGTTCAGAAGCCGTTTCCGGATGCAGTCCTTGCTTATGAAGAGTCCCCGCAAACACACCCATCACCAGAAAATTGATAACGACAAACGGGAGGAACAATCCCACGGAGATGTCGAATCGAGCCTGGGATTCATGTTTCTTTCCCCAACCTCGCGCCAATCCTGCATAGTGGAACAGGACCCAGTCCATAACACCGATGGCAGCCGCAGACGTGGCCACAAACAGATCCAATCCTTCCACGCCCGAGGGAAGCCAAGGAATAAACAATCCCTTAAAAAGGGCTCCCCAATTCACACCAACGAGGATGAGGCAACCACCAAAACTCAGAATCATGAGTCCTATGCTTATCTTCATAAAATTTTCGACTAGCGAAATGCCGCGTCGGCCTCGTCTCCCATAACTGAGGATTAACCCGCTTGTGATAGCCATGTAGACAATCCAATTGATCTGTCGAGGGAAATGGAATCCGAGCATCGGAGTCAGAGATTCGATAAAGTGTGTGCCTAGGCTGTACTGACCGTAATTGAAGATGACCGCTACTGCTGCGGTTCCGATCAGAGCAGTCATCAGAGAGCCCACGATCCATCCATGATAGCGATTCTGGATCTGGATGACTCGAAAACCTCCACGGCAAGTAAATCGAGCCATGACTGCCATCATGAAAAGTCCCAACCCCATGGACACCCAGATCAGCCACATGGTCCTGTAACCGAACATCGCACCGGAAAGCATCGCTGCAGTAAGAGTTCCGGCTCCAAGAGTCAAGGCGCTGTCCATGAAACCGGGCCCACTCAGCCTGAGATGACCCCAAAACCGCAAGATCCAGGGTTTTTTAGCAAGCTCATCCAACAGCCGGAGCTCGGCCTCGAGAGTCTCCTTTGGGATGTTTCCGGTGATGGGATTCGAGATCTGTGTGTTTTCTTGCATTTCCCTTAGGTCCCCAGAATTTTTTCACAAGAAAACAGGATTGTCAAAGTCCTTTGATTCCAGATAAGCATTTTCAAATCCGTGTTGATGTCATTACGGGCTTCCCTAACATCTCCCCTTGGGAGATGTACCATGCCCGTCCATCCCTTCTCACGGTTTTTTCCATCACGCAATCTGATTACTCAATAACGCCAGTGACATCACGGAATTGAAACCTAACTGAGATTCTCCCATTTTGACTCGCTGAATGGATTTGGTATATGCTACATGTCCATATGGTGAAGCTTCTCGTTTTGAGTATGGTATAGGGAGGTGGAGGAATGGCAAAAAGACCCTTTGATTTGATCTCTGTATTCAGTTTGTTTTTTATGTTTGTGGGTTCGGCTTTTTCGGTTTTTCCAGAGGATCAAATGAATAATCTCAGAGTTAATTCCCAGAGGTTGGGACAACGTATTGCCGCTTTAGCAGAGTTCGGTAAAAATGCACATGGAGGACTCGACCGCGTGGCATTTAGTGATGCAGACATCCAAGGACGCAAGTATCTGATCTCTCTCATGAAAGATGCTGGCCTGGATGTCCGTGTTGATGAAGCGGGCAACATCATCGGTCGCAGAGAAGGCCTTGCGCCCGAACGTCCTCCCATCATGTTCGGCTCCCATTCTGACACCGTGCCCGATGGCGGTAAGTATGATGGCGCACTTGGAGTTCTGGGCGCCATCGAGTGTGTCCAGGTTCTTCATGAAAATAACATCACCACACAGCACTCATTGGAGGTGGTTGTCTTTACGGATGAGGAGGGCGGCCTGGTGGGAAGCCGTGCTATGACCGGGACTCTCACACCCGATGCTCTCGAAGTCGTCAGTCACAGCAGGAAAACAATCCGCCAAGGAATTATCGATCTTGGAGGAGATCCGGAAAAACTGGACAGAGTTACCAGAAAAAAGGGTGATATCAAGGCTTTCCTCGAGATCCATATCGAGCAGGGAAAGATCCTCGAAACAAAAGGAATTGACATTGGAGTCGTGGAAGGAATTGTCGGCATCAGCTGGTGGAATGTCACCATCGAAGGCTTTTCGAATCATGCAGGCACTACGCCTATGGACATGAGGCAAGATGCTCTTTTGGCGGCATCTCATTTGGTCATTGCTGTCAACCGAGTCGTCACGAGTATTCCCGGACGCCAGGTCGGGACTGTGGGCCGGATCAAAGCGGAGCCCGGTGCGCCGAATGTCATTCCCGGCAAAGTAGTCATTAGCCTGGAGTTACGCGACCTGTCTGGAGAAAAGATCCATTCCTTGTATGAGAAAATAGAAAAAGAAGCTCAAACAATCATGGAGAGAACAGGGACTAAAATCACCTTTTCCTCCATCGATGCAATGGCCATCCCTGCGCCCACGGATACGCGGATCCGCAAGTATATCGATGAATCGGCTAAGGAACTCGGCCTGTCCACACATTTTATGCCCAGTGGGGCGGGCCACGATGCCCAGGATCTGGTCAAGATCGCACCGACAGGAATGATCTTCATACCCAGTGTCGATGGGATCAGCCATTCACCGAAGGAGTATTCCCGGCCTGGGGATATCGTGAACGGTGTGAATGTGCTCCTGCATACAATTCTCAAAATCGACAGGAACGCTCTCGATTAGACATCACAGCTTATCACTGAGATCTGTTATTTAGACATATCCGCGTCCCGTTTCGCTTTGAACTCAGTGCCTTCTCTCCAGTTGGGGAAGGTAGATTCCATACTCAATTTGTAGCCGATCTTAAATAACAGACGCAAATCATCGATAGCTCCTGAGAGATCCCAGTTCGGGTCGAATTCGTCCGAGGGTTTGTGATAGTTTTCAGCAGAGTATTTTTCTTTGAGGGCACGCGTCCAATCCTCTCCATGTTCCACATGATCGTTTCCTGTTCCTGCGTACAACGCCGGAATTCCCTGCTTGGCAAAACTGAAATGGTCGGACCGGTAGAAGGAACCTTTTTCCGGTGTCGGGTTCGGTTTGACGGCCCGTCCCTGTTCAGCAGCCACTTCTTTGACGTAGTCATCGAGCTCGGATTTTCCGTAGCCGACTAGAGAGATGTCCTTCATCTTTCCGTAGATGTTGAGTGAGTCCATGTTGATGCCTGCTACGGTTTTGTGTGTGGGATAGATGGGATGAGTGGCGTAATAGAGAGATCCCAATAATCCCTGTTCCTCTCCGGTCACAGCGAGAAATGCTATGGAGCGCTTGGTCGGAGAGCCAAGATTTTTAAAGGCCCTGGCAAGCTCGATCAATCCAGCCGTGCCAGTGGCGTTGTCGAGGGCGCCGTTGAAGATCTGATCTCCTTCCAGATTCGGATCGAGGCCGAAATGGTCCCAGTGTGCCATGTAAAAGATGTACTCATCCGCACGGTCAGTTCCGGGAACAACAGCGATAACATTCCGAGATACTGATTCTTTAATGCTGTTTTTCAAGGTGAGTGAAGCCTTTAGACCGAAAGGGACAGCTTTAAAATCGGGCTGAATGGCTTTAGCCTTCAGGTCTTCGAAATTCTGTCCAGCCTGTTGGAAGACTTTTTGTGTGACGTCCAATGTCAACCATCCCTCGACTGCACAGCGAGACATATTCTGATCTTCGCTGGGGAGGATGAACTGCGGCCCCGTCCAACCGTTTTTTACAACGCCCCAACCGTACGCAGCGGGCTCTGTTTCGTGGATGATGAATGCTCCCGCCGCTCCCTGACGAGCGGCTTCCTCATATTTATATGTCCAGCGGCCATAATAGGTCATAGCCTTTCCTGTGAAAAGGTTTGGGTCTTTTGTAGTAAATCCGGGATCATTCACAAGCATCACTACGGTTTTGCCTTGGACATCGATGCCTTCATAATCGTTCCATTCGTACTCCGGAGCCACAATCCCGTATCCGACAAAAACCATCTCCGATTTATCCAAAGAGACCTCATCAACAGTCCTCAGGGTCACAGATGTGAATTCATCTCCGAAGGAAAACTCGTTCGTTTCGTTATTTCCTTGGACCATCAGCTTCCCCTCTGGCACTGAATTGATCTCAACCATAGGCACATCTTGGAAAAAACTGCCGCCGTTCCCAGGTTTGAGTCCGAGTTTTAAAAATTCATCTTTCATAAAGTTGATAGTCAATTCTTCACCCTTTGAGGCTGGCGCCCGACCCTCGAATTTGTCCGAAGAGAGGATTTGTGTATTTTTAGCTAGTGATTCTGCGGAGATGGAATTTAGAGCCGCCTCGAGATTTTGAGTAGATTTTGTGCACCCGCAAATTGAAAGAATTAAGTAAAACGTTAAACCTAGCCAGACATATTTGTTAAGCATTTGTTTTCCTCCTTGAATGGGAATTCATTGTTTACTTTGTTTCAGGCGTTTTTCCTCGTACATCAATTTATCTGCCCTCACCAGAAGTTCATCGATGGAACTGGGGTGTTCCGGATCATAGCTGGCGATCCCCATGCTGACCGAAAGTACAAAAGGATTCCCCTTGTCCGCATTAAATGCCTCGATATTTCTTCTTAGACGGGATTCTGCTGATCCGGTTCCAGCTTGTGTACTGTCGATCGGAAAGATGGCAAACTCATCACCGCCCATGCGTCCTTTGACATCTGATTTGCGGAAAGTTTTCCTCAGGATCTCCGCGACATTAACAAGCGCTTCATCCCCTTTGTGATGTCCCAAGGTGTCATTGATCCGTTTTAGGTTATCGAGATCCATGAAGAGAAGATACATCTGGGTTTTTTTCCGGTCCGCGAGCTGGAGGTATTCACCGGCAATGGTAAAAAAACCCCGTCGGTTGTAGATACCGGTCAGGTCATCCATTATAGAAAAGGTCTGCAGCTTGGTGATCATCTTTTGCCTCTCTTCGTTGGAGTGCTCCAGCTCCTTCAAAACTTGGTTCAGTTTTTCCTCAGCAATTTTCTGGCTAGTGATATCCAAAAGGATTCCGTCATAGTAATCGATTGCCCCGGCAGGCTTCATAACTGCACGGGAATAGTCCTGCCCCCATATGGTCCGGCCATCTTTGCGCTTTAGCTCAAACTCTGCAATATGAGTGTTTTTAGATTTCAGTTTTTCCAGATGATTTATGCGCTCACTCTGTTTTATGTACAGGCTTTTAACATTGATATCCCTGAGATCCTCTTCACTCTGATAGCCGAGCATGTCCACTAGTGTCTGGTTGGCCTCGATGATCGTTCCATCGGGAGTTGTGCGGTAAACTCCGACAGGAAGATGGTCCAGAAGAGTCTCGTATCTTTTTTCACTATCCTTGAGCTCTCCTTCACACAGTTTCTGGATTTGAAGATTTTTTTCTTTGAAGGCATCCGTTGCTTTTTTTGTTGTTTGTTCCTTTTTACTCATTGAGTGTGTTTCCCTCGATATTGTCTTCAGAAGAAGGTTGAAAAATCACATAAGTCCATAGTTTTACCAGAAAATATATCACACTCGGCCGTTTGACCGCAATTTATGACTGCGATATAAATCACAAAACAGCAGATAAATAACCTGAATAATTCATGACAGTTTGTGCAACTTTTTCTCGACTCGTGAATAATCCAGGTCTTAAATAGCGAAGTGCCAACTTTTTTGAATCTCTTGCGTCTTATAGAATACTGATCGCGTTTTTTATCCTGTTAATCGCCTGCATCAATTTCATGAACCTGACCACAGCCAGGTCAGCTAACCGGGCCAGGGAGGTCGGACTGAGAAAAGTGGCGGGCGCCTACAGACGAGACCTTGTGAGACAGTTCTTCGGTGAATCGATTCTTCTGGCCTTTATCGCGCTGTGGTCTTTTGTTTTAGCGGCAGTGCTCGCTTTGGCCATTGCCCTGTTTACTGTGA
>Ga0307379_10013311_pt1 | contig 10668 bp, 10 predicted proteins | sample UN2MG_FD_202237 | JGI IMG/M metagenome (GOLD analysis project Ga0307379, IMG submission 202237) | Soil microbial communities from Risofladan, Vaasa, Finland - UN-2 | ecosystem: Environmental > Terrestrial > Soil > Coastal area > Acid sulfate soil | place: Finland: Risofladan, Vaasa | collected... | reverse complement strand
CCACGATTGACACGATCTCGGCGCAACTGGCCCAGGTGCGGGCGCTGCTGGCCAACATCAAGGGCGCGACCCGAAACGCGGCGGCCGATCTGCCGGCGGGCTTCGAGGCGAAGATCAACGCGGCGCTTGCGGCGTTGCCGACCGCGATTGAATAGAGGGCGATATGAGCATTTTGCTGGCCACGCAAACAGCCAACCGAAACCTGCGAGGCGACACAGTGTTGTCGTACACGATACCCGCAGGTGGTGATGTGCGTATCAATCTCTACGCGGGGACGGCAGCCAAGCCGTGTGTAGCGCTGGCGGGCACCTGGCAACTTTTCTATAGGGTGACTAGCGGCTACGGCGGCGGCACTTCCTACTGGATGGAGCCATTTCCGCAACTGTACGCTGCCAGCGAGAGCCTGTATAAACTGTTCGTTAGCAAAGTCATCGAACTGAAGACCGGCGACTCTGTTTTCGTTACACTCTTTTCGCCCAATGCCGGCGATACCGACGTAGCAGTTAGTGCTGAGATTTGGCACGTATCGGGATCATTGCCGGCGGTTGTGCCGAACGCAGCGGGCGGGCTCCCTGTGCTCGATGCGAACTCCCGGGTAGCGGCGAACGTGACTGCGATGGCCGCCAACGTAATTGCGGCGGCTGCGATTGCCAACGACGCCATCTCCGCCGCCGCCATCGCCGCCGCCGCCGTGACGAAGATTCAGGCCGGCCTTGCGACATCCGCCAACCAGACGACGATCCTCTCCCGCATCGGTGCGTTCACCGGATCGGGCGTGAACACGATTTTGGGCTTCCTCAAGGCGCTGATGAGCAAAGGGGCAGCTACCCCATCGGACGTTGGCGGGACGTTCAATGCCGCGACGGACAGTACAGAGGCGTTGGAGGAAGCGATCGGGCCGGTCTCGCCGGGCTCGGGCTCGAAAACCGTGGTGCTTCACTACGAGCACGCGGACACCACGCCCGTTGCCGACGCTGATGTATGGGTGACGCTGACGGCCGATGCGGAGGGGACGGCCATTGCATCAGGGCAGACGGATTCGAGCGGGAACGTGACGCTGTTGCTGGATCCGGGCACGTACTACAAGCACATGCAGAAGGACGGCGAGCAGCCGCGCATCGGTACGCCGTTCACGGTGACGGCGTAAGGAGCCCGCAGCATGGCACAGACATTCAACGAGACGGTGACGGCCATCACGGCGGGTGCGGGCGAGCCGACGCTGTCGCTTGACTACACCGACATCCTGGAAGCGGTCGGCAACCCCATGGGTTTCGGGCGTGATTCGTCTACTTACACGGCCGAGCAGACGGCAGAAGCGGATGCGATCATTCAGCGGGGCTATCGGCAGTGGCTGAATCCGCCGGCTGTGATGAGAAACAACAAATCGTACACGCACACCTGGCGGTTCCTTTCTCCGTTTGCAACGATTGCGGTGTTGGCACCGCCGAGCGGATCGGGGACCGGTATCTATTCGGGCGGTTTCACGACGGTGACATGCACCACGGCCATCTTCCTTTCAACGCACGTTGGGATGTGGCTGACGATCGCGGGGCTGGGGACGTACAAAATATCGACGTTCACGAGCACAACGGAAGTGATCGTGACCGGCGGGGCGACGTTCGCGATGCCGGCTGCCGTGCGTGTGGAACCCATCTACGAGTTGCCTGCGAACTTCGGGCTGATCGTGGGCAATCCAACGTATCACTACTCGGACATTCCGTACGAGATGCAGGTGGTGAACGAAGGGCAGATGCGGTCGGGAGACTGGCCGGGCCTGTCGGGGCGGCCGCTGCTGTGCGCGGTGCGTGCCAGACTGTTCGAGGGCGGGACGGGCCAGCGCTATGAACTGATCGTGTGGCCGCGGCCGGATGCGACGTACATCCTTACCTACCGCTTCAACGTGCAGCTCAACAAACTGTCGGTGGCCAATCCGTATCCGCTGGGCGGTCCGCAGCACAGCGAGACGATCCTGCAGAGTTGCCTTGACGTGGCCGAACGCAGCAGGGCGGGGAATATGGGTGTGGAGCATGGGGCGTGGATGAAGAAGTTGGCAGCGAGCGTGGAGCTTGACCTGAAAACGGTGCCCGGCTCGCTTGGATACAACGCCGACCGGAGCGACGCACGGCGGACACGGCTGGGCCAAGACTACTATGTCCGATACAACAATGTGCTCTACGGGAAGTAGGGGCTGAGGCTCAACGAACTATCCCTGGTGCCCGGCTTGTTGCCGGGAGCCTTGATCTGATAGGTGTGTAAATCCAGGAGACCTGAACAATGTCTGCACACAGAATCTACGCGGATTTGGCGCTGGCGACGGGCTCGCTGCACGACGGGAAGTATTTTCACTTCGGCTCGGGGACCAGTCCGAACCAAGGCGACTTCAAGGTGGGTTTCGATGGAACCCAACTCGAATTTCTTCCGCTCGTCGATGACACCGGCACGTTCGCAATCGGCGACGGGACGACAGACTGCGATTTCAAGTGGTTCGGCGGGGCGGTGACCACCTACGCGCTGTTCGACCGCACCGCCGCGGCGCAACAGGTCGAGTTCCGCAACGTGCCCATCGTGGCGCGGTCGACCGCGTCCGCCACGCCCGTAACGGCGCTTCAGTACGGCACACAAGGCGTCGAGGGCGTGCGCATCCGCGTGATCGACGAGACGGTAACGCTGACCGCTGCCGTGAAGACGGACCTCACTACACAGTTGCCCGCGACCTCCGTAGTGTTGGCCGTGCAGGGCAACCTCCAAACCACTGTGGTGGGCGACGGCACCGGCGACAACGGCCTCACGAAGATCGGAATCGGCACGGCGGCAGACCCGGACATCTACGGCCTCTCCGCCGACCTGGTAAAGAACACCAAGATCACGGGCGTACCGGCAGCCTACGCTGTGATCGCTGCGGCGACCACGTGGTCTGTGTACGCCGTGGACAACGCCGGCGCCGCGGTGACCGAGAAGTTCGTGGCGGGCAGCACGGTGCGCGTCCGCATCGTCTACATGGACCTCGACCCGCTCGTTGACGCGGCGTAACTGACGAAACGAAGGTGCCGCGCTCGGCGGCGGGCGCGGCATCAGATGTGGAAACCGAACAGCCACTGGGCGAGATAGTAGACACCGGCGAGCACCGCGCACAGTGCGATGGCGAGCAGGCCGGTAACGATGCGTTCGTAGAAGTACATGACCGTTGACCCTCTGTGGACATCATACCACGGATTTCGGGGAAGTCAAGGCGCATTTTCGAGGTGACGCATGGCGGGCGGAATTTCTGACTATCTGGAACTCGAGCTTCTGGATCACGTGTTGCAGCTCGGGGCGGCGAACTACACGGTGCCGACGAACCTGTACGTGAGCCTGTGGACATCGGATCCGGCGGACGCCGGGAGCGGAACAGAAGTAACGGGTGCGGCGTGCGCCCGCAAGTTGTGGAACATGTGGGAGCTGCATCCGACGACTACGCAGCGGTCGGCTCGCAACAACGGGACGTTCGACTTCGCGGCTGCGTCGTCGAACCTTGGCACCATCACGCATTGGGGCATTCATGACCATGCGTCGGCGGGCAACCTGCTGTGGTACGGCCCGTTCGACGCGCCCAAGACAGTGAATTCAGGATGGATCTTCCACGTGCCGGACGAGGCGATCGTGCTGTCGTTCGCGTCGGGTTATGTGAGCACCGACTTGGCCCGCAAACTCCTGGGGCACGTGCTGAAGATTGCGACCCTCACCCCGCCAACGCACATATGGGCGGCACTCTTCAACAACAATCCGGCCGACGACGCGAGCGGAACAGAGAAGGACGGCACGAACGATCCCGGCTACGCTCGCAAGGCAGCGGACGCATGGACTGTGGCGGCAGCGGCGACCGACGATGCAGACAACACCAATGCGGTCGCGTTCGCCGTGGCAACGAACAACTGGACGGGGAAGGCAACGCATGTGGCCCTGTTCGATGCGCTCACAAGCGGAAACATGCTCTTCTACGGCGAGATCACGACCCCGGAAGGGGGTGTGACGATCAACGACACCGACCAGGCAAACATCGTGGCCGAAGGTTTCAAGTGCCAGGTGGATCAGTAACATGGCGGCAGTAGACATCACGGCGGTACCATCATCGGCGACGGCGGCGGGGCTGTGCACGGGTGCAACACTGTGTGCATCGAGCACAGGCACGGGCCAGGCGGTCCCCAGCGTCACGGTTGGATTGTCGGTCCTGCGCACTATTCGCGTGGCATCATATGCGGAAGTGGAGTGCGAGGGGCGGGGTTACGTGACGGGTGCGGGGATAGTTCCCGCCTACCTGCAGGAGGCAACGCCCAGGACGCGGCCGAAGCGGACCATCCCGGCCGAGTACGGCACACAGGTAGTCTACACGCGGTATTTTACCTGCCCGGCCGACAAGGCGGATGATGCCGAGGCGGGCGTTCTCGCGCTCGGCCAGCCGATGTGGGATGGGCTTGCGAGCGGGGAAACGATCAGCCAAGGGATCGACGGGCCGCGCGTGCAACACGTTGACCGGCGGGAACATCGCGGCTCGGCACTGCTGGATCTGATAGCGACGTTCATGGCGGTGCCGCTGCCGGCCGGCAGCTCGCTCGCAACGGGCTACAACGAGACGAAGCGCTGGTACCCCGAGGGGCAGAGCCTACGCGGCCAATTTGGTGTCACAGTGATGACGGCCGGCATTGCACCGACCCGCAACAGCTACAACATTCCGCGCGAAGGCCGCTACCTGGACAACTATCATTCGACCGTCTACAAACCCATCTGCACGGGGGTGCGGTTCGACGAGACAGACCACCAAGGGCGCGTGATCGTGTATGCGACGTGGCGTGAACGGGTGGCGGACGTGGACCTTCCGGGGCCAAACGATGAATTCTGCTGAAGCACTTGGCAAGTACCAACTGCTCGACGCCGACTCGGGCGTAGACCATTCCAACCGATGGTGGGGCTATCGCATCTACCTGATTCCGAAGGACGAGATGTCGTCGGCCCGGCCATACTTCGCGCGTTCGATTGCCAATCACTGGCCGGGCGAGGATCGCAAGATCTACGGTGCGTGCATTCACTCGGCACGCGAGCAGCCGTTCCCGGGCGCCAAGGATCACTATCAGGTGACGTGCCGCTACGCGAAGCCCGACTTGGGGATGGTGCTGGACGTGCCGGGGCGAGGCTACGCGTACATGACCACGGCGTCTGAGGCGCGGGGCGTGTGGATCGGCATGCGGTCGGAAAACTACATCGACTACTACAACAACCCCTACGACTACCTGCGCGGGGCGGAGCCTACGCATCGCAGGAGCATCGGATCGAACGTGGTGTTCATCAAGGGCGATGCGAGCCAGGTGTTTCCGCAGGCATGGCTGATCGTTGAAGGGGCGCAGCCGATCTCGAAGTGGAAGGAGTTGCGTGCGTGGAATGCGGAGCGCGTGGGCTGGTCGAACAGTGCGGCCCTGGATAATCTCGGCGTAGCGGCCGGGACGCTTCTCTACTGGGGTGCGGAGTTGCGGCCGAGCCCCGATGACGTGAGCCGGCTGATGGTGAGGATGCAGTTCAGATATGACGAACGAGGCTGGGAGTTCACCGGCAGCTACGTGTTGGCACCGACGTACAAGATGGACGCGGACGGAAACAGATTGGCGGCGTCGATGAAACTGGCGCGGGTGAAGGCCGACTACCTGAAAGCCGACGAGATCCCGGAAGACGGCTACAAGATGTTCGAGGACCGGGACGACCGCACGGTGAGCCGTGGTAATGCGGATTTCGCCGCGGCCGACGAGTACCTGGCATGGATGTACGAACAACCGATAACCTGAACTTCGATGCGATCCCCAACGCTCTTCGCGACGCGGTGAAACGCTTTGGCGAGGTGGTGCGGTCGCTTGAAGAAATAGAGGCGCCCAAGGACGCCACGGCCGAGCAATTGCTGGCTCTCATCGAGAAGCAGAACGGCGTCATTCGCAAAGTGAAGGCGGTGCCTCTGCCGGAAGCGCCTGACAGCTCGGGCAACGTGGCGGGCGTGTTGGCAGGGATGATGAAGGAGCTTCGCCGCCAAGGCAACATCGGCGGCTCGGGCGTGCGGATCACGAACGACGAGGGCGGGATATGTTTGACGCCGGAGCCGTAGACAAGCTGGACATGGGGGCGGATCACCGGGCGGTGCAGGAACTTGAGAATTATGTGCATGGCCTGCGAGTGTCGCTTGGACGGGAACGCGGACCGGCCAAGCGCGTGGATGGCAATCCTGCGTTTCCAACGGCACTGAAAGCGATGGCGCGCGAACTGAGACGACGTTCCACGTGGAAGGGCGGCGACGGGATCCTGATATCGGAACAGGAAGACGGGCGATTCGTGCACGTGCCGCCCAAACTGCGGACGGTGCTGCTGGACGTCATCACGATCGGCGGCTACTACCATCTGGCGGGACCGCCCGAAACATATCCGACCGTGAACGATTGGTTCGGCGAACGCAACGCCATCCTGCCGTACGGTGTTGGCATTGCCGAGGGATTGACGCCTGATCAAGTCAATGCGGCCGAGTGGACGTGGGATACGCCGGGCGACGACGTGCACTTCGCGGTGGCGGCCGTGCTGCACGGCACGCGGCACATGATTCCGGGGCATGACATTGAAGGCGAGTGGTCGAATCCCGCCGTGCCGGGCAGTATCATCTTGGCGAGATCGGCGGGCAACGAGGCGGGAGGATCGATCACGCTGAAGCTGACGGTGACGGATGTGGGATACCTTGGCTGGGGATGATGAGAGGTGATCAATGCCACAAGTAGGCGAGACCAAGCGCATCGGGGCGAGCATCTTCATGTGGGACGGCACGCGATGGATTGCGCGCAAGGTGAACGCCGCCCTGCAAGGCCGCACTACGCCGGCCGCATCCCCCGTGGCGACAGTTGCCCGGCCCCAAGCTGCGACAGCGACAGCCAAGAAGCCGACGCGGACGAAGCCGAAACAGACGGATGAGGAATGGTTCAACGATGTGCCGGCGGCCGAGGGAGGGAAAACGGCACGAAGACGGAACCGATTCATCTATGACAAAAAGGCGAGTGCGGGTGTGAAACAAGGATTCGTCTCGCCCAGGATGCGGGAGGCGCGGGCGGCATTCGCGTTCGACGCGGGGCAGGCGCTTTCAACAGGTGGCACACGCAACAAGGCGGGCATGGGAATAGGGCCGGTGGAATCCAGCGGCACGAAGATCAAGGCCCGCAGGCAGGCGGAGGCGGAGGCGGAACTGCAGGCGGCACGCAATCGCGCGGGGGTGGGTCCGCAGCAGGCAGCACAGACGGATGCGGCGAAGGCGAAGTGGGAAGAAGAACAACGGCGGCAAGGCGAAAACAGAGCGTTTGGCCGGGACGTTGCGATGGAGCGGTTCCGGCAGGAAGGGCGAGCGGGTGAACAGGCCGGCCGGCAGGGCTTCGAGGCGTGGAAGCTGGGGGCCGAGCAGGAATTCAAGGCCGGGCAGACGCAGGCGGGCCAGCAGGCCGGGCTGGAACAGAACGTCTACGGTACGGCGTGGGCGGGCTTGAAGGCCGGCACCCACGAGCTGAGTCAGCAACAGCAGAATCAACTGCGCAATCTTGACGATGCGACACAGAGAATTTTGGCGGATGAGACACTGGACACCGGGGACAGGCAGGCGGCGTTGGGGGAAGTCACCCGGCAGCGCGGTGCGATCATGCCAACGGCCAAGCTCGATACGGGCACGGTGAAAGCGGCTGACGTAGTGAAAGACGCAGTGACGTACGACAAGGATGGGAACGCATTCATTCTGCAGCCGGACGGGAAGATCGACTTCCACGCGAAGAAGCCGGACGCACAGGACAAGCCGGTTGTGGACTTCCAGACGTTCAACGAGACCATTGCGGGGATCACGGAGGAACTGACAAAGACGGAAAAGGTGAGCACCGGCAAGGATCCGAAAACGGGCAAGGAAACGTTTGAAGACAAGACGACCATGCCAACGAGCGACCAGGTGATGAAGACGTTCAAGGAGCGGATGGACGTCTGGAAACAGTATCAAGAGGAGCTGACGGGCAAACCGAAAACCGAACAGGCGCCAGTCCAACCAACTCCACCGACTTCGACCGGGCCGACCCAAACTTCTCGGTTCTTCGATTTTGCGACACCGGTCGGAATGCGATCCAAGTCAGAACAGCCACCGCCGTACGCACCACTGCGAGAGCCGCCCGGGCAAGGTGGACAACCGCCGGCAGCGCAACCGCCGGCCACTCCACCGCCTTCGCCACCAACGGGCAAGCAGCCCGGCACGATGAACGATAACGACTTGGCGGTGTATCTGCGTGCGAATCCGCGCGACGCTGCGGCCGTGGCAGAAGCCCGGCGAAGATTGGGGAAGTGACATGCCCAGCGCACTTGAAGACGCCCTCACCTACGCCGAACAGGTTGCGGCCGGCAGCAAGATCGACACGCAGTCAACCGGGGGCCTGGCGGACGCGCTGTCGTTTGCGGAAGAAGAGCAGGCAAAGCCGTTGGTGCCGATGGTAGAGACGCCCGATAACCTGCGGAACTGGCAGCATGATTTCCGCAAGCGACGCGCGGACAACCGGATCATCGAGCAGATGAGGAAGAGGACGGGTGTTTCCCGGGAACCGCCGCAACCGAAACGTGTTCCCATCACAACGAGACAGGGCAACGACGGACGGCAGGCGTTGGAGGAATCGGCGTGGCTTGACGCGCGGGCACAGGCGGCTCAAATGGCGGCCAAGGAGGGCCGTGTTCCAACGACGGCCGAGTGGAGCGGATTCCTGTTCGGGGAAGAACAGCCGCGTCTGCGCGCCAGGGATGACGACAAGGCGCGGCGCGAGTGGTTCGACGCCTACCGCACGTTCGCGATGGATCCCAAGCGCGTGATGTTGAAGGACGAGCTTGCGGCCAGCGAGACGGAGTTTCACGATAAGCTGGCATGGTTGAGCGAAGTAGCGCAGCATACGGCACTCGATACGGGACTGACGCCGGACAAGGTGTTCGGCCAGCTTGCCGCTAACAGCGGGGACGCTCCGTTCGCGGTGACGCCGGCGGATAAGCGGGCGTTCCAACACGCGTACGACAACTGGCAGAAATCGGCTCCGTTGTGGCAGTTGGCACAGCAGGCGGCAATATCGGCGGATACTCTCGGGTTGCTACGTGGCCCGATTGAGGCCATTCGACCCGATGAGCGGGGGAAGTTTCTGGCGTTGCTGGCGCGGGCCCAGAAGGAGCGCGTGCCTGATTACTCATACGCCGAGAAGGGCGGGAAAGCCTTGATTCGCGGTGCGGCCGGGATGCTTGACAAGGCGCAGTCAGCATCGCAGATCGTGACCAAGATGCCGGTGGCTGGCTGGTTCGACCTGGTGGCGGGGCAGGCACAGTCGGCCGATCCGATCGCGGGCGACAGTTTCATTGAACAGGGATTGTTTGGCGCGCTTGAGATGTTGCCGCCGGTTGCCGCAAGTATCGCAGCGGGCGGATTGGGCGGCGCGTTCGCGGGCGTGGCCGGGCGGTCCCTTCTCTCAACGGCGTTCTGGTGGACGCAGTCGGTGCCGGAGATCCACAGCGATCTGCTTGCCCGCGGCGTGCGGCCCGATCTCGCGGCCGATCTTTCAGCGGTCGGCGCGGTGCCGTACGCGATGCTGGAAACGCTGCAGGTGGAGGGTTTTCTGCCTGCGAACCTGCGGCCGGGTGCCGATGCGATTGTTGCCAAGACGTTTCGCGAATGGCTGGGCAAGGCGACTCTGCAAGTCGTGAAGGAGGCGCCGAGGGAGATTTCGGAAGAAGGATGGCAGTCCCTGACGACGTCGGCCACGGCCCAACTTGCCGAATGGCTTGATCAGAATGCTCCGGGCGTTGACTGGCAGAAGGAACTGGAAAAGGCGGCCGACCAAATGCGGCAAGCAGTACCGGCGTTGCTGGGACTGCAACTTGCGGGCCTGGGATCCGGCGTGGTGAAACAGACGGAGGTTGCAGCCGGCCGTGCCGTTCGCACGCACCAATGGAACAAGGCGAAGAACTACCTGTTGACGCCGGAAGGTGCGGTGGAGTTCATCCGGCAGGCTCCGGACGTTGCCCGTGCCATTGCGAGTGCGACTGATCCCAACGGGCCGAGCCGGAAAGATTTGGCCGACGTGGTGAAGCCGACCGAACGGTGGTCGAAAGAAGAACGCAAGCAGTTTGCCGACCTCGTACGGCAACAACTTGCGGCATTGGAGAAACAGAATGCCGGCCCAGTACGAAGCGATCAAGGAGTCAATGCTGCGGCGGGGCCACAGCCTGCGGGAGAGCCAGCGGGTGGGGGCGGCAACGTACAACAAGCACCGGCCGAAGGGGGCGGTGCCCATGGGCCCGAACTACGAACGGAGAGTCCGGGAGCACCGGCGCAGGCGCCGGCAGACGTACAGCAAGGCGAGCCAACGGCACCAGCCCCTGCAGAACTGACGTCGGAAGAAACTCGCGTTCAGGTGGAGACCGTGTTGGCACGGGCGCCTGAACTGAAAGGCGCAACGTTGCGCGAGAGCGGGAAAAAAGGCGAGCTGGTGCTGACGTTGCCAGGCGGCCGGCGGGCAAAGGTGAAACTGGCGACGGCCGGAGAATTGGCTGCGATTCGAGCAGCCGCTCCCAATGCGGAGGCGGCTTCGCTGGCAGAGAAAATCCAGCAAGACCCCGGGT
>Ga0307379_10013310_pt1 | contig 10668 bp, 9 predicted proteins | sample UN2MG_FD_202237 | JGI IMG/M metagenome (GOLD analysis project Ga0307379, IMG submission 202237) | Soil microbial communities from Risofladan, Vaasa, Finland - UN-2 | ecosystem: Environmental > Terrestrial > Soil > Coastal area > Acid sulfate soil | place: Finland: Risofladan, Vaasa | collected... | reverse complement strand
ATCGCCAAGCAAGAAACATACGCACCCAAGCCCTCTTAAAATCTTGTTTAAAAATAATCCTTGGCGCTCTTGGCGTCTTGGCGGTTCTCCGGTCCGTTTATTTTGGACAGCACTGGCTCCCGATCAAGTTTTCACGTCCGGGCATCTGTCATATAATCAGACATCCTCGGAAATTGACGCGACGCGCAATGGAAAGCGGAAACATTTGATGAACAAAACGGGCAAAACCAGGCTGCCGCTGGTGGCGATCGTGGGGCGGCCGAACGTGGGCAAGTCCACGCTGTTCAACCGCCTGGCGGGGCAGCGCATCTCGCTGGTTGACGACATGCCGGGGGTGACGCGGGACCGGATTTACGCGGAGATGAGCTGGACGGGCCAGGTGTGGAACATCATGGACACGGGCGGGTTCGAGCCGGAGTCGTCGGACGACATTCTGCGGCACATGCGGACGCAGACGGAGATCGCGATCGCGGAGGCGGACCTGGTTCTGTTCCTGCTCGACGGCAAGGACGGGATCACGCCGGCGGACCACGAAGTGGCCGAGGCGCTACGGCGCAAGCGCAAGCCGGTGATCTACGCGGTGAACAAGGTGGACGGCCCGGGCCACGAGGACAAGCTCGCGGACTTTTACGAGCTGGGGGCCGAGCGGCTGTTCGGGGTGTCGGCGGAGCACGGCTACGGAACAGACGACTTGCTCGACCATCTTAAAGAGGTCCTTCCCGGGGCGCCGGAGGCCGAACAGTGGGAAGAGGATGAATCAGTTGAGACGCGGGTGGCGGTGGTGGGCAAGCCCAACGTGGGCAAGTCCACGCTGATCAACACGCTGCTGGGGGAGGAGCGGCTGCTGGTTCATGACGCTCCGGGCACGACCCGCGACGCGGTGGACACGCAGAAAACGATCAACGGCCGGGATTATTTGTTCGTGGACACGGCCGGGATGCGGCGGAAGTCGCGGATTGACACGCGGCTGGAGCGCTTCTCGGTGATGCGGGCGCTCCGGGGGCTGGAGCGCTGCCACGTGGCGCTGCTCCTCATGGACGCGCGGGAGGGCGTGGTTGACCAGGACCAGAAGATCGCGGAGCTGGCCTTGGAGCGGGGCCGCGCGCTCATCCTGATCTTCAACAAGTGGGACCTGATCGAGGACAAGGAAAAGCGGCGGGCGGAGCTGGAAGAACAGGTCAACGACAAGATGCCGCACGTGAGCTTCGCGCCGGTGCTCACCATCTCGGCCCAGGAGCGGACGCGGGTAAGCCGGATCGCGGGGATGATCGAGCAGGTGATGGACGAGTACAACAAGCGGATCGGCACGGGCGAGCTCAACCGCATGGTCGAGAAATGGACCACTGACAACCCGCCGCCCACGCCGGGCGGAAAACAGATCCGGCTTTATTACGCCACCCAGACCGGCGTGCGGCCGCCGTCATTCGTCTTCTTCGTGAACCGCGCCGACAAAGTCCCCGCCCACTACGAGCGGTATCTTATGAACCGCATCCGCGAGAGCTTCTCCTTTACCGGCTGCCCGGTGCGGCTCCGCTTCCGGGCGAGGAAGAAGAAGGAGAGATAGGCCTGCACTTGCTGGTTTTTGCCGACTCGCAAATCGGCAGAGAGAGGCCGGTTCACCGGCCTTGATTAGAGTGCAGGCCCGTGCTTTAGCGCGGGTGGTAGAACAGGTTTTCAACCTGTTCCCCGACCCCGTTTCAACGGGGTTCTCGAAATAAAGGATTTATCCGGGGGCTGAAGCCCGGAGGCCGGAGAAGGACGTTAAAACGCCCTCACCTAAAAACTTACGCCGCCTCGACACCCGCCATAAATGACGGGCCTGCACTTTTGAAAAAAGCCCGATGAATCGGGCTGTAGCAGGTTGCAGCCTCGGGCCTTCACGCGTGGTGGGGTGCACTAGCCGCCACCAGGGCTTCCATTCTCTATCTTCTTGCCGATGAGCCAGGCGTCAATGACGCTCCAGATCCAGATGGCGAGGATGAGGGCGAGGAGCCACCAGTTCTCGACGTAGGCCTGTTTGTGGACCTGGGCGATGAGGTCGGGCGGGAGCTGGAAGTTGGAGATGGGCTCGTAGAGAGTGTTATAGACGAGGACGAAGAGGCGGATGAAGAGGGCGAAGAGGAGGAGCAATTCCCAGGCCACGATCAAGAGGGCTCGCAGCCTGCGGCCCATGACCCACTGGCCGAGTCCGGGGAAGACGAGGCCGGAATAGAACATGGCGCGGTTGCTTGGTTTCATCTCTCTCCTGTCATCGAGCAAGGGCTTGAGGCTTGGGGCTTGAGGCTTGAGGTAAGATCACACGCGCCTCCGCAAGCCTCAAGCCCCAAGCCTCAGGCCTCCTTTTCCTTGGCCTCGTCCCAGAGCCGGTCCATATCGGCCAGGGTCATGGCCTCGAGTTTTTTGCCCTGCTCCGCGGCCGTTTTCTCGATGTAATGGAAGCGGCGGGTGAACTTCTCGATGGTGGCGTTCAATGCGCGCTCGGGGTCGAGCTTCAAAAAGCGGGAGAGGTTGACCATGACGAAGAGCAGGTCGCCGTACTCGTCCTCGACTTGCGCCGCCGACCCGTTCTGGATCGCGGCCCGCAGCTCCGCGTACTCCTCGTCCAGTTTCTTGAGCACGTCGTCCACCACGGGCCAGTCAAAGCCGACCACCGCCGCGTTCTCGGTCAATCGCCGGCCGCGGAGCAGGGCCGGCAGGGAGCGCGGCACGCGGCCCAGAACGCTCTCCTCCTTCTTGTGTCCCTCCTCTTCCTTGATGCGGGCCCAGTTCTTTTTCACTTCCTCGGCGTCGGCCACCTCGGTGCCGCCGAAGACGTGGGGATGGCGCCGCGTCATTTTTTCGTGGATCCTGGCGATCACGTCGGCGATGTCGAACTCGCCGCGCTCTGATCCGATCCGGGCCTGGAAGATGATTTGAAAAAGCAGGTCTCCCAGCTCCTCGCAGACGTGGGCCGGGTCGCCCTCCTGGATCGCGTCCACCAGCTCATGGGCTTCCTCGATGATGTAGGGCGTCAAGGTCTCGGGCGTCTGCTTATGGTCCCAGGGGCAGCCGTCGGGGGCGCGGAGGCGGGCCATGAGAGAAACCAATTTCTCAAGCCCATCTTCATTTCTTTTCTTGCTTTTTTTCAAGACTATTATCACTCGATTGGATCAATGGGTTGATACGAATGATCGGAGGAATTTTGTCGCCGCTGTCTTCGCATCAAATTCGCCGGTTATCCGGTCTCCATTGTTGTATCGCACAGAGACCTCAAACCTAACAAATGAAGTTGGGGCCTCTTTCACATTGTATTTTTCGATGAACCCTATGGCGCCTTGTATATTAGTACACTCAAATGGAACGCCGTGTAATGGCAGAATATAGACAGATACAATGCTGCGGTTGATCGTGGACTCAAGGGATTTTATGAATTCATTTATCGCATCCAACATGGAATCAGTTAAGGCTTTCGTAACGGAAGTTTGATTAATGTAGCCTAAACGATTCCATGCACTTATTTTCTTTTTCAACTCCGCCTCTGGTGTTTTTTCTTTAAAAGACGCATCAATGCCTACTGCGGAGAAGGCGGCAATAACCTTATCTGAGGGAATGGAGAGGACGGTGAAACCAAGTGAGCTAAGCTGATCCAATGCGTTTTTAGTAAAGACTCCAGCCAGGATTACACCTATGAATGGAGAGTAGCTTCGATATTTTTCGGCAAGAGGTATTATCGCACCCTGAATTTCCTGGGCCTTATTGCGAGAGTGTTTGGTATAGCTTCTCCAGGCGGTTTCGATAAAAGCGGCCGGAGTCCCGATTTTTTCCGGGGAGCCTCCACGCTCAAGTACGAAATCAAGATCATGGACGTTTCCAGACCTGTCCTTCCAACTGACTTTCTTCCCGGTCCTGGCCGGGCGATCGCCCTTGCAATCAAGAAACAAATCATGTTTTTTTGCAAAGGCTTGGAGAATGGGTTTCATTGCCTCTTCGACGACCTCGCCTATAATCTGCCCGAATTGATGCGCATAAGATTTAGCCATAATTCATCCCTTTACCCAAAGGCGGCCCTCTTGCAAAGGTACTCGGTGCTTCCTATTCTTCCATTTGACGTTGCGATCACGGGTCTTTTCGAAAAGAAAGGATTTGAATCCAGCCGCTACAGCTAATTCCCCCAGCCATCGTTCAACCGGTACATATATGCCATAAGGCGCGGAGTCTCCAACAACGAAACAAACCAAACTCTCCGGAGTGGTTACCCGGCGAAGAGCGCGCCACACTTGGGCCAAATCGCTGAAATAGGCGCAAACCATTAAATCATAATCTTTCTTGCCACCATGATTCAGTTTTTCCTTTTCAAGTTTATGGCAACTATTGGATATTTCATCACGAATCGGCAGAAGAAGCTCACTGGAAAGCATCTCATCCAAATGCCCTTTAAGTTTTGAAACGTGTTGAGTACATGAACTAACTAAATGCTTTCTGACCGCCGCCTGCAGGTCGCCCCATCCTTGGATCTCTCCCAGGAAAGCCATCTCCAATCTAGTGGCGTCCGCATAATCATAGTTATTGGCATACGGCGGAGAGGTAATCACAAGGTCAATTGATGAATCGCCAATTGAAGAACATTCGCGGGCATCTTCTTGGTAGAGAATAGCAGGGTGTAAAGACTTTTGTCTCTGACATATCATCATGTCATGGGCCATTAGGTTTATTTTGCCCCAATATGCTTCAAACGGCTTTTTGGTCTTAGCTTTGGCCTTTTTGGGAAGAACGTATTGCCATTGCGCGGTTCCGACTGGAGAGCATTCGCGAAGAATTGAAACCAGAGCCAGCCAAACCAATTCCGAGCTTGCACTATCATCGGCGGAAGACAGCCACGCTTTTTTTAGGGCATCCAATTGCTGGAGGATCGGACCGGGAAAACATTTCTTAATTAACTCGGGATAATCAAACGGTTCTGAAGAAAACGATCTCGCTTCCTCCAATATGGTTGCCGCGTACTCCTTAAATGCCAGCGGATCAGTTTTCCATAGCATCTTCGCGCGACCAACCCTGGATATGAAGGGATGTGCTTCTACTCCTTTACCCTTTACGCCGCCGAATTCGGCTTCCAACAAGACCGTCGCGGACCCGGCGAAAGGATCCAATACATTGCTTCTGCCATTCGACTTTTCTCTAGCGATAAGCTCCTTAACCCAGTTCGCAGAGAAACCAGCCGAGTATCTGAACCAGCGATGAATGGGCAGAGAAAGATTGTCAGAAAAGGTGGATGATTTGTCGGCCTTGTTGGCAACTTTCGGCTGATCAAAAAGGTCTAGCTGACCGGTTTGTTGATTATACGTCATTGTATTAGATGCTATCCTATTAATTAGGATTGTAGCAACTCCTCAACTATAATACAAGAACTTTCATGAAACAAGGTGATTAGAGTTTGTTAAAAGGTTGAGTGTGAGGTTGCCGCTGTTAGAACATCTGGAAATAACTAAACATTATGATAAGATGATCAAGGGGTATTAGACAGGAGATGGAAGTCAGGGTCCTTGGCTGTTCGGGCGGGCGTAGTCCCGGCCTGGAGTTGAGCAGCTACTTGATTGATTCGAGCCTGCTGATTGACACGGGCGCGCTCAGTTCGAGCCTCACCCTGCCGCAGCAGGAGACGATCACGGACATCCTGATCACGCACGCCCATCTCGACCACGTCGCCGGCCTCGCTTTCCTCTATCTGAACACGTCGGGCTCGCGGTCCCGTCCCGTTGACGTTTACGCGACGGAGCCGGTGATCCGGGAGATCAAGGAGCACCTGTTCTCGCCGGAGATATTGCCGGCGCCGCTGGTGGAGCAGGGGACGCCCGGGATCAACTTCCATTCCATCGTATTCGAGATCCCGTTCAAGGTGGGTTATTACGAGGTTGAGGCCTTCCCGGTGAACCACTCTCCGGGCTCGGTGGCGTACCGCGTTTCGGACTCGGACCATACGTTATTGTTCACGGGCGACACGGGCCGGACGGACCGGGTCTGGGAGTGGGTGCGCAAGCGGGGCGGGGTTGACTGCCTGATCGCGGAGGTCAGTTTTCCGGACCGGCTGCTGCCGCTGGCGGACGCGAGCCGGCATTTGACCCCGGCGACGCTGATCGAGTCGCTGCGGAAGGCGGAGATTCACCCTGACCACAAGGTGCACCTGGTTCACCTGAAGCCGGCGTTTATGGGGGAGCTTCTGGACGAGATCGAGGCGCTTCGGGACTGGAATCTGATCATTCTCCGGCGGGGCGACGTGATCCGGATGGAGAAGGGCGAGCAGGCGGCGCGGATGGCTCAGCCGGACGTCGAGGACAAGGTCCGGGACAAGGAGTTCGCGTTTGACGCGGACGCGGACCTTTACGAGCAGCGCAAGCAGTTGGCGGAGCAGTTCGGGGTGACGGTGAGCGCGGGCGACGCGGTTTTCCGGCAGGGCGACCGGAGCCGGATCATGTACATCGTGCAGGAAGGCAAGGTGCGGATTTACCGGAGCGCGCCGGGTATCGAGAAGACGCTCGCGATCGTGGGGCCGGGCGATTTTTTCGGGGAGATGGCGATGCTCAATAACCGTCCGCGCTCGGCCACGGCCCAGGCGCTGACCGACATCCGGCTGCTGGCGTTTGACAAGAACGCGTTCGAGAAGCTGGTGGTCAACAATTTCGGAGTGGCGCTGCGCATCATCCGGACGCTGGCGATCCGGCTGGCGGACGCGGACACGCTGATCGAGAACCTGCTCTACCTGGACCCGCAGTCCAAGGTGGTGAACACGCTGATCCAGACGGCGTACGACGAGGGGATCGAGACCAGCGAGGGCTACCTGGTCCGGACCACCCCGGAAAAGCTCGCGGACAAGAGCGGCGTGGTCCTGCCCACGCTCCGCCGGATCATGGCGGAAATGGTCGAGCAGAAATTCATCGTGGCCCGCAAGGAAGCCCTGGTCATACCCAACATCCCGAGGCTCCGCCGGCTGCTCAAGTTCCTGGAGCTCAAGGACGAGTTCTCGTGATCCTCAGCACGGCAAGAAAAGAAAATCAACCACCAAGACACCAAGATCACGAAGGAAATTTTCTGATCAATAATATTTTTTTGGTGATCTTGGTGTCTTGGTGGTTGATTTTCAGCTCAACATCTCGAGATAAGCGTCAATCCGGCTTTTGATCTGCTCGGACTGGTAGAGGCGGGGGTCGCCGTGGTCGGTGTCGAGCAGGAGTCCGGGCTTTCCGGTGATGCGGGTGACCTCGTTCGCGGTGTCGGCGAGTCCGATCGAGAGGAAGCGGCAGGAGTGGTCGGAGTGGAGGATGAAGCCGTCGAGGTCATAGCGGCGGATGGTCTCGGCGATGTCCCAGGCGCGGTCGCGGATCATGGGGTCGTAGTTCTTGAGGTAGTTGACCGCGTATCCCTCGAAGACGTTGTCGGGGTCGGATGAGAGCTGGGCCCAGGCGCGGGTGTAGTTGTTGGCGACCAGGTTGGCGCCGCGCTCGAAGAGGATCATGTAGAAGTCGGCGATGGACTGCCACAGGGGCAGCCCGTCCCAATAGAGGCGGTACTTTTCGTCGGGGATGCCGCCGATCTTCTTGGCCACGCGCTCGTTAAGCTCCATGCCCAGCTTCTTGTAGAAGTCCACTGTTACCTGGGTGCCGCGCTGGTCCACGATGGGGGCCATGGCCATGTACTGGTCGAAGAGGGTCAGCGGCGCGGGCTTGGCAATGGCGGTTTCCAGGATCATCCACCAGATTTTGCACGCCTCGCGTGACAGGTTCATCGTGTCCTTCAACTTTTGCGGGTCCATCTTGCGGCCGGTGATGTCCTCCATCCAGCGAACGCACTCCTTGAGCTGGTCCACGATGTAAGCGATCACGTACGGGTCCGGCTCCGAGGCAAAACCCCGGCCCTGGCTCGGGATGTCCAGAGCGAAGAACGGGACATTGTAGCGCCGGGCCAACTCCTCGAACCACTTGCCGATGGTCCAGCACTGCACCGAGCAGAACAGGATCATGTCCGGCTCCGGCAGGCCCCCGATCGGCGAGCTTTCCTTGCCCAGGTGCCGGTAGCCCAGGTCGCACCGGGCGTACGAGCAGATGTCCGGCGCGTAACCGTGCGCCTCCGCGGCCTCCGCCGTCTCCAGCGCCTTGTGCTTGGCCTGGATCGCCACCGCGTGGTTCTCCGGGTACGCCGGCAAAATGTCCATCGCGTAAGCCAGCTCCGTCGGCGCCAGCGCGTTCATGTAACAAACCTTTTTGCCCTTCTCCTTCGCCTGGTGCAAACCGATGTGATAAAAGAAATTGATCTGCTTCAAGTCCTTGAGCGCCTGGATGCGCTCCGCCTTTTTTTCCTCCGCCATCATACACTCCTTAAGGGGTACTGCATGATAAAGGTATCACGGGGCGGGCGATTAGACAAGGTTTGGATTATATGGATTTTACTGCTTGACATGGGATACGACAGGATTACAATGGCAACGGGTCCATGTCAGAGCAAGACCGAAAAAAGGAGGTCCGGACATGAATAGGAGCGGAGACCAAAATCAGTGCGTCAAAGTAGAGAGGGCCCTGATATTGGCGGCGGCGTTATCGGCTACACTTATTCTCGGCATGTTATGGTCCGGGTGCAGGGTTGAGCCGAACTGCGATTGCGCGCGGGGCTGTGATTGCGTGCAATACGGGGACTTGATAGCCCTTCAGGGCGAGGTCAAGGCCAACCTGGTGGATATCTATACATCAGAGGTCTCTTACTTCGGAGAGAACAACACTTTCTCGGGCGATTTTTCTGAAATCTACTGGTACCCGGTGGATGAAACCCGCTACGCTTATTTCCTGCCGGGAGATTCGATTCAACCAACGTTGGGCGGCTCTTACCGTCTTCCTCCGGGAAGATCGCCCGCCGTCAGCGAGACCGGCTTCACGGTATTTGCGGCCGGCAACATTGATTGCGACCAGACGCTTGACGTGTGGAGCATAAATGACGCAAAAAAGCTGGTGAATTGGATCAACGACGTTACCGAATGACAATCCGAGATAATATCACGCGATTTTACTCCGTTTCTTCCTTGATTGCATCCATGGTGATGCTCATCATCCGATCCAGTTCATCCGTGTCCACGCACAGCGGCGGCATCAGCACAATTACGTCTCCGAGCGGGCGGATGATAAGGCCATTTTTGCGGGCGGCCTGGCAGACGCGGCGGCCCGTCATCTGGGCTTCGTCATAGGGGACCTTGCCGTAAGGGTCCTCTTCCAATGCTATCCCCATCATCAGCCCGGCCTGTTTGGTCTCCGCCACGTGGCTCATCCTGGAGATGCGGCCCAGCCAATGGCCCGCCTGTCTCGATCTTTCCTCCACGTTTTTGATGGTCCGGTCCTTTTCAAACAGGGCCAGCGAGGCCAGGGCCGCGGAGCAGGCCAGCGGGTTGGCGGTATAGGAGTGGCCGTGGAAAAAGGTTTTCTCGGAATGGGTGGGGCCCTGGAAAGACTCGAACACGTCCTCCGTTGTCAGCGTGGCCGCGATGGGCAAATAGCCGCCCGAGAGGCCCTTGCCCACCGCCATTATGTCCGGCGTTACTCCATCGTGCTCGCAGGCGAACATGGTCCCGGTGCGGCCAAAGCCGGTGGCGACCTCGTCCGCGATCATGAGCACGCCGTAGTGATCGCAAATCTCGTGGACGCCCTTGACGAACCCTTCGGGCTGGACGATCATCCCGGCGGCGCCCTGCACGCAAGGCTCGATCACCACGCCGGCGATTTCATCGCAGCGCCCAGCCAGGACCCGGTCTATTTCCGCGAGGCAACCGGAGCCGGCGCGACAGCCCGGGGCAGTGTCCATCATGGGAGGGCGCGGGCCGAAGATGACTTCCAGCGCGTGCGGGACATAGGTTTTATCGTACTCGGCGCCGCCCCGGCCCAGATGACAAAAACGGCAATTGGGACAAGGAGCGGTAATAGTGGGGAAGAGCAGCGGCCGGTAGGTCTGGTGGAACAGGTCAATGCCGCCGAGGCTCACCGAGCCGATGGTGTCGCCGTGGTAGGCGTTTTCGAGCTTGATGAAGTAGCTGCTCTGGGGCTGGGGCGGGTCCTGCTGCGTCCAGTACTGGTAGGCCATCTTGAGCGCGATCTCCATGGCGGTGCTGCCGTCGTCGGAGAAGAAGACGCGGGAGAGGCCGGGCGGCGCGATGGCGATGAGCTTTTCCGCGAGCTCGATGCCGGGCGGGTGCGAGAGGCCGAGGAAGGTGGAGTGCGCGATCTTATCGAGCTGCGCGCGGATGGCCTGGTCAATCTCCGGGCGGCGGTGGCCGTGGACGTTGAGCCACAGCGAGCTCACCCCGTCCAGGTACTTGTTGCCGTCCGCGTCGAACAGGTACACGCCTTCCCCCGACACGATCACCGGGAAGTCTTCATCCTGCCACAGCGCGTGCTGCGTGAACGGGTGCCACAGAACCTTCCGGTCCCGCTCGCGCCAGAACCGTGACTTGTTGTCTTTTCCTTCCATGGAAATCAATTATAACCGCCAAGACTCCAAGAACGCCAAGAAAAAAGATTTATTGAATAAAATTTCTTGGCGCTCTTGGCGTCTCCTATGAATAAAATTGTCAAGTCGCCTCGATGTTAAAGTCATGCACCTCCGGGGCGCCCGAGGGGGGCACAAGGGTTATCCACAATTTCCACAGGCCTCCGGAAAAGG
>Ga0307379_10013308_pt1 | contig 10669 bp, 4 predicted proteins | sample UN2MG_FD_202237 | JGI IMG/M metagenome (GOLD analysis project Ga0307379, IMG submission 202237) | Soil microbial communities from Risofladan, Vaasa, Finland - UN-2 | ecosystem: Environmental > Terrestrial > Soil > Coastal area > Acid sulfate soil | place: Finland: Risofladan, Vaasa | collected... | reverse complement strand
CTTTTTCACTGAGAATCCATACAGCTTTATCCGCTTCATATTCACCAACTTTATTAGTCAATTGATTAACTATAGTATCTGCTGCAGCAATATTTTGTTCAAGAATAAGATTTTCTCTTCTAAGGTCGGTATTTCTTCTACACGTTCCTAAAAAAAGCATAGCAAATATAATTATCAAAATATAGCCAAATATCTTGCTATTAATAAATTTCCAAATTGTTTCTAATACTTTTTTCATAATTTTTAATTTTTAACCTAGTGATATATCTACAATAAATACATGGTCGGGTGTTGCAAATTTTTCTCTTACTATAACTGTTTCATACTTTGGTTGTCCTGTAGATGGATCTAAAACTTTTACTTGCATTGTTAAATCAGTAGTAAGATAAGTTTTCATATTGTTATGAACAATCCCTATAACATCCTCCCCATCTATTTCTTTATTATAATCAGAAGTTTGATATGGAACAAAATCTTTGATTTTAATAAAATTCAAGCCTTTTTGCATCTCTATAGCTTCTTTGTCAATTAAATATTCATTTCTATTAAGATATGCAAAAGCTTGTGTTTGTATATTTCCACCGAATCTATTTACAGAATATTCAAGTCTTAAATATGATTGTTCTGCTACTATTCCACCATTTAAATTTAGTGAAGAGTCTATTAATAATGCCATGATTTTTATTTATTTTAAGTTAATTCTAATAATTTATTTATTTGTTCTTGTTGTTTTTCAACAAGAGATTTAAGTTCATTTATTTGCTTTTGCTGTTCTTTCATACCTGCTAACATAAAAAATTGTAAAGTTTCATTATCTCGTTCTAAATATTCTTTACCATTATTTCCTATAGATTTTTTTACTAATCTTTCATCGATTTTTTCTAATTCTTGGGCTATAATACCTATTCTTTTTACAGATGAATCAGTAAAGAAATAATCATGTGCTAACTCATTAAATGAATAACTTATTACTCGAATATCTTCAATAGAATCTATAAAAGTTTCTCCATTTATTTCTTCATGAATATTTTTTAATCTTATATCAGAAGGTGCAGCACCTTTATAAATACCAAATCCGTCAAACCCAGATCCTTGTACTATCATACTATTTCCAGTAGCAGCAGGTATACTTATAAATTGAAGACCACTTATAGCTCCAAGGCCATAAGATACACTAGAATCTATCCAAATAACTCCATTATTGTTTGATAAAGTTTGTCCACCAGTAGTTTTTCTTCCGGTTGTTATCCATATATCTCCACCATTTTGATCGCCATCGTTACCTTCTATAAAAATACTTCCCGCACTACCGGTTCCGCCAGAACCGCCCTTTATAATTACATCGCCTCCATAATAACTAGCACCGGGTCCATTTCCTCCTTCAATTTTTACTTCTCCACCTTCAGCCGCTGCTCCAGATGTACCACCTTTAATATGTATTGGTCCCCCTTTAGTGCCAGAAGCACCATAAGCACCTATAATTTCTATACCCAATCCGTTAGGGAAAGCTCCTGAAGTAGCAGTAGGTTGTAATACTAAAGAACAATCTCGAGGATTAATATAAACTCCATCAGCACCATCAGTGAAATTTAGTTGTTGGCCACCTAAAGCTAAATTTATAGTATCAGCTGTATTATAGAAGATTCCAGTGTTAGAATCAAATAGATTGAACGTCAACCACGGGGCGGATAAAGTTCCTCCATAATCAGCTAATATTGGCCCTCGCATCCAAAATAACCCAGTTCCTGTTAATATAACACCGTTACGAGCAGAATTTAGGCCAATAGCTCCACTATTTAAATTATTGTCTCCAACTCCCCCATTAATATAAACACCACCTCCTTGATAGTTACTTCCTATATTTCCAGTATCTCCACCAGTTATGAAAACATTTCCTCCACGACCCCTCTCCGTATAATCTCCATCAATTGCATCTCCTCCTTGACCTCCAATTATAGAAATACTTCCTCCTTCTCCACCGTATCCGTCACCTGAGGTGTTTATATTTTCAGCAGTCCCACCTTTTCCACCAATTAAAGTAATAGGTCCACCTTCTCCTCCGGTTAAATCATTATTATAATTTCCATAAGTATATCCACCAACTCCAGAAAGTAAAGAAAAACCTCCACCAAGTCTTCCCTGGCCAATGCTAGTTAAAATAGTTTTTCCACTTTTTCCTAAGTATATTGATACATCACCACCACCACCACCAATTCCAGATGCTGCAATAACATCAGAACCGTTTCCGGTTCCAAATTTTAGATCCCCCGCGCTATATCCAGTTCCAGTTCCCACAGGAGATGACCCAAGAATAGTTATATTTCTAGGAGTATTAGTCGTTCCAGCAAATTCAATCCAGTGATTTTTGTCAGTAGAAAATAAAATATCATCATTTAACCCTAGATCTCCATTAATATTTACTTTAGCAAAATCTAATGAAAGACTTACATCTCTAACAACTGAACTATTGTTAACATTTCCCCATCTCCAATGATTTGCTCCATATTCTTTTACTAATGCTAATGCAGTTTCAGGAGCAGCTGCATTAATTGTGTTATTCCATAAAGTATATGGTAAATAACCATTTGATGAAACATCGACAAATTTTACTTGTGCAAAATTAACAGCTGGTAAACCATAAATACCGTCGGATTGTATAGGTGATTGAACATAATTATTAGGAAGACTTGCAGAAAATACATTATCTATTACAAATCTTTCCGCATCACTATATTCATTATAATATCTAGAGTATACTGGACTAGTGCTAGTATCTACACCTTGAACAAATATAGTACTGGTATTTAAACGCTCTCCAGTAGCTTGATATAAATTAATTAAACTTAAATCAATTTCATATACTTTTCCATTAGTATCAACAAATACATCTCCAGTTTGATAAACTCTGGTTGGGTAACCAGGTAATTTAGTACCACCGGCAGCATCCAAAATTTCATTTAGATCAATTCTACTTTTTAAACTAGGAATTTGGGTCTCTCCATTTAATTCAGAGAAATAGATAGACATTCCTAACATTCCATCTGAACCATCAGCTCCTTGAGTACCATATCCAGGAAGACCTGGCGCGTATTGAAATTTCATATTTAGTTTTTATTTTTTATTAAAAGTAAATTTTGTAAAATATGATCGAGCATCCGCTATTGGAAATTCAATCTTGTAAATATATTCATCATTCAACAATGAAAGTTGTGATGAAATATTCATTATTTCAGTTGTAAATGTTGAATTATAAGTCTTTTTTAGTACTTCGCCCTCAAATGGTTTAGAAAAAACATTTACAATTATTTTGTCTATAGAAATATTATAATTTCTAAGGACGGTTTTTATTATATATCTATTGATAACATCATCGGTCACTGCTGGTAATCCATTCCAATTATCTATAAAAGTATTATCATTTGAAAATAAATCTATTATAGTTTTAGTTAAATTATATTCTAATGAAAAAACACCCGTTTTAGTAACTAATTTTGAATTACCAGCATTCCAAGAATCTAAAATAATTTGATCAGGCAATGAAATTAATTTTGAACCAAACATAGAAGATAATTCTAAACTCGATTGATAACCATCAATTTCTGTATTTATTGAACCGGTAGATAATAAGAAATAATCCGCATCCCATAGTGATTTAAATGGATTAAAATCTTCCTTATATAAAATGTTGTTAGAAGAGTCTGATGAAGTTACTGTTGTAACTACTCTGTTAACCCAATATTGATCTATAGAATTATATGATTGCAAATTAGTATTTGCAAACACAAAATCTTTTTCTAAAATATTAATTAAATCACTAGTTTCATTATCTTCAAAATTAAGAATACTTTTGAATATTGGTCTATACCCTCCATTATAAGTGTAAATTGAAGAATCAGAATATTGAGATTTATATTCAATAGGATCATACAAAGTTATTGCAACGGGTTGGGAAGCAAATAAATTAGAAGAATATATTTGATCTTCTTCTATAATATAATAGCTGATGATATTATTTTCAATTATATTCTTAAAAATATCAATATCACAAGTTTTATCTTGATAGTAATTATAATTGTTTATGTAATTATATGATAAATTAGTAATATTGGTTCCATATGCTGCAGCACTACTTTGATAGCTATAATCTATTTCATTTTGATCAAAACTGTCAAATGATTTTAAAAATTGGAACACTCCACCGGTAACTATATTTTCTCCTGGAAAATTAGTTGAAACCTCATATGCATTAAATAATGTATTAAGCTGATTATTTATATTATAACTAAATTGGGCATATGGAGAAACTATACTAGAGTCATAACTTGAAACCCCAGGATAATCGTATACATTTACAATAGAAGTGGTTAATGAATTAGTTTTTATAATGAATGGAGATTTAACATAAGAATATAAAGGATCTCCAGTTACAAATCCCATATAACTAACTCCACCCATAGAATTTGTATCAATAAGATTATTTTTTCCCGGTGTAATAGTACTCCATCTTTTATTATAGTTTAGATTATCCGCACCTTGATACCATATCATTAATATAGTTTCTGTATTCTTATTAATGATAACTTCTACAGGATTATTACTATATAAGTTTCTTGAAGGAGAAGATATTATAGAAAATCTATATCTATCCCAGTTAGTTATATTAAATAATTTTTCACCAGCAGAAGTTACTTCTATTCCTAATTTAACACCACTTAATATAGTTATAACTTTATTTTCATATAAATTATAATAAAGAATAGAAGATCTTGTTGCATCCCCGGAGACTTCATTATTATTGTAAAGAATTTTTGAGAAAATATCTGAATAAGGATCATCAAACATTATATCTCTTATTGATTTTCTTTCTCCATTATAGTCTACCACATCATTTATATCATAGTAAACGTATGATTTCCAACTTTCACCTCCAGAACTCAAATATTTGAAAACTGGATACGACACTTCATTTGTATATAAAGAAGTATCAGATACTGGAATAAAGTTTGAATTAATTGTTGAAGGATCATCAAATAAATAATTGGTAAGCATTAATCTAACTGGATTATCTCTTACATCATTTCCAATAGCACCCCATTTAGTTATAGTTGGAACAACTAAACCATATTTTAATTCTATTTTATTAGGATATTGATTACCAGATCCATCTATTAAATAGTTTTCTTGGTAATAATCATCTAAATTTTCTTCGGAAATATTTGAATCATAAGAAGTATAATTAAATGAACCATCTAATGTATTATATTTAATTGTTGTATTTGCAGTAGCATTAATAGCCGCTAATCCAAAAAATGTATTAAATGGAAATTCATTAGGAGGAGTAACATTATAATTTATAGTAGATCCATCTAACACTATATTTCCAATACCTTCAGTTATTATAAAAGAATCTCGTCCTGTTAAAGTTTTTGAAGATCCAAATGGAAGATATATTTCATTTGTTTCATCATCATTCATTCTAGCATTTCTATAATTACTTTCAAATCCTATAGATGAATCATATACAGTATAATCCATATATTTAACAGGATTAATACCCATTAATGAAATAGAAATAGGATAAACATCATAAGCATACCATACATTTGTTTGATCCAATGAAATAGGTACTTCCGTAATTATAAGTGATTTATCTTCTGATGAAGTTGGATCATCAACATGTTGATAATTATAAAGAGTACTAGTACTTACATCAAATTCTTGAATAAGACGATTCCACCCATCATTTCCTATATAAAGAACATTATCTGTGAATAATTCAGTAACAGAGTTATCAAATGAATAAACTTCATATTGATCTGTATTAATCATGTCAATCATTATAGAGAACCTATCTCCATAAAGTTCAAAATCTATAGGGCCATAAGATGCATCCGCTGGTATTCTTTCAAAATCTAAAGAATCTGGAGTAAATACGCCAAAATATGTTATATCTTCCGGTTGTGCAGCAGAATTAAACAAACTTGATGGATCGCCAATTGAATAAGCAATTTGACCAGTCAATCTTTGGAATACATAATAATCATCGTCATCAGGATCATTAACAATAATAGATAAACCATCATCTTTTGTAACTCCTACAGAAAATGGTGCATCGTCGTAATCACTAAACAAATTAAAAGCATTACTAATAGCAATTGCTTGATCACTTATATCTCCTTTAATTGAAAATGATGTTCTATAAAGAATAGGATAACCTGTAGAAGGTTCATTAAATGAAACATAGGGACCTGCTTCACCAGCGTCAAAATATTCCGATTCTGTACCATAAGCTTCCCATATTTTTCCCTGAGTCATATTAATAACTCTCAAATGTTCACCTTGTGTTAAAAGTTCATTAATTCTAAGAGAAATAAAAGTATTAATGGATTTATTTTTAACTTCTATCCCAAATAAATTAGTTCCTAATTTATTAACATATTCATTTATACTTCCTCTTGAACCATCTATTTGTTCTGTACAGCATACTCTTACTAAATCAACACCATCATTTCTAACAAATATTCTATTAACATAAGCTCCATCTATGTTTCCACCAGAAAATATAGATGAATCAATAAATGCAGAAACATCTCTTCCATCTAATGAAATAATTCTAAAATCATCTCCTGTTGAAGTATCACTATAATATGAAAATTTATATAATTCATTTTCAGCCATGTACAAACCAAAATACCTACTCATTGTATATGAACTCACATCATTATCATTAAATATGTATTCCATATTCAATAAATTAGGACATAAAAGATTTTGTCTCTCAAATCCTTGAGAAATAAATGCGTTTGTATCTGTAAAATTATCTGTAATTTTTTCAAAGAAATATGGAACTTCTGATCTACCGGCAATAATACCTTTATCTACTGTTACACCATTCCAAGTATTTGGATCATATTCATTTAAGGAAAGACTTATCGGTGATTCTACTTTTAATAATTCAGATAAATGATTATCTAAATATTTTCCAATAGGTGAATTTTCTTTAAGATTCCAACTCTCAATTAATGCACTATCTGTTATGAATTTTGTTGCAAGATCTTCTAGATCCACAAATGCATCATACGTTTCTTCATTATAAGTTCCGTCTAATCTAAATAAAACAAAATAATCTGGAATCTTTGAATTTATCCATAAGGGTGCTAATATTGAATATTCTTCTGTATATAATTCATCCACTAACATTTTAGCGCCATAATCATATGTAGTGATAATTTGCTCTGAATAATCAGTCTTAGGATGTGTTAAATCTAAAGTATTTTCAGTTCCTAATCTATAAATCTCTCCTTGTGGTAAAGTAGAAAAAACTGTTCTTATGTCTCCAGAAAAATAACTACTTCCAGAGACTTTTTGTTTTCTATATTTTTTGTTTGATAATATTTCAGAAACTTTAAATGTATCTAAAAATAAATTATCACTTGTATCAGCAACTAACTTAACATTTCCAGAATACTTAGGATTTGTTCTAAGCAATAAATAAGAAGCTTCATTATCTACTAATGGTGAAAATGTTTCATAAGTATTGAATTCATCAGAACTTAATAAGTACGGCCTATTGTATAAAGAAACATCTGCTATTATAGATTGACCATAATATGTTTGTTCCCATCCATAATTATTAACAGCAAAAGAAGTTCCGGTATTTGTTGTTATTAACCATCTAAAATTTACAGTAGTAGCTGAGGGATCAATATATTGAGAAAATGCAATATACCCCACACCTACCCATAATAGTGCAGATGGATCATAGCCTGTTGTATTACTAAATCCAGGACCAGACTCATCAACAAGAAAAGTAGCTACCGGTGTTCCGGGGCCGCCTATATTTGAATAGCTTAAACTTCCATCTAAATTCACTCCACCAACTACGCTAAAACTATTAGAAGTAGCAGTATTCCCTGGTGTAGAAGAACTTGCTGTAGCAATATCATTTCCAAAGGCGGTAAATGTACCAGTCCAAGGTGATGCTGTCCATGAAGTAAAACTTACAGGTGCTGTTATTGAACCATCTTGTACAAAGCTAAGATTATAATCAAAATCCTCTTTACTAGTTGTATAAATATGAAATGGAGCAATTTTAGTAATAGAATCTAAAATAATTCCAGCAGATGAGGCATCGGCAATTGTTTGATAATCCCACCCATTAACCCACACTTTTTCATCAGTAAAATTAAGAGAAGGTTCTACTGTCATAGATGTCCCATCATAACTGAATACTAACCAAGCTTCAGGATTTTGGGATGTAAGTACTATATTATTTTCAAAGTTTTGAGCCATATTATGTTGTTACTAAAGTTTTAAATTCATCATAAATTGAAGGATCAATATTAACTATTGCTTGTAATAATTTTTGTAAAGTTCCAGTTACCTGTGGATTCGAAGAAATAGCCCCCGGTGGTAGTGTCATTGTAACAAAAGTATTCGGAGAAAGATTTGCAATTTGTGTTTGTAAATCTGATACAGCAGTAGATGTTATTGTTCCATTTATATCTTTCTGTGATAAATCAAATGCTAAATTTACCGCTTGATGTTTAAAATAAGTACCATCACCAGCATTTGGGTTTGGAATACTATCAGCAATGTGAGCATCAATTCCAGATGCAGATAATGTTTCTTGTAATTTAATAGTATTTTCTTCTGCAACCGCATCAATTAAAATATTTGAAACTTGGTCAGATCCTGATAAATTAGCTGGAAAATCAGCAATAATTGAATTACTCCAATTAGATTTTAAAGGATTAGTCGGCCAGCCAGCTTCAGAAATAGATCTTACTTTAAATTCAACTTTTTCTCCTTTTCTGATAGGAATATCAATTTGATTAATATTAACTTCATCACCGTTGGCAATATCAGGGTTAACCCATATATATTTTCCTACAGAAGAATCATAAACTCTTTCTTTAATAGGAGATTGTAGTATAGTCCAGTCAGTAAAAACTCCTCTTTTTATTTGTCCAGTACTTGGATCATTATCAGTATAAGTTTTTAATTCAGTTCCGGTATTATCTAATTTTAAATAACGATATGAAATTTCAAATTGAATAACTTCTTGAGGAGACTCAGTTGTAGAATCAAATCTTCTTTTTCCTTGAGGAACATCAAAGAAACCTCTTAATCTATATTTTGGTTGAGCATTAACTGCATCACTTTCATAAGCTAAAGTAGATAATTGTTTAACAAGAGATTGATATTCAACAGTTCTTTTTGCTAAATCACTAACATTTATAGAAATCTTAGAATTTAAATCTTCTCTTTGTGCAGGATTAGTAATTGTTACTAATTCTGCTTTTTGTTGAGCGATTGTAGATTTTAAGCTATTAATGATAGTTTTTGTAGACTCAATTTGTGTTTGAGAATTTTTTACTTCATCAGTACTTAATGCTGCATTTAATTGAGTATTAATTTGATTAACCTTAAATGAAGAGGATCTTAAAGTTGGCGAGTCTGGAGTAACTCCAAAGAAAGCTGGAATAAATTTCTCTTTTGCTTCTCCTTCCATCTTCTTACCAAAATCACTAACATATTGATTATAAAAATCAAGAAGAGATACTGTATTATTGTCTAATACTAAATCATTTGTGTAAAAAGGAATTCCAACACTCCAATCATCTGCTAATAAATTATAGTCATCATTTATTCCTTTTAAGAATAATACATTACATTCATCAAATCCAACAGCAATTTCAGCTATTTTAGTTGAAAATGGCTCATTGTAAATTTCGAAGTAATTATTTATAGTTGGATGTTCAATACCAACCATTGGAATAACATGAACTCTTTTTTCAGTAACTTCAATATTATCTATTTTATAAATGGCATTCTCATATCTTAAAAAATCTCCTTTCTTCAATTGAAGATTATAAACTACAGGCATGTCTGAAGGTATTCCATAATTTATAGTGTCTAATAAATACCAATCTTGATCATTAATCTTTCTTTTGTCAATAATATTAAAATATCCAGTATATGGTTCAGTATAAAGAGGCAGATCTAAAACTTCATCATCTTGCCAGTATTTTTTATTATTTTCATTAAGAAATACAATAGTATCATAATATGAACGATCAACACCAGAAATATTATCTTTAAACCATTGAGTTTCTGTATCACTAGAATTATCAAAAATTACTCTTCTTACAGTTATTCTGTCTGATCTATCATCAATTTTATCTTTAAGATCAAATGAAACAGTCATTTGAGGAAATATTAAATCTTCAAAAAACCAATTATTTCTTGATTTAAAAACAGCTGGGGGATCAACACCAGTGATTTGTGCCGGTGATATTGGAACAGGAATAGTTTTAACTTCCCTATATGTACCATCATTTAATAAAATTTTCCCGGTGCCTTTCACAAAAGTATCAACTGTTTGTAATGCCGCATTAACTTTATTAATCATTGTATAATAAGACGGTATAGCATATGTAACAGTAGAAGCATCACCTGTAATTGGATCAACCTGCTCTATATACATATTAACACTATCTTCTTGTGTAGTTAATGCTTCATTAGTTTTAACAGCAAATTCTAAAGCGATATTTGATTGATCAACTAATTGATTAACTGTTTCTGTAAATGAATTTACTCTATCTGCCATTTTATATTTTTAATTTTTATTAGTCTATATCTATAAATGAAATAGATGAATCTTCTG
>Ga0307379_10013305_pt1 | contig 10672 bp, 6 predicted proteins | sample UN2MG_FD_202237 | JGI IMG/M metagenome (GOLD analysis project Ga0307379, IMG submission 202237) | Soil microbial communities from Risofladan, Vaasa, Finland - UN-2 | ecosystem: Environmental > Terrestrial > Soil > Coastal area > Acid sulfate soil | place: Finland: Risofladan, Vaasa | collected... | reverse complement strand
ATTCTATCAGTCTTGAATGTAAAAGTAAACGTAGTTCCATTACTAGTAAAATCTAAATCACTATTTGTATTATTTGTTAATGCAGCTACTCCTGATCCTGTTCCTCCGAGGAAAGTATGTAAATTTTGAGGACCCATTTTTGCCATAGTTATACTTCCTCCACTAATGGTAGTAATTCCTGTATAACCTACTGTAACATCTCCAGTAATTTCATAAGCTGTAACAACCCCTGCACCACTTCCTATAAACATATACCCGGAAGACATAGATTCTAATTTATCGTGAGCTATAGCTCCATCTGCTATATAACTCCATCCGCCACTAATTGTTACTGGTCCGTTATTTATAATAACATCTGTAGCTGTTGCAACTAGTCCACCAGCAGTAAGAGTCCCCTGTACATCAAGGTCACCTACTATTGTGTGAGTTCCAGCGACTTTAGAAAAAGTAACATCCTGAGTTAATGTAACGGAACTGTTTTTAATAAATTTTATTAATTGTGATCCATTAAATCTCAGGTCCAGATACTCTGTTCCCCCAGTAAAATCGGCAGCCCATATAAAAGTATCTCCATCCCCGTAATAAGATAAGTACCCTTGTGTCCCCGTAGTTTCAATTCTCATTTCTGGGTCAGTCGCCTTTGCATGAAATTCAGCACTGGCTGCGGCTGCATGACCTGTTCCGGCTCCTACAAAACCATTTCCACCGGTGATTAAAATGTTCCCTCCAAATTCAGCTACATTTCCTCCAGTTACTGCGGCTACTTTAACTCCAAGTACCTGACTAGTTTCATTCATTATGCAAACTTCTTTATTTTGAATGTAAAGCACATTTGCACTTACTGAAGTTGTGATACTGTCCGAACCTAATATCTGCAGAGAATACTGAGATGTTTGAGTAACGTCAATATCTGAAATAGCTCCAGAATCGGAGGTTACTAAAAATAACGAAGCTGTTTCTAAATCTTTACGAGAAATAGTTAGAGTATTAGTACCACTTCTATTTGTAGATGCAAGCGTCTTGTTAGTTAAAACCTGTGCCTCTGTTGTACCAACTATACTGCCACCAACTGCCCCTATAGTAGTAGATAATCCTTCTACTTCTCCGTTTACAGCTGTAAAGTTATCGTTCCAGAATCCACGTCCTTCATTTGGGGTGTGTACACCAGAAACTGTGTAAATTGTAGCCATTTTTTACTCCTTAAATTGTATACCTTAATATAGCATTAAATCTGTCCAAAATCAATTGAATTTTAAGTTAAATATATGTATCTTAGTTCACAATCTCCTAAAATAAACGCAGTTTGTCCCCACGTTGTAAAAGAGTTTGTTCCATACACGTTTTGTTCTATATCTATATCCACCGTATTATCACAATCCTGAACATTCAGGCGAAATAGATAATATCTGTCTACTGGTGGAGTTGTCAGAGTTGTAGTAGTCATAATATCTGTAGGATTATCCATAGTACATTCAAGCGGAGTTGTGCCAATCCAATCTGTAAGCGGGGCTACATGTGACCAAGCATAGACAAGTATGTCATTCTCGGGATCAGTTATAACGCCGGATAGGGTAGCTACTGCACCCCCTGAATAAAATGAATCACCAGACCATATATACCCACGAGGAGGTAAGTTAAAGTAGTTAGCAAGTAAGCCAGCAGGTAATAGAGCATTCGTATAATAGTCTACAAACGGCTCATAATGATTCAAGCCATATGTTCTACAACTACGTTGTATTCCAAGTGTGTACCAGAATTGTTCTGGATTATCTTCTGTAAGTTCTTCTATAATTCCGCTTGAGCTAATGTAATCATGTAAGTGAATACCAGAAGCTAATATTTCATACCTATCTACTACACTACCTACCTCAAGTGCTGTGGTAAGTGGCATAGGAAATTGATATGTATTTCCACCAGATATAGATATATAATTATAAGTGCCATCATCCCAAACTCCATCTACTGTACCCGCTTCATATGAAAATGGCATTCCAGAAATTAAACAATAAGCATCATATAGATTACCAAAAGTCGGGCCCTTGGATAAAGCATTAGTTAATCCCTGCGATAAATGCTTCAAGTGTTCTGCATAATATCTACGTTCGTCAAAGTAATCAAAGGCACCAGTTAGCCAACCACTTATATAAGGAGTATAGGCATTATCATTTATTACTTCTTCTGGTTCATTTAATTCTCCAAATGCCTTGAAGTATAAATTTGTAAGAGAAGGTAATAAAAATATAGCTTGAGGAGCATTAAATATTTCTCGCGTATCTGTAAATTCAGAATAGGCATAAGTTGATGCGTCTCCCAAAAACTTAATATAGTGCAACTTATCTATTTCATAATCTGTTCCCTCAGTTAGTATGTTGTCAGTGTTTATTCCACTAAGTATAGGTATACTCAGGTACGCATAATCATTTGGCAATTCGTATATATACCCAGCTATAGTTGTATTGCTAGTAGGTAAAGTTATTCCACTATTAACAGTTAGGGTACCATCATCTGTAAAATATGTATTTGTCGTATTAGATAAATAATAATATGTATTATGTGCTCTTCCATATACATTATAACTACCTACCCCACTCACTGATTCCCAAGTTATTGAATTTGGATCAGCATATAAATCAATTTGTCCACTTATAATAATAAAAGAATCACTTGGTAAAGTTTCTCCATGAACATCCAAGCAAGTAACTTTATAATTGTATATTATGTTGTCGCCAGACGGAGCTGCATTATATCCACTTATAGTTATAGGCGCATCGTATCTTTCAAGGTCTACATTCTGATTATCTCCATCAAATATGATATCGTAATCTTGATATTGGTCTTCTATGTACCCAGGAGTATAATCAAGATAGCCAGCAAGTGTAACCTGAGCTAAGTCGTATGGGAGACCTTCCATTGCATTAAATAGTTGTTCCCAGTATGCTTCAATAACTTCCTTTTCATTTCGTGGAACAAAATCATAGAATGTAGAAAGCCTGTTCCAGAATTTAGTAAAGTTTGTGCTGTTATTTGGACTAAACATTATACTTGAGTTACTCCATATAATTCATCTATGTTGGTATAAAATCTACTTACATTGTCTGAATCAATTGTATATGTACTTCCTGTTAAAGTTGTCTCTGTCACTGTGAAAGTGGTATTATACTCTCTTATAGACAGATCCATATCAGTGTTTACATAGTTTGCACCATTTTCATACATTACATTTACAAGGTCTGATATATCAAAACTAGTGTCAGTCAGGGTATTAAAATACTCTGCTATTTTTACTTTCATTTCATCCTCTGCTAATCCACCTGAATACTCGAGCCTTTCTGCCGTTATTATGGTTGGTGGCATAGCCTTCACCATTATATCAGCTGCAGGATATCTAGAATCTGGGTCATTGATAAGTGTATCTACTAATGGACCATTAGCCCAATAATAATAAGTAAATTCAACAAGGGTATTTGTCATATCATCTATATCAAAACTAATCACCTGGTTTGCTTCTGCTGAGTATGATTTGCTAGCTAATAAACTGTCTACAGTATAACTTGACGGATCAAAGACCACTTTTGATATCCCTTCCTTGATTTCTATCAATTCAACAATATAAGGATTAATGCCTTGTATAGTTTTAAGTGTTATTGTACTGCTTGGCATCAGAGTACTGATAGTTCCACGCTTGATATTATCTGGATCATGAACATACACATCTACTGCATTTCCTCTATGAACAGAATTTGCTAAAACATTGTTTAATTCTACATAATATGTTCTAAGTGTATGCTCTACATCATCTGAAAATGTTGGTCCACTATTTGCAGCACTTGCTGCTATATTTACATAACCAGTTGAATCTAAATAATAAGATAATGGATCTAAATCTAAACTTATCTTTTGTTCTGTACGAGAATCATTTATAGTAGCTAAATTAGTTCCAGCAGTTTCCCATTCATCGTCTTGAATGTTATATACTGCCATTTTAACTTTACTATGTCCAACCTCACTATCAAGTTCGAACTGTACTGGGTCATAGCCTACCCCATAATAATTTACTTGTGCAGCTTCCGATGGATCGAAATATATTGCATCTGGTTTCATTCTAAATAAATGCATAGGGAACGTTTCTACAAACGTGCGTACTATTAAATTATCTACATACCATTCACAATTTCGTGTTTCAGCTACAGCAATACCAAAATGATTTCTAGAACTCTCGAGTATATCAAGTCCGGTATCTGTTTGTATTTTATCTCCAGACTGTGTTACATAAGGAGGATAAGTTTGTCCTCTATTAATAACTCTATTAGCATCAGAATACGGATCGCCAGGAGGATTATCCGTATCATATATCCATGCCTCTACTCCCATCTTTTCATATAACTTAATCTTAATTTGATAGGTAATTTCCGGTTCTATCCAAACCTTTGCTGCCTGTAAGAATTGATTCCTACCGCTTGTTTGATCCCAAAGCTGTTCATGACCTACCCAAATATTTTCTTGAAGAATATCATTATCAACTAGATACACATTATATCTCATTAACTCTGGATTGGCTTCAATATACCCCGGACCAGTTATAGTTGGTGTATATCCATATATCTCTCTAAACTTTGCTAGGTCGGCAGTTCTATATTGTATATCATCATTCTCTCTATAATATATATTTGATTCTACCTGCGTAGTGCCTTGTCCGCCAGTGTTAACTGGGCCAATAGAAGTTAGAGCCCAATTTCTATTGATACGTAACAAGAACTCTGGCTGTTTACGCCAAGCGATTCCAAACCCGTCGTGTGGTAAAAATATCTCTGAATTTCTGAGTACAGTTATATACGCCATTTCTCCATCTTCCGTATTATCGGTTGTCATCATATCACAGAAAATCTCTATACCAAGATGTTGATCAATTGACTTATGAATTATTGGAGATAAATTATTAAATGAACTTGGTGATAAATACTCAAATAATTGCTGTTGAGCATTTTCAACTTGTCTATCACTATCAGATAGTAACATTTGGTATATACCAGAAATTTGAGCAAGAGGCATCGAAACACTATTTGCCGCATCTGGACTAAGAGTTTTTCCCATACGAAGTTTGTTATCTATAATACCAAACTCATTCAAGTAAAATATAGTATTATCTGGATGAAGTCCGTCATGTATCTGCCACATACCAGAAGCTAGTATCATTTGTAAATCGGGCTGAACGTCTTGTATACTGGTAAAAGTATCTCCCCAATTTTCTCGTATTAAAATATACTGATCTTGTTGTGCATAGTGCATGTCATATAATCTGTAAACACCTTGATACATTTCATTTGAAAACTCATTTGTCCAACCTGTTATTGAAGGGAACTGAATGTCTTCTGTTTCGTCTAGATCTAAAAAATTTCCAGAAAAGGCTGTATGTTTTGAATCATACTCTCCTGTGTGTAAACCAGAATAAGTATATTCATAATCTATAGACTTATAATTTTCTACGTCTTGAATATCATTAGTTAAATCACGTATCATTAGTAGATCGCCAGCACCCACTACTTGTACATCAATAACATCTGTGTAATTATCCATTATTGTTTCTTTGATAGCTAATGGAGAAGCTAAAGATTTTCCATGTAGAGTACTTTTTATTCTGTTATATAAGGCATTGTTTGTTTCAGAGTCTACTCCCCCTGTTATCGCCTGAGGATTTATAATTTTTATTGGAGTTACTCCAAGTCGTCCCACTACAGTAAATTGAGAATTTGGGTCTACATTACCATCTGCTCCATTTGTATCTGCAACTATTTGTACATTTCCAGTAATGTAATAAGGATACTGACTAATATTACTTTCCATCTGAGATTTTGTAATAGAGTATTCTGATACAGTCTTGTATGTTTTACTACCAATTTTTAAAGACATGTTTTTTGAAATAATTACAGCTTTAGGAGAATTATAATAAAATCTAATATAACCAGTAGCTTTAGTTCCAGTTGTACGTTCCAATAAAAATGTAGAAGCAATAGCATCCATTTGGTCTTCAGTTAAATTATCTACATCATCTAGAGTCATCTGATTTAATACAGATGTGTGCTCAAGTTGGTATGGTTCAAGTATAGATACGAGAGGGCTAATTAAAAAATCTTTTAGAACAGAGCCATCTCTAGTATCCAGTTCTGGATTGTATTGCTTTATTTTTTCACGGATATAATTTGGTATATTTATCATTTCTTACTCCTTAAGGTATCTGAACGTAAACTTGATCTCCGCCGCGAGTGTTTACTTCGATTACAAGAATCCAGCCACCATAGACCGCATCCCAGGTATAACTCTTTAAGACTAAACTATCTAAAACTTCGTCGTCATATAAAATAAGTCCGTTTATTAGTTCTTCTGTTTGTTCTTTTTTCACCAGTTCTTCTAGTTTTTTTATAATTACTGGAAAAGTACTTCTAACACTATCAAGTTCGTCTTCTCTATACACTTTCATAAGTTCATAAAATACCGTTCCTGTATCAGGGGAATATATATCACTTCCTATCTGTGTGAACATTAACTTGACTACTCTTTGCGCTAAACCGTCACGACGAGAAACATGACTGAGTGGTGCCTCTATAATGAATTCTGAACTGGCTCTATCTTCGGAAAATTTAAGTATTTCTATATCTTTCATGCTATTTCCTGAATTTGTTCCATAATCATTGGGATGGTATCTAACATCATATTTTGTTCATCCCTGTGTTGAGATAAAGAACGTTCAATTTTTTGCATAGATGCAAAAGTAATGTCTGGACTTAATCCTAATGTACTTGGATCTATATTTTGTCCAGTTTCATTATTTTCACAATTAATTAAATTTGAAATATCGTTAGCTAAATGATACCCCTCTAGTATTGATATAACTCCGGAAATATCTCCGGTTAATATCTGATTGGCAATTCCTGACCCAATAGCTGTTTGTGATAAATCATTTAATAATTGATCTAAATATGGTTTAGCAGCTATAAACAATGGATTAGTTTGTACTATATTTAAAAAACTAGAGCAAATTGCGGCCTCTCTTTTATCTAAACTCATTTGCTGTCTAATAGCTACTCTCATTGCCTGTAACCCAGAAATAGTATTCTTAGCTGCTGCTGGGTTTACTATAATATAGATATTTGCGACCAAATTTCCAAGATATTTCTGAGCTGTCTCATATACTACATCTGCTGGTTGTGTTTTTGGTGTCTGTGTCTTTGAATCATAAGTTTTTTCTCGTATAAATGCCTGTAATTTAGACATTTGAACATCCGATTGTACTGTCGAATTATATACTTGTAACGGATCGATTTCAAAACCACCATATTGATTTTGTACCTCAGTAGAATTTAATATAGTTGCCATCATACCTCTTGCCACAGTCAATTCTCCTATCCACTTGAATTGGTTTACTGACAATTCTGCTGGCCCCATTCTATCCTGTGTATTAGTTAAAACTCCATCGATCTCTGTGTCTACTCCCTTTAAAATTCCGAGAACTGGTAATAATATTTTTTGTAAGAGACCACCTACATTTTTTATATAATCCCAATAAGATGGGAAAAGTAGTGTTCCTGCTTCTTCTATTCTTATTTTAGAAGTTATATTTCTCCAGGTAATATCCTTTGTTGCTGGATTTCTAAATAAAGCCGGCTCAGGCATAGGAGGAGTATTATTTATATTCAAGTATGTATTCAAGAATTTTGTAGGTACTGATACTGTGTTATCTATAAATCCTTTCAAGTCTTTTAATAATTTTATGTTGTTGGCCCACACCGGTATTCTTTCATATATAATATTTGATGCATCCTTGAATGTTGCATTTAAAACTATGCGTTGTAATATAGGAGGCATGATTTGCATCATAGCGGCAATAAACTGTCTATACCTTATTGCTTTCGCTCTCGACTCACGCTCATATTCAATTGTACCTGGTTCATTAGTATATGTAAAGAAATTCAGGGATATAAGTGGTTGCAAATTTCCAAAATAATTTATCCAAGCTTTTACATCAAGCCCTGAGGGAGGATCAGCAGTAATTCCATAATTAGCATTAATTTGTTTTATGTAAGCATATACCACATCATAATTTTGATGTGTAAGATTATTAATTGCTCTTTCCACATAGTTATCTGCTTTATCTAAATTATTTAGGGTTACTGGTTCTTCTCCGTAGAAGTTTTTAGATGCTTCTCTACCAATAATATTTTCCGCGCGCCTTATATTTGCTAAAGCTTTTTTTAAATCAGCATACATCAAGTCATCTTCAAATTTGAACAGACTATAAAACGATGTAAACAGTTCAATCAGCATTGTACATTGTTTATCTAAAATCCAACCAAGTTGATTTCTTCTGTTCAGATCTCTTTTCAAAGTTGTTACCAGATAATATTGTAAAACGATCTCAGCCCCCGGTATTAAAGCTAGTGCAAAAACTACGGCAGAAACAATACTGTTTAATAAATTGCCTGCTAAAATTTCAAGCAAAAATAAATTGGTATATGATGCAGCAGCAGAGGCTAATAGCTGTGCTAGAAGCCCTGCTAGAGTAGTTAAAAAATTGCCTACCATTTCAAATGTTATATTATCGACTGAACGTTGAACATCTTCCCACCACTGTGCCAGCATTTTATTTACTGCATCTACTATTGATTCAGCATCACACACATTAGATACATCTATTCCGAGTCCAGTTAAAGTATCTCTAACTGTAATCAGAGTATTAGCAGTTTGTGCTATAGTACTATTTGCTGTGTTCCAAGTTATTGGCATTATATTAGTCCGTTGATTTCTTCACCAAGTTTATTTTTTCGGCTCTTCAGGTCAGCATCTCTAAGATTTAATCTGTTAGCGATGTCTTTACTTTTTAATTTTGGAGTACCATAAAGACCAAAATGATACTCTAATATCTTTTTATCTACCGGATCTGATTCAAAATATACGGTTTCTATTGCTTGTTTAACTTTTGGGTCCGATTCTTCTTCTCTAGTAAAAGCATAGAAACCGGCATCATCTTCGTCTTCATCTATAGTAAGTGATAAGTCTGCTCTAAGTTCTGTTTGCAATCTTTCTATTTCTGCCGGCGGAACTTGCATTGAATCGGATAGTTCTGAGACAGTTGGTTCTCGTCCTTTATCAGATTCTAAATTAGAATAAATGGTATTATATTTGCCAATTATTAAAGCTCTTGGTTCTGGTATGTGACCTACATTTTGATAATTAGTTACAAATCTGCTTAATTTCTTCAGATAATTTGTTACATGGGTGTTCAATTGTGCTTTTGTTGGATCATAAGATTCTATAGCTCCTGCAGCTAACTTGAACCCTTCTGCTCTGACGGCAAATTCAGGTATACCTGACTTGTAAAATTTATTTACTTGCTTTCGTATTAAAGGTTCTAAAGAGCCGAGTAACTCTTTCTTAGCTGAGTCATCTCCATCTCTCCAACGGTTATATAATGCAAGTTCTCTTTCTTTATAAGTATTGATGGCCATTAGGCACTCCCGTTTATTTTATATGCACTAAAAATTTGTAATTCTTTTCTTAATCTAATTAATTGTTGTATATTTGTCGAGACTAAATTAAATGTTTCCTCATCCTTAAATATAGAAGGTATCATAGACATAATTTTTTCAAACAACTCTTTTGGTATTTTAGAATGTACTAGAGGAGAAATCTCTCCGTCAAGTTCACTCCCAAACGCCGTTTGAACCGCGCCCATGTTAGATGATAACCGAGATATAAATTCAGATTTCATTGCGTCAGGACGATACTCATGGTTACTATATGCTGTGTTTTGAATATTTTTAATTGACCCTGCCGAGTTATATTCTTCGCCCTTTACTTCGGTTGCTAAAACATTATTAATTGTTTTAATTAAATTATCTATCTTTCCTTTATAATTTAAAATAGCTTCACTATTTATATGGCTATTTACAGAGTACATAGTTTCAAGATAATTTTCAGATATTACCCCGGGTAATTCTAATGAATGTTCAGAAACAACAAATTGTAAGGTAAAACTAGTTATAGGGTCTTGGGTAGCATTATAATCTATTTTTAGATTTAATGGGTAACCATAAATTAAATGATTACTAACTTTCATTACAGCTATACAGTCTTGTTCAATTAGTTTTGTACCTCTAAGGACTTCATTATACATTTTCAAAATACTACTTTGATAATAATATTTTCCTCTACTAATTCCACTTTCGGTACTAGACGAGTCAATAGTGTTTGCTTGAAAAACATATACTCTAGCAGTCTCACCAAAAAATGAAATGTTGGCTGCACCAAAAGTTTCCATTAATTGAATTTTTTCCCTCATAGACATTCCCATTGCAGAAAGAAAAAACTTGTTGGTGATATACTTTATGATCCCAGATTTATCTAAAATCATTATCACTGCTTCTGTATTGGCTTTCGTATTTACTTCATTTGCTAAACTGTCCGGTGAAGTTTTTGTTCTGATAAATGGTTTTATTATTTCTCCGTATTTATCTAACGTAAGGGATCCGGCCAAAACCTCTTCTAGAGAATTGTCTTGTCCTTCCTGTAGTCTCTCTTGCAGGTTAAGAAGTAAAAATCCTAGTTCTGTTGCTGGCATTATTTTATTACCTTTAATTTATCGTTGGAAACTCCCGTATTTTGAAAAGCATACACTACG
>Ga0307379_10013303_pt1 | contig 10672 bp, 5 predicted proteins | sample UN2MG_FD_202237 | JGI IMG/M metagenome (GOLD analysis project Ga0307379, IMG submission 202237) | Soil microbial communities from Risofladan, Vaasa, Finland - UN-2 | ecosystem: Environmental > Terrestrial > Soil > Coastal area > Acid sulfate soil | place: Finland: Risofladan, Vaasa | collected... | reverse complement strand
CTCGACCGTCGACAGCTGCTTGGCCAGGGCGTTGCGGCGCGCAAGAGCGACGATGCCCGCCATGAACGACAAGCTGGTGAGCAGCACGAGCCCGTCGGGCACCATGGCCACCGCGGCAGCGACGGTGCCGAGCAGCGCGTCCTGCCAACGATCCTCGGCGTCGAGCAGGTTGACGAACAGGAAGATCGACGCGACCGGGATGATCACGGTGAGCCAGCGCAGGATCGTGTCGATGCCACGCCGCAGCGCCGATTGCGCCACCTCGAACTGCTTGGCCTCGGTCGCCAGCACGCTGGCGTAGCTGTCGGCGCCGACCGCGGTGGCCCGGATGCGGCCGTTGCCTGCGACGACGAAACTGCCGGAGAGCACCTCGTCGCCAAGTTCCTTCGGCACGGGCAACGACTCGCCGGTCAGCATCGACTCGTCCATTCGGAGCCCGGTCGCCTCGAGCACGACCCCGTCGACGGCGACCTGTCCGCCGAGGCGCAGTTCGACCAGGTCGTCGAGCACGATCTCGTCGGACATGATCTCGACGCCGACGCCGTCGCGGATCACGACGACGCGCGGTTCGGTGACCACCTCGAGTCGCTTCAACTCGCGGCGCGCTCGCACTTCCTGGACGACGCCGATGACCGAGTTCGACACCACGACGCCGACGAACAACGCATCTCGGGGGTTGCCCGACACGAGGACCAGCGCGAACAGCGTGAGCATGATCGCGTTGACGACCGTGAACACGTTGGCCGCCACGATCTGGCCGAACGATCGCCCAGGCGGCTCGGGAGTGATGTTGACCTGCCCCGCGGCGACGCGGTCTTCGACCTCGGTGGCGGACAGCCCGAGGCCGGCGGCAGTGTCGGTTCGGGGCTGATCCATCTCGAAGGCAGCGTAAATGAACGCAGGGTCGGTGACGGGCCCACGGTGCCCGATCGCCGGCTCACTGCTGATTCACTGATGTCGTGGACTCCACCGATCCAGACGACCTGATCAAGTACGTCCGCGCGTCCGTGATCGGGCGAGACGACGTGATCGACGGCCCGTACGGCCCTCGACCGATCATCTACGCCGACTACACGGCGTCGGGGCGATCGCTCGGTTTCATCGAGGACTACATCCGCGCGGTCGTGCTTCCGCTGTATGCGAACACCCACACCGAATCGTCGGGCACCGGACTCCAGACCACCCGGCTGCGCGAGGAGGCACGACGCATCATCGGCCGATGCGTCGGCGCGACGCACGACGAACACGCCGTGGTGTTCTGCGGAAGTGGCGCCACCCATGCGATCGCCAAGTTGATCGGTGTGCTCGGCCTCAAGATCCCGTCCGCACTCGACGACCGCTACCACGTTTCCGACGCGATCCCGGCCGCCGAGCGTCCCGTCGTGTTCATCGGCCCCTACGAGCACCATTCGAACGAGCTCCCGTGGCGTGAGTCGATCGCCGACGTGGTGATCATCGACGAGGACGCCGACGGTCACGTGAGCCTCGACCACCTCGAGCGCGAACTCATCCGCCACGCCGATCGCACGACACTGATCGGCTCGTTCTCGGCCGCGTCGAACGTCACCGGGATCATCACCGACACCGTCGCGGTGTCGACGCTGCTGCACCGGCACGGCGCGTTGTCGTTGTGGGACTATGCGGCGGCGGCGCCGTACGTCCCGATCGAGATGGGCTCCGACGCCGACGGCAATCTCGCGTACAAGGACGCCGTGTTCATCTCGCCACACAAGCTGATCGGCGGCCCGGGAACCCCCGGGGTGCTCGTCGCTCGCCGCGAGTTGTTCACCAATCGAGTGCCCGACGTGCCGGGTGGCGGCACCGTCCGCTACGTCAGCACCGCCGAACACGACTACCACCCCGAGATCGAGCACCGCGAGGAGGCAGGGACACCGGCGATCGTCGAGTCGATCCGTGCGGGGCTCGTGTTCCAGCTCAAGGAGGCCGTCGGGGCCGAGGTGATCGAGGCGAAGGAGTCCGAGTTCGTCCGCCGGGCGATCGCCCGGTGGGAGCAGCACCCGAACATCAACGTCCTCGGCAGCCACGAGGCCGACCGGCTGTCGATCGTGTCGTTCGTGATCCGTCACGGCGACCGCTTCTTGCACCACAACTACGTCGTGGCCCTGCTCAACGACGTGTTCGGGATCCAGTCACGCGGTGGCTGCTCGTGTGCGGGCCCCTACGGACACCGGCTGCTCGGCATCGACCTCGAACGCTCGCACGAGTTCCAGCGCGAGATCAACCGCGGGTGCGAGGGCATCAAGCCCGGCTGGGTGCGGGTGAACTTCAACTACTTCATCGACGACGCCACGTTCGACTACATCGTCGATGCCGTCACGATGATCGCCTCGCACGGAGCGCACCTGCTCGACGAGTACGACTTCGAGCCCGACAGCGGGCTGTGGCACCACCGCCGAGCCACCCGTGGGCCGGCGATGAGCCTCGACGAGATCTCCTACGCCGGCGGCCGGATGCAGTTCGAGAATCGCCGGCGCACGGAGCCCGTCGACCTGGCCCGCCACCTCGCATCCGCGCACGACCTGTTCCATGCGGCCGGCGATCATCACGCCCCGACGGTGCCCGCACCTCAGACCAACACCGATTTCGAGACGTTGCGGTGGTTCCCGTACGCCGACGACGTCGCTCGCTGAGCGCGCGTTCTCGGACACCCGCGAACACCCGAACGACACCCGATCGTCACGAAACCGTCATATTGGGTTAGGCTCGGCGGTCATGTCGAGGATGACCTGGCTGTCGGCGAGCGGAGTTCGCCGGACGTTCGCGTCCGTCGCCGTGGTGCTCGCCGTCGCCGTCGGCGCCGGCACACTCCCACTCACCGTGGCAAATGCGCAGGATCCCGCAGCGGTTCGGGCTGCCCAGGAGATCCAGGCGGCCCGCGATCGGGCCAATGCTGCGGCACAGGCGATGTTCGACGCCGAGTCACGCCTCGACACCCTCGAAGTCGAGATCGTCGCTGCCGAGAAGGAACTGGCGGCCGTCGAGGCCCAGGCCAACTCGATGCGATCGAGCCTGCAGCAGGACGCGCAGCGCAGTTTCGTGAACTCGGGGACGTCGATTCCGCTGTTGATCGACCTCGACGACGCCAACGCCGGCATCACCGCCGACAAGCAGGCCTCGGTCGCTCGGGGCGCCGCGTCGGTCGAACTCGACGACTTCGACGCCGTGATGAAGGACGTCAGGGCGCAGCGAGCGGAACTCGAACGTCAACAAGAAGCCACGACCCAGGCCCGCGAACAGTTCGAGGACCTCAAGGCCGCCGCTGAGGCCGAGGTCGTGAAGCTCGCCGAGATCGAGCAGCAACGGTTGGCCGATGTCGCCGTGCAGCGTGAACTCGAGCGTCAGCGACAAGCCGAGCTCGCCCAGCAAGCCGCAGCGAACCGCCAACTCGCAGCCGCCAACACCGCGTCGGCGGCACCGAGCGGGGCAACCGCTGCCGTGGCGCCATCATCCGGCGCCTCCAACGGATCCCAGGCCGCAGCGTCGCCGGCACCAGCAGCTGCACCGGCTCCCGCGCCCGTTCCCGCGCCCGTTCCCGCCAGTCCCCCGCCGTCGAACGCCGGCAGTGGCATCGTGTGCCCGATCGCCGGACCGCGTGCCTTCGGCGACACGTGGGGCGCAGCCCGCTCGGGCGGTCGCAGCCACGAGGGCGTCGACATGATGTCCCCCGCTGGTACCCCGCTGGTGGCGGTCGAGTCCGGTTCGGTCCAGTTCAAGACCACCCGCCTGGGTGGTAACTCGGTGTGGCTCAACGGCAACAGCGGTACTCGCTACTTCTATGCGCACCTGAGCGCGTGGGAAGGCTCCAGCCGCAGCGTCTCGCAGGGCGAGGTGATCGGCTACGTCGGCGCCACCGGCAACACCACGGCGAACCACCTCCACTTCGAGGTCCACCCCGGCGGCGGCCGCGCCGTCAACCCCTACCCCTACGTCCGCGCCGTCTGCTGACATCACGCCCACCACACGTTTGCGTTGCACTTCTGGTGATCCGGGTCACCGAGAATGCACCCCAAACGGGCTACTCGGAGCGGGGGCGGGCGAGGGGGACGTCGCCGGTGCCGATGAACCGGCTGGTGTAGGTGGCGATGTTGCCGATGTAGTTCGCCCGTTCGTAGGCCGCCGGATCGCTCGCGGCATGGCTGGCCACCGCGCCCCGCATCTGGGTGACCGACTCGTAATCGTGTTCGACCATCCAGTCACGCAACTGCGTCTCGATCGTCGCGAGGTGCGACGGCCCGTGATGGAGCAGCGATGATGTCGTCATCGCCACGTCGGCGCCCGCGAGGATCAACTTCGCGGCGTCAAACCCCGAGTGCACGCCGGTCGAGCCGGCGATCGACATCGTCAGGTGCTCGCGCAGGATCCCGATCCACCGCAGCGGCAGACGGAGTTCCTCCGGGCTGCTCAGCGCGATCCGCGGCGCCACCTCCAGCGTCTCCAGGTCCAGATCGGGCGAGTAGAAGCGGTTGAACATCACCACGCCGGACGCGCCGGAGTGCTGCAGCTCGACGACGAACGACGACACCGACGAGTAGTACGGGGAGATCTTCACGGCGATCGGCACGCCCACCTCCTCCGCCACCAGCGCCACCAGCTCGAGATGCTCGGCCTCGAGCGCGGCCCCGGAGATGTCGGGATCGGCGGCAACGGTGTAGAGGTTCAGCTCCAGCGCATCCGCGCCGGCCCCTTCGAGCAGACGGGCGTACTTCACCCACCCGCCGATGTTGGCGCCGTTCAGGCTGGCGATCACCGGGATGTCGACGGCCACCTTCGCGTTCTCGATCAGCTCGAGGTACGAGTCGATCGCCGAGCCGTAGTCGTCGACCTCGGGGAAGAACGACGTCGCCTCGTGGAAGCTCTCGCCGTGGACGGTGTACAGCCGATCGATCTCCATGGTCTCGTGCTCGATCTGCTCCTCGAAGATCGACGGGAGGACGACCGCGCCGGCGCCGGCGAGTTCGAGTTCGACCAGCCGGTCGATCTGACCGGTGAACGGACCGGCGGAGGCGACGATCGGTGACCGCAGCGCCAGACCGAGGTAGGTGGTGTGCAGGTCAGGCATCGTCGGAACCTCCGTCGTCGGACTCACCGGGCTCGTCGTCGGGCGCTGCTGCGTCGACGTCGGGAACATGAGGATGGTGCAGCGCGCGCTCCACGCCGGCGAGCTGCTCGTAGTAGTGCCAGCGTTCGTCGATGTCCTGCTGAGCGAGGTCGAGCAGTTCGGCCGAACGTCGGGGATCCGACCGAGCCAGCATCGAGAACCTGGCCTCCTTCAGCGCGAAGTCCTTGAGCGGGATGCTGGGCGCCGCGGAGTCGAGCTGGAACGGATGCTCATGTTCGTCGGTGGTCGGCTTGTAGCGGTACAGCGGCCAGTAGCCGGACTTCACGGCGTCCTTCTGGTGTGACATCGACGTCTCCATGTCGATGCCGTGGGCGATGCAGGTCGAGTAGGCGATGATCAACGACGGACCGTCCCAGGCGTCAGCCTCGGCCAGCGCCTTCACCGTCTGGATGTCGCTGCCGCCGATGGCGATCTGCGCCACGTACACGTTGCCGTAGCGACGGGCGATCGCTCCGAGGTCCTTCTTGCCGGTCGGCTTGCCCCCCATCGCGAACTTGGCCACCGCACCGAGCGGCGTGGCCTTCGACGCCTGGCCACCGGTGTTCGAGTACACCTCCGTGTCGAGCACGAGCAGGTTGACGTTGCGCCCGGAACTCAGCACGTGGTCGACGCCACCGAAGCCGATGTCGTAGGCCCACCCGTCGCCGCCGACGATCCATGTACTGGTGCGGACCAGCTCGTCGGCGATCACCGAGAGTCGTCGGGCCCGGTCGGCGACGACCGGGTCGTTCGACGAGATCAGGTCGCCGAGTCGCTCACGCAGCACCGCCACGCGGGTGCGCTGTTCGACCACACCGGTCTCGGTCGGTGTCGGGTCGGCGAGCAGCGCGCTCGCCAGGTCGATGCCGACGTCGTCGGCGAGTTCCTCGACGAGGCGCCGGGCCTCGCGCTGGTGGTGTTCGATGCCGAGGCGCATGCCGTAGCCGAACTCGGCGTTGTCCTCGAACAGCGAGTTCGACCAGGCCGGGCCGAGCCCGTTGGCGTCCTTCGACCACGGGGTGGTCGGCAGGTTTCCACCGTAGATCGACGAACAGCCGGTGGCGTTGGCGACGACGAGGCGGTCGCCGAACAGCTGGGTCAGCAGCTTCAGGTACGGCGTCTCACCGCATCCCGAGCAGGCACCGGAGAACTCGAACAGCGGCTGCAGCAGCTGGGAGTTCTTCACCGAGTCGTGGGTGATCGACGCCCGGTCGAGTTCGGGGATCGACTCGAAGAAGTCCCAACGTTCGCGCTCGACCACCCGGTGCTCGGATGCCGGGCGCATGTTGATCGCCTTGCGCTTCACCTGCGTCTTGTCCTTGGCAGGGCACACGTCGACGCAGATGCCGCATCCCGTGCAGTCGTCGGGCGCCACTTGGATCGTGAGCTGGTGGCCGTCGAGTTCGCGCGACCGGAAGTGCTTGGTGAGAAACCCGTCCGGAGCGCCATCGAGGGCGTCCGGCTCGTAGGCCTTCATCCGGATCGTCGCGTGCGGGCACACCACGGCGCACTTCCCGCAGTCGATGCAGAGTTCGGGCTCCCACACCGGTATGTCGATCGCCAGCTTGCGCTTCTCGAACGTCGTCGTGCCCGTCGGGAACGTGCCGTCGATCGGCATCGCCGACACCGGAAGCAGGTCGCCCTTGTTGGCGATCATCGTCATCGTCACCCGATCGACGAACTCGGTCTCGGCGTTGTCGCTGGCCGACTCGAGGATGCTGAGCGCCTCCTCGAGTTCGTCGCTCGGGGACACGGCTGTCGGCACCGTGACCTCGGTCAGCTCCGCGAGTGCACGGTCGACGGCCGCTTCGTTGCGTTCGACGATCGATCGACCCCGCCGGCCATAGGCCGCGCTGATCGACTCCTTGATGGCGCCGACCGCACGGTCGAGATCCATCACGTCGGTCAGCGCGAAGAAACACGGCTGCATGATCGTGTTGATCCGGCCGGGCATCTTCAGGTCGCGGGCGATGCGCGTGGCGTCGATCGTGAACACCCGCAGCGCTCGGTCCTGGATGCGCCGCTGGATCGCCGTCGGCAGGTGCTCCCACAGCTCGTCGGCCGGGTACGGCGCGTTCAGCAGGAACGTGCCCTGGTGACGGACGTCGCTGAGCACGTCGAAGCGGTCGAGCAGCCCGAACTGGTGACAGGCGACGAGGTCGGCCTCCTGCACGAGGTACGTCGAGCGGATCGCTTCGGGCCCGAAGCGCAGGTGCGACACCGTCATCGAGCCGGACTTCTTCGAGTCGTAGACGAAGTAGCCCTGGGCGTGGAGGCCGGGCTCGTGGCCGATGATCTTCACCGATGCCTTGTTCGCCCCGACGGTGCCGTCGCTGCCGAGCGCGTAGAACACCGCCGACCTCCCGGGCAGGTCGACCAGGAACGAGTCGTCGACGTCGAGGCTGAGCCCGGTGACATCGTCGACGATGCCGACGGTGAACCGTCGCTTCGGTGTCGGCGACGTCAGCTCGTCGAAGACCGCCTTGGCCATGGCCGGCGTGAACTCCTTCGAACCGAGTCCGTAGCGGCCGCCGATGATGCGCACGCCCTGTCGCTCGGACTCTGCGACGACCGTCACCACGTCCTGGAAGAGCGGCTCACCGGCCGACCCCGGTTCCTTGCACCGGTCGAGCACGGCGATCGAGCGGACCGAGTCGGGCAGCGCGTCGAGCAGGGCGTCGACCGGGAACGGCCGGAACAGGCGGATCGTTGCCAGCCCGACCTTCTCGCCGTCGGCCGCCAGCTTGGCGACGGTCTCGCCGACGGCACCGGACCCCGACCCCATCATCACGATCACCCGCTCTGCGTCGGGCGCTCCCTCGTAATCGACGAGCCCGTACCGGCGACCGGTCCGCTCCTCGAGTTCGGCGAACACCTTGGCGACGATGCTCGGCACGGCGTCGTGAAAGCTGTTCGCCGCCTCGCGTGCCTGGAAGAACACGTCGGGATTCTGCGCCGTGCCACGCACCACCGGCGCCGTGGGCCGCAGCCGACGGAGCTTGTGTGCGGCGATGTCGTCGTCGGAGACGAGCGACCGGAGATCGTCATCGTCGAGGAGGTCGATCCGGTTGATCTCGTGCGACGTGCGGAACCCGTCGAAGAAGTGCAGGAACGGGATCCGCGCCCGCAGCGTCGCAGCGTGCGACACCGCGGCGAAGTCATGGGCTTCCTGCACCGAACTCGCGCACAGCATGGCGAAGCCCGTCGACCGGGCGGCCATCACGTCGCTGTGGTCGCCGAAGATCGACAGTGCGTGCGTGGCGATCGCACGGGCGGCGACGTGGATCACCGCAGGCGTGAGCTCGCCGGCGATCTTGTACATGTTCGGCAGCATCAGCAACAGGCCCTGCGAGGCGGTGAAGGTCGTTCCGAGGGCGCCCGTCTGCAGTGCGCCGTGCAGCGTGCCGGCCGCTCCAGCCTCGGACTGCAGCTCGACCACCTCGGGCACCGCGCCCCAGAGGTTCGTCTCGCCGCCCGCCGACCACGCGTCGGCCAATTCGCCCATCGCCGAGGCCGGCGTGATCGGGTAGATCGCCACCACCTCCGACAGGGCATAGGCGACCGTGGCAGCCGCCTCGTTGCCGTCGATGCACGCCGATGCGGGGGGAGCCGATCCTGTGTCGGCGGCCTCCGAGTCGTGTGCTGGGCGATCATCGGTGGCCGTGGTGCTCATGATCACCATCCTTGCGCCCGCACGAACCCGTGACGACCGCCCAAAGTCCCCAATTCAACGTCACAGCCAACGAAGTTCGGAGCGAACCACGCGCTCAGCGCACGGTCGGCTCCGAATTACGGAACGTGGAGGTGGTCGGTGCTCAGGCGAGCGCGTAGGCGATCAGCCGTTGCGGGCCTCAGGGGGGTGCTTCCCGTGAGCCCGGCCCAGCCGGCCGTTGGATCGTGACATGACGTCACACGCCACGTCGCATCGCAAGCGCGGCGTGTACCCTGGTGTCGGTGCGAGCCGCCAGCACCCGACGCAGGTCAGCGACCAAGGAGCGCCGAGCCGACCGGCAGGCCCTGATCCTGCGAACGGTCGAAGCACTGCTCGTCGACCGGAGCTTCCGCGATCTCACCGTCGAAGACGTCATGCGGCAGGCCGAGCTGCCGAGGACGACCTTCTATCGCTACTTCCCCGACCTCGAGTCGATCCTGCTGCACGGGGTGGCGGAGATCGCCGGCGAACTCGACGAGGCGTCGACGCTCTGGTACGCAGCGGTCGGGGATCCCGCCGCCGCGCTCGAGCCTGCGGCCACCGGCCTCGTCGAGGTGTACCAGCGACACGGGCGGCTGCTGCTCGCGTTCTCCGACGCCGCCGCGCTCGCACCGGAGGTCGATCAGGCGTGGCATGCGGCCATCGAGGGGTTCGTCGAGCAGACGACCGCTCGGATCCGACACCTGCAACGGTCGGGAGACACCGAGGTGCCCCACGCTCGCGAAATCGCCCGTGCGCTCGTGTGGATGACCGAGCGCTACCTGCACGAGACGTACGGCCGCGGATCGGGCACCCCGACCTCGACGGCCGTCGAGACGATCGTCACGATCTGGCGTCGCACGCTCTTCGACGGTGCGACGCGATGAGCATCCGTGGGGCGACCCCCCGCCTCCATGTCCCGAACCCACACAGAGAGAACCGACCATGACATCCCCACACCCCGGCTACAACACCGAGATCCCCGAGTCGATCACGACCCCCGACCACGTCGACACCCGGATCGGGCGCCTGAACTTCTTCGACGGCCTGCCGACCGAGGAGACCGCCGCCAAGCTCCACGACCACCTGGCGTTCATCCGCGGCGTCGAGACCTTCCTCAACGGTGTCCCGGCGGCGTCGATCGAGGCGATGCGCCGCGGCATGGCCGACATGGGAGCGACCGCATCCCACCAGTGCGTCATCATGGACCAGCTGCTCGACTCGAGCCCGCTGTTCCTCACGGGGAACACCGACACCGTCTACGCCTCGGTGATCCTCGACCTCGAGCACGACGGCCCCACGGTGGTCGAGATCCCGCCCGGCTGCGGCCCCGGCACCGTCAACGACGCCTGGTTCCGATTCGTCGTCGACATGGGCGGCCCGGGCCCCGACCGGGGGCAGGGCGGCAAGTACCTGATCGTCCCTCCCGACCACGACGGCGAGTTGCCCGACGGGTACTTCACGGTCACCTCACCCAGCTACACGAACTGGTTGATCCTGCGCGGCTTCCTCGTCGACGGCCTGCCCGACGCCGCGGCGGCGATGTTCCGAGACGGCCTGCGCGTCTACCCGCTGTCGGCATCGGACAACCCGCCGGCGATGGAGTTCATCTCGACGCAGGGCAAGCACTTCAACACGATCCACTCCAACGACGCGACCTTCTACGAGGAACTCCATGCGGTGATCGACCGCGAACACCTCGGCGTGATCGACCCGGAGATCCGAGGGCTGCTGTCGGCGATCGGGATCCGCAAGGGGCAGCCGTTCGCCCCCGACGAGCACATGCAGGGCATCTTGCGCGACGCAGCAGCGGTCGCCAACGCAACGGCCCGCACACTGTTCTTCCAGCCACGCGATCCCGG
>Ga0307379_10013302_pt1 | contig 10672 bp, 6 predicted proteins | sample UN2MG_FD_202237 | JGI IMG/M metagenome (GOLD analysis project Ga0307379, IMG submission 202237) | Soil microbial communities from Risofladan, Vaasa, Finland - UN-2 | ecosystem: Environmental > Terrestrial > Soil > Coastal area > Acid sulfate soil | place: Finland: Risofladan, Vaasa | collected... | reverse complement strand
CAACGGGAGATGGACATCGCCGCGTCGATTCAGGCGGTAACCGAGGAGATTATGCTCCGGGCCGCCAAGCACGTGCATCGTCAGACTGGAATGAAAAACCTGGTGCTGGCCGGCGGCGTAGCTCTGAACTGCGTAGGTAACGGCCGCATCCTGCGTGAAGGGCCGTTCGATAACATCTGGATTCAGCCCGCAGCCGGTGACGCCGGTGGCGCGCTGGGAGCCGCCCTGTTTGTGTGGTATCAACTCCTGGACAATGAACGTAAGGTTGATGGCCGGGATAAACAGCAGGCCTCTCTACTCGGGCCCGCTTATAGCGATGAAGAAATCCGCGGGTTCCTTGACTCCGTTAACGCCGGGTATCACACGTTTGAAGATCAGCAGCAGCTCTTTGACAAAGTGGCCGAGCTTATCAACCAGGGAAAAGTGATAGGCTGGTTCCAGGGACGTATGGAGTTCGGGCCCCGTGCGCTGGGAAACCGCAGCATAATCGGCGACGCACGAAGTGAAAAAATGCAGTCGATAATGAACCGCAAGATAAAGTTCCGCGAGTCTTTTCGGCCCTTTGCACCGTGTGTCCTGCGGGAAGATGTGAATAATTATTTCAAGATGCGTGACGAAGAAGACAGCCCGTATATGCTGTTAGTTGCTGACGTTCGAGAAGACAAGCGCCTGCCGCCGGATGTGCCGCTCAACTCGCTGAAAGGACTGGATAAATTAAAGGTCAAACGCAGTGTCGTACCGGCTATCACACATGTGGATTACTCGGCACGCATCCAGACTGTCGACCCGCAGCGCCATCCGAAACTGCATCGTCTAATGAGTTCGTTCAAGGCCAGGACGGGCTGTCCGGTGATTATCAACACGAGTTTTAACATTCGCGGCGAACCCATTGTCTGCTCCCCTGAACACGCGTACCGATGCTTTATGGCCACCAATATGGATGTGTTAGTCATTGAAAACCGGCTGCTTTACAAAGAGGAACAACCGGAAGCCAAACAGCACGAAATAGACGAATACAAAGCCCGGTTCGAGCCGGATTAGGTTGAGGAAGTTATGAGGATAGACTCAGATGTTACTGACTGAAATAAACTGGAAACCTAATCGCAAAGAGCTTCGCAGTTTCGGGATTATATCCCTGATTGCATCGGCCCTTATCGCTATATTGCTTTACGTGCTTAAGGGAATCGGGATTCAATGGGCGACAATAATCTTTGTTGCCGGTTTTATTGTCTTTCTGACCAGCTTCATTTCCCGCAAAGTAACGAGGGTAATTTATCTCGGTTTAATATTGGTGACGCTGCCAATCGGCCTGGTGGTCAGCTTCACAGTGCTGGCGGTGTTTTATTTTCTGCTGCTTACGCCGGTTGGACTTTTCTTTCGCCTGCTTGGCCGCGACCCACTCCATCGAAAGTATGATTCAAATGCAGATACCTATTGGATTACTCGGAGAGGGCCTGACAGCCCCGACCGCTACTTCCACCAGTTTTGACAAATTGGAGAATGTGGATGTCTAAAAATTCCCGACAGAAGAAATCCAGCGAATTCAGCGAGCTTGCCAAGGAACAACGTCCCTCCCTGCTCGCAGAGTTTTGGTTTTTCCTCAAGCACAATAAAAAATGGTGGCTCCTGCCTATACTAATCGTACTGCTTCTCTTAGGCTTGCTCGTTTTGTTAGGCGGTACGGCAATAGCGCCATTTATTTACCCGCTATTTTAATACCGTTCACAGGTTACTTTTGCTGCGGCGCTTTTTTGTCTTGATGGCCACTTTCCAATATGGCTTTGAGCACTTTAAGCGTTTTGGCCGAATTTGGGTCTATGTGTAATGCAGCACGAAGCTCTTTGAGTGCCCCGTCTTTACGTCCTTGCTTACCTAACACAATTCCCAGGTTGTAGTGCAGGTCCAGGTTGTCCGGCACGAACGTTATTCCCCTGCGATATATTTCGACCGCTTCGTCAACGTTGCTCTGCCGATACAACAGTACTCCCAGATTATTATACGCTTGTGCATGATACGGCTGAAATCGCAGCGCTTTGTAGTAATGTTCTATCGCCTTAACAACCTTATCCTGCAGTTGATATGCAAATCCCAAATTGAAATGTGCATCGGGATAGGTCGGCATTATTCGTAATGCCTGCTGATTGTGAGCGATAGCTCCATCGAAATCGCCGAGTATGCCCAATAAACGCCCCAGTTTCGCGTGCGCTACGAAATAATTTGGTAAATGCTCGATTGCCCAACGATATTCTCTGACTGCCGCACCAATATCTTCCATATCCTCAAGCAAATGGGCATATTTCAAGTGAAGACGCCAGTCCATATTTTCATTCCGGGTCGCACTGCGGTACTGCATAGCCGCATTCTCAAGCCCAGCCGCAGTCACATTATTTTTAAGAGTTTTGAGCGTTTCCTCTATTCGCCTGACCTGCTCGCTGTGGTAGAGTTGATTGGTGAACGGCGGTTCCTTGATAAACTCATTAAGAATCTCAACAGCAATTGTGTACCGGTCCCAGCCGGTATAGGCCAAACGCTGGGCACACTCCGCCTCGGTCAGCAGGGAACGCTGAACAGTTTCCTGTTGTTTTACCCGCTTCGGAAGTATCTGGTCCACCTGCTCGAAGATTGTCTTAGCCAAAAGATAGTTGCCTTTGAAGTTCAAATGTACATGCTCGTAAAACAGCTCTTGGCCTGCAACTTTATGAGGGCTGTTCTCTTCGAATGCCTTGACCGCGTCCGCAAGGTGAATACCTTCGGCGCTCTTTTCATTAGCTATGTTACGAATAATTTCGTTAGTTTGATTATCAGCACGAAATCGAAGTGTATCCAGTTGCCATGCTTTAATATACCTGTCCCGGGCCTGTTCATATTCACCCATTGCCCAATAACATCTGCCCAAGCGAAACTGCAGGTCAGCATAAGAATCATCAATTTCAGCGGCAGCCAAGTAGTGCGTTACCGCCTCGGCATATTCACCGGCACTCTCGCGTGCCACTGCTTGTTGGTAAATGCTCTCCCACTTTTTCTTCTGCGTCTGCGTCAGTCCTGGCCGATGTAAAGAAGCAAACGGCGGGCAATCTTTCAGGTTGCTGCCCACGGTGCATAAAATTGTTTTCGCCCCACCCTTAAGAGCTATACGAGTGATATCTTCGAGGTTCCTTCCAAAATGTTGATAAACGCACTCCAATCGCCCGTCACCAGCCCGTACCTGCTTTTGAAGAAACATTTCCAATCCACGCCAAACTGCCGGCGTGTTCCTTCCAGCATCAGCCAAATCAAGCAAGTTCGTTAGAAGCTGCCCCAACCTGGTAGCTTTAAGGGCGATACCGGCACGGATGAGAGACAGGCTGCTCGAAAAACGGCTAAAGACGGTCCCCGGCCCGTATGGCCCCACAACTTCGTTATTACCCATATACACAATGAACATGTCAGCCTGATGACGAGTGCCGTCCTTTGCAATCTCCAAAACCACGTGCGAGTTGATAGCCGTCATCGCTGTGTTAATAACTTCAAAGTTTACACCCGGATACTTGTCCCTCAGCATCACCTGCAGAAGGCGTCCGAAAGAAAATGCCGCGTCCGGCGTGCCCTGGGCGGCAGAAGCGCCCAGCACAAAAATTCGATAGGTATCGTCCGATTTGTCCGCGGGGAAAATAAACGGCTCGGATTTGCGGGCAAGATTTTGCGGAAAAAACCGCCAGCCGAATTTGACATTGTCACAGTAAGACGCCCTGCCATTGACCTCACACTTGATAGTCGCAGCGGCGGGAAAACCGTATCCAACTACACGCAGACCCAACTCTATTAACAAAAACAGAAGAGCCGGAATGACCGTAAGAGCAGCGATGCGAAACAGCCAGAGACGCCGGCCGGTTATCAACTTCTGAGACACCTTTTTTTTATGCATTTTCCTGCGCTTGCCAGGCATCTACTTGGTCTCTTCAACGCCGTTTTTTCAAGATAACTTGCAGCACTCTACGTATCTCGGCTGAGTTTGGGTCTAACTGTAAAGCGGTGCTAACTTCCCTGATTGCTTCATCTCTCCGTCCCTGTTTATTTAAAATGACGCCCAGGTTGCAGTGCAGAATCGGGTTGTCCGGTGCGTAAAGCAATCCCTTACGGCAGACTTTCATCGCTTCGTCAACCCTGCCCTGCTGAAGCAGTATTTCCCCTAAATTGTTATAAGCCGGGACTCCATTCGGCTGAAGTCGCATCGCCTTGGAATAATATTCTTCAGCCTTATCGAATTGTCCCCGTTTTTGATATAACAACCCTAAATAGTAATGCGCCTCGCCATGGGTGGGCTTCATTCGTATTGACTCCAGGTACTGTGCAATAGCCCCATCATAATCATTGAGTCCGCGCAAGACCGATGCCATTGCATGGTATCCCATGAAAGAATGCGGCAAAAAGCTCTGGACAAAAAGAAACTGTTTAGCCGCTGTCTGGTAGTCCTTCATATTTTCCGCCAGTAATTTGCCATACTTCCAATACAATCGCCAGTCTGAAGGCGTTTTTTGAATCGCCTCACGATACTGGGCAGCGGTCTTTTTAAGGGCTTCAGGGGCGAGGTAAATCTCAAGGGCCTTGAACTCCTTCTCCATTCGCCTCACCTGCCGCTTGTGGTAAAGCTGGTTTGTGAACGGCGGTTTCTTGACAAAATCATTAAGAATCTCATCAGCAATTCTGTGTCGGTCCCAACCCGTGTAGGCCAGACGCCGGACACATTCCGACTCGGTTAGCAACGGACGTTTATTTTCTTTTTGATGTTTTACCCGCTCCGAAAGTGTCCCTTCCACTTGCTCGAAGATTGTCCTGGCCAGAAGATAGGTGCCATGAAAATTCAAATGTACGTGCTCATAAAACAGCTCCTCTCCGGGGACCTCATTGGGACTGTTCTTCTCGAATGCTTTGACCGCGTCTACAAGGTAAACACCATCCCCTGATTTTTCAGAAGCTACATCGCGAATAATCCCGTTAATTCGATTATCGGCGCGGAATCGAAGTGTATCAATTTCACGTGCTTTGATAAATCTGTCCCGTGCCCTTTCATATTCGCCCATCGCCCAATAACAGCGTCCCAAGCGAAACTGAAGGTCGGCATATGAATCGTCAATTTCAGCGGCAGCTATATAGCGAGTAACTGCCTTTGCATATTCACCGGCATCCTCGTATGCTACTCCCTGCTGATAAATACCATCCCACTTTTTCTTCTCCGTCTCCATCAGACCCGGCCGATGCAGTGAGGCGAACGGCGGACTATCTTTCAAGTTACTGCCTACGGTGCAGAAAAGTATCGCTGCTCCACTCTTGCGTGCGAAACGGCTGATATCTTCGAGGTTCGTTTCAAAATGTTGGTAAACAGTCTCCAAACGTTTTTCACCTGCCCGCACTTGCTTTTCGAGAAACATCTCCATTCCACTCCAAACTTCCGGCGTATCCCTTCCGGCAGCCGCCGACTCAAGTAAATTCGTGAGAAGCTGCCCCAGCCTGGCAGCTTTAACGGCGATGCCGGCACGAATGAGGAACAGGTGGCGAGAAAGCGGGGCAAAGACAGTCCCTGCACCGTAGGGGCCAACAACTTCGTTGTTGCCGAGGTACACGATAAACAGGTCAGGCTCGTGCCGAGCACAATCCTTTGCTATTTCCAATACGACGTGGGAATTTATAGCCGCTGCCGCGGTGTTAATAATTTCAAATTTTACTGACGGGTATTTGTCCTGAAGCATTACCTTCAGAAATCGTGCGAAACAATATGCCGCGTCAGGCACACCTTGAGCGGCTGAGCTGCCCAGCACAAAAATACGATAGGTACCGTCCGATTTATCCGCAGGGAAAATGAATGGCTCGGATTCACGGGCAATGTTTTGCGGAAAGAACCGCCAGCCAAATCTGACATTGTCCCCATAAGCATCTGTCTTGTTCACTTTACACTTGATAGTCGCAGTAACAGGGAAACCGTAACCGACTACACGCAGACCCAGCTCCAGCAACAGAAACAACAGGACTGGAATAACGGTAAGAGCAACAATGCGAAACAGCCACAGGCGCCAGCCGGTTACCGGCTTCGGCGGCACCTTTTTTACACGCTTTTGTTTTTCTCCAGGTCTGGAAGTTGTGGAAATAATCCTTTTCTCCGCCGGTAAACGCATCCTCCGTCTGCTTCGTCGAAAAGCTTTTTTATCATATGAAATTGATTTTTCGTTTTCTGCCTTGCGCTTGCCACGCATTTATTTAGCCTTTTCAACCGCGTTTTTTATCTGAGAAGATGCTTTTTCTTTAAGGACATTGCTCGATACTTTATCGACTTTTGCGTATCACCTGATTAGCCGGTAGTGGTCTTTTTCAGGTATGCCACTTCAGCTTTGGTTAGCGTTCTGAACTTGCCGACGCCGATACCTCTGGTATTGAGTTTGCCAATCCGTGTTCTCTTAAGCGATTTTACAGACAGCCCCACTTTGGCCAACATTCTGCGAATCTGCCGGTTAAGATCCTGTCGAATAGTGATTTCAATCAGTGATTCCTTATGGCTGCGTTTTAATATTTTCGCTGATGCCCTGGCGGTTTTGCCTTCGGCCAGCCAGATTCCTTTTTTTAACTTTTCCACCGCCTCGCCGGCAATTTGGCCCTTGACCCTGACAACATAGGTTTTAGCCAATCCGAATCTGGGATGCGTTAATCTATTTGCCAGAATGCTGTCGTTAGTCAGGATAATTATTCCAGAGGTATCGATATCGAGTCTGCCCACACAAAAGATACGCTGTCTTGTGGGGATGATGTCTATCGCTTTTTTCCTGCCCTGGGGGTCGTAATTGGTGCAAATCACACCCTTGGGCTTGTTCAAAAGAAAATATACCTTCTGAGCGGCTTGAATCTTTTTGCCATCTACAGTTATGATGTCCTTTTCAGGGTCAGCAAAGGCCGGCAGCTTATCAACCACTTTTCGATTTACGCGGACACCGCCGCTGAGTATCAACTCTTCACATTTTCTACGCGAATCAATACCAGCCGCCGCCAGGACCTTTTGTAATCTTTGCTCACTCATAAGAAAATGCCGAACTGTGTATATTTTATTGTTCTAAACCATTGACGAAGAGATTCATTGCCTCCGGACTTCCATACATGATGGTCGAGTAAGTCTTGCCAACTCCGGGTCTTGCAGCAGGTGCTATCAGAAGGCGTTTAAACTTGTTATCCCATGCTTTTTGTAGGATTCTCAGATGTTCAGGTTCTTTGTTCAGCTTCACACTATTGACAAGAGCAGCAATCGTAACGCCCGTTTGTCGGATTGGATTTGAGGCCGGACACGATGTGTAGCGCCAGTCGCTATATTGTTCCATCCAGGTATCATTATTAAGATGTGTAACTCCCTTTTTTATAACTTCGGCAATGCGTTCATCCCTTGAGAGCTCATAATATCGACTCAATCCGTTTATCCTGACTGAACTTATGAACCCGGCTTCTCCTACATGTTTCGTTTCGCAATAGCAATGTCCCCAGGGGAGCTTCCAAAGCCAGCCGCCACAGTGCGGGTCCTGAGCTGAAATGGCATCATCAGCAATCAATTTCATAGCATTTAGGTAGCGCTCGTCAAAGTCAAGCTCATAGGCGCCGGCTATGGCCAGCATTGTCCAGCCGTTAACACGTCCGATGTGGCTGCCGGTCTTGAAGTTAAACTTCCGTTCCTCGGCCAGTTTGACAAGATTCCCACCAATCTTTTCTACCGTCTCCTTCATCCATGGGTCACCGGTCAAAAAGTAATGATAAACCATGCCTTGGGTCCAGATATGTCCTAAGTTGTAAGGGTCCAGACAAAGATATGGTCTCTTACTCTTGCCAACTCCCAGCGAAACATAAAGTTCGCGGATACGTTCAACGCTGTAAAAACCGCTTACATGTCCTACACAGTGCTCGTGTACCATTCCGGGACGGACCGGATAAGCTGGGCGGTCGCGTAAATCCTCCCCGAAATGCTTCCGTAAGTCATCATTAACAAAATGAATAACGTCCACCTCGCTGGTGTGGCGGGCGGCAGCATCCCCTTCGTAGAAGTATTTGGGATCCCCGGTCCGTGCAAACTGCATCAGGATATGTTTGGCTGTATCATACTCGTGATTGCCCCAATTACAGCCGCGCTCGCCAAACCAATCTCCCCAATTCATCTGTCCATAGTCGCGCTGTGTTTTGATTGAGTGACAATAACCATTATCGAAAAGATTTTCCGCCCAATCATCATATTTTTTCATACCTGGGCTTCCTGCAGGAGCAATATGGCCCCATGCGTCAGTAGCAATTGCCTGAGTTGGATCAGCGGATGGGACAAGGGGAGCATTTGCAGACTTTACCAAAGAGGTGCCGTCTCCTGAAAAATCCAACCAGATCCGCCAGCGAGGCGCCTGACCTGTTCTCAGGCGATAGCAGTTGTCCTCGAACAAATATTGATACTTATACCAAGGCTCCATGTGATCGAAAGCACCTTCTTTAAATTCGGGGGATAAACCTATTGTTAAACCTTTTGAATCCACCTCTATGCTTTTTGGCCATTGCTGCCAAAAGTCTTTCACGGCAACAGCTATAGTCCCTTTTCCATCCACTATCTCCCCCCATCCCGGTGCTTTTGATCCTTTTCCTTCAACACCTTCGAGCCGGTAGTTCTCGTCATCAATCTGGAACAAACGCAGTAACGAAGTTGCTTTACCACTCCATCCGGGCGTCCCGCCTATAGAAGCAGAGCGCATTCTGTCAAGAGCAATTACCTCTAACTTCAAACTACGGATATTTTGGATTACGCCTTGTTCCGAATTGACCAAAATCTGCGGCTCAAGGTAAACTTTCGATAGCCCGGCAAAAACAGAAACGCGCATCCGGAAACCAAAAATACGCTCTCCATCAGGGCTGCGAAATGCGCCCTTTAAGACCAGGGTGGAACGGATTTTACCCTTTGTTTGAACCTCTACCGATTCGACAATTCCATTGCAATTTGCCCCTTTGCTATCTGTCAGCGAAAATTTTAGGTCGATCCGATCAGAAATTCGCAGCAGAGCGTTTTTCACGGGTGAGACAACAATGTTTCTCGTTTTGATAGATGGTTTTTTCTGCCCCGTTATCTGTACTGGAAATTCAGGGTCAGCTGTCTTAACTTTTTTGCCCCAGGATAGCTTAAAATGCGATGTCCTGTTAGCGGGAGGCTCAGCCTGGAAATCAAGCAGAACCCAGCGAACACTTCTGTCCTTCCATCGACCAAGAACCGATGTCTGGCAGGACACAGGCTTATCATTCTCATCATACAGGACAAAATCCGCACCCTCGGGAGCAGCACCTTGGGCGAGAGGAACACCGCCTGTTACGGGTCGCAATGATTTTAACCCGGTCATATCCCGAACACTAATATCCAATTTTTCCGTTGGTGATTTACTTTTCGAATCTCCAGCCAATAACAAAGCAGCCGGGACAAGACCAAGGCAAATGGAAAAAGCTATGATTCGTTTCATACTACTTAAACAAATCCAATAAATATTGTTGATGTAAAAGTATGAGTTTGTCCTTAACGTTCCCGATCAATAAGGCCAAACGTCACCTACATTGATACTGATAAAGAACTTATCGGCGTAAATAATACCAATGCACGCTAAAACCCAGAGCAACGAGCCAATCTGAAATGGCCGGTCTCGCAGAATAAGCTGTACGGGATTGGAATATTTTCCCTTTTGTATCAGCGCACTGAACCGGAAAACACAATATAAAACTATTGGTGTAGTATACACGAGGTTGTTAGTATCAAAAGTATCGAGAGTCCTCTCATCCATCGCATAAAGGAGAAAGCATACAATTGCCAGACCGCTGGTTACATCGAGCATGTGAGCCAGCAGTTCCGGTGTGTAGCCAACTAATGTCTTTCGAAATGACTCGCTGTTTTCACGAAGCAGGGCTATTTCACTGCGACGTTTGCTAAAAGCCAGGAACAGGCACAAAGCAAAGGTGCAAATAATCAGCCACGGCGAGATGAAGACCTCTGGGTCTTTCAAGACAACAACTCCAGCGATAGCTCGCAGGCAGAAACCGATTGATATTGCTACACAGTCCAGAATCATCATTCTTTTAAGCAAAAGCGAATAAAGAACCATTAGTCCAATATATATCAGAATGACGATTGCAAGCCTGTTGACAAGCAGATAGCTGCAAACAATCGCTGCTACAGCACATAGAACGGACAGGATGGCGGCAGAACCAACTGTTACAGCCCCTGCTGCGATGGGCCTTTGTGATTTTTCAGGATGGAGCTTGTCACTCTCGCGGTCAATTATATCGTTGAAGATATAGATAGCGGATGCAGCCAGAGAAAAGCAGAAAAAACCGCCCATGGCACCACCCACAGCCGAAAACACTTCATTGGTCGGAGCAATAAGTTTTTTTCCGAATACCAAGGCTGCAAAAACAAATACATTCTTGGTCCAGTGCAGGGGACGCATGATTTGCAAAAATTTCATAGCTTCACCTTTCATTGAATATTGACAATTGAATATTGAAAATGGTAAATAGTCAATAGTAAATAGTAAATGACTATGATAACGACAGTTGTTTTTGATTTAGACGACACACTTTACGATGAAGTCGAGTACTGCACGAGCGGCTTCGCATCCGTGTCTGAGTTTCTTGCCGGTCTGCCTGAAATGCC
>Ga0307379_10013301_pt1 | contig 10673 bp, 8 predicted proteins | sample UN2MG_FD_202237 | JGI IMG/M metagenome (GOLD analysis project Ga0307379, IMG submission 202237) | Soil microbial communities from Risofladan, Vaasa, Finland - UN-2 | ecosystem: Environmental > Terrestrial > Soil > Coastal area > Acid sulfate soil | place: Finland: Risofladan, Vaasa | collected... | reverse complement strand
CAGATGGTCAACGGCAGGTCCACGAAGCGGCTACGCCTGACCTTGGTGGTCTGGGTGCTCAAACCGATGTCCCACGCCAACTTAACACCCGCAGGATGCCCTCACACTGGCGCCTTCATAGCCCTAGTCCCCTCCGCCGCGCCGGTCGACCAAAGACAGCAGACGACGGTGTCAGATCAGTCACCCTCGGCTTCCTCGCTGTCAGATATCGCCTGCATGACGTACGGCGCCATGCGGATGCCAGGCCCCACATGCCTGATCTGCCACGCCTGGCGGTAGTTGACGTCATAGGTGAGCTTGAACCACTCATCGGCCGTCTCCGGCTCTTTCGGCATGGGCTCGGCATTCAGGACTGCGAGATAGTCCGCCGCCTGCTTGAGAAAACGCTTGTCACCCGTGACTTCGTAGGCGAACGCCAGCGCCCTCATGTGATACAGCGGCTGGTAGACCCCCTCGAGGTCGACGGGGCCGTAGGAAAGCTCCTTTTCGGCCAGGCCGACGAGAACGTCCTTGGCAACGGCGTCCTGCGTGTCGGCGTAGTAGTCGGCCAGGGCGTTCGAGATGTAGTCGAGGGCAAGACCCATTCCGCCGCCCTCATGGTCCACGTCCGGATAGTTTGCGCGCGTGTCGAAGTCGAGATGCTCGGGGATCGTGCCGTCAGGCAGTCTCAGCTCGGCGATCACGTCGAGCCGATACTTGAACTCGTCGAGGTACTTCCGATCGCCAGTCATCTGCCAGGCGTTGTACAGGCACCAGAGGCTGAGCGTGTATTCCCCGCAGGCATAGCCCCAGATCCGCTGCATGTGCATGTCTGCCATGGCGATCACGGCGTCGTAGGCGCGCCGGTTGCCGGTCAGGTAGTAGTAAATCATGACCCCGCCGTTCCAGGTGTGGCGCGTGTCGCCGACGCCATTGCCCCAGTGCTGCACGTTGTGCCGGCGGCCGAGGCCGATGGTGTTGATCGTGAAAAGCCTGTCTTTGCCTTCCTGCCACGGAGCTTCGTAGCTATGAGGATCGTAGACGTAGTCGGGGAGCTGGTACTTGCGGTAGTCGATGTTGAGCATGTCCACGTCCATCGTGTGGCGACTCATCGCGACCGCCGCGCGCCAGTACTCTGTCCGCGCCGTGTGGAGGAAGGCGTGCCAGAGCATGAGCGTCGTGTCCATTTCATTGCAGTCCCAGCCGTAGCGACCGCTATGGTACTGCCATCCTGTAGGCTCATTGTGCTCGTCGGTATAGCGGCACTGCCAGTCGCCCCAGTCGAAGATGCCGTGCCACGGGCCGCCGCCGAAGACTCCATCGGGATCGTGGTCCTGGTAGAACATGAAGAACCCGAGTATCTGACGAATGCCTCCCTCGGCCGCCTCGAACCTGCCGGGCGTCTCCGGCGCGAAGTTACCCAGTGCCTTGCTCGCGGCGTAGACCTCCGGCGTGGTATGCGCGTAGACTCCCAAGCGCGGCCGGGTGTCCTTTCCGGTTCCGTCGGGCGGGATGAGTCCCACCAGTGCCGCCGCCGACTTCCCCAACCCCAGCGCGATTCCCGGCGTATCCTCGCCGATAAGCTCCTCGTCGGTGTGGCGCGACAGGTCGAACGGCTTATCGAGTCCCCAGAACGCCACGGAGTCACTCGAAACGACGAGCCCCTCGGCCTCCTCCGGATACATGAGCGACGCAATCGCAAGGCGTTTGGCGTCACCTTCGGCGCGCGCCTGGACTTTCCAGAGGGCCAGCGGATGCTGGGGATTGGCGTGCGTGCCCGGAAGGTGCGCATATATGAACGTGTCCTCCACCCTCACGTACGGCGAGCCCGCGAACATCTCCACCCGCTGGCTGAACGGCCCCTCAGTCCCGTCTGAGTAGAGCCTCCGTCCGCGTATCGAAACCGCCGCGCGCACCGGGCCGTCGGCATAGACCTCGAGCGCGTCGATAACCACCTCCGACGTAACGCGGTATCCATCCCCGCCGATCTCGACGATCGACACTATCTCTGCCGATGCCTTGCCGTCGGCGGAGGCGAGCGTGCCGGAAGCCCCTCCCCTTTTCACGGAGAACTCCACGATACCGTTCGAGAACCGTACTGAGGTGCCGTCGGCAGCTACCCGGACGCCGTTCTCTATGGCGGGCCGCTCGCCGCCCGCCGAGAGCGTGAACCTGGAGATGGTGGAGTCCGAGAGACTCACGGGTAAGTCCGCGAGCACCCACCGCGCCGAGCCGTCGGGCCATTTGGAGAGGATTCGCGTCTGAAGCGCCATCGGCCGGCCGCTGGCGTCGCTCAGCGTCAATGTCTCGGCGTCTCTCAGCGCGCCTCTTGAGAAAGGGACGCCAGCGGATAGGCATTCATCCGCGGCGCCCCCGGAGTGATTCTCGACCTCGATCGGGATTGCGCAGTCTCCGCCCGCAGTGCGTGAATTGCATGAGGTCAGCTTCTTCTCGCCTTCCATCGTCTCTCTCCATGGTGTGTTCGGCTCAGCTAGCCGTGACTGGATAGGCCAGATCGTTTGATCAAGGCGGGCTGTCCGCTTCTACCGATACCGACGGGCAGATTCCGCTCGTCTACCTCAACCCACTGGAGCACCAGAGATGTCGCCCCGACTTCACTACCGGGGCTTCATCTTATGCAGTCTGATGTCCCTGAAGCTCGCGGGTCTGCAAGCGGTCTTCGACCGCGGTGGAGACCGCTGCCATCGGGCCTACCCCCGTCCTTGTACCACCTGGAATTGGGGGTTTCAGATCAAGACGGCAAGCTCTGCCTTGCCATCGACGGCTGTGACCATCTCGGTCGACGCAAGGGTGAAGTCCTCCGGCGATAGGGTCCCCAACGCGCGGCACGGCCGCTGAGCCTTACAGTAATTCCGCCACGCGCCGGCCTTCTCCTGCACGTCCACCACTGACAGGAACCAGTGCTCGTTCAGACACTCCTACTGGAACCGGTTGTTGACACACCAGCATGTGGTTGGCCTGCCTACCCGATTGATGCAACAGCAGTCCTAGCCACCGACACTCGCAGATGGGACGCGCCCTCGGGCGATCCCGCAGCTTTCGCCTTACGTCATCTTGCCCGGGCTGACCGCGCTGCCCGCACAAGGGCCTCAATTGGCAACTGCGCTGCAGGCACGGGCATGGACCTCTTCCTTCTGGCTCGCTACAGTACGGAAGGGTGGGAATCCGGCACCTCCGGTTACGGCCTGCCTCAGGCACTCCTTTTAACGGGTCTGAGTCGGCCAGCCGGAGCCCACCAGCCCGGCCTGTCTGAGGAGGCATTGATGGCGCACAGCGATCCTGGTCAGTTCGCGTCGAGCAGAGACTTCCCGGAGCGAACCCCATACGGCGAGGACGATATCGCCGAGGTCACGGCGGCAATTCGCTCTCAGGTGCTCTTCGGGCCGGAAGGGACGCGCGTGCGCGCGCTCGAGGAGGGCTTCGCTAGACTCTACGGGTCGAGCCACGCAGTGGCCTGCACGTCGGGCACGGCGGCCGTGCATACGGCCATCGCGGCTCTGGACCCGGAGCCGGGGAGCGAGATCATCACCTCGCCCGTAACCGACTTCGGAACCATCGCCGGGATGATCTACCAGGGGTGCGTCCCCATCTTCGCGGACTGGAAGCCGGGGGCGTATAACCTGGACCCGGAAGATGTGGCCCGCAAGATCACGGACCGGACTGCCGCGATCGTGCCGGTTCATCTGTTCGGGAACCCCTGCGACATGGACGCTATCATGGCCATCGCCCAGGAGCATAAGCTGCCCGTCATCGAGGACTGCTGCCAGGCCTACTGCACCTCGTATAGGGGCCGGTACGTCGGCACGGTCGGAGACATGGGCTGCTTCTCAATGCAGGAAAGCAAGCACCTCCCCGCAGGCGAAGGCGGGCTTGTGATCACCAACTCGGAGGGGCTCGCGGCGCGCATGAGGCTGTTCCGGGACAAAGGATGGGGATCGCGGGGCGAGTCCGGTCAGCGCAGGTACGTGCTCCTGGGACTGAACTACCGGATGAACGAGCTCACGGCGGCCGTGGCGCTCGTCCAGATGCGGAAGGTGGAGCAGGTCGTGCGGGCCCGCAACCGGGTTGGAGACAGGCTCACTGAGCTGATTGCCGACCTGCCCGGCATCAACCCAGCGCCGGTGACTGAAGGCGGCTCCCACTCTTACTGGGCATACCCGATCCAAGTGCCGGGCCGCGATGCGGAGGCCTTTGCACGGGGAGTGAGCGCGTATGGGCTGTGGTGCGGATGGGGGTACACCGGCAAACCCATCTACCTGTGCGCGGATGCGCTCTGCGGGAAGCGAACTTTCGGCACGTCTGGCTATCCGTTCACCGCTCCCCCGTGTCGGACGACGGTCGAATACGCGCCGGGGCTTTGCCCGGTCGCGGAGAGGGAGTTGCTCGAGACTCTCATCCTCGGGCCGCACGAGGGTTGGCAGGAGGAGGATGTGGAGGCAGCCGCGCGGATCATCCGGAAGGTTGCCGCGGAACAGCCGTGTACCGCATAGGCTGTGCCAAGGCCGATATCACGCCTCCGCTGGGGATGCCGTTCCTGAGTGGCGTGCCGCGGCACGCGCCCATCAGTGGGGTACACGATCCGCTGTTCGCGCGGGCTGCGTGCATCGAGGCCGGTGGAAGTCGCGTCGTGGTTGTGAGTGCGGATACCATTGGCTTCGCCAACTCCCTGCTCGGCGAGGGCCGGAGCTTCACCGGCGAGGTGAAACGTGCGATCGAGCGGGCCACCGGCATCCCCGCGTCGCATGTGATGCTCGCGAGCAATCACATCCATTCCTCGGCCGAGACGCTGAGCTTCCGTCCGCTCCGCGCGACGTACGCGGAGGCGCAAGCTTGGCTGGAAATGCTACAGGCGACGCTATCCCGATGTGCCGTCGCGGCCTGCGCGGGAAGCGCCGAGGTTGAGCTGCGGATTGGCAGAGGGGTGGCGCCAGGGATGTCCTACAACCGCCGCGGCGAGGAGGCCCTTGACGAAGAAGTGACAGTGCTTGTCTTCGCTTCGGACCACGGTCCCGAACTGGTGCTAGCCAACTACGCCTGTCACCCCGTTATCGTGCAGGCGCAGCCGCTCGTGTCTGCGGACTACGTGGGGGCGATGGTCAACGCCGTCGAGGAGTCGGTCCCGTCACTTCGCGCGTGTCAGTTCCTGCTCGGGGCCTGCGGCGACATCGACCCGAGTGTCGGCGCGACGCGGCGGTTCGCAGATGTGGAGCCCATGGGGCGGGCCCTCGCGGAGCACGTGCTGCGTCTCATTCTGTCTGCCGGTCGCGGCGACGAACCGGCGGTAGTGCGGGCTGCCTCCGCGGAGATCGAGTTCCCTTCCCGGCCCCTCCCGACCCCGCAGGAAGCGGCCGGGACTGTGGATGAGGAGGAACTGGTCAGGATCGCGGAGGGGGACGGTCCCTTCCGCGAGGATGTACAGGTAATCCGGATCGGTGACGCGGTGCTGGCGGGAGTCCCGGGTGAAGCTTTCTCCGCCGTCGGCTACCGGATCAAGGCTTTGTGCGCCCCGCGCGTCGGCGTCCCCGTCACGTGCGCCAACGGCTACCTCGGCTACTTCGCACCCCCGGAGGCGTGGAAGCGGGGCGGTTATGAAGTCGGCCTAGGGCCGTGGTCGAAAGTCGGGCCTGAAGCGCCGGCCATCCTCGTGACGGCGGTCAAAGGCCTCCTGGAAAAGGTCGCTTACTGAACTGTCAGCGCAGCCCGTCCAGCTTATGGAAAGGCCTTCTCAAGAGAGAAGATGGCGCTTTCCTCTATCATACGCGCCTGTGAGGGATCGCGCGGTGGCGCACCTGAGCCGACCAGTCCTGCAATGATCCCGTGAACACATCCCATCGCCTCGCCGCGTGACCTCCCCTGCTGATCACGACGGGGTGGTGCCCTGCAACTCGGCCGGGACGTGCGCCTCCGTGACTACCGGTTCTGGGATGGCGCTACTGAGGGACGGAGACCCACGTGTCGGGTGTGTTCAATGCCGCCGCTCCGGCCTCCAGCAGCGCCATGATCTCCAGCGTCTGCTCCTTTGGGACCGGCACGCGCGCACTGCCAAAGAAGGCAAGCATGGCCTCGATGAACTGGGGGAAGGAATCGCCTATGTCGGCGATAACAACAGTCTCATCGCCGCGCAGCGCGCTGAACTCAAACGGGTGCTCGGCGGTCTGCAGCACCTGGCCGCGGCGGCCATCGGGGTAGTCGACTACCAGCGACCGCGCCCGTGACGTGCCGATCTGCATGACGCGGCAGGCGCCGGTCCCGAGCAGCATCACCAGCGGCTCGAGCTGATGCACCGCGTAGTTGCCCCAGCTCCCCGGACCGCGCGTAGCAGCGAACTCCATCTGCGCTCCGGCCAGCTCCTGCACGGCATGCTCGAGGCTCTCGATGTAGCGCAGCGCTGAGCAGGAGTACATCGGTGTGCGGTGCGCCTCTGCCTTCGCGAACAGCCGCTGAGCGGAGGCGAGGTCCGGCGCGAATGTCTTGTCCACGTACACCGGCTTGCCGCTCCGTAACGGCAGATCGCACAGGTCCTCATGCCGCTCCGGGTTGTCGGGCGAGAGCACCACCAAGCAGTCGCACTCGGCCACCACCTGCTCCAGGCTGAGCGCCGGTGTCACCTGTTGTTCCTGGCACCACTCCTCCAGCGTCCGCTTCCCCTCGGGCTGAGTCTCCTGCCACGCCAGAGCCACCTCGAACTCGGCTGCGAGCGAGCTCTGCCGAATCCACGTCGGGTAGTTGTTCGCGTGCCACTCGTCAATGAAGTAGTCAATGAACCCGATCTTCGTCACGATGTCTCCTTCTCCTCGCCATAGGCTCCACAGATCACTTCCATCGAGCGCACCCCGTCCTCGACGCTGACGGCGAGGGGATGCTTCCCCTCCACCGCGCCCAGGAAGTGTGCCACCTCTTCCACGAACCCCCAGCTCTCCGCCGCGGGCTGGCGCGTCCAGTCCGCGTCCTCCGTCAGCCGCCACCACAGCGCGTTCGGCTTGGCGTAGTAGTCGTACCTCGCCTGACCCTTCGTCCCGATGACATCGATGAACGCCATCCTTGCGCCGGCCACGAATGAGGAGCGCATTGCGCCCAGCGCGCCATTCTCTGCCCTAACGGTAAGGATGCCAACGTCCTCCACATCCGTGGTCCGAAAGCGCCGATGCGTCACCAGATGCTGATTCACGATCTCCCCGATCAGGAACCGGAACAGGTCCACGGAGTGGCTGCTGGTATCGAGCACGCAGCCCCCACCGGCGATGGCCTGCTTGGTGAACCACGTCTGCTCCATCCCGAAGGCCGGGCCACAGAAGGTGTTGTCAAAGAGCACCGGCTCGCCCAGTCTTCCCGAGGAGAGCAGCTGGCGAAGGGCGATGACGGCCGGAAGAAAGCGATGTCGGAAGGCTGGCATGAGCAGTGCCGGCGACTGCTCCGCGGCCTCGCGCATGCGGTGCGCCGAGGCGACATCGAAGGCCATGGGCTTCTCGCACAGCACATGCACTCCGGCCCGAAGAGCGTACACTGCCGCCTCCGCGTGCGCAACCGGGGGGCTGCATATGCTCACCGCGTGCACCTCCCCGCTGTCAATCAGCGCGCGGTAGTCTGGGCAGACCCGCGCTCCGGTCTGCTGAGCCCGCGCGTTCGCCGCCTCGGGTTTCACATCCGACACTGCAACCACCGCCGCCTTCGCCGCGACGTGCCCTTCGATATGCGATTCGGCGATGTCGCCGCAACCGATAATGCCTACGCGCACACTCACCTCATAGTCTCCGATCCTGACGGTCGCACCGCCATCACCGGCGGCAGGTCAACATTTTCCGGCCCCAGTCGGGGAACGCCGCACTTCGGTCTCTGCCACACGTGGCGCCAAACGTCGCGAGATGATCATCCCTGGATCGAACGGGCCCGCGGTCGCCCGGTGGGACCCGCCCTCAGTTCGCGAACTCCTCAGCCAGCTCCAACGCGGCCCCCGTCCATTCCCACATCCGCTCGGGTCGCCCATGACACGTGTGCAGGTCCTTCATCAGAATCTCGACGACACACCCGCGTGTCTTCTCGAGCACGTCTCGCAGGTCGGCCCTGACTGTCTCGATGTCCCAGGTGTCTCCGGCCATGATCGCGGGATTGGGCTTGTAGGAGAACACGAAGTCTCTCCCGATCGCTTCCGCGCCGACCGTCACGTCGGCCCACGGACTCATGGAGATGCGTCGGAGGTTGGGGAGGTGTTTCTTCGCGATATCCACCTTGTGGTGCAGGGGCTCGCAACATCCGTAGCAGGAGAGGCCGAAGCGGCTGAGGATCCGGCTCTCGTACTGGAGCGCGAACTCCTCGTGCATCGCGGGGGAGACGTCGGCGAAGATCTGCGTGGAGGCGGTTCCCCAGAGGTCCTTGATCCGCACCTGCCCGGCGAAGTCCGGCTGTGGCAGATCCTCAGTGAAGCCGAGCCCCCCCGGTCCGATCCGGCGATTGCCGTTGTTGAGGGAGAGCGCGCCCTGTGCCTCCAGTGCCTCCATCCGCGCCAGGTCGCACTCCGTCATCCGGCTCAATACGCCGTGGAGCCAGGCCGGTCGGTCCAGCATATCGACGAACGCCTGCTCGACGCCGCGGTACTGGATGAACTGGTCGAACGGGTCGAACCAGCAGTTGTGCGGCGTGGTCTTACGGACGTCGAGGATATCGCCATAGAGATCGCAGTGCTGCTCGTACAGTCGCTCGGTTGACTCGTGGTCCACGGTGACCTGCGGGGGCCGGATCTTGTCTGCATCCTCCTCGCTCGCGATCACCGGCAGGAAACGGTATGCGCCGAACCAATGGTCGGGATGATCCCACTTCGTTTCCAGCCCGATACCGGTGTCCGAGACGACATAGGGAACGGCGATCACGGTGTCAACCACCATATCCCCGGCCTGATGCTCCGACTGATAGAGCAGACGGCTCAGCTCCAGCTCCTGACGACGCAGGAAGGGGTCGGCGCACTCGAGCGCATCCTCGATTCCGGTGTCCGGCCAGGCACTGTCATCCAACATCTGGAGCATGACCATAGGCCGCACTGGGTCAAGCCGGTTCAGCCGCCGCCAAAGCTCCTCCTTCTCCAACTGGACTGGCAGCGCCGCGATCTCTGCGACGCGGGCGGCCAACGCACGTATGGTATTCCGCTCTCGATCCAGTGCTCTCACCGGCACGTCCTCTGAAGTGAATTGGGCAGCGGCCACGATCGGCGTGAGTCGCTACCTCGGGATGAAGCCGATCCCGAGAATACGACGTTGCTCGCGTACGGTCCATGCCTGGATCGGCTACGCACCTGCCACCGGAACCTACCCCGCCAGAGCCGCATCGCCCCGGCGTTGGCCGAATCAGGATGCGGTCAGCCCTAGGCGCAGGTAGATGAGCGTTCGCCGCGAATCGTCACCGCTGCTGAGACAAGTCGGGGGCTGAGCGAGGCAACACCTCAGCTGTTGTTGCCGAGATTGCCACTCAGTCCGTCCTCGCTGGAGCTATGACCGCCTTCAAACGACCGCAGAGGGATGGCCGGAGAACTGCAGGAAGGCCTCCAGGACGGCAGCCGCGTTGGCAGCAGAGGTTTCCGGCTGAAGCGCCTTCGCCGGTCCAAGGATGTATCCACCGCCGGTTGACATCCCTTCGCATAGCCGCCTGACCTCTTCGAATATCTCCTCCCGCGTGCCGAAAGGAATCACGCTTTGGGAGCCAAGGCCGCCCCAGAAGGTGATCTTGTCGCCCCATCGGGACTTCAGTTCGTAGGGGTTCATGGCCTCGGGCTGAATGCTCTGAAGCACGTCGAGTCCGATCTCGATGATATCCGGTATGATGTCTGTTACGTTGCCACAGCAATGGCTGAGCGTCTTCTTGCCATGCCTATGCACCGCCTCATAGAGCTTGGCGAGGCGCGGCTTGAGGAGTCTGCGCCATCTCTCCGGACCGATGAGCACGCCCCGCTGGTCGCCCCAGTCGTCCGAGAACATGATACCGTCGACGGGGAGTTGCGCGCTCACCTCCACGAACTTGAGATGCATCTCAAGCACGCGGTCCAGGAGCTCCTCGTAGAAGTCCGTTTCTACAACCATGTCCGAGAACGCGTTTTCGAACCCGCGCATGATCCAGGGGCGCTCGAAGAGTCCCCAGCCGAAACCCGCGACGAGGAAGCTATCGGAGTACTCAGCACAGGTCTCCAGAGCCTGTTTCCGCAGATTGTCGTCCACAAAGGTCTCCCATGAGGGGAAGTCGTACTGGTCGAGGCTGGGAGACTTGAGCCCCGGCTCTAGCAAATGCTGTGGCCGTCCTGCGATGCTCCAGACGGAGCCGAACGCGTCTCGGTAGGTCGTGTCGTCGATGGGCGAGGGGCGATCTGGGTCTATGGCCGTCACATTCACAATGTATGGTGGGATCTGCTCGCGCCATGAGTCTGTGCCATAGTACTCGTCGAGCCGTGTGTCCACTCCCTCTTCGAACGTAAGGGCGAATGGTATCGGCAGAGTTTGTCGATGGCTGATCTGTTCAAGGACGATATCTCGAGGCCTCATCGATTTTCGATCTCCTCCATGCGAACGGGGGTCAACCCGATAGGCTTTTCGCGGTACTGACGGCGCTGGCCGCGTCGGGTGCGTAGCCATCCGCCCCGATCTCCTCTGCATAGCTCTGTGTGACGGGGGCGCCGCCGATCATGACCCTGACGC
>Ga0307379_10013300_pt1 | contig 10673 bp, 9 predicted proteins | sample UN2MG_FD_202237 | JGI IMG/M metagenome (GOLD analysis project Ga0307379, IMG submission 202237) | Soil microbial communities from Risofladan, Vaasa, Finland - UN-2 | ecosystem: Environmental > Terrestrial > Soil > Coastal area > Acid sulfate soil | place: Finland: Risofladan, Vaasa | collected... | reverse complement strand
AGGATGGCATTTTGCTCCCCCTCCTGAAGAGGCTGGAGGGTGCGGGCGTCCGGAAGCAAAACATCACCATCATTGTCGGGACCGGTACACACCGGCCCAGCACCCCGGCGGAAAAAAAGGAGATGTTCGGAGAACCTCTCATCAGGGATTACCGCATCCTCGACCACGACTGCGAAGACCTCGATTCCCTGACTTATATAGGAAAAACCCAAAAGCAGACCGATGTCTATGTCAATACGGCATTTTGTTCGGCGGACGTTCGCATCGTGACCGGGCTGGTGGAGAGCCACTTCATGGCCGGCGTTTCGGGCGGAAGAAAGGGAGTCTGCCCAGCCCTGGTGGACAAGAGGACGATTGAAAAGTTCCACGGGCCGGAATTCTTGGAATCGCCCTGCAGCGATAACCTCATCCTGACAGGGAATCCGTGCCACGAAGAGGCCCTGGACGTGGCCAGGACGGTCGGCGTGGACTTCACGGTAAACGTCACCCTGGACAAGGACATGCGGTTGACGAGTGTTTTCGCCGGCTACCTGGAGGACGCCCATTCTCGAGCTTTCCAGTTCATGAAGGGGTATACGGCGATTCCCCTGGACCGGGATTTTGATATCGTCCTAACTCACGGCGGCTATGTCGGGCGGAACCACTATCAAACGGCCAAGGCCGGCTGCGCCGCCCTCCCCGCCGTCAAAACGGGCGGCACCATCATCATCGCCGCCGACAACCGCGACCAGGAGCCCATCGGAAGCCCCGTCTACCGTGACCTTATCGGGCGGCTCAAAACACTCGGCGTTGAAGGATACCTTGACTTGATCAGGGATCCCGCCTGGTCATTCACCAAGGACCAGTGGGAGCCCGAGGTCTGGGGCCGGATCTTGAGAAAGGTCGGAGAGAAAGGGCTGATCTATTGCTCCCCCCAGATTTCGCCCGCGGAATTTAGCGGACTGCCGGGCCGATCCGGGTTCCATTTTATGGAGGAGGATAAAATTCTGTTCGGCCGCGAGGCGGCTCAGGCGATGGTCCAGAACGCTTTGCTTTTTGCTATCTCCCGGCACCTTGAAGAAGGCCGGCGACCGTCGGCAGCTGTCCTCCGCGAGGGCCCCTACGCGGTGCCGTATCTCCGAAAAACATCCTGACCAAAGGCGCCGCGGCCGTTCCCGCTGCCGCCGGTTTTCTCAGCTCAGTGGACTCCGATATCATGATATTTCCTGAATGTTAGGTTTGGATTTAGGAAGTATTCAGGCTAAAATAGGATTAAAGTTTGATCTCCATGAAAAAACTTTTTATGGGAAATTTGAAGACAATATTTATAAAGTTTCGAGAGAAGGATATCTTCACTCTTGCGGCAGCCGTTGCATTCTATGCCTTTCTCTCCGTCTTCCCGTTCCTCATCATGCTGCTGTATGCTTCGTCTTTATTTCTGAAAGAAGCTGTAAGCGTTGAAAAAATAAAACTCTACCTTCGTCTTTTCCCCCCTTCTGTTATCGACACAGTCATCGCAAACCTGGAGAATATTCTCCAGAGCGGCCGGATTCTTTCCCTGATCAGCTTTCTTTTCCTGATTTACTTTGCCTTTAATGTGTTTACTCATCTGGAGCGGGCTCTCAACAAAATATTCAGTGTGGATAAAAAAATTGAGGGATGGAAGGCCACTCTGAAGGCGTTTGCCTTTTTCCTAATAACGGCCTTTGTTCTCTTGGTTTCATTCTTTACCGGGAACACGTTCCTCATACTCGCGGCGAAACTCGGGCGAATCCCCCTTGTCAATTCCTATATTGTGATATTGCTCGGGCATGCGGTCGTTGAGTCGTTCTTTCTCGCGCTCTCCTATAAGTTTCTTTCCCGGAGAAAGCTTTCTTTCAAGAGTGTTATGGCCGGAGGTCTTGCCGCCACGATACTTTGGGAGATTTTGAAACACATTTTCGGTGTCTATATCGTTCGTATTAAACTTTACTCTGTCATTTATGGCTCCATAGGGTCCCTTATCCTGTTGATGATTTGGCTTTATTACAGCATCTTGGTCTATCTTCTCGGTGCAGAAATTGCTCTGGAATTAGAATAGAACGCAGATGATGAAAAATAACCGGAAATCCTCATTCACATAGATCCGGAAGGAAACAACAACTTACCTTTTCATCTCTACTCCCTCACGATGCTTGGAGGGGTAAATCGGTGGCGCCTCGTAAACGACCTAAATAGCGCAATAACAATAACATGACTTGGTCCGACCCCAATATGCTATAATGGCCGGAGAAGACGGGGCGTCGATCATTATGAGGAAATTTCTGAAGAAAGCCTTGAAGATCGGCGGGCTCGCCTTCGGCGGTCTTGTTGTCCTCCTCGTCGGCGCCGCCCTGCTCGTCCTCTTCGACAAGCCGCTCATCAGAAAAATCTCCCAGAGCTACATCTCCAAAAAGGCCGGCCTTCCCATCCAAATCGGCAAGCTCGACTACACGCTTTTTCCGCTTCATGTCACACTCTCGGAGGTCAAGGCGACCTACGGGACGCCCATCTTCACGATGGATGTCGTCGTCAACCGGCTCGAGGCCGGAGGGAACCTCAGAAGGCTTATCAACGGGACAAAGCCGGCTCTCGACACGGTCGACGTTGATATCGCCGAGCTCCGCTTCGATCAGGAAAAGATCTCCCCCGAACCGATCGATTTCCCGGGCATCATCCGGCAGATTTCGAGCATCCTGGCGTACACGCCGCAGGCATCGATCAAGTGCGGCCGCATGTCCCTCGTGCTTCTCGGCCAGAATTTCACGTTCGATAATCTCACTCTGGCCCTCTCCAAGGCCGCGGCGGCAAATGTCTATGACCTTCGTCTGGCGTCCGATAAGGTCACCGCCGGGATGAACGAGGGAAACCTGTCGCTGGAATCGCCCCTGCGCGTTGACGGCACTCTGACACTCGCCCGGTCGGCAGCCGCGAACCTCCGCCTGGCGCTCGACGCCGCCCGCGTCACCGCCGCCGGGAGAGACGAAACCCTCAAGGACCTAACCCTCGAAATCGACTGCGCCTGGGACACGTCTGAGAACAGCGTCCGCGTTCCCAAGCTCGCACTCGCCGTGCCCGGGCTCGTCGCCGTGTCCGCCTCCGGTTCGGCCGGGCTCAACAAGCCGTTCTCCCTCGAGGCCTCGGGCGACTTCCGCTTCGAGAGCCTGGAATCCCTTGCCGTCGTGCTCGGCCCTTCCCTTCCCCCGAACTTCAGGGATGTCCGCCTCCGGGGCCGGAGCCGGCTCGCGGGGACATATACGCTTTCCCTGGGTTCGGACGCCAAAGCGGGCAGCCTCGAAGCTTCGCTCGAGCTCGATCGCGTCGGTCTGGAGTATGACAAAGCCGGGGCCCTTCTCAAGCTGGAACTCTCCGGGACTCTCATGGCCGCCGCGTCGGCCGCTGACGTCAAGGGCGCGTCCGGCAAGCCGGGCTCGCTCGAGGCCACTCTCGAATTCGATCACCTCGCCGCGGATTATGACGGGCCCGGCCTGCCCTTAAAGATGGAGCTTTCGGGAACTCTCAAGGCCGAAGGCAGTCCCCCTGACTTTCGGGCCTCGGCCGACGTCCGGTCCGCGCTGGGCGCCGTCTCGCGCGACAAACTGAGTGTCCGGAGCTCCTCGATTCACCTCCTGGCCAAGGGCACAAAGGATTCCGCGGAGATCTCCCGCTTCGAAGCGGCGCTCGAGGGCGTGTCCGTCGCCCTCCCCGGCGATAAAAAGGTTTCCTTCGACGTGGTCAAAGTCGCCGGCGCCGCCCGCGCCGACATCGCCCGGAAATCCGTTGTCGTCTCCAACCTCGAAGTACAACTTCCCACCCTGTCTCCGCTCTGCTTCTCCGGCCGCTTCGATATCGCGCCCCGCGGCGTCAAACAGGCGCACCTCGAAAGCCGGGACCTGAAGATCCCCGCCCTCCGCGCGCTTCTCGGCCCCTTCCTACCGCCCGCCCTGGCCGATTGGGAGGCCGACGGATCCATCGGCATCGTGCTCGACGCAAAGAACCGCTTCCGCCCGACCGCGGGCTGGGAATTTTCCGGCGCGGTCGACATGTCCGGGACTAAATTCAACGACGCCTCGTTCACCATCGCCGGCGAATCCCTCAGCCCCCGCGTCCGGGTCCAGGGCGACTACGAGCTCCCCAAGGGCGGCATTAGCTGCACAGGCACGCTCGAGCTTGCCCAGGGCGAATCCCTCTGGAAGGACTTCTACATCTCCTGGAGCAAGCACCCGCTCAAGGCCGACCTCGCCGGCCGCTATGATCCTTCCTCCGGGACGATCGACGGCCTGTCGGCCAAGTTCGTGTTTCCCACAATGGGAGAGGTTCGCGCCGCCGGGACCGTCCGCCTCACGCCGTCTCCGTCTTTCGATCTCCACACCGGGGCGAAACTCGGCCTCGAGCCTCTCTATTCCCTGTATTCGCAGTCCGGCGTCCCTCCCGAAAGCCGCCTGCGTCTCGCCGGGGACATCTCGGCCGACCTCGCCGTCGCGCAAGACGAAAGCGGGACAACGGTCGACGGCCGCGTGACGCTCGACGCGAGCGATATCGAAAATCCCGCCGCCAAAGTCTCGCTGCGGGGCCTTAAAGCGGAGCTCCCGGTCCATCTCCGGCTCGGCGAAGGTCCCTATGCCCGCGTGGAAAGCAAAGGCCCCTATGCCCGCGGCGAGCCCACCGACAAAGGCTTCCTCCAAGTCCTTGAGATCCGGACGTCTTCGCTCACGCTTCAGCCGCCGGCCCTGGACATTCTCGCCGGGACGAACGCCTGCCGGATCGCAGCCTTTTCCCTGGAGCTCTTCGGCGGCCGGCTCGAGTTCGGGGAGGTCGCGCTGAGTCTCGACCCTGCGGCCGGGGGATTCCATGGGACCGCGTCGCTGCGCCTGCCCGAGCTCGATCTGTCCAGGCTGCCCGTGGCTACGGCCAAGTTCCCGTTGACCGGCAAGGCGAAGCTCGACTTTCCCGTCCTGGACATCTCGCCCGCCGCGATAACGACCAAAGGGCAGGCCGAGATCGCCATTTTCGGCGGCCGGGTGGTCGTCAGCAACCTCGCCGTCTCAAACCCCTTGGCCAAGGGCCGGGCGGTCTCGTGCGACGTCGAGCTCCGGGACCTGGATCTGAAGAAGATCACCGACATCGTCCTGTTCGGCGAGATGACCGGGATCATCAAGGGCGAGATCCGCGACCTGACGATCTCGTACGGGCAGCCCGGAAACTTCGCCCTGCGCCTGGAATCCGTGCCGCGCAAGGGCGTGGCCCAAACTTTCAGTCTGAAAGCCGTCGATAACCTGACGGTCCTGAGCTCCGGACAAAAGGCGTCCGCCGGCACGGGCCAGTTCTGGATGCGTTTCATCCGCGGCTTCCGCTACGCCAAGATCGGCATCTTGAGCACCCTCAAGAACGACACCTTCACTCTCAACGGGACGATCCACGAAAACGGCGTCGAATACCTGGTGAAAAAACCGACACTTTTCGGTATAAGTGTCATTAACAGGATGCCGGACAAGAAGATCAGCTTCAAGGAAATGATGAGCCGGCTCGAGCGCGTCGGGCAATCGGAAGCGCCGACGGTGAAAAAGTGACATAAGGAGGAGTATCCCATGAAAAGGAAGCATGTAGGTTTCGGCGCGGCCGCGGCCGCCCTGACCCTGGTTCTCGCCTGCATCACGGTCAACATCTATTTCCCGGAGGCGACGGTCAAGAAAGTAGCCGACGAGATCGTCGAAGAGATCCGGAAAAAGGACGTCAAGGACAAGACCGCGCCCGAGGTCATCAAGGAAGAGGCGCGGACCGCCCGATCGGCAGGCTTCAGCTTCGTCCCGGCGGCGTTCGCCCAACAGGAAACGACCGTTTCCAACCCGGCCATCCGGGCCCTCAAGGACTCGATGAAGCAGAGGTTCCTGAGCCTGATGCCCCTCTACGATGCCGGCAACATCGGCGAGACGAACGACGGCCTGGTCGAGATCCGGGACGAGAGCGGCCTTGACCTCAAGGCCAAGGCTACGCTGCGCGGCCTGGTCAAGGATGAAAACAGCGACCGGACGAAGCTCTACGCCGAAGTGGCCAAGGCCCTCAACATCGAGGCCAGCCAGATCGGCCGCATCCAGAAGATCTTCGCCGAGAGCTGGCAGAACGCCGCGGCTCCCGGCTGGTGGATCCAGAAGGAAAACGGCGAGTGGGCCAAAAAGTAGGGGTCGCCCATTAGAAGGCGACTGTCAAGTTTTCCCTGCGGTGGTCTTCCAAGACGCCCGCCGTGAGTAAGGGGCGCTGAGAAAATTCTTGTTCTATTTGCTTTTTTTTGCTTTTTTAAGCTTGGCCGCAGCTTCGGCCTTGCTCCCGCGTTTGATGTCCATGGCATGGGCGCGCTTGTAAGTCTGGATGTCCTTGAATCGCCCCTTACTGTCGCGCACAGCATAGAGTTTGGTACCCTTGGAGCTGCGATGGGTTGTTCTTTTAACCGGCATTGTTATCCTCCTTCGATCTAGAATTTAATCCGCATCCGGAAGGCATCTTCCTGACGGATCAATCAAGCGGAATGCGGATTTTCTGGCCCGGGAAAATCAGGTTGGCATCCTTGATGACCTCCCGGTTGGCCTCGAAAATCCTGGGGTAGTCGTTCGCCTTTCCATAGTACTGCTTGGCGATGGCGGACAGAGTGTCGCCATTCTTGATAATATAGTACTCCACCTTCTCCTTCACCGGTGCCGGCGGGAGCCGCAATCCGTCGATGTTGACGTCGGAAACTCCTTGCACGTTGCCCGCCAAGAGCACCGCCTTCTCCATGGCCTCCGCGCTGGCCGCCTGTCCTGAAAGAAAAACCACCCCGTTTGAGAACTTGACTCCCAGCCCGGTGATGCCCGGATTCATCGCTTCGATGTGTTTCTTGATTTTTTCAGCGGCCTCTTCGTCGCGGTTGAACAGTTTGTGCCCGATCTCCTTGACAAAATCAAACAGTCCCATGATGACCTCCTTTCAGGGGTAAGATTTTTTTTCGCGGGATGACTTTCTCTCGCCATCAAACTCTGAACAAACGCCTCATCTGATGGAATGATGATATAGCCGACCGAGGATGGATGTCAAGAAGAGGGCGGCAGATCGAAAAGCTGACCGTGGAGGACGAGGAATTCTCTTTTCCGCGTGACCGGAATCGACTAGAGAATGCTCGCATTGAAGGTATCGCCCTGGCGGATATCCCCGGTTTCTAACCCCTTCTTGAACCAGCGGACGCGCTGTTCGGACGTGCCATGGGTGAACGAGTCCGGGACGACGTAGCCCTGCGTCTGGCGCTGGATCCGGTCGTCACCGACCGCGCCGGCCGCGTTGATCCCTTCCTCGATATCGCCCTGTTCGAGGAAGTCCGTCGCCTGTTGGGCATGGTGGGCCCAAACGCCGGCCAGGAAATCGGCCTGCAGCTCCATGCGGACCATGAGCTGGTTCCACTCCCGTTCGTTCACCCGGCCCTGCTGGGCCATGACCTGGTCGTTGATGCCGAACAGCTTCTGGACATGATGGCCGACCTCATGGGCGATGACGTAGGCCAGGGCAAAATCGCCCGGGGCGCCGAGTTTGAGCTGCATCTCATCGAAGAAGCTGAGGTCGAGATAGACCTTTTCGTCCCCGGGACAATAGAACGGGCCCGTGGCCGCGCCCGCGTAGCCGCAGGCCGACTGAACCTGGTCAGTGAACAGGACGAGCTGCGGCGCCCGGTAATCCTGCCCGATCTCCTGGAACAGCGGCTGCCAGACGTCCTCGATATCGGCCAGGACAACGGAGACGAAATCCCCCATTTCCCTGTCCTTTTCGCTGAGAGGCTGACCGGCCGCCGCGGGCGAGGTTGTCCCCTCTGTCTGGAGGGACTGCACGATCTCGTCCGGATTGCCGCCAAGAAGAAAGTACAGGGCGACGATTATCAAGCCGCCCAGGCCGCCTCCGACTGCGATCCGTTTTCCGGCAACCCCCCTCCGGTCCTCGACGTTATCGCTCTTGCGTCTTCCTTGCGATCGCATGTGTTCCCTCCTTTCACCTGAAAGATCATTTCGCCCGTTAGGCGCGGTAGAGTTTTTCGGCTATAAGAAGTTAGCTTTCGCGAACGATGACAGGTCACGCTTTTTGATGTCGATTTTCGGATCCATCCATCGCTGGCAAGGATAAATTATGATTAAAAAGATGTCAAGGACGGCCGGAGAGCGCGAGGATGTCGAGATTTTCTCCCATATTCAGCTTTTCTTCAGCCGGCTTACGCGCACTCACCGGGCAACCGGAAACCCTCCAAGCATAATCCCGCCGCCTTTAGAGCCAGCGCTGGGGCGATGGTCCAGAACGCTTTGCTTATTGTCATTTCCCGGCACCTCGAAGAAGACCGGCGGCCTTCCACGGCCGTTATCCGGGAGAGCCCCTACGCAGTGCCGTGTCTCAAAAAAAGGGTGATGAATTCTCGCGTTTAATCGTGTAATATCGCCACTTTTATCGCTTCGGCCGCCTTTATCAATTTCTTATCCAGCGTCGCCAAGGGAAGTCCTTTTTTCATGGCCAGGTCCAGGTACGAGGCGTCATAGCTCGAAAGGTCATGAGCTCGCGCCAGCCCAAGGATGTCCCTCATCGCCCTTTCGGGACTTTCATATTGAACGAAAATGGGAAGCTGAGATAATAGATTCAAAAAACGGATGCTATACGCCTCGCTGATGCATTTCCTGCGTTCCGCTGCGAGCAGCACATTCACCACCTCGAGTGGCCAAACAGATGGAACATAGGCCGTCGCTTCGGCCAGCCGGTCCAGGACAGAATCAGCTATGGGATTGGCTTTATCTTGGAAGCACCAGGACATGACGACTGAATTATCAACCACGAAACTCTTTTCCATTGTCTAGCGCCGCCCTTCTTCGATCAAATCCTTGAGAGAATGTCCCTTGAGGCTATGCTCTTTCCGAAACCTGAGAATTTCAGAGATGACGGTTTTTCTATCGACAGATCTATCGGGATCAGGAGGCTGGAGCACAGCCACGGGAACTCCATGTTTAGTGATGGTGATGCGTTCTCCCTTCATGACGCGTTCCAGCAGCCTGGATAATTGGGTCTTGGCCTCATAGGCGCCCACGCTGTCCATGCCGATCTCCTTAAACTAGTCTAAGACTAGTCTAATCTCATGGTTCATTCATGTCAACAGGAGATCGTTTTCTTATCTTCTTGAGTGTAGACGAACTAAACCTAAAACAATTCTCGCTTCAACCTATTCTCGAAAGCTAAAGAAGAACTTGCTCACCTTGCTCCTTCGGCATACAAATCCCGTGCAGATGACCTTGGGGTCGGAGGCGGCCACGGCCCAATTTCTGAACTGGTGCTCGCGACGCAAGGGTTGAATCATAACTTCCCTCCTCTCGCCCCAGTGGGGCGTATCGAATATTATTTCGAGGAGGGTTAGCTGTCAACGCCGAAATCAACTGGCTATTTTTCTCTCTTTCTATAGAGTCGCCGTTTTTCCTCGATCCTCTTGAGAAACTTGTCGCTATCCTTTTTATTGCGGATCGCCAGGACCACAACTTCTCCTTGGCTGACTCGATAATAAGCCCGGAAATCTCCGCTTCTGAGCCTATAGAGCGGTGGAGAAAATCCAGCGAGCCTCTTGATTCGGGGTTTACCGATGGGAAGGGGATTGGACTCAAGGTAAGAGGCTATGTCTCGGCACGGCAAGAGCGCAAGCGTCGGCTCTAGTCCCTCCAGATCCCGCTCCGCCGATCCGGCCAGGACGACCCTAAGCTTCCTGGCTGACACGGCGCTTTTCCAGATCTTCTATAATTTTCTCGATCGGAGTTCCACCAACTGCCAGATACTCCCGCCAAAGCTCCTCGATTTTTCGTTTGAATGCCGGGTCGTTTTCGAACAGATAATCGTCCAGGTCGTCGGCGTCGACATGATGCAAAACGGCTGTGGGTTTCCCATAGGCTGTGATGATGACATCCTCTTTTTCAGCTGCCTTGAGGAGTTCCCTTGTCTTCTGCTTGAGTTCCTTCATCCCCGCAAACCTCATGATCTTCCCTCCAAGAAAAGTTACACTATAGTGTAACTTTTCCCGGCCTCACCGTCAAGACTTGAAGGGCCCTGTCTTTTGAGAAGACAAATTCTGAAGGAAAATGGGGACGGCCCTATTTTAGGCTCCCGCTTCCCTCGCGGGAGAGGAGAGAGGGCTTCTTATCACCCTCACCCCAGCTCCCTCCCCGCCGAGACTGTGTCGCAATTGCCATTTGTCATTGCGAGCGACCGCAGGGAGCGCGGCAATCCGGTCCTTTGGGCCGTCCCGAGCATGGCGAGGGTTCTCATCAAGCGGATAACTGGTATGAGACCGCCACGCCGCGCTCGCGGCGACTGCGTCGGATTGCTTCGATCGCTCCGCTCTCTCGCAATGACATTGTGACACAACCTCGCCAGGGAGAGGGATCCTTTCTTGGCGGCCGCTTGAATTGATGAATAGCGCAGATTAACCGCACGAGCTAGAATTTAGGCAATGGGATATGTCTCACCATTAGCGGGAGGAGAGAGACGAAAATAGGACCGTCCCCATTCTTGGCCATTTTTAAATCTCGGTAATCGGATGGGTATCACCGCAAGTGGATGCGGTCGGGGTCGAGGTCCCGGCGGATGATGCGGAGCTCTTCCTCGGAGGGCGGGGCCGTTGTCTTCAGGCGCAGGCTGAC
>Ga0307379_10013297_pt1 | contig 10674 bp, 4 predicted proteins | sample UN2MG_FD_202237 | JGI IMG/M metagenome (GOLD analysis project Ga0307379, IMG submission 202237) | Soil microbial communities from Risofladan, Vaasa, Finland - UN-2 | ecosystem: Environmental > Terrestrial > Soil > Coastal area > Acid sulfate soil | place: Finland: Risofladan, Vaasa | collected... | reverse complement strand
GTGAGCAGCACATCCACTACATCATGGTCAATTGAGGCATTAAATTCACTTGGATTTGGTACCGGATCAGTGACATGCTTACTCATAATGGCATATGATGTCTCGGCCTCGAAGGGCACTCGCCCGGTAAAAAGCTCGTATGTGATGACTCCGAGAGAGTATGTATCTGAACGAGAATCCACTCTCGTTCCCTGAACCTGTTCTGGCGACATGTAGGCAGGTGTTCCAGATAAGGCGCCGGTCTTCGATTGCTGTTTCGCGTACACCATCCGGGCCAACCCGAAGTCGGTAAGCAGCACTTCCCCATCAGGCGTGAACATGATGTTGCCTGGTTTCAGATCTCGATGAATCATGCCTCTCGAGTGAGCGTAGTCGATGGCGTTGCCAAGTGTACCGACTATTCTTGATATCTCGTCCAAGGTGAAAAGATTCTCGCCGTCGTCAGTATCGCGTCTCCGACGTTCAGTAAGTTCAGCCTTTAGAGTGGGACCATCAATGAACTCCATGACGATGTAGTAGAGATCATCTTGCTTGTCGTAGTCATAAACCTGGACGATATTCGGGTGTCGTAGTCGAGCAACGGCGGTGGCTTCTCTTTCAAACCTTTGGATGAAATCGTCTTCCTCAGCCAGGTGGCTGTGGAGTACTTTCAGGGCGACATAGCGGTCCAGGCTCGCCTGATAGGCCTTGTATACTCGAGCCATTCCTCCCCGCCCTACACGCACGACGATCTGGTATTTGCCAAGCGTTTTGCCTATCAGATCACTCATCGACGACTACCTCATTGGCTGATGTTACGGTTCGACGAATCTCAGACGATATCGTTTTCGAACTCGATCCTTCGGGAGCCGAGTCGATAAGATTGTACTGAACGGCTCAGTGGTTGTAAATAGACGCACAAATCACTCGAACTCTTGGTGCGAAGCCAGCTTATTGATCCAATCTGCAAACTTGTACTCCTAGATCTCTGAATGCTAGTATCTTAGGATCGTCGCTTAACTCTGGAAAGAAGTCCGATCCCGACTTACCACCAGCCTCCATAAGATGTCAACGACGGAAGAATTGACATTACAGCATACGCTTTCACTAGCATAACACGATTTGCTCTCCCTAATCATGAGAAAGGGATTCTGGGCTGTAGGCAAGCGTATCGGGTCATAGCTCGCCCAGATAACGAGAAATTGCAGCCCTGCCAACAAAAGGACCACCACTGTTCTAAACAAGCCTCAACTGACGGCGTCTCGAACGCCATCTTGGGCCACCTGTACGCTCCCATTGGTCGTCAAGATCTGCTCATGTCATTCTCGTAGCATTTCCGACAAACTCCCTTCCAGCGACCGCTGAGACGGCAGATTCGTCGGGCTGGTTTATAAATTCGGTGGTTGCGTGTCAACTGCCCTCTTTGATTCTGATACTGTTTACATAGCCAGATGAGCTTTACTCATGGCTGTGTCGCTGGTAGTATTAGCCTGACTGGAGAGACTAGGAGCGAGAAAATGAGCCAGAAAAATGACGCAGGGCTTTCACAAACAGATGAATTGATCTGTCCACCGATGACGCTGGCTCAGCAAGTCAAAGGCACTATATACCTGATACGCTTGACCATAGAAGTCACCCGAGTGGTTCTTGCGATTATCAAGCTCATTCGACCCTACCTGTCCATGAGTAGCCGACCGCTGCCCGATGGCCCCATACCGCCGGCAGATTCCGTAGGTGATGAAATACCAACCCCAGCCAATCCACCCGTAGAACTTATGAATTGAGGTTGCGCCGTGTTTGGCGTGTTTCAATGCTCCGAGCAGAACACTCCATAATCATCCAGACACGGCACACGCCGCGTGTCAAACGCTGCCCAGGCTCAACTAATGCGACTGATATTTCGTTTAGCACATCGGGCGATGTCTAACCATGCGCTGTAATCGAGTCTAAGGGGAGAATTTGCCAGGAAACGATCAATAGCCGATGTCACTTTTGGCGTAGATTGTGCAGTATCCGTCAAGGTATTTTGGGTCGATTTGGCACGAACAAACTATCGTCAAAGCATGTTACATGACCATGATTTCATAGGATTAGCTCTCAGCTTTTCTAAAGCTAATGCCTATTAGCGAAGCCATACTTAACGCTAATTATAAGATTCTGACTTCTTTTGTTGTTGCTTTGACTGACCAATTGCCTACTCCTTCTTCGACTTCTCACCCAAATAGAGAGTAGCACACTGGTCTCGCAAAAATCTAACAAAGCATTACCTCGCTACGATTGCATCCTGAAAGACTGCAGTTACAAAGTATTCGTCAACTAATCCCCCCGGGTTAGTAACGATTTCCGGCCTGGAAGACACGACAAAACGGCTTTCCTCACAGCGACACATACCACTAGTAATCTGTATCTACTTACCAGGTGCGAAGGTCTTCGACAGCCTAAGTACGACGCCTGTTGATGAAGATTACTAAGAAGGCAAGCAGCAGCATCGCCACCAATAAGAAGATGATACCCAAATAATCGTCCAATTTGGTACCTGGAATATCTTCTTCGGCTGTATTAATCGCATCGGTCTGAGAAGGCGGGCTTTCACTAGGGGTATTCGCTGGTGCTGAAGAAGGGATCGCCAGAGGATCTTCATCCTGGTCATTATCGGATGCCTCAATCGTTACATTAATCTGCGGTTCTTGCGTTTCAGTAGGAGAAGGCGATGGCAGAGGCGAGGTTGTCGGTGTCGACGAAGTAGTAGCTATTGAGGTGAAAGTAGGGACCGGAGTGGAAGTTAGGAAGCGGGTAGCAGTTGAAAGTGCGACCAGGGTCGGTTCAACACCACTAAACGCGATAGCTGTTTCAATCTGAAGAATATCGTCAACTTCATACTCTTCTACAATGTAAACCGGCGCTCCCCCAATAAGACAGTCATCGTGACATACCGCAGGCTGCAGGGCGATCAAATACTCGCCGTCTTCGCCGGTTATGGTTGCCGAATTACCGGTGACGTCTACCAACGTTGCTTCATCTGAAAGAGCTGGGAACCGCAATGTCACCTCTTGTACGGTTCTTGCCCAAGCAACCCTGGTAATGAAACCAGGGCTTGAAAACGTCGCGACGTAATAATGTGGATGCTGTTTTAGTGTCACCTGGCTGAAGTTGTCGAGGTACTCAATTGCTGTCGCATAGGCAGCGTATGCTGGTCGGCGACTTGAGTCTTGTCGCAATAAACCGAAAGATTCGGCGCCTTCCGGAAGCATCACATCGGCCAGTTTGTAGATGGCGATACGCTCCGTTCCGGCTGAAAACGCCAGAGCTGTCGCTTGAGCGATAAACCAGGCCTGCTGATCGAGGTCTACTGTAAACGCCGGTCGGTCAACGGGCCAGAGCGGATCTCTGTTAGGAGGTGCGTTCGTTTCATTTAACCAAATGGGTTTGTCGATCCCATAGGCGTCCTGCAAGGCTTGTACTTCCTGGATAATGGAGTAAACAGTCTCTGGTCGAAAATAGATGTGGAGTGAGATCACATCGAAAAACCAGTCGTTCTCGCCGGCTTCCGGGTCAGCTAATGCCACCTCGAAGAGACGGCGGAGAAAGGTCTGGTCATGCCACCAGGTAACACCTGCTAGGTGTATAGTAGCCTGCGGATCCTCTTCCTTGATAACCTGATAGGCAACCTTTAGAAGTCGATAATACTCCTCAACAGAACCGGCGAACTCGAAGCCATATGTGTCGGATGTAATCTCGGGTTCATTCCAGATAATCCAATTGTGAACGTTGAGCGGACCATAATACTGGGCTATCCGCCGGGCATAATTTGCCCAGTAGTTGTCCGGGTCGTCTATGGGTAGATCCAGACCGACCGGTACTCCAGCTTCGGTGCCATCCTCGGAAGCCCAGGGAGCGGTATTTTTGAGTAATCCGACAACCTCACGGTCGTTTCTTTCGGCATCGTCCAGCCATTCTTCGCGCACGTGGAGGGTGTTCCAATCATCGGGGCCTTGTGGCTGGATTTCTCTCCAATAGAAAAGAATTCGTTCCCATCCCACGCCTAACTCTGCCGCTTCTTCTGGGGACCAAAAGGCTTCGGCGACTCCAAATCTGGGATCATTTTGGTTGTTTTCTTGGATGATAGCCGTATCAAACGATAACAAGAAGATCGATATGAAGACCAGGAAACCGGCCAAGATCGTCATTCGGTTACGTGCACGGATAGCCGTACTTCGGTTCAAAGCAGGATCTCCAGTTAGCTTCTTATGATTATGACACACAGGCTATTCAGCCGGTAAAGCCGAAGATTAAGTCGCGTGATAAACAGCAGATTGAGCAGCAGACAATGATACCATCCGAGGGTTTGCCGCAACAGAAGGTGCTCCTTTTTGGTATACTCAGTCCGATGCGTTTTCGTAGCACTCAAGAAAAGATCCTCGAATATACCAACGGCCGGATGGCAGTTAGCGCAGTCCCGGGCAGCGGAAAGACGTTCATATTGTCCCACCTGGCGACGAAATTACTCTCTGAAGGCTTCGTCAACGCTGAGGCCGGGCAGCAGGTATTAGTCGTCACCTATATGAATGCGAGCGTTGAAACATTCCGTGCCAGTATCCGCAACAAGCTGGCGGATAAAAAGATGCTTCCCTTTGGATTCGAGGTCCGGACGCTCCACAGCCTGGCATTAGAGATAGTGAAAGATGCTGCCGGAGGGGGTAATGGGAACTTCGAGAATCTGCTGATAACCGACGAGAGTGAGTCGAGCAATTTCATCGCCCTCGCGGTCTCAACCTGGGTCGAAAATAACCCAGAACTGTGGAGCAGCCTGCTTACAGACAGCAGTCCACAAGAACATGTTCGATGGCAAAACCGAATACAGAAGATCTCAGGTGACTTCATTCGAGAAGCAAAAAACAGCCGGTATACGCCGTCGATGGTACTTGATCTGCTCCGCAAAGATAGAACCGAGCTGTCAAAGCCTCTACGATCCTTTTCAGAACTTGCCGAGGAACGGGGCGAATACAGGGTGATGGAAATACCACTCCTGGGCATGCTCTCCGAGATATACGGTCTTTATCAGGCGGCTTTAATCCGGCAGTCAGCGATGGACTTCGATGACCTGATTTGGCAAGCATCAAATACCTTGCTCTCAAGAAAGGAGTCGATATCGACTCTTAGGCAAAGATGGCCCTACATCTTGGAGGACGAAGCACAAGATAGCGTCCCGTTGCAGGAACACCTCCTCGATCTCATTACTGGTGAAAATGGCAACTGGGTTCGAGTTGGTGATCCAAACCAGGCCATTACCAGCTCATTTACTTCTGCCCATCCGAAAAGATTTAGTGATTTCCTCGACCACAACGATGTTACAACTCTTCCCCTTCCCCACTCTGGAAGGAATGCCTCCATCATCTTCGAAGCGGCAAACAATCTGGTTAGCTGGGTTTGCGATGACCACCCGGTTCCAGAAGTTAGAACCAACGCGTTTCGACGTCAGATGATTCTGCCTACGCCGGAAGGAGATAGTCAGCCAAATCCTCCGGATAACGAAGCGTCGATACAAATCCGGGTTTACGAGCGGCGTGAGGAGGAAGAACTACCTCAGGTTGCGAAAGCCGCTGCGGATTATGCACTTGAACACCCAGACCACACTCTTGCCATTCTGGTGCCAACGCACAATTTGGGATTCGAGATGGCAAGGCGGCTGGATGAACGAGGAGCTGACTACGATAATCAGCTTAGAAGAAACAACCAGGTGAAGGAAATTGCGGCTTCGCTCACAGCTGTCCTATCTTTGCTGGTAAATCCTCACGACAGGAAGGCGCTGTCAGAAACATATACGACGCTCCGAGAGCTGGAGCATCCAATCGTTGCCCTTCCTTCCGTGCTCTCGGAAGAGGAAAGTCCAGAGCGAATCAAGACCATTCTCCTGAGCGTTCATAAGGCCGAGGCGTTTTTGTTTGCCTCCGTCGATGGCGATCTGGAATCGGCCCTTCCCCAGCATATCGCCAATGAACATGAACTGAGATACCTGGCAGGGTTCGCATCATATTTGCGCTCGCTTTTCGATCTCAGGCTGTTGGCATTCGACGATCTGATTCTAACATTGGCGGATGAATTATATTCAGGGATGAATGGCCAAACATATCGCAGCCAGGATATGGACCTGGCTATTGCCTACCAGCTGGCGGGCGCAGCCAGGTCTTGGCTTGATATACATCCGGAGTGGCGTCTGCCCGAGATATGCGCCCAGTTGAATGATGTTGCCCGCGGCAGTCATTCCATCTCCATCAATACGAGCGATAGTTCGGGCTATAAGCCAGAACCTGGGCGTATAACGTTAGCAACCCAGCATGGCGCTAAAGGTATGGAATGGGATGCAGTCTTCTTAGTTGGGATCGATGGCGGCTGGATCCCTGGTGGACTTGAAGCACATTTTCTGGGGATCCGTATGCCTTCGGGAGGAGATCCTTCGGCTGAGGCTATCGCCCAGCTGCGTCAACTGATGGAAGGCGACGCTGGCCTTTTTGCAGGGAGAACAGCAACTGAGACCGCTCACATAGAAGTTATTTGTGAAAGACTCCGGCTGCTTTACGTCGGAATCACACGGGCTCGGCGGTTCCTCCACCTGAGTAGAAGCAAAAGTGTGCAGCGCTTTGATAAGGAAGTGGATACCGAACCAGCCACCGTACTGGGCGTACTCTACCGGTTTATCCAGGATAGAGTTCACTCATCTTAAGACCACAATTGTTATACCTCTCTAAATTAACGAGTTCCTTGCTTCACGATTCTCTCGGTACGTAATAGAATAGCGATATGAGTATATACAATCCATTCTTCCATCGTGGAGCGATTAGACGGGCGGAGGAATTTCATGGCCGCGAGGATCAGATTGGCCAGATCCTGGGTCTTTTTCGCAGTGGGCAAAGCGTCTCTATTGTTGGCCCGCGCCGGATTGGAAAGAGCTCCCTTCTTCTCCACTTGAAGCGACCTTCGACTCGCCAGCAGGCAGGTATTACGTCAGATAGAACCATTGTTGCTCTGGTGGATTGCCAGGAACTGGGTGGGTCGCCTCCTGAAGAAGTATATGAAGCCCTCATGACAAGCATCATGGACGCCAATGGCATGAAAAGCAATGTGCCATCGGGAGTTGAGCGACCAGGCACTTATCGCTCGCTTGACATCATCCTGGGTGAATTATTCCGATCCGGCTCATCAGTTATTGTCCTTCTCGACGAGTTTGAGTTGCTCGCAGCAAATAAAAGATTAACACCCTATTTCTTTGCTCGACTGCGAGGTTTAACGACAAAATACGGGCTCGCTTACCTGACAGCCAGCCAGCGCCCACTTTTCGACATCACCGCTGACGAAGAGATTCTTAGCTCTCCCTTTTTCAATATCTTTGTCACCCTGTCGCTGGGATTGTTTTCCCACCAGGAAGCTCTCGATTTGTTTGAAAAGCGCTTGGAGGAAACAGGAATTGAGTTCTCTGCTGAGCTCTGTGAGTACCTAATTGGACTTGTCGGCTCCCATCCCTTTTTTCTGCATATTGCCGGTTACCACGCGTACACCGCAGTCGCAGAAAGCCGCATTGGAGAATCCCAGGACTCATACCAGGATCTGGACACCGCGATTGAAATCGAATCAGACTCTCATCTCGGCTACCTGTGGCATATTCTTTCATCCGAGGAGCAGTATTGCCTGGCTATCTTGAATGGTCCGGTGGACCCGATGCGCCAACTTGAGCAGCAGTGCCTGGTTGAGCGAGCTGACGATGGGTATGTTTACACAAGCGAGATCCTTAAACGATTCGTTCGCAGGCAATACGTTCAAGGTATCATCCAGGCAGGACCATTTGTGATAGATCAACAGAGACACCAAGTGCATGCTGATGGTCACGAAATAAACCTGACAACATCTCAATTTGATTTGCTCTCGCGTCTTGGCAATCAATCTGGTCAGGTGGTGCCAGGTTCCGATTTAGAGATAGCGGTATGGGGAGATGAACTACTCGATGATCCAGACCGGCTCAAGACGCTGATAAAGCGTCTCCGCAGAGCAATCGATCCCTTCGACAAATGGATCATCAGTGAACGCGGTGTGGGGTATGCTCTTAGAGAGCCGGAAGCCTAACCATCTCGGCGGTTTGATCAGAAGATTAGGGCTGCTCCGGTGGTTGCTTGCAGCCTCCATCCTCGCCGTAATCGTCATTCTCACGAGCCATCAGACATCTTTGGCCCAGTCATCCTCATCTGTTTACTGGCGATATGATGCTCCCGATAGATTAAGCTGGATCGACATTTCAGATATTGATTTGGACGGGATCGAGGACTTCGTCATCGTCTCTGGTGATGGAGATGTAATAGTCGTTGGAGCCGACGGGATCGCCAGGTGGCCTGTTCCCTATACTGCCGAATCAACAATAGTTAGTGTATCTACTGTTGATATTGAGAGTAATTTGGAGCCAGGCCGTGAAATCTTACTCCTTACGGAAAATGGTCTCATAGTCCTCGATAAAGATGGAAATGAAATAATCAACTCAGCACTTAGAGAGAAACCAGCAGCAGCCAGACCAATCCATGGATCTTCTGGAGAATTTGAAAACATTCTTGTGGCGCTAACTTCTGGAGAACTGCGGAAACTCGACGACAAGGCAAGGATTATTTGGCAATATACATTCGCAGATGTGAACTCCCAGAACGCCCAACTCTTGCTTCATTCGGCCGACCTTGATCGCGACGGTCAGGACGAGATTATTTATAGCTACTTTACCGATGAAGGTTTTAGCAAGCTGGCCTTGTTGAACCCAGCCGGAGAGCTCATTTGGGAGCGTTCGTACAGTGGGACGGGCAGTGAGATGACCATCGTCGAATTCGATCCTGAAAAGCCGCTGGAGATTGCCTTGGCAACTTCTCTAAACCGGGTTCACCTCTACACGATCGACGGTGAACGGCGCTGGCCGTACCGTTCACCGAACAAACCTATTACTTCGCTGGAAGCCACCTTACTCGATGGTACACCAGCTCTTGTCGTCGGCACGTCGGTGGGAAAGCTAATCGCCTATGACGAACTAGGAAGAAGAATCTGGGAAGGTACTTATAGCGATTCGCCGGACCGACCAATCTTGTCAATTTCCTCGACTTCAAATTTTCAGTCCGATTCAAATCCAGTTTCCCTGGCTGTATTGATAGGACAAACCGATGGAACTAGCGAAGCAACAGACATATTTCTGCTCGATGGAGAAGGCAGGCGTCTTGAGCCTTCATATCCAGCTGTTGACAATGCAGCCCTATCGAGTTTGGTTGATGTAAACCATGATGGTATCAATGAACTTTTTCTTGCAGGATTTGCTACCGCCGAATTACTCGATCCCGGAATTGGAGCGCGCAGGTACTCAAGTGCGTGGGACTATAGATTGGGAGCGGGCCCTCAAGCATTCCTGGTCACCAATATCGATCAGGACCCTGAACAGGAAATTCTGATTGGAACAGAAGGAGGTGCGCTTCACGCTCTGAAGAACAATGGCAGCCTCATTTGGGCTGCCGAACTTGGGGGTAGCGTCAGCGATATTGCCGTGGCCGAATCCGGAGAAGATTCTCGAATAAACATCGTGGCCATTCACAACGACAGTACAATCAGTGATGAGGGAGTCGCTGCCTTTGAAGGATGGTTGGAATTGTTGGATTCCGACGGCAACCAACTTTGGTCCAAGTCTCTCCCTTCAACCATTACAGCGTTAGCCGTTGGCGATATTAACCGCAGCGGACCACTAGAAATTATCGTTGGCACGTCGGATGGACACATCGTCACCTTTTCGCTAGCCGGTGATGAGTTTTGGCGCTCCACGGTTAATGCAAGTGTAGATACCCTGACTTTGTCTATTGATGAACAAGGTGTCGATATACTTGCCGGGACGGGCGCAAACAAGATCGAACGATTTGACAATAAGGGCACCGGCTATGTACGAATTGCCGAATATCTGGACGAAATCGTCGATATCTTCGATCTAACCCGGGATCCTGAATTTAAACCAATACTTTTGGTAGCTGTTGAAGACGGCACCATTCGCGGCATCAGCACTAAAGGAAACCAATTATGGCAGGTTGATCTTCCCGGAGTGCCGGTCGCTTCGATTCCCGCCGACAACTCCGTTCTTGTTGGAACTGATGACGAGCAGCTATTGCGGATCGACGTTGACGGTGAAATCTTGTGGCGCAACCCTGATCCCGGTCGTATTACCAGTCTCTATTGGGGGGATCTCGATGGCAATGTTCAGGCTGACATCGCCGCTGGCAACCGGGAAGGCGGCGTCAAACTGATTACCGGCGATGGGGACAAGATTTGGGATGAGCTCAATCTAGATAGTGAAGTTGCCGCAGTTTCGGCAGTGCGCCAGGAGCCAAATCTGCAAGCAGATCTGGTCGCCATCACTGACAACGGCGTTGTTCAGCTATTCCAATCCCAGGCGAATAGACCTCCTTTACTGGTAAACCCCCAAACTGATGTCAGTGAAGGAAATTATAGCATCAGTGTATCTGTCATAGATGTTGAAAATGACCCGGTTACGGTTGGTCTTGAACTGTACGATTCGGATGAAGAGGAATGGATACTTCAGGGTAAGAGGACTGCAATCGGAGGGACAAGCACACTGTTCTGGCCCATTGATCCGCCCGAAGACTCCCCCGAAGTCCGGTACCGATTCCAATATAATGA
>Ga0307379_10013296_pt1 | contig 10674 bp, 13 predicted proteins | sample UN2MG_FD_202237 | JGI IMG/M metagenome (GOLD analysis project Ga0307379, IMG submission 202237) | Soil microbial communities from Risofladan, Vaasa, Finland - UN-2 | ecosystem: Environmental > Terrestrial > Soil > Coastal area > Acid sulfate soil | place: Finland: Risofladan, Vaasa | collected... | reverse complement strand
TGCCCTCTTTCAATGTGTTCTTTTTCCATACAAGATAGTTTTGATAATCTGGAGTATCTTCTATCTTAAATTGTGGCACTCTATATACTCCAAGCTTAAGTTCTGTATTGCATTTATTGGCTATCACTGTTGTATTATTAAATGCTTCCTCACAATTAATAGATTTTGCCCGTTGTAACATCTCTTCTGGACCGGCAACATAAAAGTGGGGACCATACTGCATAGTTCCCATCTGCCTATATTCCTCAAGAGTCATTTTTAGTTGTAGTGCCATTAACATTTCATGTAACTTGTGATCTTCTTTTCGCATATAGTGACAATCAGCAGCCAACGTAAATGGTACACCATGTTTTCTACCAAACTCCAATAAAAACTTATTGTAAATGGTTTGCTTCTTATCTTCATCATCCCAGACTTGTAGTTCCAAATAGAAGTCGTTCTTAAATATGGATCTATAAAATGATAGTTCTCTATCTAATACAGCAGAAGAATCTGTAACTGATATACATTTGTCAAATTGATTCATATTAAACTGTAGTCGGTTAGCAAAAATACCATTGAGACAAGCAGTAGTGGCTACTACATGACCCTGCAGGGCTCTCAGGTTCTCTTTATATATGCGCGGCTTATAATAGAAGTTTTCTATTGCAGCCTTACTTACAACTTCACAAAGTCTTGAGTATCCTTCAACATCTTTAGCGAGCAATATCATGTGCATATTGTCGCGAGTTTTATCAAACTTATTATCAGGATCATCAGTTATGTAGGCTTCAATACCAAGAATTGGTTTTAACTTGGCTTCAGTCATTGCTTTATAAAATTCAATGACTCCACCCATAACTCCATGATCTGTGATTGCACAAGTATCCATACCTAATTCTTTGAGATAATCTGGTAACTTCTTAGGCAGAATAGCCCCATCAAGTAACGAGTACTCGGTATGGAGATGCAAGTGAGTAAATAGCATCTCCTAAACACTTCCTTTCTTTGTAACAGTAATAGTAATTTCTAGCATATTATTCTAATATAATTTTACGTAGTTCGTTCATTTCTTCTGGCCGTTCTCGAAGATAATTAGCCATATTTGTAGTGCCTTGCACTTTCTCGCCTTTGTATATATACCATGCCCCTGACTTTTCTACTAATTCACGTTCAACAGCTAACTCCAAAAGATCTAGGGGGCCATCTATTCCCTTACCATACATGATATTAAATTGTACCATTTTAAATGGTGCACCAACTTTATTCTTAATTACTTTGACTTGAGTACGACTACCAGTCTTAGCAGCATCTTTTACTGTGCTCTCTGCTAGGGTAGCTACTCTGCGAATATCTAGTCTTTGAGAAGCATAGAACTTGAGCGCATTGCCGCCCGTGGTCGTCTCCGGGCTGCCGAACATAACCCCGATCTTCATGCGAATTTGATTAGTAAAAATAACTAAAGTTTTGGTAGTATAAATAATTGCAGTTAGTTTTCTCATGGCCTGGCTCATTAATCGAGCATGAAGTCCCATATGAGAAGCACCCATCTCTCCCTCTAGTTCTGCACGAGGAGTGAGGGCAGCTACTGAATCTACTACAATAAGTCCCAGAGAACCCGAGCGAGTTAGTTTTTCTACAATCTCTAAAGCTTGCTCACCACAGTCAGGTTGTGCAACCAATAACTCTTCTTTCTTGATACCAAGTGCTGCAGCGTATTCAATATCAAGAGAGTGTTCAGTGTCGATAAAAGCACATGTTAATTTTTGCTTTTGAGCTTCGGCAATAGCGTGAAGAGCTAATGTAGTTTTTCCTGAACTTTCTGGTCCCATAATTTCTACCATTCTGCCACGAGGATATCCCCCATTTAGGGCGACATCTAGTTGAATAGATCCAGAAGGAATACGGTCAATAAGTGGAAAGCTTGAACTACCAGTAATGATAGTCCCTACACCAAATTCTTTTTCTAGTGCAGATACAGCTAGCTCTAGAGCTTTATCACCACCAGATTCTGCGGTTTCTTTTTCTTCTTTATTCTTCACCATATTCTTCTATCTCCTTATTAGTTACATAAAGATAAACTGGTATCCATGCGCCACTATTATCTATATCAATATTATTACCTACGACTTTAATTTCACAAACTTTAGCCACACGATTATGAGCTATTCTTATTACTGTTTGTTTAAATTTGTCTTCTTTCATTAGTTAGTCTTCCAGATTAGATATTGGTACCCACATCCAGGTCTTAACCCAGAAGCCAGCGATAGTTCCCTTCACATCTCCAAGAGATGTAGTAATTTCAGGTTCTTCTTCTATATCAAAACTGTCAGTAAGACATTGTTCTTTGAGAAAATCCCAAGCTGCTTGAGCAATTTTTTCATCAGAGAATTGTTCTTGTAATTTATCTATTTTTTTATTAATTGTCATTATCAAATACCTGTGTGCTTTAATTGTGGATAACAATATAAATCATTAAACTCTTTATATACTTCTGGATGCGCTTCAAACGTAATTAAAAATGCTAAGTTGCATCCAACATGCCACAAGTGGGGCATACCAGATTCAGGATCAAGTACTTCTCCTTTTCTCCATGAGAAGAGATGACGTAATAAGGCACCATATACACGATGATATTTTATACCACCTCGCCAATTTTCATCATCATACTTGTTTGCTCCAAAACTTAGGGTATGACCAACTCCTTCAAGAAACTCTGTGGGTAAGAGGTCAAGTCGATTTTTCCCCTCATCAAACTTAACGCCTTTTTCTTCCATTATCATATCTCCGTATATCCTTTTATATAGTTAACTATTTGTTGCCAAGCTAATGGGAAATTTCTATATCCATAGGCCCATACATCTGCCATATCTTTCACTATTTCATTGTAGGGATAAGCTATAGTGAGTATTTGTGAATTAGGCCAAGCCTTACGATACTTCTCAATATTGATTGGACTATCGTCGACAAGGAAATCTAATTTTATCAAATCTTTTCTCAGGGTATAAATGATATTATCTTGTGGAAAGTCGGGTATCCATTTTTCAAACCAAGCAGCCTTATCTGGGATAGTTCTTGGTCCTCCAGCAGGGTGAGTAATGATAACTATCTCATGCCCATCTTTTTGAAGAGTTTTGATAGCCTTAATTGCACCAGGAATTGGTTTTACATTCTCATAGATAGTGGGATTTTTGAGCCAACTATATAGTTGTTTACCACATTCTTTTTTAATTAGCTTGTGAAAATACCATTCAGTAATGTCGCTAATTTTGAGATGGTCATCCCATTTTTTATTGTACCAATCTAACCAAGGTTGGTGAAGTGCTGCAATTATTCCATCAACATCAAGCCCAATTACTGATTTACGATATTTATTCTTCTTCTCCAGTTTCTTGATTGTCATACTGTGCCTTTTTTATTAGTAATGTACATTGTTTATCTTTCAATTTAACTACTCGTTCTCGAAACCAAGCTAATTCGATACTCAATATTTCTAATAGTTCCTTCAAAGATTTTTCTTCATCACCATAATTAATTCTATATTCATCATTGAATAAAAACTCACATGCAGTTTCATAGTAGTCACGTTCAACTGGGGCACAACTTTTAGATAAAGATATATAGTCACGTATTGCTTGTTCTATTATCTTAAGAATAAGATAGCGCGCTTCATCTATTTCTGCGGGGGGATAATCTGTATTCTCCACTTATAGTGATCCTCCTTACAAGAAGGAGTATAACTATAAATGGATCTATAAGTAAAGGAAATTATTAACGGATGTCACATCCACCAGCAGCACAGGCCACAATATCTTGATGATTAGTACTATCTTCTAATTCCTCAACTTCCTTTAAATCTATTTCTTTCAAGTACTTATACATCTCATCATACTGAGCCTGACTTATTTCTTCATGTGGCGCCTGTTTATAGGCCTTCATATCATATGGGATTACTGTCATACCATTATAGTATTGTCTGTTCTCCCACATCCACCTACCTACCTCATCCCATTCATGATCTTGAACATTAACTGTAACTGAAACTGAATGAGTATTGTCCCCCTTGCGATGCCCAGGATGCACCCAGTCAACGTATAAGCGACGTACCCTATCCAAGAGATGTATAGCACTCTCATCGCGAAACGTAGCCCCATCTGGGGCTTTTACAGGTATAGATAAGACACCTTCTGTAGAAGGTTTAAAGAAATCATCCTCAACTAACTTGGGGATTTTCTTCTTCAGATATTGATAAATAGATTCTGTTTTTAAAACTCTTATACGGCGAGTATAGTAAGAACTATGCCAGCCATGAATACCACTAGAACTAGACAGCACAAGAGCACTAGTACCGTCAGGTTTAATACATGTAGTTCTGGCGGCTTGTTTAATTCCAAGAATTTTTGATACACGAGCATTTTCTTCTAATACTGTTTCTGCTGCCTCAACTATATCTAGTGATAAAATATTACCACTAGCAATTCCAGATAGACTAACTCCCAATAAAGCTTCTTTTTCTGTTGCTTGTTGCCAACAATCACGCAAGTAATGAAAATTAGTTAGAGTTGCTTGAAGAGTGCCAAGGAATGCTCCTGCTTTGACTCTTGCATTCAGATCAGCCTGATCTTTTACATCTGATACATTTACTGTAGTAAGATTACAGAAGCTATGGTTATAGAGAGAGACTTCGCCACAAGGATTACATCCCATCTCCTTATCATTACTAAAATAAATACCTGGTTCTCCGTTACCTGAAGCTTTAAGTAGTTCAAATAACTCTTTAAATCTTTTCTTATTAATCTTGTGGCGTAATAGGACTACAGAATTATTGGCGCGGCCTCTTTGTGGATTGAGGTCTTGCCAAGCGCCTGTTTTACTGGCCATCATCTCTTCATCCTCAAGAGAAAATAGAGATATGAGGGCGGCTCTTCTAATGCCACCAGCAAGAACAGCATCAGCTATGTGGCAAACAATATCATGACATTCTAATGAGGTAAGTTTAGTGCCTGGTTCTTTTGTTGCAAAGATGGCATCTATGTGATGAATACAATCCTTTAGCGGTTGAGGTCCGGGAGCTTTCCCTCCACTAGTTTTTAATGGAGTTCCTTTCGGCCTAATGTCTGAATAATCTAATTGAGGTATAGATAATCCAAAGAAATAAGACTTAGCTATTGCCTTGACTGCGTCGGCCCATCCCTCAATTGAATCGGCAAGAAGAAATCTCTTTGTTCTTTTAGAGCGAACCTTAATTTCTGGAAGCTGATCCACATGATGGCGTTGGACAGAGTAACCAACTCCTGTTCCTCCAAGTAGAAGAAACATAATTTCATGGAACACTTCCCAAGAATCTATTGCAGTAAAACTACAATTATAGGATCTGGCTGGATTAATTTCTATAGCTTTACCTCCAAATTGGAGTGCTCGCATTGATGGTAATACAAATTTGGGATAAGTAAGTTCATATGCTTTTTCAATTTCCTCTTTTAGCTGAGGAAATTTCTTAATAAACATATTCTTATTACGATCAATAACCTCAGACCAAATTTCTCTACGTTTTTGTTTTTCTAGATATTTAGCATACTTAGAGTAGATAATAACATCCGAGAGGATAGTATCAGATAGTTTCATTAGAAGATTTTATCTCATTAAGGTGATGGGGTCCATAGAGCTTTTTCTTGTGATTGGCCCTGAACATAACTTTGTAAAGTTTTAATTAGTTCAGCAGTAGCATTCTCTAGCATTGCCATACGTGCAACTAGAAATTTAACTGGGTCAAGTCCAGTTTCTGAACGCACTTGAGCGTCAGCAAATTGAAGTAATCCCAGAAGAGTAACCCCATTTAGCGTATCTGGCCCTTCGGCAAATAACTCAAAATGAGGTTTACCATCCTCGGTAAGACCCACAGTAAATCCATTCATTAACTTAACTTGCTTCTCTTCTGGCTTCTCATTTTCCATTTTAGTCTCCTAATCTACATTCTTATAAAGATGTAATTCAGCTAACTTTTCTGCTCGAAGTAACCATGTACGTAATTGATTAATATATGAATCACAAAATGTACTATCAATTAGCTTAAGAGAGTCAATTGCGCCACGAAGTAATTCATATTTCATTGTTGGCATATAAATATCTTGAGTATCTTGAAGATGATAAGGACAATTACCATTACTTTCTTCACCATGGTTATGCATTTTATTTACCCCTACCTACTGTTCATTTTATCAATATAACGTTCATGTTGTACAGCTTTAGCTTCCACAGAGATGCAAATAATTGCACTCTCTACTGTCTTGCGACTGTTGGATATATCTGCTAAGATTTCTTTCCAGAAAGCCAACTCTATTTCTGCATGAGTAATAGCATTTTTAATATCTGAGATACTGTGTTCCGTGAGAGCTATGAGAGTATCCTTCGCTGGCAATTTCATTTCTTTATTTCGATATTCAGTTACAAGGGCGGTATATTTCTCGCGATATCGATCATCACTAGTACTCTTACATGCAGCCAAACGAGCTTCTGATTCGGCCTTAAGGAACGCTGCTTCCTGATGAAGACCCATGAGCTTACTACCAATCTCCTGACAGAGTCCTGGATTAAGATCTGGTGGTAAATCTACTTTAAAATATGTCTTCCACTTATCTATTTGCTTTCCAGCAATAAGATATTTCTCTCGAAACTTTAAAGCAAAACCATCATGTAATTTCTTACCCTTTCGTAAGCTGGCAAACATATCCACTACTTTGGAAATAACTACTTCATTCTCAATAATTTCAGCAGCTTCAGCTTCAGTTGTACTTTCAGCCATTTATATTCTCCCATATGTTTTTAGAAATCTTACAATTAGCCATACAGGCGGCACCTTTTTGATTTACATTAAGCAATCTTTGAAAAAGAGTTCCTTTGGTTCCTCTGTAACCTGAAATACATGAAGAATCATATGGGCAACCTGTAACAGATCCATCTGGCCATACGTGAGCTATACCCAAACCTGCCATACAAGTGCTAGAGGGATTTAGTTTTCTCTCAAGTGTAGCTTGTACACATTTATCATGATGAACTATAGGAAGTATTTGTAATTGCTTTACTGCTTTCCGATATTCTGTTATTGCGCTCTTAGCTGGTGCGCTCCCTAATTTATTTTTCTCTAAAAGAAGATGTATTTGATCTACTCTAGCAGAAGAATAACCTTCCATAAAGGAAATAGAGTTTGGTCTTACAACTAAATTTAAATTCAATACTACATTACATCGACGACAAGAATCAACTAGTTTTCCCATTGCGGAACTATCATATGTAAATTCTATGGATACCATAGATAGTGGAGCAATAAATTGATCTAAATGTTTAATATCTAATTCATGTTGCCATTTTGTAATGGTGTGAGGACCATTTGCAGTAATACAAAGAGCTGGAGAATGAATTGTTTTAGTTGAATTAAGTTCATTCCATAATGCTTTAAGTCTTGTAGTAATTGGAAGAGGATAATTATCTAAATCATCCAAACCAATTGTAAACTGTCCACAATCAACTTGACGTTGGTTAAAAAGCATATCTACAATTTCTGTTGAATTAGTTTGAGCCTTTGTTTGATGAGCTACTGATTTTTTAATATAACAATTTCTACAATTGTTCTTGCAACCAATAGTTGGTTGCCACATTACGTGATAAAAAGTTGGTTTACCAACAATCTTTTTTAATAACATCTAGTCACCATCTAGAACTTCACTAAGACGCATTTTAGCTGAATTTTTTTTAGGTGGTTCAATTTCTTCAAGATCATCTAGTGATGAAGCAATATCTAACTCTCTACCTGTACTGGTAGATATCTTTTGATTTCCAGGCATTGCAGCTTCTGCCGCAAGAGATGAAGCATAACGAGCCTTGTCTCTTGCCCACTCTCTAATTTCATCTATCTTACTCTTCATAATTTTGGCAATAGGCTTAGTATCTTTTAGTGCTCCCATTAATTCTTCTTGAGTAACATCTGGTTTACCAGATTGAAATGCCCGAGCAATAGATTCACGAACTACTTTTTCAATCTCTGATCCTGTATAGTTGTGGGACGCTAATACTAATTCATTTAGCTCAATATTTAGCTTCTTAATATTACGTCCCCTCATGCGAAGATGAATATCAAATATTTCTTTTCGTTCTTGGGCCATTGGTAAATCAACAAACAAAACTTCATTAAATCTACGGATTAATTCAGGAGGTAAAGCTTGAATGTCATTAGCTGTTGCTAATACAACAACATTCTTCATACTTTCTTCCATTGCAGTTAGAAGAGTTCCGAAAACACGAGCAAGAGTTCCTCCGTCACTGAAATTACTAGACTTAGTTCCCGATAGGCCCTTTTCAATTTCATCTATCCAAAGAATACAGGGAGCTACAGCTTCTACTTGGCCAAGAACTTGTCGCATATTGGCTTCAGAGGCGCCCACAACACCACCCATGATCTTACCCATGTCAAGACGAAGAAGTGGAAGACTCCATAGTCCTGCAATAGCTTTAGCAAGATAGCTCTTTCCGCATCCAGGAACCCCGACAAATAAAATTCCTCTCAATGGCTCTACGCCATAAGCAACAGCTTCTGGTGAAAACTGGCGGTTATAGGTAGCAAAATATTTCTTAGCAGCATCTAGCCCGCCGATATCTTTTAATGCCGGCATAACATTTACGTATTCTAATATCTCTGATCGTTTAATAATCTGCTGTTTTTCTTGAAGTAGTCGTCCCGAATTAATCTCTTTGAGATGGGTAATTGATACACAAATAGCATTAACAATTTCCAACTCAGTTAATCCCTGAAGAGCTGTTGAAAATTTATTAATTTCATCTTCAGAGTATTCAGTTTTAATTCCCTTCATAGTTTTTAAATTTTGAATCCACTCTCGAACAGTTACTTCGATTAATTCTCTGCTAGGCAATTCATATGGAACTGTAATAATTTGTTTTTCTAAAGTACTCTCCATGCCTTGCCGCCGCCCACCTTCGCCATGACAAAGATTTGGAGATATAATAATAATTGTTTTACCAGTATCGATAAGAGAATGATACATATCCCTCATTTGGCGAGGAATAATTCCCTGTAGTGAAAGATTGAAATCTCTCATAATAAAAACAGAACCAATTTTTTTATTATCGACTTTGCGATACTGATCAATTTTTTCTAGGGCAATACGAGGATCCCAACTTTTATCCCAATCTCCAGAAGCCCTCTTAATTCCAGGGACTGAATTAAATTTTTCTTCTTCTTGAAGAGTATACAATGATGAAGCTGCCGCTGGAATTACTCCCTGATAACCTGACCAAATCCAAAACTCTCGATGATTTTTTTCGGTTACTGTCTGATAGAGAGCCTTTATAAAACGTTCTTCCTCATATGTTGTAACCCAAATATATGGAATCTTAGCTTTGATGAGTGACTCGATATGTTCCAAGCTGCTTCCTTGATGCTTGTTGTTTTCTGTAGTTGGCGTAGCCATTGTCTTGGTTCTCCTCTGGTGTCTGTTCTCTAGAAAGTAAGTACATTCTCAATTGGAAAAAGCACTCATGTACCGCTGCTCTGAGCGCCGCCTCAACTACGCAAATTAGAAATTTTTTTGCTAGGTACAAATTTTACCTCATTAATTTTTAATATATCCATAGCTGATCTAACTAATAATAATTCTTCAAATGTTATATGGATATCCGCATCGTTACTCCAAGAATCTTCTGGACCAATCTCTACTAATTTTTTATTTTTTGAAATTTGTATACACTTAATTCTTCCCTCAGTAGTTGCTATTTTCTTCATCATTAATATTTCTTTGTAGGAAAGCGTCGGCAAATCCTCTTCTGTAACTACTATACCTGATGGCCATACTGAAGGTCTAGCTGTAATTATTAGTTTCTCAAACTCTTTTAATTCTTTATAAGCTTTTGATCTCACTGCTCTATTTTCAGGAACATTTACTAACTGAGAACATGCTGGTAGTTCTAGATGGTCTGTATTAATACTTTTCTCTAATAAGGTTTGTTTCACTATACGACTAGCTACTAGACCGAAAGTTATGAAAGCTCTATTTTGTTTAATATAAGTTTCTATTTTTTCTGTAGGTAGATAGCAATAGTATCTATTTATTTCAAGAGATCCGGCCCATTTAGTAGCAATTTCTATATCATCTTTAGTAGCCTTGTGCATAACAACTACAAGATCCATATTAATCTACCTCAAGAAGTTCTATTCTTCTTTGGATTTCTGTCTTTGGTTTTTTTACTGACATTATTATTGGATTATTAACATCATAACAAAATTCTATTTTAGTAGAACAAACAGTAGATCCATCTTTTCTAACTCTTCTTTTAATCTTCTTAACTATTCCGCAACCTATTTTACTTAATTGAGATCCAATAATACCAGATATAACTTTTGGAACATATCCCAACGGAATGAGATTTGAAGGTTTACGCATACATAAATCCAAACCAGAAAGATGATGCGGCTCATTTAATTCTTCGCCAAATATTTCTCGCCAAATATCTTCTCTATGAGGGCTAATCTGCCATTCTTTTGCTGTTTCAATCCATACCCCTATAGCATTAGGGTCTACTTTATTGGTTGGTTGTGGAATAAGCTGTATCCTAAACATAGAGGCTAAAGGATATAATCTATCTTTCCACACAGTAGATGTTTTAGGGCTACTGCAATCACCCCAT
>Ga0307379_10013294_pt1 | contig 10674 bp, 4 predicted proteins | sample UN2MG_FD_202237 | JGI IMG/M metagenome (GOLD analysis project Ga0307379, IMG submission 202237) | Soil microbial communities from Risofladan, Vaasa, Finland - UN-2 | ecosystem: Environmental > Terrestrial > Soil > Coastal area > Acid sulfate soil | place: Finland: Risofladan, Vaasa | collected... | reverse complement strand
AGGTTGTCAGCGGCTCGTCGGGCGGGACCTTGAACTGGATCAGCGTGTCCAGCCGCGGATCGTGGTGGATCAAGTCGAAGCTACGTGGCTGCCCATCGGCATCCACGAGGCGCAGGTCGTGTCCGTCCGCGGTCGCCCGGTCGGCCAGCGGGACGCGCACGCCGGCAACGTCGCCCTCGCCGGCTTTGCACTCGATGCGCACACGATAGGGCCACTCGTCGTGCCACCACTCGGGCTGACCGGCGAAAACGGCGGTGTTCAACAAGGCGACTACGAGGATGGGGTAGGAAATCGGCGTCGCACCTGCGGTCATTCTGAGGGAGCGCAGCGACCGAAGAATCTGGCCGCTCCCTGCGCCGAAGCCAGATTCTTCGCTGCGCTCAGAATGACGCGCGCTACGCTCACAAGGACGCGCGCTGCGCTCAGAATGACCGGAGGCGCGCGAACTCATCGGCCCTTGACCCGCAGTCATTTGCTCTCGCTCAACTGCTGGAAATAGCGGCGGACCGCGTCCTGGTACTCCTGCGGAACCGGCTCGTCCATCGCGTCCAGAATCCGGCGACGCTGCTCAGCCGGCAGGTGATAGGCGCGGTCGATGTGCAAGGCCATCTCGCGCATCGCCAGCTCGCCGCTCATCCGCAGGTTTTGCAGCACCATCTGCTGAATCTTGAACAGCTCGGCGTAGCGGCCGTCCTGGCCGGCCCGCTCGGCCTGCCTCATCAGCTCAACGGCCTCCTCCAGCTCGGGCACGCTGATGCGGATGACCTTAAGCTGGCCGGCGATGCGCTCGGCCTTCTGGCGGATACGCTGCTGCCAATCGGTCATGAACTGCATGTCTCTCATGAGCGGCGGGGGGCTCTGGCCTTGCAGGCCCTCCTGGCCGGCGCCGCGGGCCTTGCCGCCGCCGGTCGCCCCGCCGGTCGCCATCTGTTGCAGCTCTTTCACGACGCCCTCTTCATACGGGTCGTTGGTGACGCGCGTGGGCGTGTTGCGGCCCTTCAGGCCTTTGGCCACGTTTTCGACCAACTGACCCTGGCTGCGGCCCGAGCGACCGTCGCCGGCGCGACCGGACAGCTCGTTGTCGTCCGGCAACTGGTTGCCGGTCTTGCCCACCGCGCTGAAATTGGAGATTGGGCCGCCGGCCACCTCCCAGCCCGCACCATCGGCGATCGAGTCAGCCCACGCGCTGGTCACGTCCTCCGCCGCCTCATTCAGCTCATCCTGGTCTTCGATCAAATCGCCGATCAGATCCCAGAGCTGGTCGGGCAGATCGACCATCGGGATTTCGGGAAAGTCGAGCGGCTCCTCCATGATCCACTGGATGTGATCCGGCGAGTTCGGCAGCCACATCTCCATCTCTTCCACCAGCGATTCGGCCAGCTCGCGACCCGCCTGCTCACGCGGGACGGCCAGTTGGATCAGCTCCGGCGTGAGGTTCAGGCTGGCCGCCTCGATCTGCTCGACCATCTCCTTGTAGTCGTTGGCGATGGTGGAGTCGGCGAAGCCCTGCTCGGTGAGCTTGGCGATGTCCTTGACCGAATCGGCGAAGACCTCCGCCCATTCGTCTTCGGTGCCCTTGAGCTTCTCGATCTTCTCGAGCTCGTCGTCGGTGAAGTCCGCTCCCCTGCGGGCAAGCTCCTCCGTGTCGGCGATCGCCTTGTCCTGCTCGGGCACGAATTCGCGCAGCTTCTCCAGCAGATCGTGGATGCGCTTCAGGGCCTGCTCACGCTCGTCGGGCGGAAGCTGCTCGAGCGCCGCCTGTGCCTTGTCCGCTGAGCCGAGCGCCCGATCAACCTTCGCGATCAACGCCTCCAAGCGGGCGATGATCTCGTCCATGATGCCGAGGATCGGTTTCTTGTGCTCGATGCGCTGCTTGTACGGGCCGCCGTACTCCGCCAGGCCCTGCACCGCCTGGAGCATCGGGCCGTCGGCGAGCTCTGCCAGCTCGGCGATTATGCTCTCGGTGGGGCGAATGGCCTTGTGCTGCTCGTCGATGACCTCGATGGTCAGGTCGCGGACTTGCTGCTGCCGCGTGCGCATCGGCTCGACCTCCCGGTCCAGATCGAGCGCGGTGCGGTTTTCCTGCTGGAGCGCCAGGATCCGCTTCAGCGCCTCCAGCAGGCGGCGTGTCTGGGCCGCGAGCAGAGCCTGGTCGTGCGTGGCGGCCTCCACGACGGTGATCGACCACGTGCGACCAATGCCGATGTTGGGCTCGGGCCGGCAGTTGTCCCACGCCACGACCCGGTAGAGCAGCACCTCGTCCACCTTCAGTCCGAACGCGGCCAGCATCAGCGGGAAGCGCTCCGCCCAACGGCGTGCGTTGTCACCGCCGACCCGCCACTGTCTCAGTGCCTGCCAGGCCTGGTTACCGTGACGCGTTTGCAGCTCGAGGCTTGTCAGGCCGATGTCATCCTCCGCTTCGAGCGTTAGTTGGAGGGCGGCGTTCGCCGGCAGTATCAAATCGCGCCCCGGGACGCTAACGATTGCTAACGGCGGCTGATCCGGCTCGGCGGTAAGCGTGTAGCGTGGCGGGTTCAGATTCGACAGCCCGCCGGTGTCGGTCAGCCGGATGGCATATGTGCCGCTGCGCGTCAGCCTGAAACGCCCGAAGGCCTGCCGCCGGTCGTCGCCACCGACCTCGAGCGGCTGCGCATCTCCGCCGGAGAACTCGATCTGCCCACCCGACAGCGGGACCGACGCCGTCAGGCTCAGCTCGACCGTCGAGCTCACCAGCGCGGCGACGTCGCCGACGTTCGGCTTGAGCTCACGTGTCTGACCGCCGGCATAGTCCGGCCAGCGCACGCTGATCCGCAATTCCTCGACGCGTGGACGGTATTGCAGCGTGACCTGATAGGTCGGGCTGAGCGAGCGCCCCGCCCGCACGCGGTAGGCCAGCGGATGCCGGACCGCGTCGAACACGTAGCTGTAGCGTCGAACGTCCCGCTCGGACGCCTCCGGCACCGCACGCATCGGGCTACGCACCCAGTCCAGATCGGCGAGGCGATACTCCAACTGCACGGCGCCCGGGCTGCGGCCGATGCCCGGCGCGGGTACCGTCGCCTGGATGCTCAGGGCAGCCCCCTCGATAAGCTCAATGTCGCCCGGCGTGACTACCGGTTCCGTTGCCGAAAGGTGACCGGCCGGCGACAGCGGATGAAACAGCCTGGCCAGTCCGTTGCTCGTCCACTGCGGGCGCAGCACGGCGTGGGCCAGCAGCAGAAAACCGCACATGCCGAGCGCGATCAGCGCGTTCCGCACCGCGCGGAAATCGACCGCCTCGGGTGCCGTGCGCGGGTCCAGCGCCGCCGCGTTTTCGATCACGGCGGCATAGGCGGCCGGGTCGCGTTGGGCCTGGCGCGATTGGAGGAACTGCACCGCGTTGATCAGGCGGTTTTGCCGGCCCGGCAGGCGCGCCTCATACATCAACGCGAAGTGTTCCGCCGTCGGCCGGTGCCGCACCCCGCGGTACAACAGGGTTGCCGCCCATCCCGACGCCGCGCCCACCAGAACGACCCAACCCAGCACGAATTGGCCGGCGGACAGCATCGCGAGATTGTCAACGACGATCATCGCCAGTAGCCAGCCGAGCGCGGCGGCCAGCGCGGCGGCCACGTGACAGATGAGCTGGCGGCGCCGCCAGTGGCCCCGGATCGTGGCCACCATCCCCAGGATCGTCTGTTGCGGGGAGCTCATCGTCTCACCTTATCGTCACGCCAACTGACTCCGTCTTCGCAGGATCCATTCCGCACACAACAGCAGCAGAAAGGCGCTGCCGAAGATCGAGTCGCCCCAGGTGCCGGAGGTTCGTCGCACCGTCGTTCGCACCGGATCGGCCGGCAGCTCTCGGGCCCACGCCTCGATCTGCTCGGGTCGGATCGAGCGTCCGCCGCTACGCTGCGCAACCTGCGCCAGCCACTGCGGGTTCGGCAGCGGGTTGAGCGTCTCGATATCGGGCCGGTCAACCTGGACGGTGACCACGCGCGACTGGGCCTGTCGATCAGGATCGAAGCCGGTCTCGTGCGCCCGCGGCGTCGGCTCGGCCGAAACCGTCAGATCGAGGCGACCCGGTCGGCGGGCACCCAGCGTACCGCGGTATTTCCCGTCGCCGAGCTCGGCCAACGGCACGTGTGCCTGTTGCCCACTTTCGTCGAGCGCCCGCACCGAGACCTCCCACCCCGACGCTGTATCCTGATTTCCGGATGGACTGCTGCCGACCGATTCACTCCGGCCGGTACGGGGCCCGGCCGCTACATTTTCACGGGGCCCGGCCGCTACATTTTTATGGGGCTCGACCGCTACATTCTGAAGCTTAATGGTCAGCTCGATCGTATCGCCGAGCCTGTAGCGCGATCGATCGGTGGACGCGAACAACCGCTGTGGCGTCTCGGTTTGGTCGCTGGCCATCCAGCGCACGAGCTGTCCCCAGAAGCGCTCATAGAACGAGCTGTCACCGGTGAACCCGCCGACGACCAACCGCCAACGCCACGTCGTATCCACCGCAAGCACCAGCGACCGCCCGGCGCCGACCTGCTGGACGATCATGATCGGCAGACCCTGTGTTCCCTCCGGGCCGCCGAGCCGCGGGTTCACCGCCAACACCTCCGCCCCGGGTTTGACTGCGGCGATGCGACTGCAACCGTCCAGCGCCGGCAGCTTGTTGAAAAATGCCGTGTCACGCACGCGGTCACGCGTAAGCTGGAAGATGGGGTGCTCGCGGCCGGCATCGGTCAGCTTGAGGCTGAACGGCTGCTCGATCTGGGGGCCTGTCCCGAGCCCAGCCGAGGGATCAGCCGACGCGCTGAACTCGACCGGCAGGACGTCACGGAGCACGGTTCGGCCGAAGCCTTGCGCGCCGAAGCTGTGGTAGCCGCCGGTAAGCACTAGGCTGCCGCCATCGCTGACCCATGAGCACAGTGCCGCCAGCTCGTCGCTGGTGGAGAAATAGGTCGCCTCGACGTCGCCGAGTATGACCACGTCCACGTTGGACAACTGTTCGGGCAGCAGCAGCCCCTGCGAGCCGTGGTCGGCCCCCACGCGGGCGGTCCGCACGCTGGAGATCACGTTGATGTCGGGGTCGGCGCCGAGCGCTTCGCGAATGAACTTGCCCTCCCAGCGCAGCACCCCATCGACGTACAGGACGGTCAACGGCTTCGTGCGGACCGTCAGGGGGAATGTCTGGCGATTGTTGGCCAAGTCGGCTTCGCCGGGCAGCCCACCGACGGCGACCGTGTAGGTGAACTCCCCCGGTCGGTAGGGAACGAACTCCAGCTCAGCCCGCGTCAACCGCTCGCCCGCTTGCCAACTGATCGTGCGCGACGCGACCACCTCGCCGCCATCCAGCAGTGAGACCGGGATTTGCCCCGCGCCCGGACGACCCTCCGCGGCCACGTCCACGAACACGCGGACGGTGTTGCCGACCAATGCCCGGCGATTGGCGGAGACCGCCTGGACCGCCAGATCAGCGGCTTGCAGGCTCTCCTCGGGCGGCCCGGCGACGTCGATGGTGTGTACGGGGATGTGCAACTGTTCCGGCCCGCCGCCGGCCGGCCGATCGCTCGTTTCCGCCCCATCGGACAGCAGCGCGATGCCGACCAGCGGCTCATCGCGCAAATCGCTCTGCACGCGGAGCAGCGAGTCGGTAAGCGGGCTGCGCTCGCCGATCGCGTCGGCCGGAAGCTCGTCCGCTTGCAGCGCGCGCGCCTCGACGTCATACACCCGCAACCGATGACTCTCCGCCAACGCCGGCACCAGGCGCTCAGACAGCGTTTCGACGGCACGGGTGTAGCGTGTCCCCTGGCTCTCTCCCTTCGTCGCTTCGTCGCTTCGTCGCTCCGTCGCTTCCGCCATCGACGCACTGTCGTCGAGCACCACGGCGACGATCGGCTTCTCGTCCACCGTGCGCTCACTCACCCAGGCCGGATGCAGGATCGTCAGCAACAGGCACACGATCGCACCCAAACGCAACCCCAGCAGGACGAAGCGGGTCGGCTGCGTCTGTTGCCGCCAGCGCAAGCCGGTCGTGTAGGCCAGCAGGGCCGCGGCGATGCTGCCCGCGACAATCAGGCTGCCCAGCGGCCCGAAACCGGGTGTGTGGAACAGCAGCGACGCCAGACTCAGCCCGTCGCCCGCGATCATGCCGCCCTCCGTTTCTGCATTTGGCGTGCGGCGCGGCGGAAACGAATGATCTGGTTGGCGATGATCGGCTCGGCCAGCACGAAGACGAACACGGTCCAGAGCAAGGTGTCCCAAACGCCGCGGCTGAGCCAACCGGCGCTGAGCAGCGAGCCCTGTTGGCGCGACGGGCGTTCCTCGCCGGGACCACGGCCGGTACGGGGCCCGGCCGCTACATTTTCACGGGGGCCGGCCGCTACATCGTCGATCACGTGCAACCGCCAATTGCCGGCGAGCTTCTCGGCAACGGCGAGGTCCAACACGTCCGGCGACGATTCTCGCCGGGGCACATTCACGGCCAGAGACTGAGCGGTGCCCCGCATTTCCCCAGTTGCGGTCGCCGCGCGGGCTGAAGCCCGCGGCTCGTCAGGAGAGCTTTCGAGCCGATAGAAGCCCGGTCGTTTGACCTTCTCCGCCGGTACGTACGCGACCGGATCAGCCTCGACCACCTTGACTGTGGCCCGATCTCGCGTGCCGTCGGGGCGCTCGAAGTAGACCGGCCGGCTTACATCCCACCCGCCGCGCAGCAGCTCCAGGTCTTCGCCGACGACACGCTCACCATGCCCGTCCCACCCGCTGCCCCCACCAGCCAAGTAGCTGACCGTTCGGCTGCACAGCGGCACGAACAGCCGGCGTAGCGGCACGTTGGTCCAGCGTGGGTGCGCCGCGGTCGTGCATAGCAGCACACGCCCGCGGCCGTAGCTGCGCTCGACAAGCAGCGGCAAATCCCGATCGAGCGCGGCCAGCACCCACCCGGCCCGCGGCCGGGTCGCATAAACGCGATAAACCGACACACCGGCCAACGCGCTGCGCAGCGTGCCTTTGAAGCGTTGCAGGACGGGATGGTCCAGATCTGCGTTGAGGATGTGCAACGGCTCAAGAACTTCTTGATACGATTCCGGAGGGTAGCCGTCATCAGGCCCACGGCCGGTACGGGGCCCGGCCGCTACGTTCGCCTCCACCAGCGTCTGCAACTCCGCCGGCAGCAGACCCCCCAGCGGACGCGTCGCGGCGCCCATGACCTCGTTGTAGAAGACGCGGTCGGTGTACTCGCCGAGGACGATGGCCAGCCCGGCCCCGGCCTGCACGAAGCGCTCGAGCTCCTCTAGCTGCGCGACCGACAGCCGCCTGACCGCGCTGAGGATGACGACGCGCTGGCCGTTCAGCGTTGTGGCCGACAGCTCCTCCGGCCGGATGGTCTCGACCTGGATGGCGTCGCCTTCGGCACTGACCGCCCGCAGCGCGGCCCGCAGGAAGAACGCCGCTGATCGCCCCCGCCCTGCCTCCCGCTCACCATCGACCAACAGCACCGGCAACTGCGGATTGACGCGCACGGTTGCATAGAGCGTGTTGTCCGCCGCCAGCCCGTCGCGGCAATGCACCTCCAGCTTGAGCCGGCGCGTGCCGGGGCGCTCGAACTCCAACGGGATGCGCTCGACGTGCGGGCTTTCGCCGGGCAGCTCGATCGGCCGCCGCAGCCGCTCGGTGCCGTCCACGTCCAGAATCAACTCTGCCGGCGTCGTCTCCGCCCGGTAGTTCACCAGCCGCACGCGCAGCAGGCTCGGCTGACCAACCACGGCCGTCCCCTGGCTGAGCTCCACCTGATCGGCCACCACGTTGTCCCACGTGTGGCACCGGCTTCCAGCCGGTGTCATCGGAACCAAACCTACCGAGATCGGATGCACCGGCTGCGGCCAGTCCATCTGACGCCAATCGCCGGCCTGCAAATCGCTGAGAACCAGCAGCAGCCGATTACGCGGGGCAGGGTCCTGGAACAGCTTGGCGGCCCGGCCCAAGGCCGTGTGCGCGTCGCCGGCCGCGAACGTCGGCTGCAACTGCTCCACCTGGCCGGCCAGTTGCAGCAGGTCTTCCGACAGCTCCAGCCCGCTGCGCGTCACGTTGCCGAATTCCCGGCCGGTGAACGTGATCACCGCGGCCCGGTCGCCGGCGGTCAGTTCAGCGAGTACCTCTAGTGCCGCCTGCCGCGCCAGCTCGAAACGTGTGCGCCGCCCGTCCCCCGTGTCGCCAGTCCGCGCGTAGCGCGCCTGCATGGAAAGGCTGTCGTCGAGCAGCAGGACCACGTCGCGCGTCCCCTCCCGGCCGCCAAAACCCGCCAGACTCATGATCGGCCGAGCCAGCGCGAACGCCAGAAAGACACACGTGGCCACCCGCAGCAGCAGCAGCAACAGTCGCCGCAAACGCAGCCGGCGCTGCGAGCGGATGATGGCGGCGGTGAAAAAGCGGTTCGTGGAGAACTCGACGACCGTCCGTCGCCGGCGCTGGTACAGATGCAGGATCAGCGGCACCAGAGCCGTCAGTCCGACCAACAATGCCAGCGGCGACAAGAGTGTCATCTCTTCGTTCCCACGGTTCGCAGCCCCGTCATTCTGAGCGCCTGTCGTTCTGAGCGCCTGTCATTCTGAGCGAAGCGAAGAATCTGGTCTCCGTGCGCGGTGGATGCCGGATTCCTCAGTCGCCCACCCGTGGCGGACTCCTCCGGAATGACGCGCTTCGTCCTTTCCTTCTCAAACGATCATGCAGGTAGCTCGTCAGCACGCGCTCGACCGGATCGCTAGTCGGGCAACGCAGCAGGTGGATGCCGTGTCGGCGGGCGCCCGCGTCGAGGCGCTCGTGGAATCCGTGGATTTCCTGGCGGACCAGCTCGCGGATCAGGGCCGGTTCGGCGTCGAACTCTTCCGCTGTTTCCATGTCGCGGATGACGGTGACGCCGTAGCCGGCCAGTCCCAGGTCGAAGTCGATCTCGCGCGGATCCAGCACCTGAAAGACGATCACCTCATGGCCGCGATGGTGCAGTTGGCCCAACGCCGACAACACGCTCTCCGGGTCGTCAAGCAGGTCGCTGATCAGCACCACCAGGCTGCGCCGTTTGAGTTGCGCCGCGAACTGCCCCAATACGCCGGAAACGTCGGTGATCCCGTCCGGCGCGGCGTTCTCGAGCACCTGACAGATGCTCATGATGTGGCCGGGAGCGGCGCGCGGCGGCACCTGCGCGATCATGCGGTAGTTGGTCAGGATCAGGCCGACGCTGTCGCCCTGGTGCAGCATCAAGTACGAGAGCGCCGCCGCCAGCCGCCGGGCGTAGTGGAACTTGCTGCGCGTGTCGGGTAGGTCTGGCGGACTACGGCCGGTACGGGGCCCGGCCGCTACTTCGGCAGACGGCTTGAGCCGTCGGACCACCTCCAGCGCCGTGCCGTCGCCGCCGTAGGCCATCGAACGCGAACAGTCCACGAAGACTACGGCCCGCAGGTTGGTTTCCTGCTGGTGCTGCTTGACCACGTAGCGATCGGCGCGGCCGAGCACGCGCCAATCGAGGTGTTTCAGCTCGTCGCCGGGCGTGTAGGCCCGGTGCTGGGCAAACTCGATCGACAGGCCGTGCAGCGGGGAGTGGTGCAGCCCGTGCAGGGCGCCCTCGACGATCCGCCGGGCCACCAGCGTCAGCCCCTTGACGCGCTCCAACAGGGCCGGTTCGAGCAGCGGACTGGGGTGGGTGGCAGCCATGATGGAATCACCGGCTGGAAGCCGGTGCCACATCACTCACGAACTTGAGCAAACGGGCGACGATCTGATCGGCGTCGATCTGCTCGGCTTCGGCCGCGAAGTTCGTCAACACGCGATGACGCAGGACCATGGGGGCGACTTCGCGGATGTGATCGCAGGATACGTTGATCGTCCCGTTCATGATCGCCCGCGCCTTGGCCCCGAGAACCAGGTACTGGGCCGCCCGTGGACTGGCCCCCCAACCCACGAAACGCCGCACGAAATCGGGGGCCGCCGCCTCGTTCGGCCGCGACGCGCGTGTCAGCCGTACCGCGTACCCGGCCACGTGGTCCGAGACCGGCACACGCCGCACCAGACTTTGCAGGTGTAACACCTGCTCGGCCGTCAGGAGCTTCTTCAGCGCCGGCAGCCGCTGCCCGGTGGGCATCTTGGCGATGACCAGCTCCTCCTCGGCGGAGGGGTAGTCCACCTTCAGCGCGAACATAAAGCGGTCAAGCTGCGCTTCGGGCAGCGGATAGGTGCCTTCCTGCTCGATCGGGTTCTGCGTGGCGAGCACGAAGAACGGGCTCGGCAACGACCTGGTCGAGTTGGAAACCGTCACCGTCCGCTCCTGCATCGCCTGCAACAACGCGGCCTGCGTCTTGGGCGGCGCACGGTTGATCTCGTCGGCCAGCACGATGTTCCCGAACACCGGCCCGTGCACGAAGCGGAACACGCGCTTGCCGCTCGTGCGGTCCTCTTCGAGCACTTCGGTGCCGGTGATGTCGGCCGGCATCAGATCGGGCGTGAACTGGATCCGCGAAAACTTCAGATCCATGATCTCGGCGAGCGTCTGCACCATCATCGTCTTGGCCAGACCCGGCACGCCGATCAGCAACGCGTGTCCCTGGGCGAAGATCGCCGTCAGCAGATCATCGAGCACGTTCGCCTGGCCGACGATGCGTCTGCCGATCTCCTCCCGCATCCCCAGCCGCGTGTGCGCGA
>Ga0307379_10013291_pt1 | contig 10678 bp, 6 predicted proteins | sample UN2MG_FD_202237 | JGI IMG/M metagenome (GOLD analysis project Ga0307379, IMG submission 202237) | Soil microbial communities from Risofladan, Vaasa, Finland - UN-2 | ecosystem: Environmental > Terrestrial > Soil > Coastal area > Acid sulfate soil | place: Finland: Risofladan, Vaasa | collected... | reverse complement strand
TCCATTGTAGTATCGGTGCCGAAAAGTGGACCGGCCCCCCCTTTTCGGCGAATGCTTGCAAGTCGCGAATCCGCACGGGATAATGAGATTCCATGACACGCCCACCCGACAAAAGGACCACGACCATGACCGACACATCCCGTCGCGATTTTTTCAAACAGTCCGCCGCGCTGGCAGCGGCCGCCGCCATCGGCCCGTTGGGCAGTGCCACGGCCCATGCGGCCGACGCCCCGGGCTCGAAAATGAGACTGGGACTGGTGACCTACCAATGGGGTAGGGACTGGGATTTGCCCACGCTGATCGCCAATTGCGAGAAGGCCGAGGTGCTCGGGGTCGAAACGCGGACCACGCACGCCCACGGCGTCGAGCCGAGTCTTTCGGCCGAGGAGCGGCGGGAGGTCAAGAAGCGGTTCGACGACAGCCCGGTGGTCCACGTCGGCCCGGGAACCAACCAGCAGTTCGATTACCCCGATCCGGGCGATCTGCAGAAGTCCATCGAGGCGACCAGGGCCTTCGTCCAGCTCAGCCACGACACGGGCGGCAGCGGCGTGAAGGTCAAGCCCAACAGCTTCCAGAAGGGCGTCGAGCCGCAAAAAACGATCGAGCAGATCGGCAAGTCGTTGAACATCGTCGGGAAGTTCGCCGCCGATTACGGGCAGGAGATCCGCCTGGAGGTTCACGGTTCCTGCGGGCCGTTGCCGGTCATCAAACAGATCATGGACGTGGCCGACCACCCCAACGTCGGCGTCTGCTGGAACTGCAACGGCGACGAACTGAAGGATCAAGGGTTGGAGTACCACTTCGACCTGGTTAAGGATCGCTTCGGCGCCACGGCCCACGTTCGCGAATTGAACCTCGGCGGTTACCCTTATCAGGACCTGATCCGGCTGCTGGTCAAGATGGGCTACGCCGGCTGGATCCTGCTGGAATGCCGCGTGGAGCCCGCCGACCGCATCGCCGCCTTGATCGAGCAGCGCGAGGTCTTCGCCGAGATGGTGGCCAAGGCACAGGCGTAGGGAGCCGCCGGATCGTGGAGTTGAAGCGGCGTCTGAAGACACCCCCCGATAGCGTATAGACTCAGGGGGAAGACCGGCGAAGAATTCGTAGTCTATCCCTCTTTGGGCGTGTCGACCGAAACGGTTACGCGGACTGCGCAAGCGACGGGGCAACGGTCGTGCTTTACCGGCTGGGTAAGTAGGGTTTACCCCTTGAGCATACGGCAAAAAGAGGGTAAACAGGAGTATAGCGCCGCGGCGTCTCTTCCCATGTCATTCTGCGCACATCCAGATCGCAATGAGCACTGAAGAATCTCTCGATCCCCAGCTTATCGAACAGACCAAGCAGCAGATCCGCTCGTTGGTCAACGAGATCGCCCAACTGACCAAGGAGGACGTGGCCCCGGCCGAGTTTTACGGGGAGTTTCTGCCGCGGGTGGTTTCGGCGCTGGCGGCCATCGGCGGGGCCGTGTGGACGGTCAACGAAGACGGCCGCCTGGCCCTGCAATACCAGGTCAACCTCCAGCAGACCAATCTCCGCGACAACGAAGAGGGATTGGCCCAGCACGGCCGGTTGCTCTACAAGTGCCTTTCCGGGGGCGAGGGGATGCTGGTGCCGGCACGTTCGGGAGCGGGTGAAATGGGCGACGCGCCGGCCGCCAACCCGACCGACTTCCTGCTGGTGCTCGGGCCGCTGAAGACCGACCTGGAATCGGTCGGCGTGCTGGAAATCTTCCAGCGCACCGAGGCCGGCCCCAACACGCAGAAGGGTTATCTGCGGTTCCTCTTGCAGATGTGCGAGCTGGCCACCGATTTCCTCAAGAGCCACCAGCTCAAGCACTTCGCCGATCGCCAGGTCCTCTGGAGCCGGCTGGAAGATTTCACCCACAACGTTCACACCGCGCTGGACCCGCGCGAAACGGCCTACACCATCGCCAACGAAGGCCGGCGGTTGATCGAGTGCGACCGGGTGAGCGTGGCCATCCGCCGGGGCAACCGGTGCAGGATCGAGGCGGTCAGCGGACAGGACCTCTTCGACAAGCGCTCGAACGTCATCCACCTGCTGGGAAAGCTGGCCACCGCGGTGGTGAAAACCGGCGAACCGGTCTGGTACACCGGCGACACCAGCAACATGGCCCCCCAGGTCGAGGACGCCGTCCAGGAGTACGTCGACGAGTCGCACTCCAAGAACGTGGCCGTGCTCCCGCTGAAACGCCCCCAACTCGAAGAGGAAGACGATCCCAACAAACGCTCCGATCCGGAAGTGCCCATCGGGGCCCTGATCGTCGAGCAGATCGAGGACAGCCGGGTCCCGCAGAGCATGGTCCAACGCGTGGAGGTCGTCTGCCGCCACAGTTCCACCGCGCTGGCCAACTCGCTGGAACACAACAGCCTCTTCCTGATGCCCCTGTGGCGATTGCTGGGCAAGACGCAGTGGATCCTCAAGGCGCGAACGCTGCCGAAGACCATGACCATCACCAGCGTCATCCTGATCCTGCTGTTCGGGCTGTTCTTCTGGCCGGCCGACTTCGAGTTGCAGTCGAAAGGCTCCCTGGAACCGATCGACCGCAACGACGTGTTCGCGCGGATCGACGGCGTCGTCGAGCGGATCCACGTCGAGCACGGCGACTTCGTCTATACCGAGGAAATCGAGGCCGACGCGCTGGCGGCCGTGGGCGGCCTGTTCGGGTCCGGAAGCCGAACCGTCGATGAAGCCTTCCTCGCGGAACTCTCCGAGACGCTTCTGGCCGCGCAAATCTACCAGAAAACGATCGATGAAATCGTCGGCGAACTCCGCCGGACGTATCTCCCCGATCCCGACAATCCGGAAGCAAGCCCGGGAAGCGCCTCGCCGGACGACCTCGTCGGGATCGTCGACAGGCATCTGAAGACGCTATTGGTCACGCTCCGCAGCGACCAGCTCCAGATCGCCCGAAACGAAATCCTCGGCAAGAAGAACGCCACCTGGTCGCGGATCCAGGCGATCGACCGGGCGCGGAACGACCCGCGGCTGACCGCGGTGGAAAAGGACCGGCTTTCGGGGGAACGCCAGGTGCTGCTGGCGCAGTTGAAGAGTCTCGACGAGCAATTGAATCTCTACGACAAGGAGTTGCGGGAGGAGGAGGTCCGCAGCCCTCGCCGCGGCATGGTCATCACCTGGGAAGTAAAGGACCGTTTGAACCGGCGGCCGGTGCAAAGAGGGCAGGTGCTGATGCAGATTGCCGATCCCGACGGACCGTGGCAACTGGAACTCGATATGCCCGAACACCGCATGGGACACATCGCCCGGGCCCAGAAAGTCGTGTACGACGACCTTCGCGGGCGGCTCCGCGAGGTGTTGCGGGAGAAGAACGCCGACATGACCGACGAGGAACTCGACGCCGTGCTGAAGACCGTGCCGAACTGGGAGTTGTCGGCTCGGCTGCGCGATCTGTTGGGCGAAGAGTTGGGCGCGGCGTGGCGCGAGCAGCTCGGCGAGTTGCTGGCCGCGTTGCCGGAGTCGGAGGAGGAAGAAGACGTCGCGCTGCGCGGCAAGTTGGAGGCCGTCGGGAACGAACCGTCCTACGCGAAGTCCCACGCCATGCTCAGCGACCTGCTGGAAGAGATCCCCATGGGCGCGTTGCGCGACGAGTTGTGCGATCTGTTGGAAGACGGCCTGGACGACCGTTTGCCGGTTACCTACATCATGGCCACCGATCCGAACGTCGAGTTCGTGGGAAAAGTCAAGGAGATCCACGGCCGCGCCGAGGCGCAGGGCGAGGAGGGCAACACGGTGCTGATCAAGGTGGCCATCGACGACAACGAGTTGCCGCATCCGCTTCGGCCCGGGGCCACGGCCACCGCCAAGGTCTACTGCGGCCGTCGCTCGATCGGCTACTGCTGGTTCCACGACGCGATCGCCTTCGTCCAGTCGCGGATCCTGTTCCGGTTCTTCTGAGTCGGTTCGAGTGGCCGCCTTTCCTATTCGAAACGAACACACGTTGCAGGGAGCCCTGGTCATGCGAAGTCGCTTACATCGGCACGGCCAAAGTAGCCGTATTCATAGCAGCCATCTCGCTCCGCGAGATGTGGCTTCGTCTCGCGGAGCGAGACGGCTACTATTCGTACTATTCGGCATCTCGGCGATCCTCTTCATCGCAGCCGTCGCGCCCGCCGCGCCGGCGGCCGAACCGATCGTCCTGGAAAACTGCCTGCTGGCGTTGATCGACGAGGCCGACGTGCCCGCACAGCAAGCGGGCCTGTTGATGGACATCCCGGTCGAGAAAGGGCAGCCGGTCTCGGCCCACGAACTTCTGGCCCAGATCGACGACCGACTGGCCAAGCGACAGGTCGAGGTGGCGGAGTCCAAGCTCACGGTGGCCGAAAAGGAGGCCGCCAACAAGATCCACATCGACTACGCCACCGCGTCCACGGAAGTCGCCCGGCAGGAACACCAGATGGCCGTCGATGCCAACGAGAGAGCCAGAGGCACGGTTCCGTTGGCCGAAGTACACCGGCTGATGTTGAAGTGGAAGGAGTCCTATTTCTCCATCAAGCAGGCCGAAATGAACTATGAGATCGCCAACGAACAGTTGAAGGTCAGCCAGGCGGAACTCAACGCCTCCAAAGAAAACCTCGAACACTACAAAATCACCTCCCTCTACGACGGCGAGGTCGTCGACGTGATCCGCAAGCGGGGCGAGTGGGTCCAAATCGGCACGCCCGTCCTGCGGGTGGTCCGGATGAACAAGCTGCGGGCGCAAGGCTACTTAAGCGCCGAAGATGTCAAACCGAGCGCCATCGACAAGGCCCAACCCGTCGTCGTCGACGTGCAGATCACCCGGGAAGAAACCGTGCGCGTCACGGGAAGGATCTACCACGTGGGCGAAGTCGTGCAGGCCGGTGCCCAGTTCCCCATCGAAGTGGACGTGGACAACCGGCGCCAAGCGGACGGCTACTGGTTCCTGCGTCCGGGACTGCCGGTGACGTTGACGATCCCGGTGCGGTGAGCGGGAATGATGAATGAGGAATTATGAATGATGAACTCAGACCGTAAGACCGGCACGCTTCCTTCCGCCAACACATGGCCGGGGCTCGCGATCGGGGGCTCGGGGCTCGGGACTGGGGACTGGGGGCTCGGGGTTTGGGACTGGGGGCTGGGGGCTCGGGGAGACGGGATCGCCACGCCACGAATCCCGAACCCCCAGCCCCGAGCCCCCAGCCCCGAACCCCCAGCCGCGAATCGCACTTCCTGATTTATGGTTACTCTCTCCGACAGTCTGGTTTCCAGTTCCGCGCGAAAGCTGCCCATCCGCAAGCGGCCGGATCTCTCTGCGCGCCGACAACAGTATCTCGGCCGCAGCTACTGGGTGGTGAAGGAACCGGTGGGGTTGAACTACTACCGGTTCCAGGACGAGGAGTTCGCCATCCTCAACATGCTCGACGGCGAAACCAGCCTCGACGAGATCAAGGAACGCTTCGAGGCCGAGTTCCCCCCGCAGAAAATCACCGTCGAAGAGCTGCAGCAGTTCCTCGGCATGCTGCACCGCAGCGGGTTGGTGATCGCCGGCGTGGGAGGCCAGGGACGACAGCTCCGCAAACGGCGCGACGAGCGCCGGCGGAAAGAAATCCTCGGCCAGATGACCAACATCCTCTGCATCCGCTTCAAGGGCTTCGACCCCGAACGGTTCCTCAACTGGCTCTTCCCCAAGGTCGCCTGGCTGTTCAGCCCCGCCATGCTGGCGATCTGCGTGCTGCTGATGATTTCGGCGGGCACGCTGGTGGTCATCGAGTTCGACGTGTTTCGCTCGAAGCTGCCGGCGTTCTACGAGTTCTTCAACTTCTACAACGCCATGTGGCTGGGCGGCACGCTGGGAATCATCAAGGTCATGCACGAGTTCGGCCACGGGCTGACGTGCAAGAAATTCGGCGGCGAATGCCACGAGATGGGCGTGATGATCCTGGTGCTCACGCCCTGCCTGTACTGCAACGTCTCCGACTCGTGGATGCTGCCGAACAAGTGGCATCGCGCGCTGATCGGCGCGGCGGGAATCATCGTCGAGGTCACGCTGGCCTCCATCGCCACGTTCATCTGGTGGTTCACCGAGCCGGGATTGTTGAACCACATCTGCCTGAACACCATGTTCCTGGCCTCGGTGAGCACGATCCTCTTCAACGGCAATCCGCTGTTGCGTTACGACGGCTACTACATCATGGCCGACCTCGTGGAGATCCCCAACCTCCGCCAGAAGGCCACCAGCATCCTCAGCCGCAAGCTGGCCCATCTGTGCCTGGGCATCGAACCCCCGGACGACCCCTTCCTGCCCCAGCGGAACCAGATGTTCTTCGCGCTGTACTCGGTGGCCGCGGTCGTCTATCGGTGGTTCATCCTGGCGTCGATCCTGTATTTCCTGTTCCAGGTCTTCAAGCCGTACGGACTGGAGATCATCGGCAAGGCCATCGTCTTGATGTCGCTGTACGGGCTGATCGCGATGCCGGCCTACAAGGCCTTCAAGTTCTTCTACATACCCGGGAGAATCGAGAAAGTGAAGAAGCCTCGGATGTATACCAGCCTGGCCGTGCTGGGCGCGGTGGTGGCGGCCGTGCTGTTCGTCCCGCTGCCGTACAGCGTGATGACCACCCTGGAAATCAAGGCCCGAGACGCCGAGCCGGTAATCGTGCACATCCCCAACGGCGCGCGGCTGGAAGAGGTCTACGTCCGGGCCGGGGATCGCGTCAGCCGGGGAGACCCGCTCGCTCGGCTCTCCAGCACCCAAGTGGAACTGGCGCTGACCGAACTCCTCGGCGAGCACGACCGCTACAAGTGGGAACTGTCCAATCTCCACTACCTGTACGGCAAGTACGGCGACAGCCAGGACGGAGGAAACCTCCGCGTGGTTCAGGCGGAGTTGAACCGGGTGGAAGAGCAGCTCCAAAAACGGATGGCCGATCAGGAGCGCTTGATCCTGCGGGCTCCCCGATCCGGCATCGTTCTGCCCCCGCCCACCAACGCCGGACAAGGCGAGATCGAGGGCCATTTACCGATGTGGTCCGGCACTCCGCTGGAACCGGTGAATCTCGGCGCCTTCCTGGAAGAAGGAAAAGAGTTCTGCGTGATCGGCGATCCCCGCTATCTCGAAGCGACCTTGGTGATCGACCAGACCGACATCGAGTTCGTCCGCGAAAACCTGCCGGTGGAGATCAAGCTGGACGAACTGCCGCACGACGTGCTGAGCAAGTACGGCGACACGGACGAGGATCTGAAGATCGACGAGATCGCCAACGTCAACATGAAGTATGCCCCGCCGAGCCTCTCCACGCGCACCGGCGGAGAACTGGCCACCACGACCGACCCGAAAACCGGCGCGCAACGCCCCCAGAGCACCTCCTTCCAGGCCCGCGTCTGGCTGGAAGACGCCCACGGCGAGTTGCGCGTCGGGTTCCGCGGCCGAGCCAAGATCCACGCCGACCCGCAGCCGCTGGGCAAACGCCTCTGGCGGCTGATCCAGCACACGTTCAACTTCAAGCTGTAGCAACGACCATGAGCAGTGTGGCCCATTTCAGTCTCGCTCAATACGAGTTGATGGTCGAAAGCGGCGCGTTCGACGGCCCGCACCATCAGCGGATCGAGTTCATCCGGGGGGAGATACGGGAAATGACACCCATCGGCATTCGACACGGAGCGGTGGTCGACAGGGTCACTCGGTTGAGCACGCAGCTTCTCCCACCCCACCGGGCGGTGGTGCGGATCCAAGGCACACTCAGGGCACCCGCTCTGGAAAGTGCCCCGGAACCCGATGTTCTCTGGTTGGTTCCCAAAGACTACTTCCAGGGCCATCCCGAACCCGAAGACGTTCTCCTGCTGATCGAGGTGGCCGAGAGCAGCCTGACTTACGACACCGGCGAGAAGGCCCGGCTTTACGCCGAGGCGGGCATTGCCGACTATTGGGTCGTCGATCTCGTGGAGGATTGCGTCGAGGTGTTCCGCGATCCGCAACCGTCCGGGTACCGCAGCCGGCGGACCCATCGCGGCGACGAAGAGATCCGCCCCCTGGCCTTTCCCGACGTGGCTCTTCAGCCGTCGGCCCTGTTTCGACCATCCTAGGGCATCGGACCGATCGGAGAATTCCATGCCGCCGGATTCGCCGCCCCTGAAGCCTGATCCCGTGATCGAGGCCTACAAAAAAGACGTGGACCGCACGTTGTTGCGCGAGAACCTCAAGCTCTCGGTCGAAGAGCGGTTCGAGAAACACATGCAGTTTCAGCGATTCGCGGAGGAACTCCGCCGGGCAGGCAAGGAAGCGAGGCGTCGGAAAGACAACTCGTAAAGTTCGCCCTCAAAACGCCGCTCCGGGCGCCACGCCGCCGAAGCCGCCCATGCCCATCCCGCGGCTGTAGATCTTCTGAAGCTGATCGACCTGCTGGCCTTGGAACGACTCGTTGGCCTCTTGGAGGCCCTTCAGCAACTCGTTCATGCCGCCGGGCGCAGGCGCAACGTCGGCGTCGGTGGTGCCGGGTTCGATCACGGGAATGACGCTGATGACGAAAGGTCTCTGCACACCATCGAAGTCCGCCTGAGCGCCCCCGCCCCCGCCCATGCCACCCATCCCCATGCCACCCATCCCCATGCCGCCGAAACCGCCATAGCCGCGCTGCGGCTTCTTGCGGACCGGCGGCTGGCCGTCGCCGCTCTTGTTCCCGCCCACGCGGCGGAGGTTCTCCAGCACCCGTTCGATCTCGCGGTGGACGTCCTGCGACTGGCTGACCACGATGCTGAGGTTGTTCTCGAACGGGGCGATCGAGCCGCTCCCGCCGACCATGTCCCATGCCGTGGGTTCGACGGTGCAAGTGAGCAATTCGATCAACTGGTCGAAGTCGGCCCACTCTTCGCCCGACTCGTCGCGGAAGAGCACCAGGTCGGCAACCGGATAGACCTTGGTAGCCAAGCGGTACTCGGCCTCTTCCGGCGTGGTGATCAGCAGGACCTCGTCTTGGATCACGTAGGTCAAATCCAGCTCGCGGAGCATCAGCCGCAGGGCCGACCGTAGCGTGACCCCTTTGAGGTTCTTGGTGATCGGCGTGTCGGTCGGAATTCCCACCTCGTCCAGGGCCCGGGTGTCGATCTGGATCTCGATGTCATGATAGTCTCGCAGGAAATCGACGACGTCCTGCAACTGGGTCTCGATGAACTCCAGTTGCGTCGGCGAATCCAGCGCCGCGTTGATCCTCGCCTCGGCCTCTTCCGGCCCGTCGGCGGTCAGATCGACCGGCCGGTACTGGGGCAACGTGCCACTGGTTGCCCGTCGAACGGTACCGCTCAACCGCGGCCCTTCACCCCGCTCGGGCACTCCGCGATAAAAGGCGTAGCGGCCGCCTTCGGCCATCGCGATCACCGTGGCCGCGCCCCAAATCCCCTCGGCCGTGAACACGCCACGCAAATCGGTCGATCCGGCAACGAACTTCGCGTTGCCCGAGCCGATCACCTTCACGTGAACGTCGCTTTGGTACTCGTCGGTCGTCCGGTCCTTGACGGTCGTTCGGACCTGGCCGGCGGTGCGATCCTCATCCACTTCCACCGCCAGCGGCGTCAGCAGCACCAGGCCGCTGGCGTGCAGGTCGTCGCCGCGGCAGACGACCAGGTAGGCCCCCTCCTTTTCCAAGGGCAGGGCCAGCTTGTGCGTCCGGTCGCGATAGTCCTTGCCGTCGCCCAACACGACGGCCGCCTCGTGCTGCGGGCGGATGCCGGCCAGGTTGATCCGCTGGATGCCGCCGAGGTTCCGCTGCATCAGCGTGAACTTCATCAGGTCGATGCGATAGACCTTCACGTCGCAGGCGGCGACGTTGCGGAACTTCAACTCGACCTCGACCGGCTCGCCCGGTCTCAGCGTGGTCACCTCCGGCAGCGCGATCCCCTTGCGGAGGAAGTACGCGATCGATCGGGCGGCGTCGGAGAAGCGGTCCTTCACCCGCTCGTACTCCCGCACGGCCTCCGCGGCCCGACCCAGGCTGTGGTAGACCTGGCCCATGATGTAGACCGCCCTCCACTTGTTCGGGCTGTCGATCTGCCGGCCGGTCTGTTGGTCGGTCCGTTTGGCCTCGGCCACCTTCCGGCACATCGCCAGTGCGGCCTCGTGCTGGCTGCCGGCGAAGTGGCAATAGCCGATGATGTACCAGTAGGTGTCCAGCAGGTCGCTCTGGGGATACCGCCGCGCGTAGCGGTCGCAGGCCGCCACGACCTTGCCGTAGTCTTTCAACTCCAGGAGCGTGTTGGCCCTGGAGAAAGCGGCCTGATCGGCGGCCGGGTCGTCCGGATAGGCCGTCAGGAAGCCTTCGAGCATGTCCGACGCCCGGTGGATCAGGTCCACGCGGTTGATCTTCTGCCGGCGGAGTTTTTCGTCTTCCGCCGCTTGGGGCGCCTTGGCGTAAACCCGCTGGGCCAACGCGTACGTGCCCGCCGCGAGGTACCCTTCGGGCGGATACTCGCGCAGCAGGCGCTGCATCACGTCGACGCTGCGGACGAACTCGCCCTGCGAATCGAGGAAGCCGGCCACGCCGCTCTCGCGCAGGAAGCTGGTCTGGACCGTCGCCCGGAAGATCAAGTAGCTCCGCTCGTACTCGCCCATCTCGTGATAGGCCGCGCCGACCTTGACGATCTTCTCGAACGGGATCTCCTCGTCGGGCCATTTCTCCTTGACGATCTCGAA
>Ga0307379_10013288_pt1 | contig 10679 bp, 11 predicted proteins | sample UN2MG_FD_202237 | JGI IMG/M metagenome (GOLD analysis project Ga0307379, IMG submission 202237) | Soil microbial communities from Risofladan, Vaasa, Finland - UN-2 | ecosystem: Environmental > Terrestrial > Soil > Coastal area > Acid sulfate soil | place: Finland: Risofladan, Vaasa | collected... | reverse complement strand
AATAAAAGAAAAAATTTAATAATATTAAAATTATATTATTTGATTGATGGAACAGATAATGTATTCATTCAGAATTGATAAAAAACTCTTGAACAAAGCTAAGAAAGAAGCTAAAAAATCAGGCTTGAGTACCTCTGCATTTATAAGGCAGGCTATCATAGATAAGGTGAGTTATAATAACAAATTAAAAGAACTAGAAGAAAGAATTGAAAAGCTGGAAGATAAAAAATAATTTATATGAACTTATTATAATAAATTTGAGTGAAAAGGATTATTTATGAAAGTTAAAATAACTTGCTATTTAATACCTTTTTTAATCTTGATATTAATTATAACTTTTTGTTCTTTCTCCTGCAGACCACCAAGTCCAAGTGATCAAACGATAGAAGAAACGGCTCAAGAAACCATTGAGAAAAATTCTATTAAAGAGTCTGAAGAGGAATCGGCTGAAGAAGTTATAGTAGATGAACTGGTAGAAGAACCATCAGAAGAGAAAGATTCCGAAATAGAAAAGTCTGATGAAGATGAAGAAAAAGAGGAGGTTGCCTCTTCTGCTCTGACCGGTAAGCTTAAGGTACATTTTATCGATGTTGGCCAAGGCGATTCAATATTTATTGAACTGCCAAGTGGAAATAATATTCTAATTGATGGAGGGTCTAGCAGCAGTGGGAGTAAAGTAGTATCATACCTTAAAAACCTGAGGATAAACAGATTAAATATAATAGTAGAAACTCATCCCCATGAAGACCACATAGGTGGCCTAATTGAAGTTTTAAATAGCTTTAGTGTAGATAATGTAATAGACTCAGGAGTAGCACATACCTCAAAAACATATCAGGAATATCTTAATACAATCCTTTCAAAAGGTATAAACTATATTGTGCCAGAAGTTGGAGATGAGTTTGACCTAAAACTGGATACCAAGATGAAAATAGTAGGGCCTTTAAGTCCTTCTGAGGGAGATCTAAATAACTCATCAATTGTATTTAAACTTATCTATAAAAATGTATCTTTTCTATTTGCAGGAGATGCAGAAGCTGAAATTGAAAACCAGATACTTCAAAGAAATCTGGATATATCCTCAGATATATTAAAGGTTGGCCATCATGGAAGCTCAAGCGCATCTACAATCGAATTCTTAGGAAAAGTAAACCCAGATATAGCAATAATATCATGTGGTGCTGGGAATAGTTATGGTCATCCACATGATATAACATTAAATAATCTATCCAGTCTGGGCATTACAATCTATAGAACTGATATATCCGGGGATATTATAATAGAAACAGATGGGCTAACCTACAGTGTAGTAAAAGGCAATCCCTTTATATATATAGAAGAAAAAATAGAGGTTTTAGAAGACACTAATGTAAAAGAGGAAACAACACAGGAAGAAGAACCTGGCCAGGTTAAATTCGTAGGCTCAATAAAATCTGATGTATTTCATTATCTAAATTGCAGTTACGTAAAAAAAATAAAAGCGGCGAATAAGATATATTTTTCAAGCTATGATGAGGCAGTATCAAAAGGGTATAAGCCCTGCAAGATTTGTAAACCTACAAAGTAATGGGAGATAGAATGAGAAAAAAATATACAGTAGATGAAATAATAGATGATAAATATGCAGTCCTGCTTGATAGAGAAGATGAATCAAAAAAACTTGATATACTTTTATCTGATCTACCTATTAAAGTAAAAGATGGCGATATTGTGGAATTAGAATTTAAGAACGACAGAGTTATATTTGCAAAAGTAGATAGAGAAGAAACTGAAAGAGAAAGAGAGAAAGTAAGAAAGTTAATCGAAAAGCTAAAAAGTAGAGGTAGCAAGGATTTAAAGTTGTAATTAATTTTAACTTTCAAATGGTAGAATTCTATCACTGAAAATGATAGTATGAAAATCCTAGACTTATAATATTGATATTACGAAAAATAACAGAATAAGAATTGGCATAAAATTGATAATTTAATGAAATAAAAATATGAAGTTAAAAGAATTTTACAAAATAGATCCAAACAAGTGGTACTTCCTAGATAATAATGATGTTATTGAGGCAAAAAAAAGAGTATTGGCAGATCCTTCAGCAGATGAAACGGTAATTGAGGAGTATGTTAGGCAGTGGCTTCTTAACGAACTAATAGAAACTTACAGTTACCCAAAAGAGTGGTTTGGTGAAAGGATTGTTATAGAAGAGTCCGTTAGAATGGGTTCTTCGTATAAACAAGCTGATATTTCAATAAAAAATATTAACCACAAAACGTTTTTATATATAGAGGTAAAAAACGCTTCAAAACACAAGCAGGATTTTGACGGTGCAAAAGAACAACTACAAAGCTATCTTGCATCCACTCATACCGCTACCATAGGTATGGTTTCGAATGGAAAAATAACACAAGTATTAGAAAAGAAAATTGATCCTAATGATTTTAACTTTATCCCCGATATTCCGACCTATGATCAGAATAAAATTAAGTATAAAAGCATATTAACAAGAGATGTTAATAGCGAGTTAGGTGAAAAAGGAAGAAAGACAGGGTTAAAACCCTTAACAGAGAAACTAGAAAGTATTTTATTTGATTGTCATAGCATAATTAGGGATATTGACGGATTACATGATGACGAAGCATTAGATGAACTTAGCAAGATTATATTTACCAAAATTTTTGATGAGCGTGAGGTTTGCCGCCAACCAGAAGGAACCGCTTTTAAATTTCAAATATATGGTGCTGGTAACTCAGAAGAGGTGGCATCTTTGATTCGTGGGCTATACGAAGAAGCTAGAAATTATGACCTAAATACTAATGCACAAAAAGTTATTGGGTATGAAAGATCAAGAGGTGTTTTCAAGGGACAAATAAAATTAAGCTCAAATGCTCTTTATAAGTGCGTAGAAAAACTACAGGATTATTCATTTATTGATACCACAAATGCAGATGTTAAGGGCAGAGCTTTTCAGAAGGTATTGGGCGTAGCAATAAGAGCAGGAATGGGGCAATTTTTTACTCCCGATGAAGTTGTTGATTTAATTGTGAAAATGGTCGAGCCTACACCATCCGATATGATATTAGATCCTTTTTGTGGAAGCGGGCATTTTTTATCCAAATGTATTGAATATGTTGAAACCAAATATCATGATAATTTGGATGATTATAACAGATACGATTTTAGGTTTAACAGACTACATGGAATCGAGAAAAGTGATCGGATGGTAAGAATAGCAATGACTGACATGATGTTGCATGATGACGGTCATACCAACATTAGGAATACCGATGCATTTTTAAGTTTTGATAATTACCCAGACATAGTGCTATTAGGCGGAGAAGAAAACGACAGCCCAGCAGTATTTAGTAAAATATTAACTAACCCTCCTTTCGGTTCGATTATGCAGGGAGAAATTGGCGATATATTGGGCCGATTTCAAATAGGACAAAATAGAAAAGCGTTACCTTTGGAATATATAGCAATAGAAAGATGTTTACAGTTTCTACAACCAAAAGGAATCATGGCGATAGTTTTACCCGATGGAATTGTGACAAATGCAAACGCACAATTCGCGCGCACATGGGTAATGAGCCAAGCAAAAATTTTAGGTGCAATTAGCTTGCCACTAGAGACATTTGCGCCCTTTGGGACACAAACAAAAACAAGTATCGTTTTTTTGCAAAAATATAGTAAAGATGAAATACCAAATTTTGATTATCCAGTTTTTATGGCCAACATAGAAAATATTGGTTACGAGGCTACTGGCCGAACTAAAGAATCTACTGACATAAAAGAAATCTTACAGGCATGGAATGATTTTAAGAAAGATCCATCTAAACCCTTAAAAGTAGATCATATCAGGGCATACATTACTACTGGAGAAAAAATTAAATTTAGGTGGGATTTTAAGGCAGGAGCAGTGGATACTGATGAAGGGTATGTTCCAATTGGCAAATATCTCGATGTAGTTAAAGTAACAAAAAATCTACAAAAAAATATTATAAATGTATTTCCATATTTAAGTATATCGGAATTGCCAAATGACCCCTTTTTAGTAAATAAAACTGATATTCAGCAAATTGCGGGAGTAAGATTACAAGGCCCGAAGATGATTACAAAAAAAGGAGATATACTATTTGCACGTTTGGGCCCTAGTATGGGGAATAAAAAATCATTACTAGTTGGTGATGATATTGATTTATTATATTGTTCAAATGAATTTTATGTTTTGCGACCAAAACAAGGCGTTCCACCTGAATATATTCTGTATCTTATAAAATCTGATATATTTGTAACACAGGCAAAAGCAAAAGCGAGAGGTGCGACTCCAAGCAGATTAAGGTTGCATATCAACGATATACCTCGAATTATGATTCCTCAACATTCTAGAGATGAAATAAAGAATCTAGGAAAAAAATACTTAGATGGAAGAAAAAAGGCACATAGCTTGATAAAAGAATCAGAAATGCTGATTCTCGAGGTATCACCTGATTTTTAATAAAGAATTTGCTGCCAAACCGAGCGAAGCTCGGAGTTCCGCAAGAAGCGGAACGAAAAACTTGAAATTATATGGTATGTAAAAGGGAAAAATTAAAAATTATAAATGGGTTTTCTTCTACCCTTGTTTTTCGAAAAACATAGTTTTTAAATTCCTTCGGAATTTGAGAGCAGGGGGTAAAGAGCGCCAGCATTATATTCCTACACAACCACTATCTATATTACCCTGGCAAATATTGATGTAGAAAACGGCATGAAATCATTTAAGGGATTTTTATAAAAGGTCCACAAAATAGCAAAGAGCAGAAAGTTCTTTTTCTTCCTGCTCCGCTATCACCTTTTCAGATTACTGCTCTCCACAAGATGGGTTTAGTTTGCTTCTTAACTTAGCTTCCAAATCCAATCTTTCTTGTTGGTTACCAATTTGTCTAAAATTAACGCAAAGGGTTAAATTATCGCAATTTCTTTTCCAACAAGGTCTACGCTCATGGTTAGCAAGACGGGAGCCCAATTTATCAGTTTCGCCTACGTCAATCCACTTTTGTGAAGTTGATATAACATAGACGCCAGCGACATCTTTGAAGGTTGTGGTCTCCAACGGATATCTTTCAAACTGGACTTCTAGTATAACTATTGTTTCCATTCTGTATACACCTCCTTCCATCCCTCAATTTTCAAAGAATAACTGCCAGGGATGAAATTGAATTAAACATTCTGGCAAATACATTTTATCATAATGATTATTTAATGTCAACATTATGAAAAATTATATTTTACAATTTGCTTAATTAGTTTATAATGAATTTATGAAAGATAATAAGAAAAATGAGTATTACCAAAAAATAGGCGGAAGAATAAAGCGTGCAAGGATACACCTCGGATTAACACAATCAGAACTAGGAGAGAGGCTTTCTACTCCTTTGACTGCAACAGCAATTTCTCTTTACGAAAAAGGAGAAAGAGAAGTAAGCCTAAAAGTACTGGAAGAAATTGCAAAAATTCTCGATGTTTCTCTTCAATTTTTAACATTAGATGAAGAGGCTTCGAAAACCCCCTCCATAAATGTTGTTCTGAGAGCAGATAAAAAGCTAAGTAGAAAGGCTCAAGACCAAATTATTGAGTATATTGAATATGTTAAAAGTAGGTCTAAAAAAAATGGAGATAAGGGAACAAGGTAAACCAAGAATAGGCTTAGCACGCGACATTGCCAGAAAGCTACTAGAAAAGTCTGATATATCAAACTATCCAATCTTGATAAAAGAAATTGCTAATCATGTTGAAGGGCTGTCTATTAACGGGAGAGAGTTTGAAGATGGTTTGTCCGGAGCCTCTTTGTGTCACAACGGCAAAATTTTTATTGCTTATAACAAGGACCATTCGTTTATCAGAAACCGATTTACTGTTGCTCATGAATTAGGGCATGCCCTTTTAGGCCATTTGGTAATTCTTTCCCCCATTGATTTATACTCAAAGGACTACAAAGAACTGGAAGCCAACCAGTTTGCTGCTGAGCTGTTAATGCCTTTGCAAATGCTTAAACAAGCTGTTAAAAAAATCAAAACCGTTGATCAGCTTGCAAAAGCTTTTTGGGTAAGCAAGGATGCCATGAGTTGGCGAGTAATAGAATCAGGCATATACAAATTATTAAATTCCTGGAGTTAAAGGAATTATTATTCTCTAATTTTTCTTGCATTTTCACCTCACACCCCTGACCCCCTTTTTCAAATAAGCGTCTCTTTAAGCTCTTTCATACTTCAAGAACTTAATCCTTTGCTTTTAAGCAAAAGACCGCTTCCCGCCTTTAGCAAGGCGGGATCGCTTCTTTCAAAAAGCCCCGAGGAACAGGACAATATTTTCTTTTTCTAACGAAAAATTACCAAAGAACCTGCTTTTTAACATTGACGTTGAAAACGGCATGAAGGCCTTTAAGGGATTTTTATAAATTGCTTTTTAGTGTTAAAATTTTCCGCATAGGGTAAATAAATGAATAACTACAAAGAAATTTCAGACAGAGATATAGGTAAAATTGTCAAGAAAAAAATTACCGGCAAGTTTGGAGCGGAATCTACAGTAGGTGGAGTAAAGTGCATAAACAAAGTACTTCACAAAATATGCCAATTTGGTAGAATAAACGAAGTAGTTCGGTTATTTTAAGTTAGGTGAAATCGAGCCGATAGAGAAAACATATGAAAGTGACTGATTTTACTATTAAACACTTAGCCAAAATCATCTGTGGAGATTGTGGTTATACTCCATATCTAAGCGGTCCTCGGCTTGTTGAATTGTTCAACCGTCATGGTTCAAGGGATACTTATGGTCAAGGTTTCCCATCACGTTGGGCATATACTGAAGAAAAATTAAAAGCTATTAATGATTCAGCTGAGTTGGTTAAATTGATAGAAGAAATTATCGACAATAGAAATTTCTATGATACAAAGTTCAACATAGAAGAAGCTGTCGGAAAGGTTAATGAGCTCTTAAAGTTTGATGGGTATATAATAAACAAAGTAGGTTCTAATTATAAAGTTGCTTCATTTGAAGGCATTGAAATACAGCCTGAAAATATAGAAGAGATAGAAAATGAGTATATTTCAGAGCAGATACAGAAATGCGATCAGAAAGTTCTTCAAAATGATTTTGATGGTGCTATAACAAATGCACGGACTTTGGCAGAAGCAATAATGGTCGATATTCTAAAAAAGTATAAACCAGAGTATGAACATAAGGGTGATTTAACAGCAGCATATAAAAACATAAAGGCACTTTTAAATTTGGATCCATCCGTTAAAGATTATCCAGAATCTATTAAACAAATACTTACTGGTCTGAATTCTATTATCAATGGATTAGCGGCGATGAGAAACGAAATGAGTGATGCTCATGCAAGAAGATATAGACCAGAAAAGCATCATGCAAAACTTGCTGTGAATGCGAGTAAAACGTTATCCGAGTTTTTACTTGGATCACTCGTAAAGCAGTTTGGAAAAAAGAGTTTGAGGTAAGAAAATGAGCAACGGTATTTCAGACTGGAATAAGAAGAACATTGGTTGGAAATGCGGTAATCTTTGTGCCATCCCTGAGTGCCGTAAGCAACTTATTATCGACAGGACTGGTAACGACCAGGAATCTATTATCGGTGAGATAGCGCACATCAAAGGTGAAAATCCAACATCGGCACGATATGATCCAAACATGACTCCTGCTGAGCGTAATAGCCACAAAAATCTTATGATTCTGTGTCGTGACCATCACAAAATGATTGATGACCAGCCGAACACATACACCATTGAAACACTGCTCGAAATTAAAAGGCAACACGAAAAATACATCAGCGAATCTACAGCAAGTAAGGTAATAGATATTACCTTTGCAGAACTCAGTGTGGTAACAAAGTACTTAGTTTCAAACCAACCTACCACGAGTGATTCTTACACAGTCATTCCGCCTAAGGATAAAATACAAAGGAACGAGCTGTCAATAGCAACAGAGAGGCTAATAACAATGGGTATGACGCAGGTTAAACAGGTCAGCAGTTTCCTTAATAGAATCCCAGACATTGATTTTGGTGATCGACTCAAACAAGGTTTTGTGGTCGAATATGAAAGATTAAAGAACGAAAGACACCTTACAGGTGATGAGCTGTTCGACGGTCTGCTGGAGTTCGCATCGGGGAATAGTTCAATATTCATGGAGAGGGCGGCGGGGTTGGCGGTGCTGGTGTATTTATTCGAAAAGTGTGAGGTGTTCGAGAGATGATTCTCCCTACAAAACACCTCAAACTCTCAAACTCCCTGCTGAGTGCCGGCGCGGCTTTATTGAAGAATGTTGACGAGCCAAAGACAGTTAGTCTGTTATGGGACAAGACGCGACCCCTGCCCGAAATAAGGACATTCGAGCGTTTCACTCTGAGTCTGGATCTCCTGTTCATAATGGGTATCGTTGATTTTAAGGATGGACTGATAAGGAGGACCCAATAATGCTATACTCTATAAAAAGCGACAGGCCATCCTTTAAAACTGTGGAATTCAAACCCGGCTACAATGTCATACTTGCTGAAAGAACAAAAGAGGCGACTAAAAAGGACTCAAGAAACGGACTTGGTAAATCAACCCTTCTTGAGATAATCCACTTCTGCCTGGGCGCTCAAAAAGGAGAGACTCTAAGCAAGCCGCAAATGGATGATTGGACCTTCATCCTGGAACTGGACTTAGCTGGAAAAAAGTACTCGATATCTCGCAATACAACAGACAAGGGTAAGATTATTATCAGAGGTGATTGTTCCAATTGGCCTGCAAAACCAGATATTGACGAAAAGACGGGAAGACAGATAATCTCATCACGGGACTGGAACAAGGTTCTGGGAGTTCTGCTGTTCGGTCTTCGACTCTTCTATGATGACTTTAAATACGCTCCGACCTTCAGAAGTCTTATTTCCTATTTTATTCGTCGGGATGGACAGCGGGGAGCTTTTCTAAATCCATTCCAGCAATACAAGGCTCAAAAAGAATGGGATATACAAGTGAACAATGCGTTCCTTCTCGGTTTAGGATGGGAATACGCCTCGAAATGGCAAGTGTTAAAGGATAGGATGAAGGTTCTTGACCAGATAAAAGAAGAAGCAAAATCAGGAATTCTCACGAATCTTATTGGTTCTATAGGTGAACTGGAAGCTAAAAGAATCCGATTAGAAGCTCAAGTAGCACAAGAAAAAGAGGACTTGAGCAATTTCAAGGTTCATCCACAATACAACCAGATAGAAAAAGAGGCAAACGAGTTAACGAATAAGATTCACGATTTAGTAAATAAAAACGTTTGTGATAAAAGACTTCTTGAGAACTACGAGGCAAGTTTGAACGAGGAAACCGATGCCAATCCCGATTCAGTAACCCGTATTTATCAAGAAGCGGGAATAATTCTACCGGTTTCTATCACGAAACGGATCGAAGATGTCATGTCATTCCACAAACAAGTCGTTAAAAACAGGAAGGACTTTTTAACATACGAGATAGAACGCATAAAAACTGAAATAGTGAAAAAAGAACAACAGGTACAGGATTTATCAGCTACCCGTCTGGAGCTGATGCAGGTTTTGCAGAAACATGGCGCATTGGAAGAATACACACAATTCCAGACAAACCATCAAAAAAGTGTAGCAGAACTCAAGGATGTAGTCCTAAGATTAGAGAACCTGAAAAAATTCGAGCAGGGTAAAAGTGCCATTAAAATCGAACAGGAACTGCTGTTACAACAAGCCACTACAGACATGAAGGAGAGGGAATCACAACTGAAAGATGCGACTTTAAGGTTCAACTCTAACTCCGAAGCTCTTTATGAAGTCCCAGGAATCTTGTCGATTGATATAAAGGAAACCGGTTTCAAATTCAATGTGAAAATTGAAAGGTCTGGGAGTCATGGTATCGGGAACATGAAAATTTTCTGTTACGACCTGATGCTGGCACAGATTTGGTCAGGACGTGCCAAATCGCTAGTGCCTCTTATCCACGATAGTATTATCTTTGATGGTGTAGATGAAAGGCAGAAGGCATTAGCTATAGAATTGGCTGCGAAAGAGGCGGAAAAACTTGGCTTTCAATATATCTGTACAATAAACTCAGATGCCATACCAACAAGAGATTTCAGTTCTAATTTCAAATTTTACCAGTATGTTCGGGAGACTTTGACAGATGCAATGGAAGAGGGGGGATTATTAGGAATAAGATTTTGAGTCATGGTTATATAAATCACGGTGCAACGTCGCCTAACACAGCATATACGGCTCGCTTACGCTCGCCTAAATCATTCGCTACGCTCAGGCCTTCGTATATGCTGGAAACGTTGTACTGAAAGTGGCTCTGCTCCTATAATCTAAATAAAATAATACCTCCAAAATCCGTTACTTTTTTATAGTTTTACCCTTGAACTAGTAGGGCTAAATTCATAATAAATTTTCTCATAAAGCCAGGCACAAATAAAATTTGTCAAAGGAATTGAGATTCTAAAAGAAAGATCCAGAGCGTACCAAGGAAGAAAAAGAGATTGTTCGGATTTATATTTATCAAGATATTTATAGATTTGATAACAAAGGTGTTGAAAAAGTCACTATATTTAATGGTAATATCGCACCTTCTGTGGAGGGTAGTATAAATACCATTACAAAATTTGATTATAGTGGTAATGAAGAAAGCATTTTGCATATT
>Ga0307379_10013287_pt1 | contig 10679 bp, 8 predicted proteins | sample UN2MG_FD_202237 | JGI IMG/M metagenome (GOLD analysis project Ga0307379, IMG submission 202237) | Soil microbial communities from Risofladan, Vaasa, Finland - UN-2 | ecosystem: Environmental > Terrestrial > Soil > Coastal area > Acid sulfate soil | place: Finland: Risofladan, Vaasa | collected... | reverse complement strand
CTTACAGCAAAAAGGAACTTTTTTATGTGGATTTTATTCCCAATTAGCTTAGCATACTTGATTGCGTATCAATTCTTTGACTTTCGATTAAGGCTTGATGGTATCCCCCTCCTAAGAGGAGATTATCATTTCTTGGTTTTCCCATACTCCGCATTCTTAGTATTACTAGCACTCCAATTTTTACCCGATTCTTCAAACGCAAGAATCTCAAAGACAATATCTTTAATTGGAAAGTCAACATATCACATATTACTCACCCAGATTTTGGGTTATGGAATGATCACTGCTTATTGGGGCACTCACTATGGAATGGACACTCCCTTCCATCCTGATGATATAATAGATTTGGTGACGTTATGGATTGCATTTGTTTGGCTTGGCATAATCTGGTATAAAATTGAACATCAAGAAGATTTGACAAGAAAAATATTGTATTACCTCAATTTCTTCATTTTGTTTCCGTGCGGTTTCTTATTAATCTTCTGGTTGCAAGGATTCTGGATTCCTATTTCACTTATCGTGGTCAATCTTTATGGGATAGCTGCTATTATACTGCATTTTGTCATTAAGAAACCAGTAAGTACACAGATTCTTAGTATATTGACGGGATTTCTAATTTTAAGTTTTGTTTCAGTGATTCTTCAAATCGAAGTTTTTTTACCCAGCCAATATTGGATTGTATTATTACCTATGGTAATATACCTTGTTTTTGCCTTGTATTTTACGTTATTCAAAAAAATCTAAAATCTATGATTTAAAAAACAAATTCTTTTTTTTTTATTAATATTTTGATTTATTCTATAATTATAGGACTTTTGAGCGTTAGTACTAATTTTCTATAAGTATGATTCTAGAAAATTAAAATTACTTAAGATCGATAACAAGAAGCTAATAATTCTAGAATAATTGTAATTGTTAGAAGAAATTTACAGCTTTTTTAATTTTTTATTTTTTTCCTTATTGAGTTGTTTTATATCCTTCTTTAATTTTAAAATCGAATAATTCAGTTCCGTTCTTTTAGATTTTAATGAAGAAAGATTTGAGTTATAAATTTTTTTTTCTTCATGTTTTATTAGTTGTTCGATTTGGGTTAATTCCTTATGTTTTACTGCTAGTTTTGATTCTAATTCTTTTAACCGTTTATGGTATTCTACTTGTATTTTATTAATCAAGTCGGATTTTGAAGAGACCGCCATAAGGATCATGTTATTATTTTATAAATAAATTTAGGAATATCATATATATAGAATTTTCTAATGACAAACCATTAAAAAGATAATAAATTTTTTATTTTATTTTATCAAATCCTCACTCAAAAACTTTTGAACATGCTCAAGAGCTCTTTTATTATCTTCCAATGATAAAAGATTCATGGCGTCTTCATATGAACACCATTTCCAATTGTTGTGTTCGATTGGGTCGATTTTAGGTGGACCAACTTGATGTGTTATTGCAATAAAAAGATATTCTGGAATTTCTGTAGTCCCTATAGGATAAATTTCTTTCCATCTTTCCTCCATTGGAATTACATTAGATACCTCTGTTTTTATTAAATTTACTGAACTAAAGCCAGTCTCCTCATGTAATTCTCTTTTAGCACCCTCATAAAGAGTTTCATCTTCTTCAGGGGCTCCTGTTACACCTTGCCAAAATCCTCCTCGATCTTTAACTCTTTTAAGCATTAAAAATTCCCAACCTTCATCGGTTTTCCTAACCGGATAAATTAATACTTGAATGGGAATTCTCATATGGAATCACTGAATCTATTTATTTATTATTTTTTCTTAAGATTCACCAGAGTAATTCCCACGATTACTAACAATAGGGCAAAAGGGTAAATAAATACATCAAATTCTTCTTGCAAAAATATGGTAGAGAAAATTACACCAAATAATGGGACCAAAGCCTGAAAAATTGCTGCTCTACTTGCATTTAAACGTTTAACACCTTCTAAATAGAATGTATATGCTCCGATCGTAGATATGAATGCTAGATATGAGATGCCAATCCATACTCGGGGGGGAATTGTTAAATATATTGCTGGAATTAAGTATTCTGGACTAATGATTAATGCTATCGGAGTGGTTATCAAAAATCCAAACAAGGAAACCCATGTCATGATCCAAATAGAGCTTGGTTGATAAGATTCAGTGTTTTCGCGAGTTTTATTTATGAAAAAACGTGAAATAACTGTATAAGTGGCGTAACCAAATGCCGCCAGTAGTATCATAATATCCCCAAGAATTCGATTCGACACATTAATATTCGGAGAAAACCCTACAACAATGACTACTGCCATGAATGCTAATAACGAGCCAACCATCTTTCTCCATGCAAATCGCTCAGTCTTTAAGAAAGAGCTTGAAAGAATAATTACCCAGACTGCATTAGTTGCCACCATGATGCTCGCGTCACTAGCACTAGTAAATATCTCTCCAATTAAATAACCTGCTTGATAAATTGTCACCGAGAACAATCCCATTAAAGCTAATATCTTCCAATGCTCTTTAGCAAACTGTAAGTTTAAAGTTCCCTCCTTAAATCTTAGAATAATAAAAAAACAAATAACAGCTAAGAAATATCGAATCACCGCAATCATAAATGGAGGGATAGTAGCTCCTCCAACTTCCTCTGAAACTAACCATCGCCCTAATGGCCATGTACCTCCCCAGATAATAGATGTTAAGATCAATAATATATATGCGATGATTTCTTGCTTTCTATTTGCATCAAGGGTCGAATTCAATATTTTTTCACTCGTCAATGTGATAGTCTATAATGTGTGATCCTAAAATAATAATTATGGTAGCATAAATCGTAGAAGTTTTTCATGTTAGAAAGATATCAAAATTCATAAGAAGCTTTGATGAGCATTTAATCGTAGTAAATGGAGAAAAAGTATAAACTTACTACTTTTTAAAGTAAAAAGTGTGATTTCACGAAGATAATCCTTTTTGCCGACATGAATTGGATTACAGATAGCCCAATTGCTCACCAATATAATCATTAATTTGGGACAAACTTTGTTAATTGGTTAATTTTTTACGACGAAAAAGTACTTCTCTCTCATAATTTAATCCTTAATCATAAAATCATCCCTCTACCCAATGATCTCATTTAAATTCTAAGCAGAATCAAGCATCTTGATTGGAAACAAGGTATCTAAAAGCTATATTCCTGCTTCTCTATATTCTCCACTATCCTTACCATTAAATTTTAATTCTTGCATTCAGTTAGAAGAAAACACATATGAAGGAATAGAAATCGTCGCGATACTGGAAGTGCTTTACGATTATTGGATTAGTCAGCAGAAAAATGCGAAACATTAAAATGAATTCTTTTCTCTTTATTTTTTCTTTTTTGTAAATCATTAATTTAACATAAAAGTTAAATACTAAATAATAATAATTCTATAACATGCATGAATAGACATGCATATCACATTTTGTGAGCGAAATTTAAATGAAAAAAATAACAAAAAATAAGATGGTTTTAGTTACACTATGTTTTCTTTTGGGATTTTCTATGATTAACTTCACAAATTATCAAGGAAATCTACAAACCAACACACAACCTAATTTAAAAACACCTAATTCAAGTGCAGACATTTACACCCTATCGGACATATCTGACCATCTATGGTCACCAGATGGCACTAAAGTAGCGTATATAAAGAGTCCAAGTGGAACGGCGTGGAATTGTGAACTCTGGGTAGCAGATAAAAACCCTTCTGATGCAGAACTCATAAATCACGTATTGATATTCTCTGGAGCCGAACATAACGGTCTGGAAGACTGGCAGGGTGACTGGATTCTTTTCAGAATACGACTTGAGGAAGGTACCCCTTCTTCATACTATGGTCGGAACGAACTCTGGAAAATACGAGCTGACGGAACGGGTATGATTCAAGTCACATTTTCCCATACTAATGGAATAAGAACCTCTTCAGCATCATGGCCAAATAGCGGTACAGTAATTGGGGGGAAGTTTATTCCAGGAACAAATTTGGTATATTTCCATGCTCATAATGGTAATGGTTGGTATAGGACATATGTATGTAATGATGATGGTACCGATGCGTGGTATCATATATCCTATCCAGATTATACTTGGAGACCCGCAATGTCACCAACTGGTAACAAGCTTTTGTGGGGGCAACAATTAGATTTTGGTTATCCTACTACTCATAAAGCATGTAATGTGGATGGTTCAGTTAGGACTACTATTAAAGCATTCACATCAGTTATTGGAGTCACAGTATTAGCAGATGGGAATACGGTCATCTGGTCCGAAAACGATAATATATATGCAATTGATATGGATGGAACCAATGAAAGGCTTGTTATTGATGACGGATTTATTTACAAGCAGTTGAACTACGATCCTAGTGATGGACAAGGTTTGATAATGGGAAGCGACCGTTCAGATGGTAATATGCATATTTACAAGATAAATGTAGACGGCACTGGCCTTGAGCAGCTAACAGATGGGCCATATCTCGATGAATTCCCAATTTTATCCCTCGATGGTCAATATCTCAGTTATCTAAGGTTACCTTATGATTTTGATAAGGGAAGCAGCACTGTACCCTATCCATATGAGCTGGTCGTCAAAAGTCTAGCGCCAGTATCACCGTTTACTAATTATAACATGATTGAAGATTATGCATATAGTTGGATAGACGCGTCTGGTGGGACAGAACTAATATTAGGTGATGATGGATTTGCTACAATAGCTTTACCATTTGATTTTACCTTTTATGATCAAACCTTTTCTACAATCTATCTATGTTCCAATGGCTATCTAAGTTTCTATGATACCGAACCTTGGCAATACGATAACATTCCCTTTCCATCAGGAGATCCTTTAAATCACTACATGATCGCACCATTTTGGGATGATTTATATCCCCTCTTGGGAGGACATATCTATGTACAATCTTTTGGTACCTATTGGGTGGCAGAATGGCAAGATATTTCCCACTATTATTCAAATTTAATTGGATCCTTCCAAGTTGTTTTATATGATACAGGAGAGATTATCTTCAATTATGATTATTTAGACTTTACTGCAGACGGATATACATGTGGTCTAAACCTAGGTGTGGATACAGGTTATTATAATTCATACCAAGGTCTAAATGATTTAACTGATGACTTTTCACTAAAATTTACTTATGATACTTCCTCCTTTTTCGATGATTTTGAGAGTGGGTTGTCTAAATGGCAATCAATTACAGGTTTATGGCATTTAACTGATACTGGGAGTGCCTGGCCCGATCCTTGCCATTCTCCAACTCATTCCATGTGGTTCGGCAATGAAACAACAGGGAATTTTGACACTGGGTTTGCAGAAATGGGAGAGTTGATATCTAATCCCTTCTCTTTACCGGTGTCTCCTGAAATTACTTTGGAATTTTATCATTGGAGAGAAGGCGAAGGTGGATCTTACGATGGTTCCTCTGTTTATATATCAATTGATGGTATTAATTGGGATCTGATTTACAGTAATTATGGTGTTATCTCACCATGGCAAATGGAATCCATAGATATTACACCATATGGTGGAAATCCATCTGTGCAACTCAGGTTCTTTTTTGATACATTAGATTCATTTGTTAATGATTATAGAGGATGGCTCGTAGATGATATAATGATTAACTATGAGGATATGTATGAACATGATTTAAGCGTTTCTTTAGATACTCCTGTGAATCCTGAAATTGGCAATTCCTACACTATCAATGCAACAGTCACCAATACTGGTACACTTGATGAAACTGATGTTAATCTATTTTTATATCTTGATGATGTAATCGTCGATTCAACCACTATTTCGAGTCTTCCTATTGGTGCCAGTGAAACTATTAGTTATATGTGGATTCCACCAGATTTTGGAATTTACAATTTTACTGCCTATGCTCCCCCTGTGACTGGTGAAATATTCACTGTAAACAATTTCATAACCGAGATAATACATATTGTTGACAGTCAATTATTCGATGGCATGATTACAAATTATACTTTCCTTTATATGGGCGAGGTAACAGGTTTTTCCCATTTCTCATATTCTTATATCTCAGGACCTATATTTCAGGGTAATTGGTGGTTTATCTTCGACGAGGAAGGTTATGATTATAATACCTTTTATAACGTAGATTTTACTACCAGAATAATGACAGACGTCTGGGGGGATTCTTTTCTCGGGGTGGGACATCATGATCCTGGCTGGATATTTACAGACATCAATATAGGGGATGATATCCCAATAGATCTTTTATTTGGAGAAGAACATATTTTCGATGTTACTGATGATTTGATACATGATCTTCCAGGTATTGGTCCAGTAGAAGTATGGGTATTAGAGGATTTAACTGTTCCAGGTGGAATTGCATGGTATGAGAAAAGTACGGGTATATTGTTGAATGGTACCTTTATAACAAGCTACGGTGAATTTTATACTCTTAATTTTATCGATACTAATGCTATTTCCTTTGATCACGATTTAGGAGTTTCATTGGAAATTCCAACCATTGCAGAAATTAACAATCCCTATATCATTAATGCAACAGTCACCAATACGGGTACATTTGATGAAACTGATGTTAATCTATTTTTATATCTTGATGATATAATCGTCGATTCAACAACTATTTCAAGTTTACCTATTGGTGCGAGTGAAACAATTAATTACATGTGGACTCCAACTGAATATAAAACCTACAATTTCACTGCTTATGCTCCACCTGTACCTGATGAACCTACTACAGAAAATAATATCGCAACTGAGTTAATATCAATTATTGAAACGAAATTATTTGATGGCTTGTACATAAAACATACCTTTTCATCGATGGGTTATAGTGGTAATTCGAATTTCACATATACTCCTTACACGGGCAGTTTATATTATGAAACATGGAATGTCGAAATGATGGGAACCTTCTACTCATTCACATGGTTCGTTGATGCTCTAACACGAATAATGTCAGGAGGGTCAGGGTTTAGTGATGGTGCTCATACACCGGGGTGGATATTTACAGATACATCTCTTTATGATACAATCCCCATAGCTTCTGATGGAGAGGGAGACCATGACTTTTATGTGGCAAGAGAATTGGTTTATGAACTCCCCGGGTTCGGTCCCGTTGGAGTGTGGGAACTTGAGGACTTGACCCTACCGGGAGGAATTGCGTGGTACGAGAAAAGTACAGGAATTCTCTTAAATGGTACATTTTTCTATTATGCAGGAGCGTATAATTACACCTTCGATTTTGTTGATACAAACGCAATGTTAACCATTATTGAACCACCGGGAGATTTCACCTTATCATCAAATGCTGGAACACCGGATGTAAATGGCGTGTTTGATTTATCTTGGACAAGTGCAGATGGAGCTCTTACTTACTCGGTATACCAATATTCAAGCTTTATAACGGAAATCAATGGAAGTCTTACCCTTTTAGGAGATGGAATAACGGATCTTTCTCTTGCCTTGAGTGGTTATACAGATGGAACTTATTACTTTATTGTAGTAGCGCATAATGATTATGGCGATACAAAGTCTAATTGCTTTCAAGTCAATGTAGCATTACCCCTGGGAGATTTCACCCTATCATCAAATGCTGGAACACCGGATGTAAATGGCGTGTTTGATTTATCTTGGACAAGTTCATATGGAGCTCTTACGTACTCTGTATATCAATATTCAAGTTATATAACGGAAATCAATGGAAGTTTAACCCTTTTAGGAGATGGAATAACGGATCTTTCTCTTGCCTTGAGTGGTTATACAGATGGAACCTATTACTTTATCGCTGTCGCACATAACGCCAATGGTGATACTCTTTCAAATTGCATTGTAGTAATTGTTCTACTACCAGTGGTCCCTGGATACGATCTCTACTTCATATTTGCAACAATAGGTATAGTTTCTGCTATAGTAATTAGAAAACGGTGTAAGGAATCAACGAATATCTAATAAAAAGCAATTATTGGTTAATCTTATAGAAGATTAATTAATTATAAATTAACTCTTTTTTTTTTCTTATACAATAAACCTCTTTTTAGTAAATCGGCTCAAATATTGAGTTTTAGATTGTTTATAAAAAAAAATCTCTCATATTTCGAGTTATTCTTATTTCATCTAAGAGCGCAAGATTATATCCTAAAGAGAATTTATTAAATGAAATTTTAGAAACCATGAAAAACATGATATATTGTCCAAAATGTGGGATATTAATTGAAGGAAAATGGAATATTTGTTAATATTATGGGGGTAATTTGAACTATCCAACACCACGAAAATATATTTTTGAAAGACAAAAAGTCCATACACTGTTATAGCCTATAATGTGTGATCCAAAAAGAATAATTATGGTCACGAAAAGAAAAGAAAGGATTAAGTTTTTATTTTTTTGTAAAGACCAATTAATTCAGTTTGCTCAATTATATGTCCCTTACTTGCTTTTAATAATTGTTTTTTACGTGTTTTATTATTTAGATCAAGCTTTTTATTAAGAGCTAAGAGCTTGAAAACATACCTGTGTTTTCCAAAGGGTGGACACGGTCCCATATATTTGTTTTTTCCCATCATATTTTTTCCAATTATCGCATTTTTTATGTTTCCTCCTTCGGATATCTCATTCGTGGAAGGTTCAAGATGGCAAATCACCCAGTGAGTTACCGTGATGCCTGGAGCGTCAGGGTCTTCCATGATAAGAATCAGGCTCTTGGTATTTTCCGGAACGTTCAAAATTAGTAAGGGAGGACTAATGTTCTCTCCTTGGCAAGTATATTTTTGAGGAATATCACCCATATGTTCAAATACTGGACTTTTTAAAGAGAAATCAACCATTTTTTATCACTTAAAATATAATAAATGTTAGTTATTTAAATTAAGCAATAGATATAATTAATCATCACTAAATTGGTGAAATCATGGTAATTGAAGATGAATACTACATTAAAAAAAAGAAAAAATTCCTGAGAGATTTTGATGATAGATTGAAAGCCGTGAATGTTTTCCTTAACAAAAAATATGATATTAAAGAAGCAGAAGATCTCATTGAAGATATGAAGCAGGAATTTGAAAATATGATTCCAGACATCCCTTTTATTGGTGGGCAAAAAAATCCAACAACATTAGTTCTTGTCAAGTGCATCTCCGATTTAGCAGTCTTTCGGATATTAGAAAAAGCAGGGTATAGTTATGATGAAATTGGCGCATTTCATTACAATTATAGCATGAAAATTCACGAAGAAAGAAAAGCTATCTTGGAAAAGGCTGGGAGGGACTCATCACAATATCCTTTTGAAGCTGCTTACAAGGATTATCAAAAAACGTTATGTGAAAATACATTAAAAAAAACATATCCACATGATTTCGTCATGGAATATGTGCAAGGGGATGATAAAACATTCGATTGGGGATGGGATATTCATGAATGTGCAGTTCAGAAGGCATATAAAGAGTTTGGCGATGAAAAATATCTTCCCTTTATTTGCTTAGGCGATCATTATGAAGCAGAAGGTTTGGGATTTGGTTTTAATCGCACTCAAACCTTAGGATTTGGAGCGCCATTATGTGATCACCGTTTTGTCAAAAATATCAAAACAACTTCAGCGTGGCCACCTTATTATTTAAAGGAGTTTAATAATGAATATTTTAGAGAGAATAAAAATAAATAATTTCTAAGGATAATGCTTTTATACTTACAATTCTTTAAAAGTTATAATTTTCAACTAATATAAATCTTAGGTGATTATAAAAGTGGCAGATCTTGGAGATATTATGATTGAGATAATCCTTTATTTGATTGCTCTTCTCATAATAACAATATTTATGAAAATAGCATTAGGTTTTTTCAGTAAAGCTAAACATACGGAATTTGGTCAAGTATTTCTCACGTCATTCTTGATGATATTAATACTATTCCTTTTTGATTGGTTATTGCCTGGTATTATTGGGTTGTTAATTGCTCTTATATTAATATGGGTATTAATTAGCGCGCGACATCATACTGGTTTCTTCGGGGCGATTTTAATAACTATTATAGCAATAATACTTTATATTGTAGTAGCAATAATATTAGGGATATTATTAGGAGTAACTTTACTAATTCTATTTTAATGCTTTTATTGACAATAAATTTTAATTTTTACTTTTTTCATTTTTTTTTCTTAATTATCAATCCACAGAATTGAAAGGACTTAATTTTAATCGAGATTTAAATTCCTTATGAAAGTTGTAATTTTTAATGGGAGTCCTAGAAAAGAAGGAAATACACATCAATGCCTCCAGATGGTAATTAAAGAATTAGAAAAGTCTAGAATTGAATGTGAATACATTTGGATTGGAATGGATAAGATTCAGGGATGTATTTCATGTTACCAATGTGCCAAGAATCTAGATAAGAGATGTGGAGTAAATACGGATAAATTAAATGAATATCTTGAAAAAATGATTGAAGCAGATGGTATAATTTTAGGTTCACCAACCTATTTTGCAGACATGTCAGCTAGAATGAAAGCATTAATTGAAAGAGCAGGGCTAGTAAGCAAAATAAATGGGGGTCTCTTAAAACATAAAGTAGGGGCTGCCGTTGTAGCAGTAAGGCGAGCAGGAGCAGCTCATGTGTTTTCTAGCATAAATTATTTCTTCTTGATAAGTCAAATGTT
>Ga0307379_10013286_pt1 | contig 10679 bp, 7 predicted proteins | sample UN2MG_FD_202237 | JGI IMG/M metagenome (GOLD analysis project Ga0307379, IMG submission 202237) | Soil microbial communities from Risofladan, Vaasa, Finland - UN-2 | ecosystem: Environmental > Terrestrial > Soil > Coastal area > Acid sulfate soil | place: Finland: Risofladan, Vaasa | collected... | reverse complement strand
AAATCCGCCGACTGATCGCGGCCGACGCCCCCTTGACGATCGAGCGGCGCCTGATGCCGGGCCGGCGCGTGCGCGTCAAGTCGGGGGTGATGCTCGGACTGGAGGGGACGGTCCTCTCTCGGCGAGGTGACACCCGCCTCTTGGTGGCAATCAACTTTCTCCAGCAGGGTGCGTCGGTCGCCATCGACGATTTCATGTTGGAGCCGATCGACTGAGTCAGGCACACCACAGAAAGATCTACCCGTAGGACGGATTTGGAAATCCGTCCCACTCTTGACCGCCGGCATTCCACCTCTTCGGATCTGCCGTATCCACAAGCAAGTGGCAGCATCCACTCAATAGGGTGGCAAGCTAGGGGAGCTGTTCGGTCTTTTCCGATGCCGAAGTGGGCGGTCGACACGAATTCGGAAAAAGGGGATTCCAGGTTCCGTGCCCGATTGGCTACAATCACGCATCGTCACTAAGCGGGACATGGAGGTCGCCATGGCCACGAAGAGCAAGAATCGCAATTCGGTCGAGCAGAAATTCCAGCAGGCACAGCGATCCTTCGAGAAGGGTCAGTTCAAACAGGCGCTCAAGGGCGCCAAGATCTGCTATCGGCAACAATCTTCCGAACCGCACCGGGCCTTCCTGGAGCGGGCGTACCTCGCCCGGGGGCGCGAACTCGCGCGGTGTGGTTTGCGCGACGAGGGCCGGGCCGTGGTGCAGGGCCTGCTGGATCTCGGCGTGACCGATTCGTCGGTCCAGCAGGATCTGCCCGAGTTGCTGCTCGCCCTGGGGATGTTCGACCGACGCGGAGGGCGACAAAAACCACCGGATCTCCCGGCCGATTCGCCGCTGCTTCGCAAGGCGGCCGACCATGCCGTCTTGCGGCCGCAGGAGACGCCCGCTTCGCTGCCGGAGATCTGCCGAGGCGCGTTGCAGGTTCGGGCGGCGCTGGAAGCGGTAGAAGAAGGAAACGACGAACGGGTCGCCGTGCTGTTGAAGGACATGCCTCGCAGTTCGCCGCTTGCCGACTGGAAGTACTTCGTGCGCGGTCTGGCGGCCTATTATCGGCAGGACGCGGCGGAGATGCAGGCGAATTGGACCCGGCTCGACCCGGACCGATTCGCCGCACGGATTGCCGAGAACCTGACCGCACTGGCCGAAGGAGGGTCGGACGGTTCCCGACTCCCCGGTGCTACCACCCGAATGCAAGAGCAGGTCCTCGGTGCGCCGATCCTCAGCCGGTTGACCTATTTGCGGGCTCACGTCGCCGCGGGCCGATGGCACGAGGCCTTGCGGGAGTTGAAGCGATCGGAGAAGACCTTCCGCCGTTTCGATCCCGGCTTGCCCGAACGGATCGCCGGAGTCCTCTACCCATCGATCGTGGGCAAAGGCGAGAAACGTTGGCTGTCGCAATTGGCTTCCGCGACGTTTCCACCGGCCATGGACCCGCGGTGGCATCGGGCCTGGGCGATGGTGTGCGAACAGTCCCAGGACTCGGACGTGGGTGAAGTGGAGTCGCACTGGTTGGAATACCTGGACGATCTGGCCGAATTGCCGTGTCTGACACCGGCAGAGCGAACCTTGGCCCAGGCGTTGGTCTGGCAGCGGATCGGGCTTATGTTCGTCGGTGAGTGCAAGTCGGGCGGCGGGCCGTTCGGCTTCGGTCCACCTGAGGAGTACGTCGAGCAGGTGCGCGCCCGGACCGTAGAGTGTTTCGCCAACAGCGTGCGGTTGGCGCCCGACTTGTTGTCGGCCCGGGAATCGTTGGCCGAGGCCTATCTTGCCTGCGACGAAGAAGAGCAGGCGGTCGAGACTTATCGGGAATTGCTGGAACGCTTCCCCGACCATCTGGATTCCCTCCTTTGGCTCGCATATCACCACGTGAAACGCGACGAGCCGTTCCGGGCGCAGGAATATGCCTGTCGGGCCTACCGGCTGAAGCCGCTGGACAAGACCATCGAGGGATTGGTTTGGACGGTCCGCGTGGGCTCGGCTCGCCATCACGCGCTGGCGAAGCGGTTCGACGAAGGCCGGGCGGAGTTCGAAGCGGCCGAAGAACTCGTCCCCAAGCACCCCGAACAACACGCCCTGCTGGTGCGCAAGGCCATTTTGGAATTCAAGGCCGGGAATCTCGCCCCGGGGCACCAATACATCGAGCAGGCCCGCGGCCGGTTCGCCCAGCCCACTCCCGCTCTGCTCATCCTGGCCGTCGAGTCGGCGCGTTACGGGCTGCCGAAGCAGTTCGTCGCCGACTTCGAGCACCAATGGACGACCGCGCTGAGAATGAAATGCCACAGCGAAACGGCCGGCGAAATGTCCCGGACGCTGCGGGCATACCTCGGTATGGCCGTGGACTATCCGAACCGGCCGGATCACGTGGAGAAGTTCTTGGCGTATCTGCGGCGATGCTCGCGCGTGCGGTGGAAGGAGAACGACCTGCGCAACGTCTGCGAGTTCCTCAACACGGTTGCCTTTGACCATGATATCGAGGAACCCGACGACTTCGGCGAGGAAGCAGAAGAGTTGCTCAAGCGGTTGCTGCACAAAGGACACAAGCGGTTTCGCAAGTCGCCCTTCTTCCAGTTCATGGCGGCCAGAGCGGAATTCGACAAAGGACCGGCGCGCTGTAATTATCGTCGTCTGAATCGTTGCCTCGAGCGGACCGTGAAGTTTGCGGAGAATTCGGCCGATCCACGGGACGCCGATCTGGCCGAGGACGCGAAACGGTTGCAGAGCTTCTTCAATGACGTAGAGGACATGCGCCGGCGGGGTTTCGGCGGGCCGCCGCCGGGTTTCTTCGAGAAGGAGGACGGGCCGCCGCTGGACGACGAAGACGGTCCGTTCATCGATGATATTCTGCCGGACCTGGCCGCCAAGATCGCGGCCATGTGTGCTTCGTTGGGCATCGATCCGCAGGACGTGCTGCTCCCGGACGCGGAAACGGAGCCCCGCCGACGAAGCGGCAAACGCCGGTCGTAGGACGAGCGGAAGAACGAGAAACCACCAGAAACGATCAGGAGAGTTTCCGATGCCGGATCCTTACGAAGTCTTGGACCTGCCGCCGGAAAGCGGCGACGCGGAGATCCGACGCCGCTATCTCGAACTGGTCCGCCGGCACCCGCCCGATCGCGATCCCGAGCGCTTCGCGGCGATCCGCCGGGCCTACGACGAACTCCGCGATCCCCAGAAACGGATGGAGTCGAGGTTGTTTCGCATGGAGACGGACGACTCGCTGGACGCGATCGTGGCCGACGTGAAACGACGCTTCCGCGCGGCCCGCATTCCCACGGAAACCCTGCTCCACCTGGTGGAAAAAAGATGAACAAACAACTCGACGAAGAAACGGTCCTGGCACGGTTCAGCCAATGGCTCGACGAAACCGCAGCCGAAGCGGAATCGATCGACGACCGGCGGCCTGCCCACGACGAGCCACCGGAGCTTCCGTCGGTGGGACTCCTGCAGTTCGTCGAAGAGTTCACCGCTTTGCGGCACGAACTGAAATTGGAGACGAAGAGTTCGCGCAACCTGGCCGAGCGGACCGAAACGATGCTCACCGCCATGGAACAGGCCGTCGAGGCGTTTCGATCCGTGGATGCAAGAGAGGCGGAGGCCGCCCGACAGGCCGCCAGGCCCCTGATCGAGGCGATGCTCGACCTGGACGAAGCCCTCGGGCGCGGCCGGGCGGTGATCGAAACGGCCCGGCGACGCGTCCTCGAAGACTTGACCACCCAACTCCAAGAACAACTGGACGACCTCTTCCGCCATCAGTCGCTCTGGCGACGCTGGTTGTGCCGACACTGGTACCGGGCCGCCAGGGAGATTGTTTTGCAGCGGGCAACCTTGGACCATCGACGGATCTTCGATTCGCTGGCCGAAGGATACGATCTGATCGTCAACCGCCTCGGCCGGGCGATGAAAAAGGAAGAAATCTATCGGATCCAGTGCGTCGGAAAACCGGCCAACCCCAATACCATGACCGTCGTCGAAGCCGTCGACGATCCCCGGCAGCCGCCGGGCCTGGTCGTCGAAGAAATTCGGCCGGGCTACTACCGCAAAGGCGAAGTCGTCCGGTTCGCGGAGGTCAAGGCCGTGGCGGGAAAATAATCCGAAAACCTCAAGGAGCATCCTCGTATGGACACTCGCATGGAAACCATCCTGGGAATCGATCTCGGCACGACCAACAGCGAAGTGGCCGTGATTCGAGACGGAAAGGCGGAGGTGCTGAAGGAAAACGGCACGGCGATTCTGCCTTCGGTGGTCGGCCTGGACGCCCAGGGCCGATTGCTCGTCGGTACGCCCGCCCGCAATCAGGCCGTCTTGGCCCCCGAGCGCACCGTGCGGTCCGTCAAGCGCCGAATGGGCAGCGGCGAGACCGTCTCCCTGGGCGACCAGCAGTACAGCCCTCAGGAAATCTCCGCGATGATCCTCCGCGAGCTGAAGCAGCGCGCCGAGAAGGAGCTGGGCCATCCGGTCCACAAGGCGGTGATTACCGTGCCGGCCTTCTTCAACGAGACCCAGCGCGAAGCCACCCGCGAAGCCGGTCAACTGGCCGGCCTGGAAGTCGTCCGAATCATCAACGAGCCCACCGCCGCCTCGCTGGCGTACGAATCCGGTCACACGGGCATGGAGCGATTGGTGGTCTACGACCTCGGCGGGGGCACCTTCGACGTCTCCATCGTCCAGATCGAACAAGGCGTCGTCGAGGTGCTCGCCAGCCACGGCAACACGAAACTGGGAGGCGACGACTTCGACCAGTTGTTGCTGGATCGCGTCTGCGATGATTTCGCCGAAGAACACGGGATCGACTTGCGCGAGTCGCTCTCGGCCAGATCGCGTTTGCTCCGCGCGGTCGAAGAAGCCAAGATAAAGCTCTCCTACGAACCGGTCGTCAGGATCCAGGAAGAGTTCATCGCCCAGAAGGACGGCGCGCCGATCAACCTGGACCGCGAGATCACCCGGCCGGAGTACGAAGAGTTGATCGAGCCGCTCTTGTCCAAGACGCTCGTGTGCGTCGACGAATCGCTCTCCGACGCCGGTCTGAACGCCACGCAGATCGACAAGGTGATCCTGGTCGGCGGCGCCACGCGCACCCCGCTGGTCGGCCGCCTCCTGGAGGAGCAACTCGGGCAGCCCGTCCACGCCGAAGTGGATCCCGATCTCTGCGTGGCCATGGGGGCGGCGATCCAGGCGGGCCTGATCGCCGGGGTCGACGTCGGGCCCGTGCTGGTCGATATCACGCCGCACACGCTGGGCATCCAAACCGCCGGAAGCCTCTACGGTCTCCGTTCGTCGTATCAGTTTTCGCCGCTGATCCGGCGCAACTCGCCGCTGCCGGCCGGCCGTAGCGAATTGTTCGGCACCGTGTTCGACGGCCAGGAAAAGGCTCGAATCTGCGTCTACCAGGGTGAAAACGAGGACGTTCGGCACAACGAATTCGTCGGCGAGTTCGTCCTGGACGGATTGGCCGACGTGACGCGCGGCAACGAGATCCTCGTGCGATTCGATCTCGATCTGGACGGCATCCTGAAAGTGACCGCGAACGAACGAGCCACCGGCCGCGCGAAAGAGCTGGTCGTCGATAACGCCGTTTCGCGGTTCCGCCGACGCAACCGGGAAGACGCACGAAACCGGCTGGATTCGGCATTCTCTTCCCGCAGTGATTCGGCGCCCGTCCAAACCGCTGCCGAGGAGGTGCCGGTGGGGCCCGCTTCGGACGCCGAGCTTCCCACGGAGTTGAATCAAGCCATCGCCAAAAGCGAAGAGTTGATTGCCAAGAGCAAGCAGATCGCGCCCGACGCCGGCCCGGAAGACGCCGAAGAGATCGGCCAACTGATCGAGAAGCTCCGGGCGGCGATGGACCGACGTTCCCAAAGCGAGATCGAAGAGACCACGGCGAAATTGGAAGATTTGGTTTTCTACCTGCACGACGCGTGATCACCGTGACCGAATCCGAAAACGCCGCCGATGAACTGGTCGGTTGTCCCACGTGCAAAGTGCGCCAATCGTGGTCCGACGCGTGCCGGCGCTGCAAGTGCGACCTGACGTTGCTGGGACGCATCGTGCAGTCCTGCGGCCGAACGCGCCGGCGATGTTTGGAGGATTTGCGCGCCGGCCGGTTCTCTCAGGCGGTGCGGCGAGCACGTCGCGGTTTCGCCTTGTCCCCCGACGAACGGTCGGCGCGCCTGCTGGCGGTCTGTCTCCTTTGCCGTGGAGAATTCGTCGAGGCGGTTCGCGTCTTTCGGGCGATCGACGCAGCGCGGCAATCAGGCCTCCCATAACAGCGACGGCCGAAACACGATGTCGTACTCGGCCAGCCTCAAGTGGGCGATCGTGCTCATGGATTCCCTCGGAAACGATGGTCCCAGTTCGAACCCCGTCTAGAACAACGTGTAAATGAACGGTGCCGCACCACTGCTGGTAAGCAGCACCAGCGCACTGATCAGCAGAAGCACCAGGACGATCGGCGTCAGCCACCACTTCTTGTTGTAGCGGAGGAAATCCCAGAATTCCCGCACGAGCCCGACTTGGGGTCGCTCGGCCTCTTCGGCAAAGCTGGTCGGATGGTCCTGTACGGACGCGTCCGGTTTCTCGCTCATGGATGTTTCCTTTCCCTTCCTCCGCAAGACCTTCAGGGCACGTATCAGCCGACTTCAGCATAGGCTCGAGCCGCGAACAAGGAAAGGCTTTCTTGCCGCAACCCCCCGTCGGGGCAGGGAGCGTCGTGGATTCCCACGGAGGGATTCTGCACGGTCGCTCGCTTCGCGGTTCCATTTCATCACCGATACCAGCCGGCCTTCTCGTAGAAAAACCCGGTGCGTGTCGCTCAATAGATGGGCTACTGCTTTATGTGACCATATCGTCTCTGCCCATAGTAACCATTTCGTTGGCCACCTTATCGAGAAAATTGCATTTTCTCCCCCGAATCTTTCCGAGGGGGGTCCCCCCCGGCAGAAAACTTGCTATGATTCAGGGTAGTAAAGTAAGTTGACCAGCCAGAGGGGCGACCGGGGAGGAATGATCGAAGCCCCCCACAGAATTCGGAGACCGTCGTCCACGCGACCTCCGGATCGGACTGGTGAACTGGAGGAGAATCCTTTTGGTTTGCGGGGAAGCGGCAAGCCCCGACGCGTTCGCGGGTGGGTCGCGCCGAACAGCACACCGCGCAGGACCGTGATCCGTCGGCCGAACAACGCCGTATTCCCTGAAAAAGCTTCTGTCATACTAACCTTTCGGAGTATCGAATGAGCAACCAGATCAAGTTACTGATCGCAGATGATCACGAAGTCGTCCGCACCGGACTGAAGAGCCTTCTGGCGGATACCGAAATCAGTGTGGTCGCCGAGGTGAAATCCGGGCAAGAGGCCGTCAAATACGCCTTGGAGAACGACCTGGACGTCGTCCTGGTCGACATCCGCATGCCCGACGGCGACGGATTGACGGCCCTGGGACGCATCAAGCTGGACAAGCCGGAACTGCCGATCCTGATCCTCTCCACGTTCGACAACCCCACGTACATCGCCCGGGCCGTTGCGCTGGGCGCCAGCGGGTATCTGCTGAAAGGCTGCAGCCGCGACGAATTGATCAACGCCATCCGGCAGGCTGCCGCCGGCGAAAGTGCCTGGACCCGCGAGGAACTCCGCCGCGTCACCGGCGCGCTGGCCACCCCGCGTCTGGCCGCCGACGTCGAAGTGCCGTTGACCCAGCGAGAGAGTGAAGTACTCCGTCAGTTGGCCTACGGGCTGACCAACAAGGAGATCGCCCAGGCGTTGAGCATCAGCTACGAGACGGTCAAGGAACACGTCCAGCACATCCTGCGGAAGATCGGTGTTTCCGACCGCACGCAGGCCGCCGTCTGGGCAGTCCGCAAAGAACTCGTCTGATTTCAACCGCCGACCGCCGGGGCATACACCGCCGCACAAAGCCGCGGCCGGTGACCGTGCGTGCGCACCGTCGCCGGCCGGGCTTTTTTTCTGCTTTTCGGCGCGGTCGTCCTCCCGGCTTGCTTTCTCGCGCAGCCATCGGCTAGGATGGGACTTTCCATCCGCTTCACGGGAGGCTCCCATGCCGAAAGATACCGACATCCGCCTGGTCGCTCTGACCGCCGAAACCGAGAACTTCGCCTACCGCTCGCCCATGAAGTTCGGCGGCCGCGTCGTGACCGACGTCGTCTTGCTCCACGTCACCGCCGAAGTCAAAACCCGCGACGGTCGCCGTGGCTCTGGCTTCGGATCGATGCCCCTGGGCAACGTCTGGGCGTGGCCCTCCGGGCAGCTTTCCGGCGAATCGACGCTGGCGGCCATGATCGAGCTGGGCCAACGCGTCGTCCGCGATGCCAACGACTACCCCGAGTTCGGCCACCCGCTCGAAATCACCCACGACCTGGCCCGAGGCTACCAGTCGGCGGCCGACGCGATCACCAACGCCGCGGGCCTGGCCGAGCCGATGCCCCGGCTGGCCCAACTCGTCGCGGCCAGTCCCGTCGAAGCCGCCGTCCACGACGCGTATGGGAAGACTCTGGGCCAAAACTCGTACAACCTGCTGAGCGCCGAGTTCGCCAATCGGGACCTGGCCGCCTACCTGGGCGACGATTTCGCCGGCGAGTACCTCGACCGTTACACCTCCCGCGACCCGAAGCCGTCGATGCCGCTGTATCACCTGGTCGGGGCGCTCGATCCGCTGACCGACGCCGACCTCGAGACCCGACTGGACGACGGCCTGCCGGAAACCCTGCCCGAGTGGATCGCCGCCGACGGATTGACCCACCTGAAGATCAAGCTCAACGGCGACGACCTGGTATGGGACGTCGATCGGGTCGTGGCGATCGAGCGGGTGGCGGCCGAGGCCCAGGCCGCCCGCGGCTGCGCGTCCTGGTGCTATTCGGCCGATTTCAACGAGAAGTGCGCCAATGTCGACTACGTGCTCGACTTCCTCGCCCGGGTCGGCGAGCGATCGCCCGAGGCGCTTAAGCGGCTGCAGTACATCGAGCAGCCCACGCACCGCGATCTGAAGGCCAATCCCGAGAACCGCATGCACCGGGCGGCCCGGATCAAGCCCGTGGTGATCGACGAGTCGCTGGTCGATTTCGAGAGCCTCCTGCTCAGCCGCGAGCTGGGTTACTCGGGCGTGGCGCTGAAGGCGTGCAAGGGTCACGGCGAGGCCCTGATGATGGGCGCCGCGGCGCAGAAGTACGGCATGTTCCTGTGCGTGCAGGACCTGACCTGTCCGGGCGCGTCGTTCCTGCACTCGGCCAGTCTCTCGGCCCGCATTCCGACGGTCGCGGCGATCGAGGGCAACGCCCGCCAATACTGCCCGGCCGCCAACGCCCCCTTCGCCGACCGCTTCCCCAGCATGTTCCAGATCACCACCGGCACGCTGGGCACCTCCGCGCTGGACGGCCCGGGGCTAGGCTTTTAGCCCGCTGCTTGCCGGAAACCGTTCGGGAATTGAAAACCCGCAAGCAGTGCCGTCCTCGCGAGGTTGGCGACATCTTCCGTGGCAAGCAGCGGCGCACCAAACCGAAAACTCGCCGCCAAGCACCGGCCGCCGGCGGTGCAACGCAGTCCTTGTTCATTGTTCAAGCTCTGACCTCAACGCATTCTTCGTCGAATTGATTTCCTTACACACGGTTCCACCTTCGGCCTCGATCATCCGGATCTGGAGAGTGTTCGCATCGGCCTTCAATAACATGACCGTTGCGAGGTTCGAATCGGGGCCGCCTCCGATCATTTGTGGATAGGGCGGCGTCATCTCCCATTCACCGCGGTTCTCGGTATATTTCGGATCGTGAGTTACTTTCAGAGTTTTGCCTTGTTCCAAGACTTTGTACGTGTGATCGTGCCCGGACAAAGCCAGGTCGATGTTCGCATGGGACAGGATCGGTTCCCACATCCGGCGCGACGGCTCGGAATTCCAGATATTGTCGTTATAGAGCGGAAGGTGGCTGAGCATGACGCGCCAAGGGGCGTTCTTGTGGTCGTTCTTCTTCAGAAGCGTCTCGAGCCATTCGGCCTGACGCTTGCGGTAGGGCTGCATTACATCGAACATCTTCTCGAAATCCTCGCCGCAGTCCATTGCCAAAAACCAGACGGGGCCGGCATGGAGAGTGAAAGAATACTGCTGTTCTCCGACGGGAGCAGCAGGGCTCAGGTTCGGCAGATCGAAAAGATATCCCAGACGGTCGGCGAACGGCCCGCGGCATTCGTGATTGCCGCGCACGAACAGCATGGGTTTTTCCCCGGCATCGAGCCATTGGATGTAATGGTTCAGGACCTCGATAGCCCGGTCCGCGTTTTGCGGGTTCTGCCAGCAGTCTCCCATGAGGACACTGAAATCATAATCCTCCGGTTTACAGTGTTTCATAATCGCTTCGAGTGTCGGGAACTTCTCGTGAATATCATTGAAGAAGGCCGCTTTGATGGTTTGGGCTTTGGGGTCGAGCGTAAGGAAATGATAGGTCTTCGTGGAATGTGCCGCATCCTCCCGCCGATAGTGGACAAGATACTCGTATTCGGAACCGGGTTTCAAATGGTCGAGTTTCGTCTTCCAGACGGTCCACGATGTATCAGGAATAGGTGTCGGTGTGGCCGTGTAAACTCGTTTGTCGGTTGCGCCGATTTCTTTCAACTCGACTTGTGCCGCACTGATACTCCTGGCTGCGAAGCAGACGGTCATGCCTTTCACGCTCGGACTTT
>Ga0307379_10013284_pt1 | contig 10680 bp, 9 predicted proteins | sample UN2MG_FD_202237 | JGI IMG/M metagenome (GOLD analysis project Ga0307379, IMG submission 202237) | Soil microbial communities from Risofladan, Vaasa, Finland - UN-2 | ecosystem: Environmental > Terrestrial > Soil > Coastal area > Acid sulfate soil | place: Finland: Risofladan, Vaasa | collected... | reverse complement strand
ACCGAACAGGATCCCAACGAAAGCCAGACCTATGATAATCTTATGGTCGAGGAGGGTTTGCTTTACATGATTTGTTTTTCAAAACCGCCCGATGTGGCGATTGGCAATGCGGGGCCATTTGTTGTGATGCCGTGAATCAAGCGGTATCCTCAACCTGGGTTGTCGGGATAGATCGTTTACAGGACGCCGGCCATTGTGGCCGGCGTCTGGGGATCCCAGCAAGATTGAACGGGTTATCTTTTGCTGTTACCAGGTGATCTCAGCGGCCACGGCCGGAGGAGTGGAAGTTCTGCTGTCGATGCCGGCGGCGATCTATATGAGCAACTGGTAATGCATCTGGTGGCCTCGAGGGCCAATGGCAGCGTAGCCCTGTCGAAAAAGCAGCCGACAACACGCAGTGGCCCGGCTGCGCCAGGTGGTGGCCGGACTGGGCGAGAGTAGCAGGCTGGTCAGCAAGGCAGTGATTGTTCTTTCAGCCATGTTTTAATATGAAGCAACACGAGGTTTATTGAACCAATCACGCTGCTATTGCTGCCTGTTGTTTGCTGACGCAGTGGTGGTCAGCATATGAACAAAACACACAACAATCGCCGGGTAACGGTCGTTGTTTAGTGCCGCAACTGGCACATGGATGGATGATCAGTCAATGGTTAAGGGGGATAGCCAATTCTTCAACGAAACCACATTCCGGGCAGGTAAGGTTGGTTCGGGTAACAATGTCGGATTCCACGTATTAGCTCCTTCAGTTTGGTGTTGCTCCACTGTGCTCGCTGACCAGATGACATACACAATTCTTGCCGTCCACATCATCGGTAGGGAAAGTGAGACCCAGGCGACGCAATTCGCGCAATTCGGCTTCCATACGCTGTAGCTCAGCCACCCGGCGGCTGATTTCGCCGGCTTTTTCTTCCAGAAGGTCTAATACGACCCGGCAGGGCGCTTCCCGTCGCTCTCGCAGGGCCAGGATCTCTTGTATGTCATCGTGGGAAAAATCTAAAGTTCGCGCGCCGGCCACAAACCGTGCTTTATCCACCTCTGATTCATCATAATCCCGATAGCCGTTGTCCAGGCGCTGGGCAGGTGGCAACAGACCGATATCCTCATAGTAGCGGATGGTTTTAGTCGACAGGTTGGTCAGTTGGGCAAATTGTTTAATGCGCATCCATCACCTCGTTTGACAGATTATAAACCTTCTAGTAACTGGAATGTCAAGAGCAAATAATAGTTCGCTTTCTTCTTTTTTGAGATACGGTATGGAAAAGTATGCGACAGGCTGGGTAGATGCCAATATCGCTACCAGGCAATCTCGGTGGCCACGGCCGGTCGTTTGAGAGTACTGTACTGGATGCAGTTCAGATCGCGAATTCATCTTATCAATCCACTGCTGGTGTGACCAATTGGCTCCATCGCAACCTGTTGGTTCGTAAGTCAAGAGCCTGAACTGTACGCCCTAAGCTCAGAGCGTTTGATCGTCCGCCCCCTCATCAACCTCCAGGCGAGGGAAAAATATCCGGAACGGGAGAAGCAGGCCCGCTATGACAATCAGCAAGATGATCACCAGGACCGGGGCAAGCCAGGGCCAGAGCAAGATATGAATGAAGATGTGTACCGGCAAGTAGGCTAAGGTGTACCAGGCCCACCGTTCACCTTTTCTGTAGCCGGTCGAAGAAACAATAATCACCATAATGGCGACCGCCAGCACCCAAAAACCCAGGGTACGGAACCACCATTTGATGTACTCAATCACCTCCGGATCCGTCGTTAGCCAGGCCCACCCTTGATCGGGATCGGCCGGATCCAATCCGGGAATTGTTACGAGATTGTGATAAGCATAGAACGCCAGACCGAAGCCCACAGTAAATAGCAACAACCAGGAGTACCGTCTAAGATTTAACATTTACATCCTTCAAAAGAATTGGACTGGGGTGCACAGGGTCAAACCTGCGCTTAAATCCAAGGTATTCGAGTGATCCACAAACCCAGTTATTTTGGTAACAAGCCTACCCGGAGCTTCAAGGGACAGTCTATCTGCAGTATGGGTTGGCCAGGCCTCATCAGCTCATCGTTCCCTTAACCAAAGCGAAGCTGACTCCGGCTGCATCGTCTCGTCGACGACCCGCAGCAACTCGGCCGTTAAGTCGTCCAGATCTATCTCATCCCGGGCCATGGCCCCAAAGGAGGCCAAGATCTTTGCTGCATCATACTTATTCCGGTAGAAGCGGCGATTGATGATACCCTGGATCTGTCTCCGTAGAGGATTGAACAGCGCCGCGACTGTCAACGTAGAGACTACAATGGCCAACTCGGAAGTTACCGGAAGCGCCGATTGCAGCACAGCGACGCTGCCCAGGTAGATGAGACCCAGCGCGGCAGTAAGGACACCGTAGACCAGGGTGCGACGGATGATGAGATCGATGTCATAGAGTTGGTGACGTAGAATGGCCACACTGACGGCCAGGGGGAAGACGACCAGGCCTATGAGCATCCAAAGTGCCGATAGAGCCGGGGTCACCGACCAGTTCAGGTCGCTGCCGATCATGTTGGCAATAAGCACTATGGGAAAAAGCACGGCCGGAATCATGAGCCAGCGCATCTGTAGCCGGGTTACATTGTCTCCTGCCCGGTACCGCAGGACGGGCACGATGGCCGTTATCATAAAGAAGATGATCCCGATCATCCAGAACAAATCCTCAACCGGCCGTAGGCGGGCCGCCAGCGCCGGCGCCGCTGCTGGATTGTGGTGCAGCAAGACGACGGACTGGTCGCTCCAAAGGGGCCAGTAGGCTATCCAACTGTCCTCAATGGCTGAGATCAACGCCTGGCCGCCAAATAGGAAAAGTAGTATCCCTAATATGAGCAACCAGCGGCGGGAAGGCAATCGCCCGTCAGGGTAGAGTATGAGAAAAAGAGAAACCAAAAAAAAGATAGGCAACGAAAGCCAGTTCTGTAACCAGGCAAAGAAGGTGGCGCCGGGTAGCGAGCGCTGCAGCACGCCGAAAGCGTAGACAGCATACGCGCTGGAAAAGGATTGTACGGCGAATAACACGGCGAAAAGGAGAAAGAGCCAGCCAATGCGGTTGCCGCGCCGGCGAACCGTTATGAGCGCCCCAGGGGTGGCGAAGGCCAGTACACTGGCCAATACAAACACACCTTCCCAGGGGTTCAACAGGCTCCTCAGCGCAGGGGTAGACAGCCCCAATACTATTGTGCCCATAACCAGGCTTACCGCCACCAGCCACATTATCCAGGGCGCCGGCGGCAAGGATCGCCACCGTCGGCTTGCGCCACCCGCGATCTCTGATTTCTTTTGCATGATTTTAGGGTAACACAATAACGTCTCGTAAACGTTACGAGAATCGTTACCAAGGAGATAGATTGGTGGTCGCCAGTCGCAATATGGGGGATGGCGGATCGCTACCAGGCGATCTCAGAGGCCATGGCCGGATGGTCGGAGGCGTTGCTCTCAATATAGGTGTAATTGGGGCAACTCAGATCGGCCGAGACAAAGATGTGGTCGATATGGTCTTCAGCCTGGACGGGATCACAATGTTTGAGGACGTTGGCCATGATGTCGAAACATTCGCTCCCGGGCCGGCAGTTGTAGTCACCGATGGCGATAACCCGGTCGGCAACTTCGGCCGCCAGACCGGCAAAACCCTGAGGTTGCTCAAAGGGCGGGTCGCTGTCGAAGTGGTTGACGAAGATGGTGAAGGTCTCGCCGCCGACCTTGACCTGGGCTTTGATGACGGCCACCTGGTCACCGTCGCTGAACTCCTCCGGACCGGCCGGGCTGGGCAAACCGGGGCCGCTGAAGAGGTGGAAGGTCTGGGGGTTCTCGAGGGGATAACGGGATAGCAGGGCGTAACCAAAGGTACCGGTTCCGGTCTTGGGCCCGGCATAGGCGTGCATGTCCAGGCATTGGGACAGGAAGCGCACGATGTCGAAGTTGCCCCCGGCGATGCGGCTGGTGTCGGTTTCGCTCAGGGCGATAATATCGGCGTCGATCGCTTTGAGCACCTGGCATTGCTCCTGGTGGCCGCGCTGGCCAGCGGCATCGTAGCCCTGCTGCAAATTGTAGCCGGCGACCTTCAGGGGCCCGGCCGGCCCGGTCGTAGCCGGGTTGGGGGAGAGCAGGATGGCGGCCAGCAAGGCGACAAGACCGAAGGCGGTGACCAGGATGGCCAGGGAACGGCCGGTGCTCTGACCAATAGCCTGGGTCTCTTTTTTAACGCTCTTGTTGCTGACGGCCAGCAGGGAAAGGGTGAGGATCAGGGCGACGATGAGGTGGATGTGCCAGAAGTGGTTGCGGACGATGGGTTCAAGAGCTGTGGCAACGTAGGACCAGGTGCTGGTAAAGATATTGGCCATGATCAGCAGCAGCATGAGCAGCGAGGCCAGGCCAAAAGCGAGACCCAACTGGCGCTGGCTCGGCCGGCCGAGGACGGTTTCTTCGACGAGCAGGCCAAAATCGAGGAAGAGCACGGGGAAGAGCAGCAACATGGCCAGCATGGCGATAATCCACCAGGGGCTGACTTCTGGATCCAGCAGGGGATAGCCCGCAGCCCCCTTGGGCATGGCGACCTGGTTGACGGCCAGGGTCAGGGCCAAGGCCAGGCCGAAGAGGGCAGTCAGGATGAGGGCGGTGTTGCGGGAGATTTTGCCCAGGGTTTTTTGACCGGCGGCCAGTAGCCAGGCGAATAGCACCAGGGCCAGGATGGCTACGGCCAGGATCAGTAAATAATTTGAGCCGGTCCAGCGGGAAATGACCGTGGGGCTGGTGAAGGCGAAGTATAATAATAGGAAGACGGCGGTTATGCCGCTGGCCAGAACGATAGTTCTGCCCCAGCCGGCCGAGGCTGGGGCTGGATCGTCGACTTCGGCCGGATCAGGCGCGGTGCGGAAAACCCGGGGCAGGAGAACGGCGGCGATGAGGGCCAGCAGCCAGGCGCCGGCCTTGAACATGCCCACATTGCTCAAATCCATGGTGGCGCCGAGGGAACGCAGCAGAATGGAGGCAGCGATGGCCAGCAGCAGTCCGGCGACCATGAGTGGTCCGGCCGCGTTGTCTCGTTTTTGGCCCCGATCATGGAGCAGAGCCGGGAATAGAAACAGGAAGAGGCCGACACCAAAGGCGGCAACAAGGAATTGGCTGCGGATGGGCAGCATGATTTCGACGGCACGGCTGAGTAGAACCAGTTCACCCAGGATGATCAGCACAGTTTGTGGCAGGCCGCGGCCGAAGAACAGAAGCAAAAAGGGTGATAGGAAGAGGATCAGGGCGACCATTTCGATAGGCAGCTCGGTACCTAAAACACCAAAGCCATATATATCGGCGATTGAGTCGGTCAGTAGCTGGAAGAAGAATAGAAAAAGGATGGCGAAAACGACAATCGCCTGTGCTTTGTGGCTCCTTGAATAGCCCATCATAACCCCCTTGTGGCCTCAGCCAACTGGTAGATACGGACGACTAATTACATTCTATGGTTTTCCAATATGGGGGTCAATGGTCACAACGCGATTGCGTGATGGTAGAAACGTAGCGCCAAGTTCTTCTGTGGGGGGTAATTTCATACACACCGGTATATGATTTCCAATGGCGCGTGCTGGATGTCAATGGCCCAGGTGTGTTTGAGTCGTTGGGAATTGCGGCTATTTTTATTTCAACCAGATGGTGACGCTTTCTGGCTGCACGGTTTCGCGGGTTACGCGGGCCAGTTCAGCGGTCAAACTTTCCAGGTCGACTTCATCACGGGCGGTTTGGGCGAATTGGGCCAGCACCTGCTGGGCGTCGTATTTCTGACGGAAGAAACGGCGGTCGATGATGCGCTGCAGGCGACGGCGTAGTGGGCCGACCAAGGCGGCGATGAGCAGGGTGGAAATGACGATGGCCACCGGCGAACGCTGGCCGGTGATGGATTCGAACAGGGTCTGTAGGAGCAGGACACCGCCGAAGTAAACGATGGCCAAAAGACCGGTCAGCAAGCCATAGAGGAGCGTCTTGCGAATGATGACATCAATGTCATACAGCCGGTAACGCAAGATGGCGATGGCTATGGCCGCAGGAATGGCCATGATGCCCAGGATAAACAGCTGGCCCACCCAGCTGACAAAGAAATCACCCTGCTCGTCGGTAACAAAGAAACTTGGAATATAGGTCAGGGCGAACAGTCCGGCAGCGTAGAATAGCCATTTAATCTGTTCGCGCTCGACGCCGGCCGAGCGACGGTAGCGGACGAAGGGCGCGGAGACACATAGTAGGGTCATGATGATTAGACCGGCGAACCAGACCGTATCCGGAAAGTCGATGCCGGCCGGTAGAAAGCCGACCGGGTTTTCCAGCACCCAATCGCTATTTTGGAGAGAGATAAAGGTTGGCGAAGCGAGGCCAAAGAGAATTAGGAAGGCGCACATGCCCAATCCAGCGACAAGGATCCAGCGCCAGCGAGGTGATGGCGGACGGCCATCGGGGAAGAGGAGCATGGTGAAGAGAAGCGGGAAGATCAACGCTAACCAGAGTATGTCATTCATTAACGCGACCAAATAAAACAGCAGCGTTGGCTCAGCAGGTGGGACCGAAAATTGTCCCAGGTATTTCGATGTAAAAACACCAACAACAACCACAGAGGATGGCAGCAGCATCAGCCAGCCAATCACATTGCCCGGCCGTTGGGATACAATCAAGGCCCCCAGCAGGGCAAACTCAACCGGTAAGAGGCCCCATAATAGGGTTTCAAGGATATTGAGCAGAGTGGAACCGGCCGGCAGGCTGCTCAGATCCTGGACTATACCAACTATCGCAACCAGGGTGATTATTAAAAATATCACCCAAACCAAAAATGAATATTTTTTACCGCTCAAAGTCATAACCTCGCCAAAACGGATTTAGTCGTTTGTTGTAACCAACAGCGCTGGCCAATCCCATTTGTAGAAGAATTAATGGACGTTTCTTCATGATCCAGAGCCCATTGTAGCGCATAAGCGTCTGTAAATCGTTACGGAAACGTTACGGGAAACAAAAAGGTATCCCCTGGTGACCGAATTAATGGCATGTTCAAGATGAATGAATAATAATTGGCAAGCGCATCTGGCCGTTGTTACCCGGCCGCTATCGCGGAAGGATGAAAGAGGAAGGGTGAAGGATGAAGGAAAAAGTTAGCTGGGGGCAGCGGGGTGAATGGTATGTGGCCATTCAATTTCTGCTGTTTATCTTGATTTTCCTGGCCCCCCTGGCCTTACCAAGGGTGGTCGAGTGGCCGGCGCCCTGGGATGTGATCGGGCTTGGGTTGGGCATTGTTCTGCTGGGGCTCGGGGGCCTGATGGCCATGGCCGGTGTTTTGAGCCTGGGCAGCAATTTAACGGCCGTGCCCTACCCCAAGGATGATGCGGTGTTTGTGGCAAGTGGCGCCTACCGCTTTGTCCGCCATCCGATTTATAGTGGCATTATTCTGGGCTCGGTGGGCTGGAGCCTTTTTACCCATAGCCTGCTGGCCCTGTTTCTGTCCCTGGTCCTGTTTATCTTCTTCAATATTAAATCCCGGCGAGAGGAGCAGTGGCTTTGTGAAAAATATACGGACTACCCGGCTTACCAGAAGCGGGTACGAAGGTTGATCCCCTTTATCTATTGAGTAGGAAGCGAGAACCGCGGAGATCTTACCAAAGGTCTTACGTTTGGAGAAAAATCGATTGAGTAGGAAGCGAAAACCCCGGAGGTCTCACCAGAGGCCTCACGTATGGAGAAAAACCGATGAAAGACCTCCGGGGTTTAAAGGTCAAACAAGGAGAGAAGCCCATGAAATTACCTGAATCAGCCCGGTCTTTAATTAAGTCGGGGGCTCATGCCCACCTGGTCACTTTGAACCCGGACGGCAGCCCGCAAGTTACCCTGGTGTGGGCCGGCGTGGAAGGGGACGATATCGTCACCGCCCACCTGTTTGCCACCAGAAAGGTGCAGAATATTCGCGCCGACGGCCGGGTGGCGATTACCTTCGAGTGTGATACGAAGAGCGCCATGGGCCTGTCGGAGTACCTGGTCATTTATGGCCAGGCAACCATCGAGGAAGGCGGGGCACCGCAATTGCTCCAGGAACTGGCCTGGATCTACATGGGGCCGGAGGTGAAATTCCCGCCCATGGACGATCCCCCGCCAGGCTTCATCAACCGAATTCAGGTCGAGCGGATCAGCGGTGTGGGCCCGTGGACCGGCCGGGTTGTATAAACCCCGGAGGTTTCAGAAACCTCCGGGGTTTGGGCAGGGCCAAAAAAAGGATAAAAAATGAAGATCGCGGTTATTGGAACAGGCCATGTTGGGGGAACCTTGGGTTCGCGCTGGGCCAGGCAGGGCCACCAGGTTGTATTTGGAACGCGAAACCCGGAAAGTGTGAAGGTTCAGGAACTGTTGGAAATCTCGGGCAACCAGGCTGGCGCCGAAGGCCTGAAGGAAGCCGCGGACGAGGCGGATGTGGTGGTGATTGCTGTTCCCTGGAGCGTCACCCAGGCAACTATCGAAGCGCTGGGCGACCTGCGGGGCAAGATCGTGGTTGATTGTACAAACCCTATCGCGCCGGGATTACAACTGGCCATGGGAACGACCACCTCGGGCGGCGAACAAGTGGCTGATTGGGCCAAGGGGGCGCGGGTGGTCAAGGCTTTCAATAGTACCGGTTGGGAAAATATGGCGAATCCGCTTTACCAGGGCGAGCCGACCTTGATGCTGATTTGTGGCGATGATGAGCAGGCCAAAGCGGCCGTCAGCCAACTAACGGAAGCGCTGGGCTTCGCGGCCGTTGACCTGGGACCTTTGAGCGCGGCGCGCTTGCTGGAGCCCTTCGCCCTGGTCTGGATTCGCCTGGCGGTGGTTCAAGGGCTGGGTCGTGATTTTTCTTTTAAGCTGGTAAAACGATGACAGGTAGCCCAACCAAGAAAAATGATTACCTGTCAATAGCAGAAAAGAATTCCTCAATACCGGCGAGATAATTTTCCCCAGAGTAATTGGTACTAAATTCGGTCAAGCCTTAACCTTACCATTGGATAGGTAAGCGTCGATTAGCTCATTGGGGTGATAGCTGCTGAGCTCATCGCGCAATCGGGCCACACTCTGCTGCCATTGCGGTTCGCTTAATAGCCGCTGCGCCCCACGCCGAATGTCATTAGGCTTGGGGCTTTCAGTATGCAGATCAATACCGACGCCAAAGTAAGCTACGTGGGCATTGATATCGTTTTTGCCTTCCCGTATTCCCGCTGCCAGGACCGGAACGCCTTTGCTGAGGCTGAGCAGGATGCTGCCGTAACCGCCATTACAGATGAACAGGTCTGTGTGGTCGAGGATGAAGTCGAAGTCAACAAAATCTTCAACGATGATATTTTCCTGTGGATAGGCGTTACGTAGCTCTTCGGTCTTGCTGTAACCGGTAGCGACGATGAGCAATGCGCCGGTATCCTTGAGGGCTTCCAACGACGGCACGATCAACTTGTCTGGATCTTTGTTATCAACGGTGCCTTGCGAGATGAGGATCACCTGCTTATAGCCATCGAGCTTCTTTGCCTGGGAGAAGGGTCTCGTTATGGTCGTTTTGTTCGGGAGCAGCGCGCCCACGAATTTAACCTTTGGGTTGGGATCGCGCCGTGGATAAGCAAAGCCCGGCACGCCGCTCTGGAAGAGGACGTCTGGGCTGTGATACGAGATATCGAAAAGCGATCCATCGATGGGTGCGAGCCCATGAGAGGCCAGCAGGCCGTTGTACGTGTCTTTGCCCTCGCTCATCACCATGCGCTCCATCATCGCCCGCATGCCCTGGTGAACGAGCCGGCCGATCCCGTTCCTGGCCGGCTTCAGGCCGACAAAGTTTGGCGGAACGTCTTTCGAGGTTTCCAGCGATGGCGCTACGCCGAAAGCGCAAACTCGCTTACCTAAAACCTCCTTGATGAGTTTCATCGCGTAAAAGGCGGCGTCGCAAAAGAGGATTTCGAAGGGGAACGAGGCGTCTATTTCCTGCACATCTTCAAAGTGTTTCTCGGCATTGCTGATGAAGATGTGGTTTGTTTCGAAGCGGATAAGCGCCGGGCCGCGCAGGCTGGCGCGCTCGGGGAACAGCTCGCCGATATTCTGCTGGTTGATCTCGGTGGCCCGCTGGAAGGGGAAGTGCGGGATTTCGAGTCGCGCCAACTTTTCGGCGTAGCTCGGGCCGGCGTACCAGCGAACATCATGGCCAGAGGCCTTGAGGTGCGTCGCGACGCCGGTGAGCGGGTTGAAGTGCCCATCGAAGGGCATGGTGGCGAAAAGAATTTTCATGACAGTGTCTCCTTAGTCTTTGATAAACGCCTGGCTCAAAATGCCAGGTCAGATTTCGGCCAACAACCCGCCGGGATCTTCGATGAGCCGCATCTTTCATAATGTAACTGCACTCTAACCCCGTGGCTCAATGGCCTGACGACGGTGGGACGATTCCTAACTGCTGCAGGGTGCCCATTTGGTCCACCAGGGTCCAATCTTCGATGATCCGGCCGTTTGCAGTGCGGGCGAAGATGATCCCCCGGATCTCGACCTGGCGGCCGGTGGGCGGGTTGCCCATGAACAAGCCCTCGTGCGTGCCGCGCATTGTCCATATAACCGCAGAGCGGTCACCAATGTCTATTTCGTCTTCGATGGTGCAGTGGAGATCGGGGAAGCCAATCCGGTAGGCA
>Ga0307379_10013282_pt1 | contig 10681 bp, 14 predicted proteins | sample UN2MG_FD_202237 | JGI IMG/M metagenome (GOLD analysis project Ga0307379, IMG submission 202237) | Soil microbial communities from Risofladan, Vaasa, Finland - UN-2 | ecosystem: Environmental > Terrestrial > Soil > Coastal area > Acid sulfate soil | place: Finland: Risofladan, Vaasa | collected... | reverse complement strand
GCGACGGAGTCCCCGTGGTCGCCAGCTTCTTCGGGACATCCATCGAGGAGTTCACGGAGGTGGCGGCGATCCTGTCTGAGGCAGGCGCCGACGCCCTAGAGCTCAACTGCAGCTGCCCCAACGTAGCGGAGGAGATGGGCATGCTAGGAGCTGACTGCGTCAACACAGAGCTCGTGACGGCGGCTGTCAAGGAGGTCTCCAGGCCCCCCGTCTTCGTGAAGCTCTCCCCCAATGTGACCGACATAGCGGAGATCGCCCGGGCGGCGGAGCGTGGAGGGGCGGACGCGATAACGGCGGTCAACACCCTGAAGGGCATCGCAGTGGACACGGACATTAGAAGGCCCGTACTCACCAACGTGACGGGGGGCCTATCCGGCCCCGCGCTGAAGCCTGTCGCCCTCAGATGCGTCTGGGAGGTGGCGGAGGCCGTCGACCTGCCCATCATAGGCTGCGGGGGCGTCTCCACCTGGAGGGACGCCGTCGAGTACATGCTCTGCGGCGCCACAGCGGTCGAGATAGGGACGGCGGTGATGGAGAGGGGGATGGATGTCTTCGGGGAGATCGCCGAGGGGATAGGAGCCTACCTCAGGGAGAACGAATTCAGTGAGGTGAGGGAAATTGTCGGGCTCGCACACGAGGAATGACGAGATGAGGGTAACTAAGCTTATCGATGTCACCGCCGAGGCCAGCGGGATGAGGGAGCTCCACTTCGAAGACGAGGGATGCTCAAACGCGTTGCCGGGCCAGTACATCATGATCTGGTCGCCGGAGACGGAGGAGGTCCCTATGTCCCTGGCGACCATCGGCAGGGAGGGCCCATCCTCGATCCTCGTGAGGCCCGTGGGCGAGGCCACGGAGGCCCTCTGCAGACTGGAGAAGGGCGCCAAGGTCGGGATCAGGGGGCCCTTCGGGAACGGATACGTGATCCGAGGTGAAGCGCCGTTGATCGTGGCGGGGGGCAGCGGCGTGGCGTCGTTGATGCCGGTCGTCGAGGAGATGACCCGGAACGGTGTGAGGCCGACGTACGTGCTAGGGGCACGGAGCGTCGACCAGCTGGCGTTCAAGGGAAGGCTCAAGGGGCTGCTGGGGGAGCGGCTGATCATCTCGACGGACGACGGCTCACTGGGATTCAAGGGATATGCATCCCAGTACTCGGCACAGCTGTTGGCGGAGAGAGAGTTCGACGCCGTCTACACCTGCGGGCCGGAGCTCATGATGGCCTCAATTTTCAGGGAGGCGGATCAGCGGGGTATACCCGTTCAGGCCAGCCTAGAGAGGTACGTCAAGTGCTCCGTCGGGCTCTGCGGGAGCTGCGCCATCGGCCCCTACAGGGTCTGCAAGGACGGCCCCATCTTCAGCTCGGAGCAGCTGAGGGTCGTCAAGGACGAGTTCGGGAAGAGAAAGCTCGACCTCAGCGGGCGCGTAATCCGGGTGGACCACTAGCCGCGACTGTTATCTAGGTCCAACAGCCAACCTCTACCCATGGTCGAAGGTAAAGCACAGGTCGACGTCCTTTTCCACTGCTTTTACATGCAGATGGGGGTGACCGAGGGGCACCCGGTCCTCAGCGTCCGCTGGCCCCTGACGCCGATGCCCGAGCCCGAGGTGGGCGGCATCTATGGGGGACGGACGTTCAACCTGGGATCGACAAACACCGTCCTGATACGAGATGAAGGGCTGAACATCATCGTGGACCCCGGGATCATCCAGCTGGGGAGGTACGGGATGTTCCAGAGGAGGCTCAGAGAGTACGACCTCGCCCCCGAGGACGTCGACATGGTGGTGAACACCCACTGCCATTACGACCACGTGGAGGCCAACTACCTGTTCAGGGGGAAACCCCTCGTCGTCCACAAGAAGGAGCTTGACTACTGCGGTCAACTCTACTGGCCCGAGTTCACCGACGCCTTCATGGGCATCATGGAGGTTGACTCCATCACCGGACCGAAGAAGCTCACAAAGAACGTCAGGGTGATCGAGACCCCGGGCCACACGCCCGGCAGTATCTCGGTGATAGCTGAGACGTCGGAAGGGCTCATCGCCTGCGTGGGGGACGCAGTCATAGTCAAGGAGGACCTCCTGGAACTCAGAGCGCCATCCGTCGTGACGAAGAACATCGCCCCCGAGACCTCCGTTGGGAGCCTTAAGAGGATCTGGAGCCTCGGACCAGCCTCCGTCATCCCGGGTCACGACGCGCCGTTCTCCCCGGGTCCTTGGAAAGGTTTATAGACTCTGTGACTGTAAGGTTTGGCGGTGAGAGTATGCCTACACACGGTTCATTAACGAAGGCGGGCAAGGTCAGGGCGCAGACGCCCAAGATCATGGGCATCGAGAGGAAGAGCCCGAACCCCCGCAGGAGAAACAGGACCAACTACGTCAAGAGAGTGCTGGCCGCCCCCCGGGACGACCGTTTCAGACGACGACGGCGTTGATCCTCCCCGAAGGCCCCATTTATAGATTCGAACCATCCACACATTCTAAGTGAGACCAGAGTTGGAGTCAGCCCTTCGAGCTGCAGTTGAGAAGCTCCTGTCAATCCCAGAGCCATCCAGGATCGACATTAACAAGGTCAAGATCGAGGTCTGCAGGGAGTACGGGCTCAAGAGGCTTCCGAGGAACTCTGAGATGATCGCCGTCCTTACACCCCCCGAGGCCGTCAGGCTGCTCTCCATTCTGAGGCGTAAGAACGCCAGGAGCGCCAGCGGCGTCAACGTCGTAGCGGTGATGACAGAGCCCCGCGCCTGCCCCCATGGACGTTGCGCCTACTGCCCGGGAGGCCCCGACGAAGGGGTCCCCCAGAGCTACACGGGCAGGGAGCCCGCCTCCATGAGGGGGGCCCAGAACGAGTACGACCCCTACCTTCAGGTCATGAGCCGCGTGGAGCAGCTCGGTGCGATAGGCCACAAGGTCGACAAAGTGGACCTCATCGTCATGGGCGGAACCTTCCCGGCCGCCCCGACCGACTACCAGGAGTGGTTCGTGAAGGGTTGCTTGGACGCCCTCGCCGGCAGCAGGTCAACATCGTTCCCTGAGGCGAAGGCGAGGGCCGAGACCTCGGGGATCAGGAACGTCGGGATCACGGTGGAGACGCGGCCCGACTGCGTCGGCCGGGAGGAGATCGACGGGCTCCTAGGGCTGGGGGTCACGCGAGTCGAGTTGGGCGTCCAGAACGTCTACGACGACATCTACGAGCTGGTCGAGCGCGGCCACACTGTCGAGGACGTCGTCAAGGCCACGAGGTTGATGAAGGACGCGGGCCTGAAGATCTGCTACCACATGATGCCCGGCCTCCCTGGCTCCAGCCGAGAGAGGGACCTGGAGGGGTTCAGGGCGATCTTCGAGAACCCCCGATTCAGGCCCGACATGCTCAAGATCTACCCCACCCTCGTCATCGAGGGGACGAAGCTCCACGACTGGTGGAGGGAGGGGAGATACCTGCCCCTGACGACGGACGCCGCCGTCGACCTCGTAGCGGAGGTTAAGGAGCTCGTCCCGCCCTGGGTGAGGATCATGCGGGTGCAGAGGGACATCCCAGCAAACATCATCGACGCTGGCGTCCTCAAGAGCAACCTGAGGCAGCTCGTCAAGGAACGGATGAGGGAGCACGGGACCCGTTGCCGCTGCATCCGGTGCAGGGAGGTGGAGCACCAGGGCGACACGGAGCCCGACCCAGAGAAACTGGAGATCGTGAAGCGCGCCTACGATGCCTCGGGCGGCGTGGAGGTCTTCACCTCGGTGGAGGACAGGGATTCGGACATACTCGTCGCCTTACTGAGGCTCAGGATCCCATCCGATGAGGTCTTCAGGCCAGAGGCAGGCAGCGCCCCGGCATTCGTCAGGGAGCTCCACGTCTACGGCCCCATGACCCCCGTGGGGGAGACGACCCCGGGCGGATGGCAGCACAAGGGCTGGGGGGCGGCGCTGATGGCGGAGGCGGAGAGGACCGCCATCGAGGAGTACGACCGGGAGAAGCTGCTCGTGATGAGTGCCCTAGGGACGAAAGAGTACTACGCCAAGCTCGGCTACCAGAGGGACGGCGTCTACATGTCCAAGGCCCTCCGATGAGAGAAGTTTTTACGCTGGCGGACCTGTGTAAGGGGTTGAGGCACGGGATTGTACGTCGCGGTCTACGAGTACAGGATGCGCCCCGACAAGTCGATAGAGTACATCAAGCTGGAGAAGCAGGCGATCGAGATCTACCTTGAGCACGGTTGCCTGGGCGTCGAGATCTACAGGGACGCCGGCGACCCGTATCGATGGATGGAGATCAACAGGTACAGGGACAGGGGGCACTACGAAGAGGTCGCTGCGGCCGTGGAGGGGGACCAGAGGATCAGGCCCCTCTACGAGGCATTCATAGGCATTTTCGACGCTGAGAGCCAACCCACCAAGAGCAACTACCTCAGGATGCTCTGAGCGGCAGAGCATGAAATTATAAGCCCCTGCCACATTAGGATTTCCTGATTCTCCATGGGTGAGGACCAGCTTCACGGTTATAGGGGAGAGCTCAGGAAGCGCCTGGAGGAGGCCGGGGCGGGCGTCGGCGACCTCCTGAGGGTCGAGAAGGACGGCAACATACACGAGGGCGCCCTCATGCCCAGGCTTGAGAACGACGACGACTGGCACGTCGTGATCAAGATGAAGACGGGATACAACATCGGTATCAGTTACGGCGAGGGAACCAGCATCTCACGCATCGGGGTCGCGGAGAAGCCCGAGTTCAGGCCTCCGCCGCTCCCGGAGACCAAGCTAGGCCTCCCCAGGGTCAGCATAGTGAGCACTGGCGGGACCATCGCCAGCCGGGTCGACTACGTCACCGGCGGGGTTCAAGCGGCAATCTCCTCAAGGGATCTTCTCAGCATCGTACCTGAGCTCTCGGACATCGCGGCCATCGACGCCGACATCCTGTATAGCACATTCAGCGAGAACATCGACGCTGAGCACTGGACGGGGATGGCCCACAGGATCGCCGAGAAGATCAGGGACGGAACCCAGGGGGTCGTCATCACCCACGGCACGGACACGCTGGGCTACTCATCCGCGGCGCTCAGCTTCATCCTCAGGAACCTACCGGTGCCTGTTATCTTCGTGGGCTCCCAGAGGAGCTCCGACAGGCCCAGCTCGGACGCGGCGACGAACCTCGTTGGGGTCGTCACCACCGCCGCGCACGCCCCCTTCGCCGAGGTCGCCCTCGGGATGCACGAGACGACGTCGGACACCAGCATCATCTTCCACAGGGGGACGAAGGCACGGAAGTGCCATACGAGCGCCAGGTACGCATTCAAGTCGGTGAACGCGGAGCCCATCGCCCGGTTCTCTGACGGCGAGATAGTGATGATCACTAAAAATTACAGGAGGCGGGGGGAGGGGGAGCTAGAGCTCAGGGACCAATTCGAGGATAGGGTCGCCCTTCTCAAGTTCCACCCGGGGCTGCATGCCGGCGCCATAGACAGGCTCGTAGACGACGGGTATAAAGGCCTGATAATAGAGGGCACCGGTCTGGGTCACGTGAACACGGGCCTCTACGACTCGCTCAGGAGAGCTGTCAAGTCGGGGATGGTCGTCGGGATGGCGGCCCAGTGCATCTGGGGGCGGATCGACATGGACGTCTACACGACCGGCCGAGAACTCCAAGAGATCGGCGTCCTACCCCTCGAGGACATGCTCGCCGAGACCGCGTTCGTGAAGCTGAAGTGGGCCCTCGCCAACTCCGACGACACGGAGGGGGCCGTGGAGCTGATGAGGAGGAACATTGCGGGGGAGTACTCCGATCGCACCCTATACACTGGGAGGTTCGGATGATGGACTACGGGAAGCTGGGCTTGAAGGTGGGCCTCGAGGTCCACCAAGAGCTCGCCACAAAGCACAAGATGTTCTGCCAGTGCTCGCCGGCGCTCTTCAGGGGTGAGCCGGATTATACTTTCACGAGGCGCCTCCGCCCAAGCCAGAGCGAGCTGGGGGAGATTGACCCCGCTGCCCTCTTCGAGTTCATGAAGGGGAGAACTATCGTCTACGAGGCGAACAGGGAGACATCCTGCCTCGTCGAGATGGACGAGGAGCCCCCAGGACCCCTGAATGATGAGGCCCTCGACATCAGCTTCACCTTCGCCCTGATGACCGACTCGAGCCCCGTCGACGAGGTCCACGTGATGCGGAAGATCGTCGTCGACGGCTCAAACACCACGGGCTTTCAGAGGACCTGCGTCACATCCCTGGGTGGTAGCATTGAGGTGGGGGAGAAGACCATCGGCCTCCAGCAGGTGAGCATCGAGGAGGACGCCGCCCGGAAGATGGCGGAGGAGGAGGGCGTCAGCCAATACAGGATCGACAGGCTCGGGATACCCCTCATCGAGGTCGCCACGGCCCCCGACATCCACTCCCCCGGGGAGGCGGAGGAGGTCGCCCTCGCCATCGGGCGGATCCTCAGGGCAACGGGGAAGGTAAGGAGGGGGCTGGGGACGATCCGCCAGGACGTCAACATCTCCATCGTCAACGGAGCCCTCATCGAGGTGAAGGGCGTCCAGGAGCTCAACCTGATCTCCAAAGTCGTCGAGTACGAGGTCGAGAGACAGACGAGGCTCCTCGAGCTCAGGGAGAAGCTGAGAGGAAGGGGAGTCAAGGAGTCAGAGCTGGGCAACGAGTTCTCAGACGTCTCCAAAGTCTTCGAGGGCACCAAGAGCAGGATAATACTGAGCGCCCTGAAGAGGGGCGGCGTAGTTCTCGCCGTGAGGCTGAGGGGCTTCGCGGGCGTCATCGGCGCCGAGCTCTACCCTGACAGGAGGCTGGGCACCGAGATGTCGGACCACGCAAAGTTCAGGGGAGGCGTCAGGGGGATCTTCCACACGGACGAGCTGCCGACGTACCAGATCTCCGCCGAGGAGGTCGCTGAGCTGAGGTTGGCGATGGCCGTCTCCGACGAGGACGCCGTCGTCATAGTGGCCGACAGACCTGAGAACTGCCGTAAGGCCCTTGAGGCCGTCGTCTACAGGGCGAGGCAGGCCCTCGTGGGGGTGCCCAAGGAGACGAGGGCGGCGAATCCCGATGGGACGACCCACTTCACCAGACCCAGGCCGGGGGCGGCGAGGATGTACCCGGAGACCGACGTCCCAACGATCACCGTGACGCCCGAGAGGATAGAGAGGCTGAGGTCCGAGCTCCCTGAGATGCCCGAGGCGAAGATGGAGAGGTACATGTCGGACTACGGGCTCAACGAGAAGCTCTCCCGACAGATAATCAACTCCGACTACCCCGAGCTCTTCGAGGTGATGGTCAAGGAGGAGGGGGCCGACGCGAAGCTGCTGGCGGTCACCCTCACCGAGGACTTCAAGAGCCTGGAGAGGGACGGCGTCGACGTCAGCAGCATAGAGGACCAAACGATCAGGGACAGCTTCGCACTGCTCAGGGAGGGGAGGACCGTGAAGGAGTCGCTGCCCCAGATATTCACTTGGCTCGTAGGGAACCAGGGGAGCACGCCGGAGGAGGCCCTCAACGCCCTGAGGCTGGGAATGATGTCGATGGACGACCTCCGCCTCATAGTCGAGGAGAAGGTCAACGCGAACCGGGAGATGGTCGATAGGTTGGAGGAGAGGGCCTTCGGCCCCCTGATGGGGATACTGATGGGTGAGGTCCGGGGAAGGGCTGAGGCGAGGGAGGTCCAGGCGCTCCTGCGCGCGGCCCTCCTCAAAAAGTAAGAATAAAAATGGATGAAATCGGCTGGAGACGCTAAGGATCTTCAGCTTTATCAAGGCAGTCTATGCAGAGCTTGTCCTCGGGTGAGCCACAGAACTCACAGAAAGCGGTTCCGCACTTTTTGCACTTGTATACGTGTTCTTCCTCTTCTTCACAGATCTCGCATTTTGGCATGTAGATCACTTCTTGGGCTTCTTGGATGTCTTCTTCTTGGTCTTCTTTTCAGCCATGGTTATCTACCTCGGCATTTCTTAACCAAGCAGAAGGCAGATACACGTTCAGTTGCACGAAGGTGATAAATGACATCGGTTATCGAGGCATAGTTTATTCGACAGTTAAATATGGGAAATACGCTTGCACACCGCAGCACTATTTAAGCAAATGTCTTAATTTCGATAATTCGAAGTATGATGCATCTTCACGTTTCAATACGGAGGCAATGGAAAGAATAAATAACCAAGATTACGACGAAAGACGCCTTATTCTGGCACTTCACAGGAGTGCCAGACACATCTCATGCGCCGTCCCGTCTACATGAAAAGTAATATACTGTAAGCCCATAATTATTACGGGCTTATAGTCCTGTTGTGATTGAATGGAGGACGCTCCTTTTCGCATTAGAGTTAGGATCGGGGAGATGGAGATCGAGGTCGGCGGCGCGAAGGAAGAGGTCCTCTCGACCCTCGACGACCTGAACGAGATCGTTGACAAGGTGAACAACGCGTTCAACGGGGAGCCCAAGCCCAAGAGGCTCAAGGTCGAGAAGCCGAAGGAGGAGGCGCCCCTCAACTATCCCAAGATCAGCCGCACCAACCAGTGCGGCGAGGCGGTCTCGGCCCTCCTCTCAACGGAGTGGGGTAAAACGCCCCGCCCCATCGGCGAGCTAAGGGAGGCGATGGAGGCGAACGCCATCTTCTTCCCCAAGACGACCCTCTCAGGCGTCCTAGTCTGGCTCGTCAAGAAGGGGCAGCTGAGGCGCTGGAAGGACAAGAAGCGGGGATACCTGTACGTCATCAATGAGCCGGCGGAGGAGAAGTGATGCCCCGGGTCACCGTTGCCATCAATACCCCATTCGGTGAGATCAGGGTGAGCGGAGAGACGGCCGAGGAGGTCCTAGACGCCCTTGAGGGCCTGGACCAGAAGTTCGTCGGCGAGGTCAACGAGAAGGTTTCCGCTCTGCTGGCCACCCAGGCAAAGGACGACCTGAAGGGCATCATGGAGGTGAGCCGCGACGGCCCCGTCATCATCACGAGGGAGAAGCTCTCCCACTACGAGGCGATCGGCCTGATCCTCTACTGCATGAGGGAGCATCAGGCCAGCTCCCGGGAGATCACAGCGAGGCTCTCGGCGAGTGGTAAGAAGGTCACGGTCCCGGCGCGGCTCCACGAGATGAGGAGGCGGGGCCACATCTTCAAGCCCGTGGACAGGGCGCCCTACTACAAGCTTTCGACGAAGGGTGTTAAGTGGCTCGAGGAGGAGGTCGTGCCCCCCCTCAAGAAGAAGGGTTAGATGCCCCTTTTCTCCATCCGTTCCTGCAGGTCCATCGTCCTGATCAGCAGCGCCAGCAGGATCTGCCGGCTGTCGCAGGAGTAGGAGCGCTGCCTGAAAGCGGCCCTCTGGATGAGGCCCTTCTCCAGCAGCTTCGCCACGGCCCGCTCCGTCGCCTTGGGGGTCATCGAGAGTTCGCTGGAGATCTCCCTCACCGTCGTCGTCCTCCCCGTGCTCAGGAGATGGAAGAATATTACGTTCTGGCTGGGTGCCTTCTTCATATTCTGGATGGCATCCATCTTCTCGTTAAGATCCTTGATCACATCTTCAGACATTCAGTCATCAGCCCTTTTCACTCTTCATATCTCGATACAGCTTCATGAGTATATCGTAAGGGGTCAACACCGAGGTGTATCCGCTCGACGTCGACTTCACGAGCCCGGCCTCCTTCAGCTCAGCGAGGCGCGCTCGCACCGTCGAGGGCTTCTCCCCGATCTTTGAGGCGATGTCGGAGGGCTTCAGGGGCGCCTCCTTGAACGAGAGGTAGCAGAGAACCTTGAAGGCCGAGGTGCCCAGCTTGAGGGCCTCCAGCTTCTCCATGTCCGCCGTCATCGTCACCTCTCGAGGTACTCCTGCAGCAGCTTCACCAGCACGGGGCCGAGCTTGTACCTGTAGATGCCTCGGGATATCCGGTCCACGAGCCCCTTGTTGAACAGGTTGAAGAGGGAGATGTTCACGGCGTTCACCGTGAGGGAGAGGGCTTCCGCTATCTCCTTCGACGACATTGGCTCCCCCCGCTCCACGAGCAGGAGGAAGACCTGCCGCTGGCTATCCGCCCTCCTCAGCCCATCGAGCTCATCGGACCCAACCATACACCAACCCCCGGCGACTATTGCTTCCTTACGAGGTTCTTGTAGACGTCCGAAATTATCTCAGTGAAGGCGATCTCAGACTGGTACGAGCCGTCCCTGCCCTGGGTGACGTACTTCTTGGACAATAGTGCCCTCAATGCGGGACGCACGGTCCCCGGAGAGATGCCGGTCTCCTCTGCTATCTGACTCGGTGACGCAGGGCCCTTGAAGGCGAGGTAGATGAGTACCTGGAACTGGCTTGTCCCGGGGTTCAGGTCGCTCAGGGCCTTGTCGATCAGGGTGGACATTCACTTGCCCCCTACTTGGCCCTCTTCTCCAGGGTCTCTATACGGTCCATGAGGTTGAGAATGATACCAGGTACGTCGGGCTCGTAGCTGCCGCGCCCCGACCTCCTCAGCAGATTCTCCTCCGAAAGTTTCGCGTATATCGCCTTAACGGAGTTGTACTTCGCACCCAGGAGCTCCGCCATCTCGCTCGGTCCGAGCACTGGATCCCTCAAGAAAGCCCTGAAAACCCTGTCTCGGAGGGTGTATTCATCCGCCATTTTGCACACACCCATATTTTTCGATCTTCTTATTAACTTTACTTTTGGTTGTAGCAATGATGTGTGAATGTGTTTGAGCGTAATAATT
>Ga0307379_10013281_pt1 | contig 10682 bp, 10 predicted proteins | sample UN2MG_FD_202237 | JGI IMG/M metagenome (GOLD analysis project Ga0307379, IMG submission 202237) | Soil microbial communities from Risofladan, Vaasa, Finland - UN-2 | ecosystem: Environmental > Terrestrial > Soil > Coastal area > Acid sulfate soil | place: Finland: Risofladan, Vaasa | collected... | reverse complement strand
GTCTTTGTGCGGGTCCAACCCACCTACTGTCTCCTTCGGCCGGCGTCAGACCATCCTGCGCCTGCGGATGTACGCGCCCACGCCGGCAACGCTGGCGAACACGCACAGCATCGTCAGCGGCTCGGGGATGGGGCTTTCTGACACAGCCATGGTGATCGTGGCCCCGCCGCCGTAGCTGGTCAGAATCGGCCCGTCGAGTGATGTTTGCCAGATATTCGCCGTGCCGTACGCCCCGGTCAGCGGGTCGATGAAGTCGATGTAGGCCTCGCCCAGGTCGATCACGAAGGGCGTGCCGTCGTCGGTCCAGTGAAAGCTCGTAAGTGTCAAGGCGTGCCCGCCGCCGGCGTCGTAGGCCAAGCCGATTTCCACGTCCTCGCAGGCCTCGAGCTCGAGGAACAGGAACTCCCAGGTGGGATAGGTCAGCTCTACCCATCCCGGCTTGTCCTCCCCATAGAAGTTGGTGCTGTCCCACGTGCCGGCGAGCTGGGCTTCGTAGCGCGTCCAACCCGGCAGGGCGTTCTCGATGAACTTCATCTTGCCCAACAGGAAGTCCTCCGCGGTGGTGCCGGACGGCAGAGACGTGTTCATGTAGTTCAGGGCCAGCGTCCGGGCCGCGCTCACCATTGCTTGATAATCGCTGCCGGGCACGAGCCAGTCGTCGTATATGCCGGGATACTTGTTCTCAAGATAGACGAACGAGTTCACGGCCGCCGTGGGTGCGCAGGCCACGCTGCCCCAGTCGTCATCCACGTCGTGCTGATTGAGGTATCCGTATAGCGACAGGTCCTTCTGGACGTAGAACCCAATCGCCTGGGCCGAAACGGCCACAAGGCAGACCGTCGCACCTACCAACCAGAACCTCGCCGTTGTGCGCATCGTTACCTCCTTCTTCTGTCCGATTTGGCCGCCGCACGTGCAGCGGCTTATGCTAGCTGCCAACTCACATCACCTCATCAGCCCCGCCAGGCCTTCTGGCGCGTCTCCCCTCGACACGGCCGGCCCAGCCCACAGGCTGGAAGCCTATGCTACTCACGTTGCCGCAGCCCATGCTACGCCATGCGGCGCTTGCGGATATAGCCGCCCAGGCCGGCCACGCCGGCGAAGACGCCCAGCATCGTCAAAGGCTCGGGGATGACGGTGATGTCGAATTGCGCCATCACATCTCGAGGATTCTGCTCCCAGGGAGCATCCCCGGACCAATTGTTCATCTTGACCTGAGACAATCCGAGCGGTGTGACGTCGATCTTGTAAGTGTTGTCGATGTACAAGGTAACCTGTGATCCTGCGGAAAGCCCGAGGTAGTCGTAGCTCCAACTGTTCAGGAGATCGCCAGATTGGCTGAGGGCATCAGCAGGCGCCCCGTCGATTGTGATGTCGCGGACCACCGTAAAGGTCTGTAGAATGTCGGGCCAGGGGTCCCAGCCGTCGGTACCTCCGTAGGTGTAATCCACAGTCCAGAGGAGGGTGTTGATTTTCTGGATGACCTGGGTGTGGGTGCCGACGGGGCCAGAGGGAAGGTCCAATGAGCCCGTGTAAGTCTGCAGTTCCACCGTATCACCCGGATAGCCGTCCGGCCCCCACGGAGAGCTCTCGGTCGGTTGGTCTCCGTAAGGACCGGGGAACTGCTGCGGCCCCCAGCCGGACACGGTATACTGGACGGTCGTAGCGTAGGCCGTCCCGCCGACGGCCAGCATCAGGCCGAGCGCCCCTAGAACGCACAAACCTCTCATCACCTATTCTCCTTTTTCCCTTGCTCCGTTCTGTTCGGGCCCTTCAAGGCCCGGAAACTCTCACCATCTGCTCTGGTTTTCGCGAACCGCCGACAGCACGGCCCGCCCAGCTCACAGGCTGGAAGCCTATGCTACTCACGTAGCCGCAGCCCATGCTACGCCATGCGGCGCTTGCGGATATAGCCCGTCAGGGCCGATACGCTCAGGAACACGCCCAGCATCGTCAAAGGCTCGGGGACGAGCTTGACGTCAAGCTGCGTCCCTTGCTCAATGTCGCCGTAGGTGTAGTACCCAAGTACCTCGCACTGGACCGTGGCTCCACTGAACACCTCAACGTAGTTCGCGAGGCCGTCCCACAGGAACGTTCGATACGCCGCCCCGGGAACGACCCGGAGGTACGGATCGTCAGCCATGTCCAGGATGTCGCCAGCGAACACGGTGTGGAAGTACCCACCGGAGTGCGACCAGTAGGACAGCGTCCACTTAACCCAGGGTTCCTCATTGTCCGGGGCATAGTACTGCACGTTGTTCTCGTAGTCCCAGATGCCGATCGGGAGACCGCCAGAAGTGTTTATCCTGAGGAAGTAGTAGTCGTTGTCGGGGAAGTTCAGGGTAGTGGGGTACCCATAGTCGTTGAAGGCGTTGATCTGCGCTTCAGTGTATGGTTGCTGGTAAAGCAGATTGAGTTGGAAGGGGTCAGCAATGACGTAGCCGATCGCGCCATAGTGCGGTGTCTGGCTCCCATCATAATACTCCCCAAGCGTCAGGCCGGTCGATGCCCTGTACTCGGGTCTGTCCTGAATCGACGTCGCGCCGGCTGTAGCCGCGATGGCCAATATCAGGGCCGCTCCAACAAATGATCTCAAGTACCGCATAGTTCATCTCCTTTCCTGGTGCGCCCGCACCCCGAATTGCCCTGCTGCCGTCTTCATTGCGCCTAGCTGATTCTTTCGCATCCCACACGACGCCACGTGCGGGCTTGGACAGTTTCTAATCACGCCATCCGCCGCCTGCGGATGTAGCCCGTCAGTGCCGATACGCTCAGGAATACGCCGAGCATCGTCAGCGGCTCGGGGACGACGTCAGACAGACCGTTCAACTGCGTGATGGTGTCTGGCAGTTGCGATGAGAGGTCATAGAGTTGTGAAGCTGTCCACGCGCCTGTATCGATGCCGTAGACCCCCGTGGCAGAGTAGTTGTAACCGTACCAGCTCACGGCGAACAGATTGCCCGCCGCGTCGAACTCCAGGCCGTCGATCATGCCTATGCCGCTCACCCCGGAGTTCCCAGTGCCGATCTGTGTGAATGCCGTGCTCATGATGTCGGGCGAAGTATAGACCAGACTTCCTTCCTTGCCATCCGGCGCGTAGCCCCAAGACGTTGCGTACCAAGTGCCCCCATGGTAATCCAGGCCGCAATCGGGATACGGACCGACGTAAGCGCCCTGCGTGGCGCTCACGACGTCGCCGCTGGCGTTCAGGCCGACTTCCAACGCATAGCCACGCAAGGTCGATCCACTCGTCGCGTTCTCCACGGCATAGAGCTTGCCGTCGTGGAAATCGAGAGCGTTAATCTGCGAATAGGTCTGTCCCAGGTAGCCGGAGATCCGCGTGTCCGACAAGACCTGACCGGTCGACCGGTCGACTTTGGCGACTGCGAAATCGTGGGTATTCAGGCTCGCTGAGGTGTCATAGATATTATGGCTGACATAGAGATACTCACCATTGTCAGCAACTCCGGAGGTCCACATCCAATCCGAAGACTCAAAGGACAGGGTCTTCAGAATGCTCCCGGTTGACGTATCGAAGAGGAAGACGACGGGGCTCGGGCCGGACGCTGCGTACTGCCAGTCAGGGCTTCCGGTCCCCCACATCAGTCCCTCTGCTCCTGCCGTCCCCGCGATGGCCAGTATCAGGGCTGCCCCAACGAATGATTTGAAGTACCGCATACTTCGTCTCCTTTCCTGGTGCGCCCGCACCCCGAATTGCCCTGCTGTCGTATTCATTGCGTCTAGCTGATTCTTTCGCATCCCACACGACGCCGCGTGCGGGATGGGATAGTTTCTATTCACGCCATCCGCCGCCTGCGGATGTAGCCGCCCAGGCCGGCGACGCCCGCGAAGACGCCCAGCATGGTCAGCGGCTCGGGGATGACGTCCGCCTGGAACGTGATGTCGCCCGCGTAGAAGTCCATCTGGTCCGCGCCGGTGTCGCCCTCGCTGTCGTACGTCAGTGTGCCGGACAGGTACAAGCTGTCCGACAGGTACCATGATGTCAGGTCCGTGGTTCCCGTCTCCTGATAGTACCAGTGGATCAGCCCGTCGCTGACGAGCTCCGCCTGGAAACCCATCGTGTAGAGCATGCCGGACTGGGTTACGTTGGACATCGTCATGGTCATCGCCGTGCCGCGGAACAGGCTGTTTACCGGCGAACCGCCGCTGCCCGGGCCGGAGGCGGTTACGCCCTTGTAGTCGTTGATGGCCCAGGCGCCGCTGGCCGGAGGAATGACGGCCGTCGACGTCCCATCGGACGGGTAGTTGCGGTCATAGAACGACATCGGCGGAAGGCTCACGCCACCCGCCGAGGTGTACGTGGGAGCTTGCTGGATCAGGTCGAAGCCGAACTGGCTGGAGCCCACCGGGTTGCCGGAAAAGATGTCGTTCCAGTTGAAGCCGCCCAGGTCGGCAGGACTGAACTGGAAGGCCATCCCGTCGGTGTTGGTGGAACTGAACTGCGCGCGGACGTAGTTGACGTTGAAGGGGTTCTCGTCGTAACCGCTGACGACACCGTCGTTGTTGTAGTCCACCTTGTTGTAGTAGACCGCCACGCCGCCGCTGGCCGTGCCCAGGGTGACGCGTACAGCTTGGGCCGGCACCGTCACCGCCAGAAGCATGGCTATGCTCAAGACACACGCGATTCTCATGATCCTTCTCCCGTGTTGTCGTATCGCGCGCTTGCTGGCGCGCTCGATCTGCCTTCTTCAGGCCATCCGCCGCCTGCGGATGTAGCCGCCCAGGCCGGCCACGCCGGCGAAGACGCCCAGCATCGTCAGCGGCTCGGGGATGGGCTCGCCGCCGAGGCCCGGGACCGTGATGGCGTAGTCCTGCAACTCATCATTGGCCAGGACTCGAAGGCCGATGTCGGGGTCGTCGTAGCCCGACAAGGCGCTCAGCCATGTGTTGGCCATGGAGATCCAACTGCCTGCCCAATAGTAGCTCATATAGAATGAGCCTTTGTCATCGGAGGCTGAGTCGACATCGTACGTTGACTCCTGCTCGAAGATGATCTCCCACACAGAGGCCTGGAACGCGGCTGCCTCATCAGGAGTCCAGACGTCATCATCGCCCCCATAAAGGTAATTGAAGAACAGCTTCCTGAGATCGGACGCCTTGGCTTCGCCCATGCCGTCCTCGGGGTTGGCGCCCCCGATGGGGGCGTCTGCCGGCCTGTAGACCTCGTACACGGCCCAGCCGCTGTAGGCATCCTGCCGCATGTCGGCGCAGAACGTCCCCATCGCCCCGCTGGGAAACGCTGCGTAGATATCCACGCCCTCTCCGGTGGGGGTGTAGGACAAGTCAAGCTGAGTGTTGTACTTGCCGACGTAGTATGCATTGGAATAGTTGTAGTCGAGCCAGATGTAGGCTGCCCCTGCCGGGTCGACGCCTGTGTATGCCAGCTTCACCGTCCCCGTGGGGCTGGTCGGTTCGGCAAGCGCGGCGCTCGCGGCCAGCAGGCACACACCCAAGATCGCAACCACCCTTATGCGAACCATGATCCGTTCTCCTTTCGGGCCGGGCCCCGTTTGGGGACGCGGCCTTCTGATATGCCGTCCTGTCTCCTATCCGCAGAAGGCCGCGCGGCCTGTCTGCGTGTGGTTTTCTCCTCATGCGAGCGGCTCTACGCCGCTCTGCGCTTGCGGATGTAGCCCGTGAGGGCCGAGACGCTCAGGAATACGCCCAGCATCGTCAGCGGCTCGGGGATTGGCTCACCGCCCAGGCCGGGAACGACGAAGGCGTAGTCCTGGGTGTCGATGTTGGCCAGGACGCGCAGGCCGAGGTCTGGGTCGTCAAGGCCGCTCAGCGTGCCCAGCCAGTAGTTGGCCAAGTCCAGCCAGGGCTCGTCCTGCCAGTACTCGTCCATCCAGAAGTCATCGCTGGTCGAGGTGTCGTTCCTGGCGTTGTACGTGTCGTTGGTTTCGTAGACGATCTCCCACACAGCCGCCTGGAACGCTGCGGCCACGTCATTGACGCTGTAGGTGACGGAGTTGTGGGTCACCTTGTAGCCGATGGAGCCGCTGTAGTTCCCGAACAGCTTGCGGAGGTCGGCTGCCTTCGCATCGCCCATGCCGTCGTCGGGGTTGGCGCCGCCGATGGGGGCGTCTGCCGGCCTGTAGACGTCGTAGACCAGGTAGTCCGACGGCGCGTACTGCCAGACGTCGGAACAGAAGGTCCCGATGTAATAGGACGTGCTCTGGGCGGCTGCATAGATGTCCTCTCCCTCGCCGGTGCCGAATTCGCCCCCGTCTGGGTTGTAGCTCGTGTCGAGCTGCAAGTTGTACTTGCCGGTGAGCCAGGCCCCGCTCTTGACGGATACAGTGGCCGCCTGTCTGGGGGAACAACTGGAGTACCTCAACATGACCGTCCCCGTGGGGCTGGTGGGCTCGGCGTACGCAACAGCGGCGCCGAGCAGCACGCAGATCATCGCAACCAGTCCTAAGCGGCTTCCAAACATGGCAACTTCTCCTTTTCTTTCCATTGGGCCTGAAGATCTCGGCCCGCCTTTTTCGTGTTTCGTCCGTCCCTGCCATCCGAACGCTGCCCTAGCGGGACTTGCGGTCCCGCAGCTTCGGCAGCGTCGACAGCAGGATTCTCGCCTCGAGGCGCCACTTGCGCTTCTCGATGTACTCAAGGTCAGCCGCCAGCTTGTGGCGGAACGCGTCGACGGAGGTATCGTATCCGTTTCGCACTTGGGCCAGCCCCGTGATGCCCGGCTTGACGGCCAAGCGTTTCCGGACCGTCGGATGCGCCTTCTCCAGTTCGGCCATGATCTCCGGCCGTTCCGGCCTCGGGCCGACGATGGACATCTGGCCCTTGATCACGTTGAGCAACTGCGGCAGCTCGTCGATGTGACTGCGTCGCATCCAACGACAAGCCGGCATGACCCGCGGGTCGTTGTCCTCGGCCCATACGGCTCCGCTGGCCGACTCGGCATGGACGTACATCGTGCGGAGCTTGTACATCCCGAAGACCTTACCGTCCTTCCCCACCCGCGACTGCGAGATGAACACGGGTCCCTTTCCGGACAGCTTGATGATGAGTGCGCTGACAGCGAGGATCGGCAGTGCGCAGATTCCCAGGGCAAACCCCAGCAGGACGTCGACCACTTCCTTGGCCGTCTGGAAGTACCTGCGTGCCAGGTGCCCCAGCAACGTCACGGTGCCTGCTCCCACCCCGATCAGGGTGATCGGCTCAGGCATACCTGCACTCTCCTATCGCTGCGCTTTGGGCTTGCCTTACCGATTTCCCCGGCGTACAATAACAATGGTGGTAGGGGCGCTCTAAGCGCCCCCATCAGCCATCGGTGGACCAGCGGCTAGGCCCAAATCTATCGCTGGTCCACGCTTTTTTTTGCGCCGAGTCGGAGCGGCTGCTCAGCCACTCCTGGTGTCGGTCTCCTTTGCTTCCTCTTCTACGCGCCCTACCAAGGCACGTAGACCGCCAGCCATACCACAAATGGAAAGCCGCAGGCGCACAGCACCCACTGCAACTCGTGGTATGCCCCGCACAGCCTCCTTGAGCCGCCTTTCCTAAACCGTAACGTCTGCGCTGCTGCGAGAGGCAACGCACAACGTCGGCATGCTATATCAGGGAGGGCGGAATTGCAAGGGAAATCCTGCGAAAACTGTGCTGGTGGAACATGTATTTCACGTGATGTTGAACGTTGTAAGGAGAATACCCTACAGGCTTCGTAAGGTCATCGCCGGCACGCCCTCCGAGAGACACTCGTGAACTTGTGGAATCAGCCAAGCAGGTCGGCCATGACTCGCTTCATCATCACCCGCGCCCCTTCTTCTTGGCTCGCCGCCCGGCCGCGGACTTCTTCCTGGCCGGCTTTGAGAGGTCGCGGGCGGGCACGAGATTCAGTTGCCGCCGGGCGACATCGACAGCCGCCACGCGAACGGACATCAGGTCACCGATTCGGAAACGCCGGCCGCCTACCTCGCCGCGGACCTCGCCTCGTTTTGCGTCCACGTCCCACCAGTCGTCGCCCAGGTCCTCCAGCCGCACCAGCCCGTCGATAAGGAACCGCCGCAACTGAACGAAAATCCCGAAGTTAGCCACGCCGGTGATGACGCCGTCGAAGTCCTCGCCGATCTTCCCCGCCAGCAGTTGCAGCACAAGGACCTGGCGGAGCTCGTCTTCGGCGGCTTCGGCCCTATGCGCGGCGGCCGTGCAGTGCTCGCCCAGTTTGGTCAGCTCGGACAGGTCCTCCGGTGGGCGCGTCTCCAGCCGCCCGCGCAGGTGCTCGGTCAGCAGCCGGTGCACGGTCAGGTCGGGGTAGCGGCGGATGGGGCTGGTGAAGTGGCAGTAGTGGCTGCTGGCCAACGCGAAGTGCCCCACGTTCATCGGCGAATACTCCGCCTGCTGGAACGTGCGGAGGACGGCGAGGTTGACGGCGTAGCTTTCGGGCTTGCCGCGGACCGCATCCAGCAGGTCCTGAATGTCCTTGTGCGACATCGACGCGGGCAGCTTGTGTCCGCACGCGCGGATGAAGCTTGCCAGTTGCTTCGTGTCGTCGGCATCGGGCGAGGGGTGTATGCGCCGCAGGCACGGCCGATTCAGGCCGTTGAGCAGCTCGGCGACGGCCTCGTTGGCCTCGACCATGAGCATCTCGATGATCGTGTGCGAGTACGACTGGTCCTCGGGTACGGCGTCGGTGACGTTGCCCGCCTCGTCCAGCACCAGCTCCGCATCAGGCAGGTCCAGGTGGATCATGCCCGCCTTGCGCCGGCGGGCCTCGATCCTCCGCGCGAGCTTCTCCATGTCCCGGACGAGTCCGACCACCGGCTTGTCGAAGCCGCCGGTCTTGCCGTCGCAGATCGCCTGAGCCTGCTCGTAGGTCAGGCGCTTGGCGGAGGCAATGACCGTTTCGGCGAAGCGCGATTTCATACGGTTGCCGTCGGCGTCGTAGTCGAGCAAGACGCTCTTGCAGTAGCGCCGCTGGCCTTCCTGGAGCGAGCAGACGCCGTTGGACAGAAGCTCCGGCAGCATGGGCACGACGCGGCGCGGGAAGTAGGTGCTGGTTCCGCGCGCGCGGGCCTCGGCGTCCAGGTCCGCCCCTTCGGCGACGAAATGCGACACGTCGGCGATGTGGACGCCCAGGCGGAAGGCACCCTTTGGCAGCTCTTCGAGGCTGACGGCGTCGTCGTAGTCGCGGGCGGTGGCCGGGTCGATGGTGATGATGGTCCGGCCGGTGAGGTCCTCCCGGCCGTCCGCGGCGTCGGGGTCGAACTGATCGACGGCGCGCCTGGTGTCAGCCATCGCCTTCGCGCTGAACTCGTCCTCTAGCCCGTGCGCGCGGATCACCGCCAGCGTCTCGACCTCGATCTGCCCCTGCGGGCCGAGCGTCTCGACCAGCACGCCCGTGGGCAGCTTGCCGCGCTCGCCGTACTGGATGATCTCGGCGACGACCTTCGTGCCGGCGGGCGGGCCGGCATCGCTCACGTCTGGAATCAGGATCGGCGTGACCGTCTTGGTGCCGTCGGGCAGGACGAACCAGTTGCCCTCGGCCCGCTGGAGCGTGCCGACGAAACGGTTCTGCCCGCGCCGGATGATCTCGATGACCTGGCCGGCGACCACGCTCCTGCCGCCGCGGCGGCCGCGGCTGACGACTTTGGCCTTGACGAGGTCGCCCGTCATTGCTCCGCCGTCGGCCTTCGGCGGAATGAACAGGTCGGCGTGGGCGTTGGGCGTCTCGGGGACCACGAAGCCGAACCCGCGAGGGTTGGCGCGGTAAAAGCCGACCACGCGGGAGGTGATCTCCGGCAGCATCAGCGCGCTCTTGGCGCCCATCACGACGCGGCCGGAGTCGCTGAGCTGCTTGACCGCTTGGCGGAACGTGCCGTAGTTCTCCTCGGCCACCCCCATCCGCCGGGCGAGCTGGCGGACCTTCAGCGGACGATAGTCCCGGGCGGCGAGGTATTTGAGGATTGCCTCGATGTAGCGTTCCGGCATAATGCTTATCCTAACTGGCGGCGCGGTCGCCGGCAATCAAGGAGCTAATCGCCACGTGAACGAGATCATCCAGATCGCCGAGAGGCTCGGCAATGCGGTCGCCCAGTCTGCCCAGGCGGCGAGCCTGCGGGCCGCTCGAAAGGCATTCGACGAGCAGCCGGACGCCGAGAAGCTCCTGGCCGACTACCAGGCGCAGGCGGACAAGATCGCTCAACTCGATAGCCAAGCCAAGCCCGTCGAGGTCGAGGACAAGCACAAGCTCCAAGAGCTGCACGACAAGCTGGTGGCCAACGAGTTGTTCAAGAGGCTCACCGCTGCACAGGTGGAGTACGTGGACCTGATGCGCAGGGTGAACAACGCGCTCAGACGAGCACTCGCCGAAACGGAGGGCGAGCCGTAAGCGGGCGCCGAGGATGAAGTACGAGGGCGTGATCTTCGATCTGTTCGGGACGCTGGTTCCCAGCGTGACGCCGGAGTTGTACAACGCGTCGCTGCGTAAGACGGCCGAGGCCGTCGGCGCGGACTTCGAAGCGTTCCACGGCGTGTGGGCGGACAAGGAGATGGTCCGCCGCCGCATGACCGGGGCGTACGCGTCGCAGGCGGAGGCGGTGCTCGACGTCAGCCGGCGGCTTGGGCTGAGCCCCGCGCCGCAGGCCTTGCGCCGGGCGGCCGAGCTGCGGGCCGAGGGGGTCCGCGTGGGGATTCGCCCCCGGCCGGAT
>Ga0307379_10013280_pt1 | contig 10682 bp, 9 predicted proteins | sample UN2MG_FD_202237 | JGI IMG/M metagenome (GOLD analysis project Ga0307379, IMG submission 202237) | Soil microbial communities from Risofladan, Vaasa, Finland - UN-2 | ecosystem: Environmental > Terrestrial > Soil > Coastal area > Acid sulfate soil | place: Finland: Risofladan, Vaasa | collected... | reverse complement strand
TCTCTCCGATGCTGGCGTTCTTGGTGCTGAAACCGCCCGTGGCCAGAGTGGCAAACGTGTGGCACACCGAATCGAACCAACCCAGCCCCATGATCCGGAGCAGAACGATTTCCGAGACGGTCAGGCCCAGGTAGATCATCCACAGCGCCCGGGCGGTCTCCTGTATTCGCGGCCGGACTCCTTCGGCCGCCGGCCCCGGGGCCTCCATACGGAAGAGCCGCTTGCCACCCACGCCCAGCACGGGCAGCACCGCCACGAACAACACCACGATCCCCAGCCCCCCCAGCCAGTGCGTCAGCGACCGCCACAGCAGCAGGCTATGCGGAAGCGTATCAATCCGCGTCAGCACCGTCGCGCCCGTCGTGGTCAGCCCGCTCATGGCCTCGAAGTAACAATTCACGAACGAGCCGAACGCCAGATCGTAACGGTCGACGTCGGTCTCCATTGCCGCCCAGAACCGGTAGGGCAATGCCGACAGCGCCGCCGCCAGAATCCAGCTCAACGCCACCAGCAGCATCGCCTCGCGCCGGCCGATCTCACCCTGTTTGCGGCGAGACAGGAACCACAGCCCCACTCCGCCCACCGCGCCGACCAGGGCCGTGAAAAGGAAAGCCCGCACGGCCAGCAGCTCGCTTCGGTCGCCGCGCAGCAGCTCGATGCCGGCCCACCCCGCCGTCACCAGGATCGCGGTGCTCAACACGAGCAGCAGAACGCCCAATTGCGAGATGACCGTGCGAAGGTTCACCAGCCTCGCCCTGAAAGAAAGCTGTTCGTCATTTGTCTGCGAAGAGTTTCTTGAGCTCGCGGTCCAGTCCGTGCGGGCCGATCAACAGCACCGTGTCACCGTGGCGGACGGTGTCCTCGGCCCCGGGCACCTTGACCGCGTCGCCGTGTTGGATGGCACCGACCAGGCAGTTGGCCGGCAGTTTCAGATTGCGCAGTTCCTGGCCGACGGCCGTCGCTCGCCGCGTCGGCTGAATCTCGTAGACTTCGGCCGTGCCTTCGGCCAGCGTGCCCAGGACGCGCAAAGGCCCGGCCTCCAGGAGCTTACGCAGCTCCTTGGCCGCCTCCTCCCGCGGGCTGAAGGCCTTGTCGATCCCCACCACCGACAAGAGGTGGTGATAGGCCGATCGCTCGACCGAGGCCAGGGCTCGCCTGACACCCAGGCTCTTGGCCTGAGCGCTGGCCAGGATGTTGTGCTCGTCGTCCTTGGTCACGGCCACGAAGGCGTCGGCACCGCCGATGCGTTCCTCCTCGTGCACGTGCGGGTCCGACGGATCTCCGTGCACGACCGTGACGTGTTCGAGCTTGTGCGACAACTCTTCGGCTCGCTCTCGGTCCACCTCGAACAGTCGCACCGAGAAATGCGGGCCCTTCAGCGCACGACACAACCACACGCCCATGGTGGACCCACCCATGATCACAACGTTCTCTCGCCTGGACTTGCCGCTGGTGAAGGCCTTGCGGCCCTGCTCGAACGCGGCCCGCTCCCCGATCAGCGTCACGACGTCGCCCGGTTGAATCACTGTGGTCGCCTTGGGAATGAACGACTTCCCCGCCCGGTGGACCTGGGCCAGTCGCACGCCCGGCGGCAGCCTCAACTCCTGCAGCGCCGTTCGCATGGCCGGCGCTCCGTCCTCCACGGGCAGCTCCTGCATCTCGATGCGTCCCTTGGCGAATTGCTCCACCGCCAGGGCGCCGGGGTTCCGCAGATTGCGGGCGATGGCCAGAGAGGTCAGATACTCCGGACACACGAGTTGATCGATGCCCAGATGTGTCGCGTAGTCGAATCCGCGTTGCTCGGCAAAAGCGGCGTGATGAACCCGGGCGGCGCACTTCTTCGCACCCAGCCCCTTGCCGATCGCGGCCGACAACAGGTTGACCTCATCCACGTTCGTCGCCGCCACCAGCAGATCGCACTTGCCCGCACCCGCCTCGATCAGCACCTCCGCATGGGCGCAGTTGCCACGCAACGTGCGCAGGTCCAACCGGTCCTCCAGGGCCTGCAGCTTCCGGGCCGAGGTGTCGATCATCACGATGTTGTGTTTCTTGGCGCCGAGCATCTCGGCCACGTGACGCCCGACTTCACCGGCACCGGCGATGAGGATGTTCATCTGGACCTTTCCGCGCCGAGTCCCTCACGGTCACAATCATACGGCATCCAGCAGCGCGCACAAGGCGGTTGTGAAGCGGCTCGAATCCGCTCTGCCGCCACAGGGGTGGAGAACGCATGATTTGCCGGACACCTATTGGGACGGCCTGTACCGCAGGTCGAGGATGAATCGCGCCCAGCGCTGCTCGAACTGCTCGTCCGGCGGCCCGAAGACGCCCTCGAAGTCGGCCACCTCGCGATCGTAGGAGTGCGTCTCGCCCGGTTTGCGCCCAGCCAGCAGGCGCAGGTACTCGGCAAACTGCTCGCGTTTGGTCCGTTGCAGGTAGAAGACCAGCGACCACGCCTCCGTGTAGTAGTGGACCAGGTTGCCGTCGCTGCGACGGTGGAACAACTGGGCGTCGCCGATCAGATCCCGCAACCGCAGGAACTGCTGGGAGTCGAAGGCGACAGGCAGGTCCTCCGGCACCAACCGGGCCCGCGGATCGCCCCGACTCAGGCAATCGCGATAATCCCCCAGACGCATCTGGTTCGTCGCCCCCATGCCGGCCCCCGAAGGCGACGGCGGCGTCTCGAACAGTGTGGCCATCCCTTCGACCAGCCACCCGGGGTTCTGGGCGCCCCGCACGTGCATCCGCGAGTTGAACAGCACCTGATGGGCCACCTCGTGCTGCACCGTCAGACGGTTGATCTGCTCGACCGTGCGATCGCGCTGACGCGTCAGGAAGAGCAACTCATCGCGACAGGCCTTGACCGTCGCCCGATTGATCGGACGGGCGGCCTTGAGCCTCTCCAGCCGGCCCTCGCACTGCTCGATCTGCTTGTTGATCGCCCCCATCTGCGGCAGATCCAGGATGTTCACGAACGCCGCAACGTTGGTCCCCTGGTGGTAGAAACCCGCCGAGCCCTGGTAGGCGAAACCGGTCGAGGCCGCGTACCGGCCGTAGTCCTCGTAGCTCTCGAAGAACAGAACCTCCAGCTTGCGGGGCGGCGTGTGCGCCGGCAGCTCGTTGATCTTGCAGAAGCGGTAGACGCTGTCGTACGTCGCTTCCAGCCGCGAGCGCAAAGACCGCAGCGTCTCCTCCGGCGTGTCGTAGGCGATGACGAAGTGTTCGATCCGCTTGATGCGGAAGTCCGGCCCGCCGATGCCCAGCAGCTTGCCCTCGACATCCGGGTCGTCCGGTAGGGGCGCCTCCGGGTCTACCGTCGAGGAAGCGCTGCGGTCGTCATCCAGCGGTGCCCCCGGCCTGTCGCTCTCCGGCACGTCGGGATCACTCTGCGCCTGACACAGCGTGGTCGCCGCCGCGGTCAACAGGCACGCCGCCAGAACCACGCCCGTTCGCAACATCACCGCCCCCGAGGCCGATCCCGCACATGACACCGCCCGTCGCGTGCCGTTGACCCATTATAGCGCAACCCGACTCCCCTGTCTGCCACTGGCACGAACCGACCACACTGTATGCCACGAGTCCGGCCACCACGGCGGACATCACCGGCAGAAGTCCCAGATACCTTCAGAAGCACCACGGGTATGATGCGACGGCGCAGACAACGCCCCAACACAGATGCGGCTCACGTTGAAAGCCGTCCCGCTCAAAACGCGGCGGACGACGTTCCTACTTGCCCGCCCGCGCGCTGCTGGCGAACTTGGCGATGGCTCCGGACTGGGCTTCGATGGTCTCGGCCGGGCCGGTGATCTTGACGAACACGTTCCCCTGGCTGCCGCCCTCGATGATCAGACCGTACAGCCGATACCCCGGCTGCGGCGGCTGGGCCGGCGCCATCGGACCCATCGAGCCCGGCGAGAACGTGCCGGCCGCCTTGACGATCGAGAGCTTCAACTCGTTCTGCTCCATGCTCATCACGTCCCCGGAGGGCTTCGCCCGGGGATTGTCCGGATCTCTGAACTGGGCCAGCCACCGGCTGATGTTGGCCTGCACCGATCCGCCCTGCCCGACACCGAAACAGAACACCGCCAGCTCCGCCGGACCGGCCTCACCCGGCAGCTCGTATTGAGCCAGCCGCATCTTCGAGGCCGGACTCTGGGCCGCCCAACCATCGGGCAGATCGAACTTGATACCCGCCGCCGTGAGCGAGCCGTCGATTTCACCGGCCCACGGTGTTACGGCCGGCGCCGCCTGACCCTTCCTGGCCAGATCACCACCCATGGGCGGTTTTCGCGGCGGCATTCCCTGTCCGGCGCCCTTCATGCCACCGGGCGGCTGTCCGATTGGCGGGTGACCCGCCGGCAGACCGGTGTCAGGTTCTTCGCCCGTGTCCGTCTTGGGGCCGCCCGCCGCATCTGCGATCGGGGGATGCCCGGCCGGCAGTGCCCCCTCAGCAGGCGCTGCCGGGCTGGACCCTTCGCCGGCCGACTCCCCTCCCGGCAACGGACGGCCCTTCGGCTCTTGCGCAGACGATTCGTCACCGCCCGTTGCGGATGTCTGGGCCGGTTGGGCGCGCTCGACGGTCGAGGTCTCGGCAGGCTCCTCCTTGCGGCACGCTCCAATCAGCGCCGCGACGACCAGACCGACAACGAGATTCCGTCGCCGGGCCAATGTAACAATGAACATCCAATCAACCTCCCGCGCACGCGCGCAAACCGTGAAAGCGGAGCCTGAACGAAAGACCCGTTGCCTATCGAGCGCCCAGCGTCAACCCGAACACCGGCACTGAACGGCTGCCTACTGCTCGAACGCCTCGAGCTGCTCGACAAAATCCGCGATGACCCACTCCGGCGTGGACGCGCCGGCCGTTACGCCGGCCATCTTCTTCCCCGCGGCCATCTCGGGCCGAAACTGATCCCACGTCTCCAGGTGGTGCGTGTCCACACCCTGCTCCCGGCACAGCCGGGCCAACTCCTGCGTGTTGGCCGAGTGCAGTCCGCCGAGCACGAACACCACGTCTACCTCCTGGCACAGGGCCACCGCCGCCTCCTGACGGTGCACCACCTCCATGCACAGCGTGTTGACGATCTTCATCTCTTTGAAGTTGCGGTTGCAGATCTTACCGACCATCGCCCCGACGTGCTCCGGCGCCAGCGTCGTCTGGGCCACGATCCCCAGTCGCGGCCGCCGGGCCAGCGCCTCATCCAGGTCGGTCTTGTCATCCACAACGATCACGTCCGGGGCGTAACCGATGACTCCCTTCACCTCGGGGTGATCGCGGTCGCCGATCAGCACCACCTGATAGCCCTCTTCATGGAGCTGCCGCACGACGTTCTGAGCCCGCTTCACCAGCACACAGGTGGCATCAACCACATTCAGACTGCGCTCCTCGGCCCGGGCCAGCGTCTCCGGCGCGGCACCGTGCGATCGAATCAGCACGGTGGACCCCTGGGGAACGCTCTCCAGGTCGCCCGACTGATTCAGCCCGGCCTCCTCGAGACGCTCCACCACCTGCTTGTTGTGGATCACCGGTCCCAGGGCGATCAGGTTGCCCGCACCCCTCTCGGCGACGACCTGCTCGGCCAGCTCGATCGCATCCTCCACCCCGAAGCAGAAGCCCCGCGATTCAGCCAGCTTCACCTGCATAAGCCGCGCAACTCCCTCGTTGGTCCCGCCTGCTGCGGCAGGAGGTCTCCGCCCGCGGCGGCTTCCCCCGTCGGTACCGGCGAATCCTCGTAGTCGAAAGGCTGTCGCCCGATGCGTCGCCTCAAGGCATTGTGCATGCTCCGCAGGCGGGCCGTCAAGTACCGGGCCGCCTCATCCGGGCCCAGCGCCGACACCTCCCGCACTTCGATCGCCCGGCCGTATTCGACCCATACGGGCGCACACGCCGGCAGGACCTGATTGCGGGGCCAGCTTTCGTACGCACCCTCGATGACTGTAGGCACGATCGGGCAATTCGCCCGCCTGGCCAGAGCCACAATCCCCGCCTGCATGGGGATGATCCGCCCGTCGCGCGTCCGCGTCGCTTCCGGGAACGCGATCACCAACGCCCCCTGTTTGAGCCGGCGCAACGATTCCTTGATGGCCCCCACGTCCGCCCTGCCCCGTTTGACCGGGAACGCATTCAGATACCGGATCAGATGCGTAAAGTGGCGGTTGCGAAACAGTGTGTCGCGAGCCATGAAGTGACACTCGCGAGGCAGTGCCAACGCCGCCAACATCGGGTCGAAGAAACTCTGATGGTTACAGGCCAGCAGGACAGGACCGGTCACGGGCACATGCTGCACCGCGAAGACCCGGCCGCGCCCGTAAAGGACGAAAAACCCTTGGGCGACGACCCGCAGTAAACGGTAGCCCATGCGCATAACGCTGCTGATCCTACCCGATTGGTGAACCGCCCACGATCCACCCACGAAACGAATGCTTCCACCCGCAGGAAGCCGTTGTCGAAACCTAGGATGGGATCGGTCCCCACTCCCACCCCGCCAGGTCCCTCAGTTGCGCGTGGTCCGTCAGATCGAAGTGCAGCGGCGTGACCACCACGTAGTGACCCAGAAGCGCCTTCAGATCACCCGCCACGTCGCCGTCCGGTTCCTTGAACCAGCCTTGAAGGTAGTACTGGTCCGACCCGTCCGGGGCGTCGCGACGCTCGTAGTAGTCGTCCATCCGTTGAACCGTCTGCGGAGCCACCCGCACGCCCAGCGGCGGGCCCGACGACAGATCGGGAATGTTGACGTTGAGCAACTGCCCGGGGCTCAGTGGGGCGGCCACCGCCCGATCGATGAGCCCGCCGGCGATCCGGGCCGCCCAGTCGAAGTCCAACTCCGCGCCCCACTCCAGCGAAACCGCGATGGACGGAAAACCCAACAAGGCCCCTTCGGCCGCCGCCGCCACCGTCCCGCTGTACAGAACGTTGATGCTGACGTTCGCCCCGTCGTTGATCCCGGAAACGACCAGGTCCGGCGGTCGCTCGAGCAGTTGATCCACCGCCAGCTTGACGCAGTCGGCAGGTCGGCCGGCCACGCTCCAACCGTGGAACTCCTTGTGCACGTGAACGCGCTTGGCCACCAGCGGGGCGTTGATCGTGATCGCGTGGGCCGCCGCCGACTGGACCGTGTCCGGCGCCACCACCGACACCTCCCCCAGCCGGGCCAGCTCCCGCCGCATCGCCCGCAGCCCCGGCGCCAGAATCCCGTCGTCGTTGGTCAACAGAATGTGCATGAGCCGATTCTAGGACCGCCGCAAACACTGTCAACGCACCCCAACAGAACCACGCCCCACCATCTGCATTCCCGCTTCCGCTTGCCGCCTCGGCTGGCTACACTTCCGTTCATGGACCCGATCCTGACACGGGAGCAGGTGCGCCAGATCGATCGCATCGCCATCGAGGAACTGGGCATTCCCGGCGTCGTGCTGATGGAGAACGCTGGACGGAACGCCGCCGACCATATTGCCCGCCTCGTGACCGAAACCGGCGCCGCCCGCGTCATCATCTTCTGCGGCCCGGGCAACAACGGCGGCGACGGATTCGTCATCGCCCGCCAACTGGCCAACCGCGCCATCCCAATCGTGGTCTGCCTGGCCGGCGATCCCGACCGGATGAGCCCCGACTGCAACACGAATTACCAGATTGTCAGGAAGATGGGGTTCGAGGTGACCACGATCGACGGCCCCGACGCCGCCGCGAAAGCCACGGCCGTTCTGCGCAAGGGCGACATCGCCGTCGACGCGCTACTCGGCACCGGCTTCTCCGGTCAGGTTCGCTCGCCGCTCGATGCCGTCATCCGAGGCATCAACCAGGCCGACAAGACGCTGACGGTGGCCGTCGATGTCCCCAGCGGTATGGACTGCGACACCGGCCAACCCGCCAACGCCACCATCCGCGCCGATCACACCCTCACCTTCGCCGCCGGCAAGATCGGCTTCACCGAAACCGCCGCCGCCCCCTACGTCGGCCGGGTCACCGTCTACGACATCGGTGCCCCACCCGCCCTCATCGAACGCCTGCGCCCGACCGATCGCGTCAGGGAGACGCCGTGAACGCATACACGTGACCGTCGTAGGCCGTCAAAAACAGGGTGTTCCCCGAGATACATGGGGCCGAGACAATCGGAACGCCGAAGTCGTGCGACCACAGTTCCGTTCCGAAGGCCAGGTCCAGAGCGTACAGCTTCCCGTCGGCGCTGCCCACGTAAACGACATTCCCCGAGATCGTCGGCGCGCCCACCAGGCTCATGCCGGTAAGCGCGTTCGCCGTCAAGACCAGATTAGCCGCTCCGGTTCGGAACACCCATCGTTCAGCTCCGGTGTTGACGTCCAGCGCGATGACCTGCCCATTCCCCGAGCCGAAGACAACCGTATCTCCGCTGACCGCGGGCGTCGTCGCCGGAGTGTATCCACCGCTGAAGGTGTACTCCCATTCCAGACCTCCAGTGCCGATGTCGAAGGCGAGACACTGGATCGCCGTTGGGTAGATGACCAGATTCCCGCTGATCGTCGGACTTGAATAGGAGGTACTCGCCGGCCAGGTCCTGACCGTGCTTCCGTCCGCGGCACTGTGATGGCGAAGCTGGCAATTGGCGCCCGAGTCCCGCAGCATCAAGGCCGCTCCATCGGTCGCCGGCGAAGCAGCGCAGGCGTGGAAGTCGCCGACCACATTCACCACGACGCCCCAGTCCTCGGCACCGGTCGTGCTGTCGAATGCCGCCAGCCGCCCGGGGGTACCCACATAGACCGTGCCACCGAACAGTGCGGGGGCGCCGTTCTGCCAACGCACCAGGCTCGTCCCGTTCTCGGCCCGCCAGATCTCGGTCCCGGCCACCGGATCAAGGGCGTACACGCTGCCCCCTTGGGCCACCGCGTAGACCGCTGAACCATCGACCGCTACCGAATGACGTACCAGGGTGTCCGTGACGAAGAACCAGTTTTCAGCCCCGCTTGCGGCATCCAGTGCGATCACCCCATGATTCGTGGTCAGCTCGTCGAAATTGCCCACGCCGACGTAGATAGTCCCCTGTTTGAGCACCGGCGAACTGAAATCGAGATCGCCGTGCGTGTCGCTGACCCAGCTCAGGGCGAACGGCGGAGCCACCGTGTCGGGGCTGCAGCCGCCTCGTGCCGCCCCGCCGCCGAACTGCGGCCAATCGCTCGCCAGACCCACAGCCGGGCCCTGCTGCCCGCCGAACTGAAAGCTGCCTTCGACCGATCGCAGTATCCCCTTGTCGTCCGTGACCGTGATCTCGATCTCGTAGGCATCCTCCGGGGGGAAGGTCACTTGCGGTGACGCCCGCCAGGTCCAGGTGCCGTCACGCACCAGTGCCCCGGACGCAACTTCCTCGCCAAGGGAAGTCTCGATCAGGTAGGTGCCGCTCGTCACCTCGGACGAGCGCAGATACGCGATCCAGTCACGCTGTTGCTGCAAATCCATCCAGTTGTCGCGAATCAGGAAGTGCCAACTGCCGATGTCGAACGGATAACGCTCAGGCCCCAGGTACCGGCGATAGGTCCTGAACGCCGCCTCGCCAGGGCCCTCCGCCAGATCGTGATTGCCCACCACGCTCATAAAAGCAATGTCCGAAGCCTGGACACCGTCAGATAGGCGTCCCATTGATCGCGCTCCTCTTCATCGGTCACGACGTCACCTACTGCGATGATGACCCTGGGAACCTCCGTCATTTCATTCATCTGAGTAACGCGGTCCAGCATCACCGCTGCGAAGCTCGCCGAGGCTCCAGCATGTACATCGCCGATTACGACAAAGTCAAACACGCCGGGATCGGGTTCGGTCTCCGGAGCAAGGGGAAAGTCGAGATTCCCGGCCGGCGGCGGCGCTACTCCCGGCCCACCGCAGTCGAATCGCCTTTCTGCCCCTCCAAATCCCGATTTCCGCATTCCGCACCCGTCGAGGGTGATCACGCGCCAAGTTATATAGATGGCGGCGGCCGCAACGCCCCCCGTCTGCGCGGCCGGGCCGACCGCCCGCCGCCACGCACCATCGCTGCCAGCCCCTTGCGGCGCCGAAGCAAGGTAGGGCAGGTCGGTCCGCCGCAGGCGAGGTGACCTGCCTCAGTGGACCCCTCGCGGCGTCGAAACGCCGCCGAATAAAGCAAGAGTGCGAGAAGTTCAAAATGCCGCGGTCCGCACGAAACCAAACGACACAAAAAAGAACGTAACAACAATATAGACAAATAGTTACGACCAAGTAACCCGGCGCGCAACTCGGCGCAACTCGCTCGAAAAAGCCCCGATTGGTGCAGTACCGTGCACAAAACGCCCGCGCTGGACGCGCAAACGCCACCTAACCGTGCGCCATCTACGCAGACCAGATGGCAACACCCGGCCGATCCTACGACCGGCCGTCGGAAGTGTCTTCGTCGGAGACGATCACGCCGTCGCTGAGCGTGACGATCCGGTCGCAGCGGGCGGCGACGTTTTGCTCGTGCGTGACCATGATGATGGTTTTACCGGCCTCGTGCAGACGGTCGAAGATTTCCAGGATCATCTCGCCGGTGGCCGTGTCGAGATTGCCGGTCGGCTCGTCGGCCAGGATGATCAGCGGGTCGTTGACCAGGGACCGGGCGATAGCGACACGCTGCTGCTGGCCGCCGGACAGCTCCATCGGCCGGTGGTGGCCGCGGTCGGACAGTTCCACCAGGGCAACCAGCTCCCTGGCTTTCTTTCTG
>Ga0307379_10013275_pt1 | contig 10685 bp, 11 predicted proteins | sample UN2MG_FD_202237 | JGI IMG/M metagenome (GOLD analysis project Ga0307379, IMG submission 202237) | Soil microbial communities from Risofladan, Vaasa, Finland - UN-2 | ecosystem: Environmental > Terrestrial > Soil > Coastal area > Acid sulfate soil | place: Finland: Risofladan, Vaasa | collected... | reverse complement strand
CCCGCCTGTGCTCCGCAGTACTTCTCTTGCGGCTTCGAGGTCGGATTCCGTGAAGTCATGCACCCCCAGGACACGCTTGAGGGTCGTCCCCTCCTCATCTGAGGCGTTCTCGAGGGCCTTGATGACGATGAGGGTCTTCTTTCCCTCCCGGAGGTCACTCCCCACTGGCTTCCCGAGGGTACTCTCGTCCGTGGTCACGCCGAGCACGTCATCAACGATCTGGAAGGCGATACCGGCGTTCCAGGCGAACTCGCCCAGACTCCTCACATCTTCCGGGTCGGCTCCGCCCAGGATGCCGCCAACCTCCGCGCACGCTTTGAATAAAGCGGACGTCTTCCTGCCAACCATGAAGAGGTAGTCATCGGTAGATACGTCGTCAATGTTTGGGAAGGCGGAGTCAAGAGCCTGGCCCTCGCATAAGAGGATGGTTGCCTCGTTCACCCTATCGATGCAGGCCATCGCTCGCTCCACGGGAACCTCCCCTCGAACGGCGGGATCAATCATGGCCTCGTAGACTTTGGCGAAGAGCAGGTCTCCACCGATGATTGCCATGGGCACCCCCCACTTGGCGTGGACCGTCGGGGCGCCCCTCCGGAGGTCGTCGTTGTCCATGATATCGTCGTGGACCAGGGTGAAGTTATGGAGCACCTCCAGAGCCGCAGCGTAGGGCAGGGCCTGCTCGGGGTCCCCGCCCACCAGGGCACAGGACCTGAGGACTAGGTACGGCCTGAGGCGCTTACCACCCGCCTCGATGAGGTGCCTGGCGGCCTCGTAGAGGACCTCGGGCTTTCTCGGCTCGAGTATGCTTAGAATGTACTCGTCAACCTTGACGGAGCTCTCCTTGAGCTTCCTCCCGATGGTCTCTGCCAGGGTCATTTTAATGCTCAGCAGGCATAGAAGATTTTGTGGACTAGATAAGATTTACTGAGTGGGCGTCCTTCATCTGAGGGAGTAATCCTCGGGATCGAATCCCCTGAGCCTGAGCCATTCCCCCGTCCTCCCGAGGATGACGGCTGGGACCCTTTTCAGGTCATCGAGATCCTTGGCGCCGACGAGGAACATGACCGTCCTGAGCTCGCTCAGTATGTCCTCAACGTGAGCCCTGAGCGCCTCCGAGCCCTCCACGGCCTTCTCCAGGAATGGCCTGGCGATGCCCACCGCGTCCGCTCCGAGGGCGATGGCCTTCGTCATCTCGATGCCGGTCCTGAGGCCTCCGGACGCAATAATTTTCATCTCCGTGGATCGCCTGGTCTCGACAAGGCTCACCGCCGTGGGTATGCCCCAGTTCCAGAGTGCTAGGCCGAGGGCCTCCTGATCCCTCTTTCCCTCCTCTTGGGCTATGTGGTGCTCCACGGCGGCCCAGCTAGTGCCCCCCGTGCCGCTGAGCTCCAGTCCTTTAGCCCCTGCCGCCTCCAGCTTCACGGCCTCCTCGAAGGCTATGCCGCAGCCGGTCTCCTTCATAACGACTGGGACGTCGATTCCCCCGGTGATCTCCTTGACCTTATCGAGGACGCCACGGTAGTTGGAGTCGCCGTCCACCTGCACGGCCTCCTGGAGAGGATTCATGTGGATGGCTAGGGCATCCGCCTCGACCATGTCGACGCATCTCTGGGCCTCCTCGACGCCCCATCCCAAGGAGAGCTGGGGGCAGCCCACGTTTCCAAGTACTAGGGATGACGACGCCAGCTCGCGTACGATGCTAAACGTGTCTACCACTTCGGGCTTCTCAAGGGCTATCCGCTGGCTCCCCACGCCGATGCCTATGCCAACCTCCTCGGCCACCTTGGCCAGTGTCGAGTTGAGCTCCTTGGCGTAGTCTGTCCCGCCGGTGATAGCGGAGATGATCAGGGGGGCTGACATCCTCCTGCCGAAGAGCTCGGTCTCAGTGCTCACCTCGTCGAGGTCTATCTCGGGCAGCGCCCTGTGTACCAGCCTCACGTCCTCGAAGCCGGTGCCTATGTCGGCCTGAACGTTCTCCTCGAGAGACAGCCTGATGTGTCTCTGCTTCCTCTTCTCTATGCCTCCCATATTGATCACGCCGTCAGAACTGTGCCTGTTACAGGCTCGCCCCTCAAGGCTTTAAGTATGAAGTCGGGCTTCGTGGCGTTGCAGATGAGGACCTCAATCCCCGCCTCGACCGCATCCCTCGTCTCCTCGACCTTCCCCAGCATGCCCCCCGTGACGTCGGTCGTCAGGGCCTTGCCGATCTTGATGTAACTCTCAAGGTTCTCAAGGGAGAGATGCTCGATGAGCTCGGCGTCCGCGACGAGCTTCGGGTTGGACGTATAGACACCGTCCACGTCGGCCCCGAACACGAGGCGTGACGCGCCCATCCCCACGGCGACTCGTACGGAGAGCTGGTCCCCTGAGAGGATGCTGAAGCCCTTTTTCTTGTCCAGGACGGCGTCTCCGTATAGAACGGGTAGCATGCCCCTCACCACGAGGCGGCCGATGATCTCCAGGTTCATGGAAGTTATCCTCCCTTCCTGGGTCATGATGAACGAAGACGGTGTGACCGAGATTGCCGGGAGGCCGACGTCCAGGAGGGCATCCACGATGATGCTGTTCAGGGCGATCATGGCCTGATGGGTCTTGGCGTAGCCCGGCAGCTGGCGCTCTGAGATGAACCCGTCCGCGATACCATACTTCTCGGCGACTGGGTGGCCGAAGGAGCCCCCGCCGTGAACCAGGATCAGGGGCGTCGGCCACGCCGCCTTGATCTCCTCAGCGAGCCGCCTGATGCTCTCGTGGTCTGCGGTCATGGGCTCGTCCTTGACCGTCACGACGGAGCCCCCGAGTTTAAGAACTTGCACTCACTCCAACCTCCTAGTCTTCACGCCTTCATAGGAGACCTTGACTAGGTGGGGATCTCCCCTGCATCTATGGATGGCCCGATAGACATCCTCCAATTTGGGTTCACTTGCGAAGGCCATCATGCAGCCCCCTCCCCCCGCCCCCGTGAGCTTCGCCCCGTAAGCCCCAGCTCCCCTCGAGGCGTGGACCATCATGTCGAGCTTTGAGATGGAAACTCCGAGCGCCGAGAGGAGGCCGTGGTTGACGTTCATCAGGTCCCCAAGCCGGGGGAGGTCCGATTCCTTCAGAGCCTCCAGCCCACTCTCGGAGATGCTCACTATGGAGTCGATGATGCCCTCGACGAGCTCCGGCTCCCGATCCCGCAGCCTCCGTACGCGATCCACCAGCCTCTTCGTCGATCTCTTCCGCCTGGTGTTCCCAATGATGAAGGGGATCTCATATTCAAGCTCGAACCTCTCGAAGCCGATGTCCTTCTCGTACCGGAGTATGCCCCCGTACGTGGAGATGTTGTTGTCGACGCCACTCGGCGTACCGTGGACCACCTTCTCGCCCTCGTACGCCAGCGTGCTGATGTCCTCGAGGGGGAGGTCGGCCTCGAAGAGGGCTCCAACCGATGCCACGGTGGCCACGCAGAGCGCCGCCGAGGAGCCGAGGCCCGCCGCTATGGGGAGCTCTGAGCGTACCGTCATGTCGAGGCCCTTCTCTACTCCAATGTGCCCAAGGGTCTTCCTGGCGCACTCCTTGAACGCCTCGAGCCTCTTCCCCCTCCAAGCCTCTCCCGTGACGGGCTGATAAGCGTCACCTTCGAAGTACCCCGAGAAGCCGAGGTCCATCGCGTCAAAGAACAGCCTATCGTCGTCCCTCTCGCGCGTCAAGACCCTCGCCCGTTTATCTATCGCTAGGACGATAGCGGGGCCCCTGTAAACCACGCTGTGCTCTCCGAAGAGTATTGCTTTTCCTGGTGCAGTTGCCTCGACAATCATCATCTTAACCTACCTTGTGATCACGGCTGATGCGTATCCTACGACGGCCACGTAGTCCCCAGTGGTGTCGCCACTCGTCGAGTATGCGAGGAGCCTCGACTCTTTAGCGCCGAGCAGTTTCGAGGCTATGAGGACGGCCGAGACGGGGCCGTATCCGCACATCGTGACCCTTTGGGATCTCACCCAGCCCTGCAGCCCGACCTCGTCCATCTTAACGATGTGATCGATGACGCCGCCGTCCTTGGCGCTGGCGGAGGACTGTGACTCCTGGTGGGTGAGATCCGTCGACGCCATCAGCAGGACGTCCCGCTCACTCACGGCCTGTGCGATCGCCTGCCCGACCTTCCTACTCGTCTCGAGGTCCTGTAACCCCATACAAATGGGGACGATCTTGAAGTCCCTGTAGATGAACTGGAGGAAAGGGAGTTGGACCTCGATGGAGTGCTCCCTGTAGTGCGCGATCTCGTTGACGTCGATGACATCCGACGCCTTAAATATGTCCGAGGTGAGCTCCTGGTCAACCTCGACTCTACCGAGAGGGGTGTCCCATGCGTCAGACCCCCCGAGGGAGACCGGCCCGCCCAGCCCTGTGTGGTTCGGGCAGAGAATAATGACGGAATCGGGATCAGGCTCCGACGCTAGATGGAGGTATGAGTGGGCCGCCGTCGGCCCGGAGTACATATAGCCTGCATGGGGGCAAACGACGCCGATGGTTCGCCTCTCATCTGACTTCTCTCCGGGGAGAGATCCCGGGCCCAGGCTGTGGGTGAAGCAGCCATTAATGGTGCTCCTGAGGCGCTCTGGGTCAGCAGGGTAGAAGGCCCCTGCAACGACAGGCCGCCTCACGCCCATGGCACTCACCTATGCCGTCGTCTCGAAGTCGTCGATCGATACGGACCAGTCTGCGTCGGGCGACAGCTCGTTGAGCTCACGCTTTACCTGCCTGCACAGGAGCCAGTAGGCTATGGCGAGGGCCCTGCGACCTTTGTTGTTCATAGGTATCACCACGTCGATGTTCCTCAGGGAGTTGTCGGTGCTGCAGAAGGCGACCACGGGGATCCCCATCACCGACGCCTCTTCGACTATCTGGGAGTCAGCCAGCGCGTCCGTGACCACGATAACCTCGGGCTCGAAGAAGTCTGCGTAGATGGGATTGGTGAAGCTCCCTGATGTGAAGCGCCCCACAATGGGCTTGGACCCCATCTGCTCACAGAACTTGAGGACAGGAGTCTTGCCGTAGCGCTTCGATGACGCGACGGCCACCTTGGACAGGTTGGCTCGGGCGAGGAACTTGGCCGCGACCTTGATCCTCTCGTTCATCTTCTCCATGTCAAGGACGAACAGTCCATCCGGCCTCACCTTGTAGATGAACGACTCCATGTCCTTGGTCTTGACCCTGGTGCCTATGTGGACGCCAGCCGATAGTAGGATCTCCTGTGGCAGCAGGAGGTCGTCTGTTCTCTGAACTTCCAACTCACTAATCACCTCTGATCTCTACGGTCTCCTTCTCTGAATAGAACTTGAGTATCTCGTCAATCAACTCAACGTGGGATAGAAGCATCCTCCGGCAGCAGTAGCGCGTGACGCCCAAGTCGTCGAGCACCTCCTTGGGGCTCTCACCGGCGGCGACGCGCTTTGCGTAGGGCTCCCACTTGTCGCCGACGACCTTGCCGCAGGAGAAGCATCTGACAGGTATGATCATAACAGCTATTCAGCCTCTATTTACTCGTGATGGATATGGACAGAGATACCTTATATCTTTTAAACCTAGTGGAAAATTCGCACGGCCATTTTAAGTCAATGTCGTTCTGTTGGGGGTCATTTCCTACTTGGATCTCAGTCCCTTGAGGGTCCCTGAGACCTTCTCGACGCGTATTGCCGAGGGATTGTCGGATACCGAGGTGATGAGGGACAGGGCGGATCTCATCTTGATTAGTCCTGCGCTGTTGCACCTGATTGTTCCTGCCCGCTCTTCCTCGTCGAAGTCGATGAGGACGGGCTCTATCGTGGACAGGCCATGAACGCCGTAGGCTGTCAGCGTCCCCCTTTGGACTGCGTCCTGTACCTCCTTCCCTGTTACGGCGCATTGACCATCTACCCTTATCCTCAGATATCTTCGGCTGTTCCTGCGTACCGGCATCATCGGGCCCTCCTGATCCCGGGGGCGACGAAGTCCGGGCTCATCTTGGCCCTGTTGACCTTTACGATCCTTGAGGGGTTGATCGAGACCATGTCGAGGGCTTCATCGAACTCCACGCCCATGAGGTCGAGGATCGCGGCGAGGCCCCTCGGGTCCCTCATCGCCAGGAGTTCGCCTGAGCCACTCGAGACGACGACCGGGACGTCGTGCCTACGGGCGAGTTCAATCTCGTCAGTCATGATCGAGATGAGTCTGGGGATGATGAGAGGCTCCCTTCCCAGAAGATCCGAGACGTTGATCTCGTAGGCGCATGAGGCCTCGGACGCCAAGGCTGCCTCCTGCCTGTCGAATCTGTTCTTCCTCCTCGTGGATAACTCAGTCGGGTAGTAGATGACGTCGACCCTGTGATCCTTTGCAGCCTGGCGTGCCACGGCCTTGCTACCGCATCGGACGGCGACCACCTCGAAATGTCTCCTGACACGCCTCAGGGCGGACATAAGCTCATTGGCGTTCCGCGGGGTCAGATCGACACGGCCGGCGACATCGACCCCAACTTCCTGGGACATCTCCCTTGCGGCGTCAATCGATGAGTTTTCTGAAGCTAAGCAGATGCAGCTGAACCCCAGCTTTGAGGCTGTCGTAAGGAATGGTCGCACATTCGGGGCATCTGATCCGATCTTCACGTGGAGATCGACGAACTTTCTCACATCTCGTCAACTCCCAGCATCTTCATCGTAGCAGGCTTCGATGACGTCCCTGATGACCTCCGCAGGGTTCTCTCCGTGGGGCACTCTGAACCTGAACTTCATCCTTATGGGATCCGACCTGTTGAGTGTCAGGACACCCCTGAGGGCCTTCTGCTTGTCAAGTCGGAGGTATAGATTGCCTGATTCGTCGGTCCTCTCATCGATCTCATCGAGGAGGGTGTTGACGTCCAAGGAGGAGAGGCTCCTGATGACGTGCTCGAAGACGCCCCTCGCCGCTTTCTTCCTCTTAATCTCCGCGGATACTAGGGTTATTGGGTCCTTGTAGTAGCCCTTGAGATCCCGCCTCCTCAGCCTGACCTCAACCTCATCGACGACGTTGAGCATGGCCCCCTCGACCTTGTCCAAGTCATCCGTTGCGTGGGCGAGGACAGACAGCTGGACCCAAGTGACACCCACCGATTTTCCGCTCGCCATGATCCCCAGCTTCTAGCCTACCTGCTACTGACTATATATTGAAGGCCATAATATTAGGAGTTCTCGTGCAGGCTAATCGTCCCTTGTCTCGATGAATGGAGACATCTAAAGGCGGGCGTACATCGGATCCTTTTCGATCCGGTGATCAATCCCCTGAAGTAGATCTAGTCAGGCACAACTCGTGGAAGCTGATACAGGTATCTCACCGTCTCAGAGCCAAGTTCCTCTCTGTGAGCGTTGCAGAATGCTTCGTGGGCCTCGCAGTACCTGGCCGTACTCGCTGGATCCGCTTTGATGAGGAGATGCATCCTGAGGGCGCCGGGTCCAAGCGTGGTGGAGTAATTGCACCCCTCCACGGGGCATACGAATCGTCTGACGAGGGTTCGGTCTTCGTTCAGTTCGAGGTACTTCTTCAAAGGATCTCTTATCTCGAGCGCCATTTACCTCACTCTGTTGTTGAGTCATAGCGTATTTAAGCTTCACCGTTCGATGGAGGTTAACCTTTCCCGTGGACGACCTTGGTCCATGATAAACCTTAACTATCGTGCCGTTGCCCTTGTCTCGTGTTGCGGCCGTGGCTCAGTCTGGATAGAGCGTGGGTCTTCGGATAATCTTCTAGGAGAAAACCCATGGTCGCGGGTTCAAATCCTGCCGGCCGCGCCACTCAAGCGGCTCTATCATCAACTCTTGCCTGTTAAACTGAAGGTGACGTCGGAGAGCCCTCTGAGCACTTCTATGGGCCGTTATTCCCTGCTCCTGTTGTAGAAGATGATGAACGCGACAGCCACCCCTCCCGCCAGCAGGCCCACTCCTACGTAGAGGTATCTCGTCCACCACTGGTCGGCCCTCTGGAGAACCTTCTCCTCCACCGTCACGTATACTTCGCTCGACATGAGTGCCTCCCGGGCCTCCCTGCTTTCGCTGATGTAGGGCTGCTTGGTGACATTGAGGGCTGTGACGACGTAGCTCCCGTACTCGGGAGCGGTCAGTATCAGGTTCATCGGGTCGCTGGCCCCCGTGAGTGTGAGATCGACAGGCAGCCACCCCCAGGGCGGGACGTAGACCATCGACCAGCCGTGCCAGGCAATACCCTCCTGCTTGGCGGTGAGATGTCCGCCCCATGAGGTCTTCTCGCTTCCTATGCTGTCGCTGAAGACGACGCCCAGCTGCAGGTAGGCGGGGATGCCGACGGACCTGAGCATGGAGATGAGCAGTATGGACTGATCGTCGCAGTCGCCCCTACGCTCATCCAGGGTCTCGAGGGGGTACTTCGGAACCTCGAAGTTGCCGTAGGTCACGTTGTCGAGTATCCAATCGATGAAGCGCGTCAACACCTCTAGGACTGTCTCCCTGTCCCGGGAGAGCTCTCGGGCCAGGGACTCGATCTCCTCATCCAGCGTGAACGTATCTGAATCGACGCAGAAGATCTCCACGAGGACTGGGGGAATGTCCGAGGAATTCCCGGCTTCGGATGGGTCGACGTCGGGTTTCGGCTTTACCTGAGAGCTGATGTCGTACTCGACGGAGAACACCAGCGTCGAATCAATGGGTAGGACGAGGGGGGCGTCCAGCACCCCGATGAGGTTGCCGTCCTCGTCAAGGTACATCTCCTTGATGGCGTGGCTCTCGTTCCTGATCGAGACCTTCTGCCACCGGTTCTCGGGGAAGAGAATTATCGATACGTCATCTTCGGTGAGGAAGTAGGGCTCGTCCCCGGAGTTCACGTAGGTGTAGGTCGACCTGTAATAGTACTGCTGGGCGTTGGCGGCCGAGGCAAGAGGCACTGAAAAGGCCAGGAAAAGAACTATGATGAACGATGAGGCGGACTTGGATTTCAATCTGGGACTCATAGGTAGGGGTGGTTGGGGACTTATCTACCTTATCCAAGGGTCACTCCACGTGGACCCTGAACAGGTCGATGTCACCTTGGAGCAGCGGCAGGAAGTTCTCGACTGCCCGCTCCACGTCCTTCGACTGCGTGATGTACCGCCCCACGATGAGGATGTCGGCCCCCGCGTCCAGCGCCACCTGTGCGGTGTTTGGCCTGATACCCCCGGCCACCGAGATGAGGAGCTTCTCGTCCTTGAAGGTCTTACGTATGTCCGCTATGGCGTCCCATCCGTGCTCTCCGCCCCTCTTCTCGACGTCGATGGCCCTGTGCAGTATCACGCCGTCGGGCAGCTTCTTCAGCGCTTTGAGCTTGGTCACCGGGTCGTTCACCTCCATCAGGTCGAGGAAGGAGTAGATGCCCATCCTCTTGGACTCGTAGACGAACTCGTCTATCGTGGCGGTGGAGGCGGCGCCGGCGCAGCAGACGGCGTTGGCCGTAGCGTCGAAGGCCATGTCGACCTCGACCTTTCCGACGTCCATGGTCTTCAGGTCGGCGATGACGAAGCAGTCCTTCCTGACGCTCCTGATCTCCTTGATTACCTCGATCCCGTACCTCTTGATGAGGGGCGTCCCAGCCTCCAGGATGATGTTGTCGTTCTTGGGGACGGCCATGACAACCTTCTTGATGCTCTCGATGTTCGGGTTATCCAGGGCGACCTGCAGGTAGGGCGGCCTCCAGAGCCTCGGCGCCCTGAAGCTCATGAGCGGGTGGCGTGCCCTGTCCTTGTCGAACATGATCTTTTCGAGGGACGGGTAGGACTCGAGGGCTCGGCTCAATGAAAGCTTCGTGGCTGTGTAGTTGTACTGGTAGATCTTGCGCTCGTCCTCGGCCTTGGGGTGTATGAAGACGCTCACGATGACGACCCAGTCCTCCACCACCTCCCTAGGGATGATCCCGTCCTCCACCGAGTCTGCGACCGCCTTGGCGACGGCGGACTGGGCGGGGCCGAAGATCTTGCCGGCGTCCTCGAGGTTCTTGATGGTCACCTTGGGAACGATGACGGTGTGGGGCTTGGGCGGCAGGTTGGGCCTGATCACCGCGAGGAGCGGCGTGTGGCCCATCGAGAGGTTGCTCAGCGCGTGTGAGAACGCCTGCCCCACGGGCCCCTGCTTGTCACCTATCATCAGGTCGATGTGGGCCACCTCGTTTCCCTCGCCTACGAGGGCCTCACCTATCAGGAAGGTTCCCCCTGGGGAGGATGCCCTGTAGTTGAACCGGTCAATCGCCGCCCTCATAGCCTCGCTTACCGAAGCGTACCGGCCCTGGGCGACTAGATCCTCCAGGAACGACTGCTGCTCCTTTGTGATCCTTCCAGGCGCCCGCACGAGCCCCTTGTCTTCGCTCATTCTAGATCTCGCATTACTGGAATCGTCTCAGTATTTAACCGTTACTTATCCCTGTGACCTCCCAGTGACACATTATATCCGATTATTAATCTAAAACGTGTAATAACGTTATGTTTGTGTCACAAATCTACCCTTATCGTGACGGATACCTTCACACCCTCATCCCTCAGGAGCTCCAAGAACGACGTGTCGATGTCCACGGCCGCCTTGTCTGCGTGGATCATGAGGGTCCTACCGCAGATGTAACCGCTCCTACGGATCACCATGTCCGTCGGATGATCGAGGGGCAGCCTGGGATCCCCCTTTCCGGAGACATGGAACTGCGTCCCC
>Ga0307379_10013273_pt1 | contig 10688 bp, 10 predicted proteins | sample UN2MG_FD_202237 | JGI IMG/M metagenome (GOLD analysis project Ga0307379, IMG submission 202237) | Soil microbial communities from Risofladan, Vaasa, Finland - UN-2 | ecosystem: Environmental > Terrestrial > Soil > Coastal area > Acid sulfate soil | place: Finland: Risofladan, Vaasa | collected... | reverse complement strand
TATGGACCCGGTGAAAATAAAAAAAGAGTACGGGAATTCCCTCACCTTCCATGGGACCATTTCAGTACAGGATACCATTCCCAACGGCACCGTCAAAGATGTTGTCGACGAAGTGAGTGAAAGAATTGAAACCATAGGATACAACGGCGGACTCGTGGTCAGCCCTGAAAACAGCATTCCCTATGACGCCCCCTTGGAAAATATCCTTGCTGTATACGACACAGTTCTGGCTTATGACTACAGTTCATTGAGGTAACCAGTACATCTGTAATATCACCTCATATTCGGCAATCCTAAAGTATCGCCTGTAGAGATGCCGGGAGGGGCAGAACCAACATTTCTGAGGCAGAGGAGCGGATATATGATCTGTGAGCCTATAAGAGTTTTAAGTGCGGACGAGATGGAAAAGATTCACCAGACAGCACTCGTCATACTGGATGAGATCGGTCTGCGTATAGACAGTGGAACAGCTCTGGCTTACCTGCAAAAGGGGGGTGCAAGAGTCGACTGGGAGGCCAGGCAGGTAAAGTTTCCGAAACAATTGGTGCAGACCTGTGTGGACAAGATGAAGCTGGATTACGACAATCCGGAACGCTTTCCTGAGAAAATGGCCGTGCGCTACTCGCACATTCGTTTCCGGAAAGAGCCACACAGGATCCATCCCGATTTCACCGTCAGTGCCGGAGGTTTCTGTACCCGTATTTATGACCTGGAGGGCAATCGGCGCAGTGCCACTTTAGATGATGTGCGCCGGTCAATCCATATGGTCAACAAGCTGAGCGCTGTTGATTATACGGGATTGCCGGTTTCGGACCAGGAAACCCCCTATGAAATCCGCCCTGTGGCGATGGCAGGAGAGTTGGCCAAGTACACTACAAAATTCGGGGGTATTGAGACCTTTAAGAAGGAAGACATCCCCTACCTGATCGAAATGGGGGCTGTTATAAAGGGAAGTGAGGAAGCCTTGAAGAAAGAGCCTATTCTGGTTGGATATGCAGAGGCTCGCTCTCCTCTCTGTCTCGATCACGATATGGCGGAAATCTTCATAGAATATATCAAACGCGGTTTTCCCCAGACTCTCGATACCATGCCGAACGGCGGCGCCACCGCGCCGGTCACTGCAGCCGGTAATCTCGCCATAGGCGTGGCCGAGACGTTGGGAGCCCTCGTGCTGGCCTACGCTGTGGATGAAACGGCAATCGTCGGGGTGGATATCATCCCCTCCTATGCGGACATGTCCAACGGTATCTTCCGCTACGCCAGTGCAGACCGCGTTCCCCTACTTGTGGCCAGAGTGCAATTGATCTCGGAGTATTATGGCTGCCCAAGCGGCGTTCACGGCGGCAAAACAGACAGCTGCTTCGTAAATATCCAGACAGGTATTGAAAAAGCGATGACAACCGTGTTCCCTGTTTTGGCGGGAGCCGTGGGAATCGGTACTGTTGGACATCTGGAGAACGCGGTTACTTTTTCTCCACAGCAGCTGGTGATCGATAACGAAGTTGTACGCTATATGCAGCGGTCACTTCATCCTATCGAAGTAAACGAAGACACACTGGCCTTGGATACGATCCGCAGGGCAGGTATTGGAGGAAACTATTTTAGCGAAGAACATACTCTGAAACACTTCCGAGGCGAACAGTTTTTCTCCGACCTGTTTGAAACAATGCCCTGGTCAAGCGCTCACGCCCCGGAAATAAAGGGAATGGACGGCAGGGCTCGGGAGATTGCCCGCCTGTTGTGGGAAGAAAAACCGGAGCCGGTTATCGATACCGATCAGATCAAGGCAATTGAAAGAATTGTTTCCCGGGCCAGAAATGATTTTTTGGGATAACTGATAAGGATTATTCATATTTAATATTCAGGACTTTTCCCTCCCGATACGCTTTGGGCTTAAGTCCTTGCGGCTTGCCTTCAGGCCAAATAGAGACATAGATATACACGAGTTCTTCGCTGGTGGCCACAATCTTGTGACTGGCTCTTCTTGGGATATAGGCAGTCATGCCCTTGCTGATTTCTTTAGACTCGCCTTCGATAACCAGTTCGCCCTTACCGTTCAGAACAATGAACAGCTGTTCTTCCGTGTCATGGGCGTGTGTTTCCGTCTCGAAGCCTCGCTTCATTCTGACCGTGGCCGCCACGCAGGCTTCAGTCAACTCCGGTCCTACCAGAATATCTTCACTCCTGTCGTACTCATCCTTGATCCTATCTCTGAAACCTATCTCATCGTATCGAACCAGATGCATGGTAAAAATTCCTCCTTGAGATTATTGCTCAGCCGCAGCGAACCGCTTGTTCAAAAGTCCGCATTTTATCCTTTAATTGGCTTGCTGCTCATTCTGGTAACGGTTTCCCGATCGGCTCGCTGGAGACGAACAGGGGGAAGCCCCTGCAGGATCAGGGTCAGATCATCTACAGTCATTTCGCCCATCAGCTTATAGGTTTCCTGTAGACTTCCCGCCCGATGAGCAGAGAGCAGGACATTATTCAATCGGCGCAAGGGGTGATTTTTAGGGAAAGGCTCTTGAGGAAAAACATCAATAGCGGCCCGGAACCTGTCCTTACCGAGCAAAACCGTTAGAGCCTCAAAATCTACCACTGAAGCTCTGCCGATCAGGATAATGAGCGCATCTTCACCTATGAGCTTCAGCTCTCTCAGCCCCAGCATGGCTTCATTCTCCGTTGTAGCTCCGGCCAGGACAAAGATCACCTGGGAAAGCTTCAGAACCTGCCCCAGGCTGTCAGGTATCAGACCAAGATCCTTGATATAATTATCCGGAAGCCAAGGATCGTATACGCGGATCCGGCATTCAAATGGTTCCAGCAGCCTGATTAGAGTCCGACCGATATTGCCCAGGCCAAGGATTCCCACTTGCTTATTCTTGAGCAGAAAGCTTTCGGTATTGGATTTTGCTCCGTATACCTCCCGACCCGTGCGGAACCTGCTGTCTCCTTCAACCAGCCCCCGGGCCAGGCAGAGGGCGAACCCGAGCGCCATCTCGGCCACCGCCTGGGAGAAGGCAATACCGGCATTAAGGACGTAGATACTCCGCTCGAAACAGTAGGGATAATCGATATTTTGCTGGAAATTGCCTTCCACATTCACAATGGCTTTTAAGTTGGCTGCACTTTCCAACCTTTTACGAGGAAGATCGGTCTGCCCGATCACTACACAGGCTTCGGGAAGGCACTCCTCCAGTATTTCGGCCGGCATCTTTCCTTCTCGCCACTCATGAATCCTGGCCAAGGATTGTAATCGGCTAAAATCAGCCTCACTGAAGATCGACTCTCTTGTCCGCGGGTGTGGGTCTAAAATGATACTGTTTTTCAACTTTTTCATCTAACACTCCTACAACCGCTTATCGAAGATAGTATGCTTTGGATTTAATGGGGTCAAGAAGCGAAGCGGTTCAGGGGGTGAGGGGTGCGGTGCTCCGCGCCTATGAGCAGATGAATCGAGTGCAGCGGAAGGGAGCTGCACAACGATCAAAGGGAGAAGTTCCGGGAGCAGCACCGGAAGATCCACACCGACGAGATCCACCCGGGAGCTAAGGAAGATGATACTCAAAAGTTTGTGCCGTAGCTGCGGCAGGTACAAGTTGTGTTCGGCAACAGTCGGCTCAGCGTTGTCGGTACTCCTCCAAGTGCATCTTAACCTCCCCGACCATATCCGTGGAGACTACTTTGCCGGTGATCAGATCCAACCCCTCACTCATCACCCGCTCCCACTGCGCCTTTACCTGAGGGGAAACAGGATTGATCTGCAAGCCGTTCTCCAGCATGATCGCATTTGTTGGTGATTACGATATCTGCGTCTTTTGTTCTCTCGAGCACGTGTTGAGGTTCGGTGACGAATCGCCCTGGGGCAAGAAATAAAACACATCGTTAAGCCACGGATGTGGTCGAGCGAGGCGTACGGACTGATTGCATGCCACCCCCCCGATTGTGATCAAAGTACGATTTGAAACCGGAGAAGCAGGGAGAGCAAAACGCATACTGTCAGATGCTCTATCCCAAATCAACACCTAAAGACAGCAGTCGCCCAATAGGTATACGAGGGGCAGATAACCTCATCCCCCTCCTTGATGCCTAAAACAAACAGAACTGCTTAAAGAGCGTCGGTTCCTCGGAAACAGAGATTTCATTCCTACGCATAAGCTCGAGCACGGCCTGCTCTTCCTCCGAGCCCATTCTATGCCGGCGAAGTGCTCGCTCTTTATCAAGATTTATCGCTTTTGCCCCGCCTTTTATGGCTAGATTCGCTGGCATGTCCTCTTCCTAATATATATTATCTTTCCTGGCTTAAGCATTCGGATCAATCGGAACATGGGACTCGTCGATGTAGGACGTATCCCTCTCGCTCTTAAAAAAATCCAGCCAAAGGTAGTGAAGGATATTGTCTTCTTCCACTCCAACACCATGAATTGAACCAAGAGGAATATGTAAAAGCACGTTCTCCTCAAAGACAGCTTCCTGCTCATCGGCCTTGAGACAGCAATGATTTCCAGAAAGCCCGTAAAAAAGCTGCTCAAGCATCGGATGGCGGTGTGCTTCTACTGTATCCGGCCCAACCGTTTCAACAGAACCAATAGCAAGCCTGGGAATTATATCGATCGGTAATAACGTTCGATTTATCGTTTTATCGCTTTTGATTTCCTCTCTGTACCGGTCGCATTCAGAGTAGAGTAAAAAATATGGTAACTTTTTGTTTATATTTTCCCGGTTTGTCGATTCCGTTTGGGTCAGATCAATCAGAACTTCTAGATACTCGATATCACAGTCTTCTGCACTCACTGTGACGGCTGTATCCAATGTCGGACAGAAAATAGCGATTTCTTTGACCCTGTATGTATGGTTAGGAACGGTAATAATGCACGTCCCTCGTGTAAACAGAATCACCCTCGCTTTAGCCCTGCCTTCGGTTCCATGGGGTTGAAGAATATGCTCCTTTTCCTTCTCTATAATTGCATAGTTGGTGGTTACCCCTGCAATTTCTTTTGGCAGAATATTTTTTTCCCAATACCCTTCCGCTCTCAGGCTTCGCTTGTCTGGATCAATGTTTTCCATTCTAATATATGCGTGCATATGGAATGCTTGCCTGAATAAACAATTTGGATTGTAATAAGGTGCAGTACAGCATAGAGGTTTAGTTACCGCATTAGCCCCTATAATGACAAAGTTTGAATCGACAATCGCTGTACTTTACTTTAAAATAGGAGCAGAGGCAACAGCAAACAATTTTGAACAGGAATGGGAGAGTGTGACTTCAAAAGAACGAGTACTGGCAGTACTGGAGCGCAGAATACCGGATAAAGTGCCCTGGGGTGAGTGGGCGATCGACTTCGATACAGTTGAAAGAATAATCGGCCATCAGACTTACTACCGGGCCAAAGCAAGGTCTACGCTGGCCTTTTGGGACGGGCGTCGGGATGAGGTCGTTCAGAGTTGGAAAGAAGACGGAATCGATTTTTTTCGAAAAATGGACAACCTCGACATCATCAATATTGCCGCTATGGCATCAGGCCCGGCACCTCCAAAGAACGTTCAATTCGAAAAACCCAAAAAGATCGACGACAACACCTGGGAGTTTTCAGACGGAACGGTCTACAAGTTTTCCGAGGTGACCGCGGATATCACCAAGATCCATGATCCCCATGTGGGAGAGAAGCAGTTCACACCGGTTGATTTTGAAGGCGAACCGGATATAGAACCGCCGGATGCGAGCTGTTTCGAAGTAGTCGACGCACTCATCGAAGAGTTCGGCGGCGATCGTTTTATCATGGGACCCTCGGCAGGTGAGGTGGGCATTTTCCTTTTGGGAGGCAGTTTCGAAGAGGGAGGCGGCGGGTTCAGCCACGGCCTCATGCAGCTCTTGGACAACCCGGCGACTGTCAAGGCAGCTGTACGAAAAGAGGTTGCAAAAAATAACCTCCTCGACAAATACTACATCCGGCCGGGACAGGATGCGGTCGGCTGGGGACAGGATTTTTCCAGTACTAAGGGGCCGTTTATCTCACCGCAGATGTTTCGGGAATTTGCCCTGCCCGCCATCAAGTCACGAGTAAACAATGTGCATGATCATTTTGGGCTGCCTGTGATGAAGCATGCCTGTGGAAACAACCATGAGCTCATCGATATGTTTGTCGAAGCCGGTTATGATGCCTACCAATCTATCCAGCATACCGCATATATGGATCTAGCTCAGATCAAGGCAGAATATGGCGCCCATTTTGTACCCTGGGGAGGAGTTTCGGTTGAGTTGCTCGTCTCGGGTACACGCGAGGAGGTACGGCGGGAAGTCAAACATGCCCTGGCAGCCTACAAGCCGGGTGGGAGGTATATATTCGGTTCCACCCACTCAATTGCTGTTGGTACGAAGTACGATAATTTCATGATAATGGTTGAAGAGTTTGAAAAAAGCAGGCTTTATTAAATTTTCCAATTGGCCTTATCTTACGAATTTCGGCTTAGCTCTTCTTTGTTGACAGTTTAAATTAGCTAAGATACAATATCAGAAAGAAACAAGGAGGGTTTTATGAAAAAACTATTTCCAGTATTTGTGTTTCTGGCTCTCTTAACGGCAATGCTCTTTGCCGGGGGCCAGACCGAGAAAGTGGGCAAGGCAAAAATCACGGTATGGGGATGCTTTACCGAGCTGCAGGCGCCCCTGGACAAAGCAATTGAGATTTTTGTGCAGGAGAACCCCGAAGCCCAGGTTGAGGCTTTGGTCTTCGACCTGCGTGATTTCGAAGCCAAGGTCGCCGCCACCGCTCCTGTCGGACAGGCGGCCGATCTGCTTGCGATGGACAGCGCCCTCACGGCCCGATATGCCAAGGCGGGCATTCTGTCCAACGCACCGGCGGACGTCGAAAAGCTGGTAAAAACCCCCGGACGCTACCTGCCGATAGCCCCGGGCAAAGCCTCTCATCAGGGTAAAGTGGTCGGGTTGCCTTTCTTCGGCGGCGGTCCCGCCTTGTTTTACAACAAGGATTACCTGACCGAGGCGGGTCTCAGCAAGCCGCCGGCCACTGTGGACGAGCTCTACAATTATGCGGTAAAACTGACCAAAAAAGATGCCACCGGAACCCTGACCCGGGCCGGCTACTCCATCCGGCTCACCGGACCTGCAGGCGGCAGCCAAAAGTGGGCCTTTATCACTAACCAGATGCTGGGGGGAGATTTCATCGAGTTCGGGAAAACCCCCGGGACCTTCTACGCCAATTTGGACAACGAGGAGTCAGCCAGAGCCCTGCAGTGGCATATCAAACTCCTGCACGGGAAGGACAAGAGTGACGACTGGGCCCTTCCGCACGATGCGGCCGGTTTCGCCGCCGGGGCGGTCGCCATGTTCATGAGAGAATCCTGGGTGATCCCGCAAACGAAAGCCGATGGACCCAACATCAACTTCGACGTCGCCTACCAACCGCGGGACAAGTACTGGCGGATCTACGACTGGCTGGTCAACACCTGTGTACCCGAGTCGGGCAAGCAGAAGAATGTCGCCTGGGCGTTCGCCAAGGTGATGCAGAAGGAAGAGGTCATGGAAGTCCTGTACAAGGATTCCGGTTGGATTCCCTCCCGACGGGATATAAGCTTCAGCAACGTCGTATCCGCCGAACCGCGCTTCAAACCTTTTATAGAGATACCTAAAGATGCGCAAATCTATTTTGAAGCCGACGCGTCCAGTTACAGTGAGCTGTGGGCCAAGGTAGGCGAAGTCATTCAAGAGGCCTTCCGGGACGCTAGTCTGCTGAATAATTTGAACGGGAGCCGGGCCGTGGTGAAAAACGCCAACGAGCTGGCCAACCAGATTCTGAAGGACAGCGGCGAGTACGGAAAATAGAGGATGATTGTGCCGGAGGCGTTATTTCGTCTCCGGCCGTTTTTTTTGCCGAGCGAGCAGAGTAGAGCGACGATGAATAAATTTATCCGTTACGCCCGGAAGAATCACCTGCTGTTTGTACTGTGTACCCTGGGCCCCGTGTTCGCTCTCTTTGCCTTTATTCGCATTATCCCCATCATCAGAACAGCCTACTATTCCTTCACCAACTATTCCCTCATCATCCCCAAACCCGTGTTTGTCGGCCTGGCGAACTATGCCAAAATGCTGCAGGATCCCAGTTTCAAGCTGGCCTTTACCAATACCATCACCATTACCTTCGCCTGCGTGATCATTACTCTCTCGTTCGCCCTCCTGTTCGCCGTTATTCTCCGCCGGATCGAGCATCCCTCTACCATATATGAGATGATCTATTTTATACCCGTGGTTACACCCTGGGTGCCGGCGACGGTTATCTGGCGCTGGCTCTACGACCCGATGTTCGGCATGATAAACCAGGTCTTATCTCTGTTCAGGCTGCCGACTCAGTCCTGGCTGCAGAATCCGGATCAGGTAATCTACGCGATCATTCTGGTCTCTATCTGGAAAACACTCGGTTATTATATGATCATTTTCGCCGTAGGCTTACGAAACATCCCCGAAATCTACTACGATGCGGCACGGATTGACGGCGCCAATCGAGGCAAGCAGTTCAGATTCATCACCCTGCCTCTTCTCAAACCCATCGTCTTGTTCGGCGTAATTATGGCCATTATCCAGTTTTTCAATATTTTCACGGTGTCGTACGTGATCTCCTCCGACGCGCAGGGCTCACCTTCCTATGAGTGCAAGGTGCTGGTTTGGGAAATATATCGAAATGGATTCCATTACTACAAAATGGGGTATGCCAGTGCCGAGGCCATGGTGCTGCTGGCCTTCATTTTGGTGGTAATTCTGATCCAGTTCAAGGTAGTTCGCTATGATATCGAGTAGAGCACCGGGGAAACCTTTTGACCTTTCGATTCTCCTGATCCACGCCGTTCTCATCCTCGGGTCACTGTTCATTCTTTTTCCCTTTCTCTGGATCCTGTTTACATCGTTGAAGAGCGGCGAGGAGATCTTGAGGCTGCCTCCTACCATTATTCCGGAGAACTTTACCCTCGCCAACTTCGTCGCCGTGTTAACCATACAGCAGTTTCCACGCTTCATTCTCAACAGCTTCATCATCTCGTCCCTATCTATGCTGTCGGTGCTGCTGACCTCTGTGCTCGGCGGTTACACTTTCGCCAAATTCAATTTTCCGCTCAAGAACGCTCTATTCGTGCTGATCCTGGCAACGGCGATTGTGCCCTTCGAGGTATACATGGTTTCTGTATACCTTACAGTCAGCAGGTTAAAACTGTTCGACTCCTACCTGGGTATCATCTTTCCGATCTTGATCATGAGTTTCGGAGTATTCTTCATTCGCCAGTATGCCCTTTCGATTCCAAATCAACTGCTGGACGCTGCCAGGATCGATGGCGCGTCCGAGTTCTGGATTCTGGCGCGGGTTGTCGTCCCCCTTTGTGTAACCCCGCTGCTGGCCCTCGGTATATTCGCCTTTTCCGAGGCCTGGGCTTTTTTTATCTGGCCCTTGATCATCATCAATACCAAGAGCATGTTTACCGTTGAGTTGGGTCTGATGACGTTCCACAAGAAGTTCTATATGGACCACGGTCCCATAGCCGCCGGGGCGATCATTTCGATTTTACCTATGTTGATCGTTTTCCTGATCCTTCGAAAACGCTTCATCCAGGGTGTGACCTTGTCCGGCATGAAGATGTAACTTCGAGATATCCTTCACACTCAGGATGCATAGTGATGAATCCTCATGAGCGCTTTCAAGCCACACTGAACCACACTCTCGCCGACCGGCTTCCGGTAGATCTCATCTGGCCGCGAAAAGAAACCGCAGAGGTATTGAAGAGACATTTCAATACCGACTCTGAAGAGCAGGTATTTAGAAGCCTGGGAATCGATTTCAGGTGGCTCGCCATTCCCGTTCACTATCCTGAATTCGCCAAAAAGATCAACGGACGGCTGGAGGGGGATGCGCCCGGCGCCGGAGCGGAATATATATTTCATGACAGCCGGACATTCGAGGATCACTGGGGTGTAGTGCAGAGAGTGGGAGATGACGGTAAATATCTTGAATACAAAGAAGGCCCACTCATCGGGAAGGACTCATTGGAGGGATGGTCTGCTCCTGAGGCAATTTACCCATCTGCTGATGAGATTTCCCGCAGTATTGAAGCGCACAAAGGTTTTGTTACAATAACAGAAATCGAGTTTCCCTTTAAATTGGCCTGGCATCTTTGCGGATACGAGCATTTCATGATATTGATGCACTTAAATCCCGAAACAGTTGAGATGCTCTATGATAAACTTTACGATTTTCAAACCGAAAAGGCGATTTTAGCTGCAAAGGCGGGCTATGATGTTGTCGCTGTTGTGGGGGACATTGCCGGACAAACGGGATTGATGTATTCCCCTCTTATGTTTGAGCGATTTGACGTCCCGAGGTTCAAGAGGATGATAGACGAAGTTAAAAAAGCCAATCCAAATGTCAAGATACTTTATCATAGTGACGGCAACATGGAAGCCGCTATCCCTATGTTAATCGCCTGTGGCATCGATATATTAAACCCTATTCAGTCGGCCTGTATGGACCCGGTGAAAATAAAAAAAGAGTACGGGAATTCCCTCACCTTCCATGGGACCATTTCAGTACAGGATACCATTCCCAACGGCACCGTCAAAGATGTTGTCGACGAAGTGAGTGAAAGAATCGAAACCATAGGATACAACGGCGGACTCGTGGTCAGCCCTG
>Ga0307379_10013272_pt1 | contig 10688 bp, 8 predicted proteins | sample UN2MG_FD_202237 | JGI IMG/M metagenome (GOLD analysis project Ga0307379, IMG submission 202237) | Soil microbial communities from Risofladan, Vaasa, Finland - UN-2 | ecosystem: Environmental > Terrestrial > Soil > Coastal area > Acid sulfate soil | place: Finland: Risofladan, Vaasa | collected... | reverse complement strand
GAAGCCTTCCCGGCGTACCTGGAGAGCCGCATCGCCAGTTTCTACGAACGCGCCGGGGCGGTCGAACTGAACGACGGCCGCATCGGGTCCGTCACCATCGGCGGGACGGTCAGCCCGGCCGGCGGTAACTTTGAGGAGCCGGTCACGCAGGGCACGCTCAAGGTCGTCGGCGCGTTCCACGGGCTGAGCCAGGCCCGGGCCGACGCCCGCCGCTACCCGGCCATCGATCCGCTGGACTCGTGGTCCAAGTACGTCGGGATCATTGGTCCCGAGCAGATCGCTCGCGTGAGCCGCGTGCTGCGCCACGGCAGCGATGTGAAGCAGATGATGGCGGTCGTCGGCGAAGAGGGCACGTCGATGGACGACTTTCTGGTCATGCTGAAGGCCGAGTTCTTCGACAACGTGTACCTTCAGCAGAATGCGTTCGACCCGGTGGACGCCGCCACGTCGTTCGAGCGGCAGCAGCACGTCTTCGGCAAGATCCTTCGGCTCCTCGACCTGGAGTTTGAGTTCGACGACAAGGACGTGGCGCGGCGGACCCTGTTCACCGCCCAGGACCTGTTCCGCAACTGGAACTACGCCGAGTGGCAGGGCGACGAGTTCCAGAAGATCGAAGCCGACATCGACGCTTTTCTCGCGACCAAAGGCAAGCAACAGGTTGCCGAGGAGACGCTCAGCCCCGAAACAGCCAATGCCAAATGACAAATGAGAAATGCCAAATGCCGCGCGCGCGGATAAACGGCAAGCGACCGTATGATTTGACGGATCGTACCGCAAGGAATCTCGCGTCATGAGAAAGTATTACGATCAGATCACCCGCATCTCCGGCAACGTCGTCACGGTCAGCGCCGGCGGCATCGGATACGACGAGTTGGCCGTCGTGACGGGCAAGTCGGGCACGTCGCTCGCCACGGTGATCCGCCTTGAGGCCGACCAGGTTTCGCTCCAGGTCTTCGCCGGCACGCAGGGCGTTTCGACGGGCGACCGCGTCCGGTTCCTCGGGCGGCCCATGCAGGTGGCGTTCGCCGAGGGCCTGCTCGGCCGCATCTTCGACGGGGCCGGGCGCCCCCGCGACGGCCGCCCCGAGGTCGAGGCCGAGAGGGTGGACATCGGCGGCCCGGCCGTCAATCCGACCAAGCGGCGGCGGCCCGACCAGATGATCCGCACCGGCATCCCCATGATCGACATCTTCAACTCGCTCGTCGAATCGCAGAAACTCCCCATCTTCTCCGTGCCCGGCGAGCCGTACAACGAATTGCTCGCCCGCGTCGGCCTCCAGGCCAACGCCGACGTCATCATCCTGGGCGGGATGGGCCTGCGGCACGACGACTACCTGAAGTTCCGCCACACCTTCGAGGAAGGCGGCGTCCTCGGCCGGACCATCATGTTCATCCACACGGCGGCCAACCCGGTCGTCGAGTGCCTCCTGGTGCCCGACCTGTGCCTGGCGGTGGGCGAGAGTTTCGCCCTCCAGGGCAAGCGGGTCCTCGCGCTGCTGACCGACATGACCGCCTTCGCCGACGCCCTCAAGGAAATCGCCATCACCATGGAACAGATTCCGTCGAACCGCGGCTATCCCGGCGACCTGTACACGCAACTGGCGCGCCGGTACGAGAAGGCCGTGGACTTCGACGGCGCGGGGTCCCTCACCGTCCTGGCGTGCACCACCATGCCGGGCGACGACGTCACGCACCCCGTGCCCGACAACACCGGCTACATTACCGAAGGCCAGTTCTATCTGCGCAACAAGTGGATCGAACCGTTCGGAAGCCTGTCGCGTCTCAAGCAGCAGGTCAACGGCGACACGCGCGACGACCACCGCGCCATCATGAACGCGTGCATCCAACTGTACGCCCTCTGCCGCGAGAGCCGGGAGAAGCGCGACATGGGCTTCGAGATGTCCGCCTGGGACGCCAAACTCCTCAAGTACGGCGAACGGTTCGAGGGGCAGATCATGGACCTGGCGGTCAACATCCCGCTCGAAGAGGCCCTGGACCGGTGCTGGGACATCCTGGCCGACTGCTTCGACCCGGCCGAGACGGGCATCCGGCGGGCCATTGTCGAAAACCACTGGCCGAAAGAGACAGCGGCTGCATGATTGCGGATTTGGGATTTCGGATTTCGGATTTGCAGACAGGCGGGACTCACTTGGCTAGGCCGGAGAACGGCCGATGACACCGGAAGAGATGAAGCAGCGCACGAAGCGGTTCGCCCTGCGCGTCATCCGTGTCGTTGTCGCACTTCCCAGAAGCAACGTGACGGATGTCATCGGACGCCAACTCCTGCGGGCAGGCACAAGTGTCGGCGCGAATTACCGTGCGGCATGCAGGTCGCGTTCCGATGGCGACTTTCTGGCTAGGATGGGAATCGTGGAGGAGGAGGCGGACGAGGCGCTGTACTGGATGGAGATGTTGGTGGAGGCCAGCCTCGTCAAGGCCGACCGGCTCGCCGACTTGCGCCGGGAGGGTGAGGAGATCCTGGCTATCGTCGTAGCGTCCCTCAAGACGGTCAAGAAGAGGAAGCAGAGGCGAACCAGCGCCAATCCGAAATCCGCAATCCGAAATCCGAAATAGAGTGCCATGGCACGACGAAAACTCAAACTGACCCGCCCCGCACTCAAACGCCAGCGCGAGGCCCTCGTGCGGTTCGAGCGGTATCTGCCCATGCTGAAACTGAAGCAGCAGCAGTTGCAGTTGACCGTCCGCGACGTGACCAGGAAACTGCGCGACTCCCGCAACGCCGCCGATGCCGCACGCCGCGCGTTCGACGCTTACCGCACCGTCCTGGCCGACCGCGCCGGCCTGGACGTCGAGAGCGTCGCGCGGCCGCAAGAGATCCGGACCTCCACGGCCAACGTCGCCGGCGTCACCGTCCCGGTGTTCGAGGGTGTGGTCTTCCCGCAGCCGAGGTACAGCCTGTTCGCAACGCCCGCCTGGGTGGACCGGGCACTGCTGGACTTGAGGGAAGTCAACCGCCGCCTGGCCGAACTCGGCATCCTCCAGCAGCAGTACGACCGCCTGCACCGGGAACTTACGAAGATCATCCAGCGGGTGAACCTGTTCGAGAAGGTCATGATCCCGACGGCCCGCGAGAACATCCGCCGCATCCGCATCCACCTGGGCGACGAGATGACGGCGGCCGTCGGGCGCGCCAAGATCGCCAAGGCCAAAATCAGCGAGTCGGAATTCGCCGCCGAACCGCGCGAAGTCCTTGTGCCCGCCGCTCTCCCGCCGGAGGAAACGCCCAAGCCATGATCGTCACCATGAGCAAGATCTACGTCGTAACCCGAACGGCCGACCGCGACCGGCTGCTCGCGGCACTGCGCGACCTGGGCGTCGTCCACCTCAAGCCGGTGGACGCGGCTCGCGCCGTGGCCGACTCAGAGACCACCGCCGCCCTCGACCGTTTCAGCCGCGCGATTCAGATTCTCGAGAGCACGCCGCCGTCGGGCCAAGCACCCGACATCGCGCCGTCCGACGCGGCCGAGGAAGCCCTCCGCATCCAGCGCGACGCCGCCGAACGCACCGGCCGCCTCAACGCCCTCCACCGGCAGGTCGAACAACTCGCCCTGTGGGGCGACGTGCGGCTGGAGCAGTTCCAGGCCCTCCGCAACGCCGGCATCGACCTCGCGTTCTTCGCCGTGCCGCCTGCCGACCTTGCCGCCGTTCAGGCCGAATGCGTTGAGCAGATCGCGCCGTGGCCCGGCAAGCGCGTCCTGGTGGCGGTCATCCATCGCGGCGGCGACCTCGACATGCCCGAAAGCGCCGAGCCCGTGCCGCTGCCCGCGCAAGACCGGCCGTCGATCCGGGCCGAAGCCAGGCAGATCGACGCCGCCCTCAAGGCCGACGCCGCGCGGCTCGCGGCCCTCGCCCACCTCGTCGGCCACCTCCGCCGGGAGCGCGCGCGGCTCGAGGAGCGGGCCGACTGGACGGTCGCCACCCGCAGCGCGCTGGCCGACGAGCGCCTGTACGCCCTCCAGGGCTGGGTGCCCGAGGAGAAGGTCGCGGGCCTCGCAGCCGACCTTGCAGCCGCCGACATCGACGCCGCCGTCGAAACCACGCCCATCGCCGACGACGAGCAGCCGCCCACGCTCATCAAGTACCCGCGCTGGGCCAGGCCGATGAAGGGCCTCTTCGAGGTCCTCGGCACGGTCCCCGGCTACCGTGAGTTCGACGTGGCGGCCGCCTTCATGATCGCCCTGCCCATCTTCGCGGCCATCATGATCTCCGACGCCGGATACGGCATGCTCTATCTTCTCTTGCCGGCCGTCTTCTACCGCAAGATGAAGGCCGCGGGCGCCGGGCTGCTTGCGCAACTGGTGCTCGTCATTGGCGGACTCTCACTCATCTGGGGGTTGCTGACGGGCGCCTTCTTCGGCTTCGACATCAGCCGGCTGATGGGCCTCTCCGCGCCCATCGTGCCCGTGTCCACGGCCACGGTGCACATGGACCTGCTCATGCGCATCAGTTTCCTGCTGGCGGCAGTTCACCTGAGCGCGGCGCACCTGTGGCGGGCAAAGGACAACTTCCCGAAACCGAGGTTCCTGGGCGAGATCGGCTGGGCCGTCTTCATCTGGGGCATCTACGGCGTCGTGAAACTGCTGCTCCTGGGCGATCCGTTCCTGGGCACGGTCTACCCGTACCTGGCGGTCGTCGGGGGCGCGGCGGCAGTTCTGTTCTCCGCGTCGAGTTGGGGTCCGCTCACGGCAATGGCCCTGCTCGGCAAACTCGGCATCGGCATAGCGAACTTCCCCCTGTCGGCCCTCGGGACGCTCGGCGACACGATCAGTTACGTGCGTCTGATGGCGCTCGGCGTGGCGGGCACGGCACTGGCACTGGCGTTCAACAGCATGGCCGACGCGGTGCCCTTCCCGGCGGGCATCCCGATCCTCATCGTCGGCCACGCGATGAACGTCGCGCTGTCGGTCGTTTCGCTCCTGGCGCATGGCGTGCGTCTCAACATGCTCGAGTTCTCGAACAACCTCGGCATGCAATGGACCGGCTACCCCTACGAACCCTTTTCCGTGAGAGGCAATCAGGAGAACTGATCATGGACGCAACTCTGTTCCTGGGACAGTTGGGCGCGGCCCTGGCGGTCGGCATGGCCGCCGTCGGCAGCGCTCTCGGATGCGGCGCGGCAGGAAGGGCCGCCGCCGGAGCCTGGGCCAAGGATGCCAAGGCCGGCAAAGGCCTCCGCTTCACCTACGTCATTCTGGTCAGTATGCCGCTCACACAGACGCTCTACGGGTTCATCGTGATGAGCACGATGGCCGGCAAACTGGCCCTGGCGGGTCAGAACGCCGGCCTGCTCTTCGGCATCGGCCTGGCCACCGGCCTGGGCGAAATGCTCTCGGCCTGGATGCAGGGCGTTATCGGCGCCGGCGGCTGCCGCATGCTCAGCGAGGCCGACGGAAAGGGCTTTGCCTTGGTCGTCATCGCCATGGGCATCGCCGAGACGGTCGGCGTGTTCACGTTCGTCTTCATGCTTATCCTGATCAACTCGATCACCGGGTAGAGCAGCCCCGGATAACGTTCGGTTCGTCGCTTGCGCGGCCGCACCGAAGCGAAAAGAAGCGCGGGAGGCATTCCTGCAGCCCGCGCTTTCTCTTTCGCCTGCCCGTCACTTCGCGGATAACACCTTCGCCGCCTCGTACGCCGCGCGGCCGACGGTGTCGGTCGCACCTGTGAAGCCGGGACCGCCGGCGGCCACGTAGCCGTGGCTCGCGCCTGACCCGTCGGGCGACACCCAGAAGGCGTACAGAGACCCCTTCGTCAGGTGGAAGCGGAACCGCACCGGCTTGCCGCTGACCGCCGCCAGGTCCTCCGCCCCCTTCCACGTCACGGCCTGAAGCGTCTTGTCCGCCGAGATGGGCGAGCAGTTACCCCGCGTGAACGGCTCAATCACCTTGCCGCCTGAGTCCAGCACCTCAGCCGCCAGCGATCCGCCGTCGCAATCGACGTTCACGAACAGGCGCTTGCCCCTGAACGTGACCGGCCGCGTCGTCAGCGTCCCTTCCTTCGCCCCGGCGTCCATCGAACAGAAACCGTCGCGCCTGAGCATCGCCAGGCCGGTCGAGGCGGCCCCGTCCCAGAACCCTTTCGTCAGGGCCCGCCCGCTGAAGTAGAAGTACAGCCGATCGCCGACAACCAGGCACCCCCCGCCGCACGACTGCACGTTTCCCCACCGCCAACTCCCCTCCGTCTCGGTCACCTCGAGGAACCGCTCGCGGTCGGGCCGGTGCCAGTGGAAGCCGTCGCGGCTGAAACCCAGCAGCACCTCGTTGCGTTTCTGGATGCCGCGCTTCGCGCAGTCCGAGTTGTTCGGCCCCTGCCAGACGGCAAACAGGCCGAGCATCACGCTCTCGTAGGCGACCGCGTCGAGGTTGTAGAGTTGGGCGGCGAGATTCTTGAAGTCCGGGTTCGGGTTGCGCGGGTCGAGCCCGTCGGAGGCCACCCACTCATACCGCTCCTCGCCGCGCCACGTGGCACCCGCCACGAGGTCAGGATGTTCGCGGTACTGCCGCTGGCGTCCGCGCGGTCCGCCGCTGCGGATGCCGTACACCCACACCTTGCGGAACGGGTTGTAGAAGATCGTGGAGCGGTCGCCGATGGGGGAACTCTCGGCCAGTTCCTTCCAGCGGACGCCGTCGGGCGAGCCCTGAACCAGCAGGAACCACCCGCGCCGGCCATCCCTGACCGTGGCCGTCGCCATCTTCCACCGGCGCTGGGGGTCCTTCTCCGCCCAATCGAGCCAGACGGTGGATGAGTCGCGGCGCCGGCGGTCCACGAGGTTGGTGCCCTGCTCCACCGCCTCGAGCGCCGGCTTCTCCCATTCGAGGCCGTTGCGGCTGGTCGCGTAAGCCGTGCCGGCGAAGATGCTCGCCATGTACCACATCTTGAAGAGCCGCTCCGACGGGTCGTACCAGACGCCGTCGCTGAAGACGGCCGCAAAGGGTGCCTTGCCCTGCTTCTCCCACGCCTTCTCGGGCCTGACGACGGGGTTGCCCTCGTGGTATTCGGGGCGATGGAAGGTGCGCGTCAGGTCCGTCTTCTCGACGAGGAAGTCGTCCACGAACAGTTGGCGGCCGACGTCGATGGGGACCATGTCGGGCCGCTCCGCCAGATACGGGACGGGCATCGGCTTGTCGGTCGGCGCAGGAAGCCTCGGCGGCCACTCGGACGGGAGACGGATGCCGTTGTACAGCACGTCGCCGGCGGCGGACGGCGCTACGGCTCCGGCCGCAACCTCCGCCGAAGCAGGAACCACCCACAGACCCGCCAGCAAGAGCGCGCGGCACGCAGTTGCCATCGATCACCCCCCCATTCCGGATGCGACGGTGCGCCGACGCCGGCTACCACCGCTGAAGGTTTCTGCGCGGCGGGTCTCCGGACCCGCCGCGCCAAACGCTTGTCGCACGGCGTCGCCGCTTGCCCCCACGCCCTACCACCGCGGCTCGATGCGCACCAGTTGGGTGTCGGCTTTGCCGCGGAGCACGAACAGGACGATCTCCTTCGGCTTCTTCTTGACCTCGGCCCGGAAGACCTTCTTGAAGGCGGCCAGCGTCGGCGTGTCCTGATCCTGCACCTTCTTGATGATGTCTCCCGGCTGCAGGCCCCCGTCGTGCGCCCAGCCGGCCGGGTTCAGGAACGAGACGACGACGCCCGTCTCGGAGGCGGGAAGTTCCCTCGAGAGCCGGTCTCCCACGACCATCTCGCGGACGGTCAGGCCGAACGTCTCGTCGCGGAACCGTTCGGCCTCGGCCACCATCTTCGGCATCGGGGCCAGCGTCACCTTCACCTTCTGTGTCTTGCCGGCCCGCCAGATCTCCATTTCCACCGTCTCGCCGACCTCGCGTTCGCGGATGTCGTTCGAGAAGTTCTCGACGAGTTGGCCCTCGGTCCCCGTGATGTTCTTGCCGTTCACGGCCAGGATGATGTCCTCGGCCTTGATGCCGGCCTTCTCGGCGGCACTCTTCTCGATGACCTGCCCGACGACCACGCCGCGCCGATCGCCCAACTTGAAGTACGCCGCCAGGTCCTTCGTGACGGGCGTCAGCGTCTGCACGCCCAGCCACGGCTGCTTGACCACGTTGCCGCCCTTCGGCGGGTCCTTGATCCGTTCGATGAACCGTTCGGTCGGCCACAGAACCTGCGCGAGCGACATCTGGGGCCGGGCGTTCGTCCCCCGGTTGATCTGGACCAGGCCCACGACGCCCACCGCCTTGCCGTCGAGCGTCAGGACCGGCGTGCCCGGGGACCCCAGGCCCTTCATGCAGATGTACGTGGTGATCGGCTGCTCGATCTCGGCCGCGATGCGCGTCATCTGGAACACCCGCTCGTAGCCGTCCGGTTCGCCGAGGTTCGCGACCGAGATGAGCGGGTCGCCGACCTGGACCCGCGCCGTCTCGTCGAACTCGAGCGCCGGCAAGGCCGGCGCGGCCGAGTCGGTCACCTTGATAAAGGCCAGTTGCGCCCGGTCGTCCTTGCCGAGGTACTCGGCCTCGTGCTCCGCCAGGTCGTCGCCCTTGGTCACGATAATCTTGAATTCCTTGAACTGCGACTGGGCAAACTGCGGCGGCACCGCCGCACTCGCAAACATCACCAGGTTATCCTTCCCGACGACCGTGCCCAGGACGCGGACGTCGGCCTTGGCCCCGTCGTCGCGCTCGATGTAAAACGAAACGATCACCGTCGAAGGCTCCACCGACTTCTGCACCGCCCGGATCTGCTCGGCGGTCCTGTCGGCGGACACCGATCCCGCCGGAATCGAAACCAGCCATGCAGCAACACACAACGCCGTCACGGTACGGTAAGGCATGAGGGGCCTCCTGGTTACTGGATCCGCGCCGGATGAGTCCGGCGGCGACCATCGGCTACTTCACTTCGTCGCCGGGCTTCGTCGCCGGCGATGGCTTTGGGGGCTCGGGCTTCGTCGCCGGCGATGGCTTTGGGGGCTCGGGCTTCGTCGCCGGCGTCTTCTTCTCGGGCTTCTTCTCGCCGGCGTAGTCGAGCCTCAACAGGACCGGCAGCACGCCTTGACCACGGCGGACGCGCAGCAGGACCATCTCCTGCTTCTTCTTGACGGCGGCGGCGTACACGCGCTTCAGGTCCGCCGCGCCCGCCACGTCCACCTCGCCGACGCGGACGATAATGTCGTCTTTCTTGACACCCGCACGCTCCGCCGGCTCGCCCCGACGCACGCCCGTCACGTACACGCCCTTGGTGGTGGGCAGTTGCTCGCGTTGGGCCAGGCGGTCGGTAATGTCCTGCCCCACCAGGCCCCACTTGAGGAAGTTCTCTTCCTTGCTGCGGACGGTCGTCAGTTCCTCGGTCACGAGTTCGACGGTGCGGACCTCGCCGCCCCGTTTGAGTTTCACCTTAACCTTCTCCCCGATGGGCGTCGTGGACACACGGCGGCGGAGGTCGAACAACTGCTCCGGATACCGCCCCTCGACCTTCTCGCCGCCGAACTCCAGCAGCACGTCCTGGGCCTGGACGCCGGCCTTGGCGGCCGGACCCTCGGCCTCGACGCTCGAGACGACCGCCCCCTCGGTCTTGCCCACGTCGAAGAACGTCTCCAGGTCCTGAAGCGGCTGGAGCGTCAGGCCGATCGTGCTGCGCGTGACTTTGCCCTTATCAAGGATCTGCCGCACCACCTCCTTCGCCAGGTTGATGGGCACCGCAAACCCCAGGTCGTTCCCGCCCCCGCGCGTGTTGATGCCGACGACCTCGCCGTGGTAGTTGACGAGCGGCCCGCCCGAGTTCCCCGGGTTGATGGCGGCGTCGGTCTGAAGCCACGTGTTGAACAGACCCGTCTCGAATCCGCCGGGCGTTTCAAGCCCCGTGCCGAGGATCCGGTCGCGGCAGGAGATGATGCCCGACGAAATCGACCGCGACAGGCCGAACGGGCTGCCGATGGCCAGAACGCTGTCGCCCTCTTCGACGGTGTCGGAATCGCCCAACTCCGCGTGCTCGAACGTCAGCCCCTTCTCCTTCACCTCGTCGAGATCGAGTTGGATGACCGCCAGGTCGGTCCACGGGTCGCCGCCGACCAGTTTCGCCTTGACCCGTTCCTTGTTGAAGAGGATGCACGTGAGTTCGTCGGCCCGGCCGGCCACGTGGAAGTTGGTCAGGACGTGCCCCTTGCCGTCGAAAATGACGCCCGACCCGTTCCCGCCCGTCCGCCGCTTCTTGCCGCCCACGAACTCCTCCCGCCGCGCATCCACCCGCACGGTGGCCGGGTAGACACGGTCGCGGGCCACCTTCGTGGCCACTTCCAGGCTGACGTAAGCCGAGCCGGCCCCGTACTGCGGACCGCACCCGCCGAGCGGCAGAATCATCGCCGCAGCCACAACCGTTAGCGTCCATGCGCGCATCAAGCGTCGGCCCTTTCCTCAAGGAACGAAGGACGCCCAAGTGTACGATACACCCCTGCCGTTCCGCAAGAACGGTTTCACGGCGTGATACCGGTCCTGGGAATGACACGCGGCCGCGGCGGAGCGCTTAGTCGGACGATTCGCCGTGGCAGCAGGTGGGAGCGGCGTGGTCGGAGGCCGTCTCGGCCCCGTCCCCCGCCCGATCGCCGTGCTCGTCGCAGCACGGCGCCGTCGCTGTGCCGCGCGGTATCTTCCGATAGACCCATCGTCCCACGGCGTGCAATAGATACGCACCCAGCAGAACGCCGGTGGC